>Ga0115547_1000988_pt1 | contig 17285 bp, 14 predicted proteins | sample COGITO_mtgs_1004_3_FD_87185 | JGI IMG/M metagenome (GOLD analysis project Ga0115547, IMG submission 87185) | Pelagic marine microbial communities from North Sea - COGITO_mtgs_100420 | ecosystem: Environmental > Aquatic > Marine > Epipelagic | place: Germany:Helgoland, sampling site Kabeltonne...
AAAGGTCGGCAACCGCTATGCCATTTTCATTCTGTTTCAGCATCGCCATGATTTGGCTGTCTGTAAATTTTGATTTTCTCATAAAAAAATCCTCTCTATATTTTAGTGGAATTTTCTACTTTTGCCGCCTTTGGTTTATTGGGGGGATTACAAACATTAGGGCGGTAGTAGCTGGAGCGACTGAGGCCCACACAATTGCAGGCTTTTGCGATACTCAGGCCATGCTCAGCTTTCAAGTGATCCACCGCTTCTTTACGCTCGACTGGCGCTAAAGCTTTTTTTCGATGAGATCTTTCAAGGCGTAGTTTTCGTGAGCCAATTCAGCATACATTTTCTTGTATTGAGCAAGATCAGTTTCCAATTCTTTGATCTGCTTAAGCTGAGAGGCGTCTAGCCCGCCGTATTTTGATTTCCATTTGTAGTACGTTGGGCTGCTAATCCCGTGCTTGCGACAAAGGTCTTGCACTTTGGCACCCGCGTCGGCTTCCTTCAAAATCCCGATGATTTGCGTTTCGGTAAACCGTGACTTTTTCATATGAACCTCCAACCATTATTGTGTCAGAAAGCTCTACTTTTGACTTGTTCCATATCAGGGGAAGCTTACAGTGAAAAGTGGAAAGCGTACCCGAGCAAAATCACTGAGTGTTTATGTAGACCGCTATTCGCCACAAAAAACCATTAAATTAGTAGGGTCTATGGGATTTTTAGATGATCCAAAGGCCTTGGTTCTGCCGCTGTACTTTGCATCAAAAGTAACACAATTGGCCTAGGCTGCCATGCTTGTGCGTAATAAAGGCCCTTATCGCAGATAAGGTATATCTAGAGCCTACCCCCAACGTGCACTCAACCTTCGAATCGTCTTAGCAAATTTAAACGCATGCTTAAAGATAAACTGAAAGTAGAGGCCAAAAGTCATTAAGAATAACGCAAAAGATATGGTTTCACTCTGGGGCCATACTCGCTCTATTAGAATACCGAATACGGCAAGAACCATTGCAACCAAAACAATCGCTATCAATGCCTGCCGTTGAGAAAAACCAGCGCGCATAAGAATATGGTGTAAATGTGTTCGATCCGCGTGAAAGGGGGATCTTCCTTTGCTGACTCGGCGAACCATAGTGCTGGCCATATCCATCAACGGAATAGCAACGAGCCAGAGTGCTGTTGCTGGTTGAATGACTGCATGCTTGCTTTGAGTAAAGTGGATCATGGCAATGGCGACGGCGCAGCCGAGAAATGTACTGCCAGCATCGCCCATAAAAATTTTGGTTTTGGAGAAGGGCCCGATTGTCAGATTGAATAGTAGGAATACACCTATAGATGTGGCCATGTAGGCGAGAAGAGCGACTTGGTTGTCTGGAGCCTCGCCGTTGGCTAATAGTAGTAGGCCGATCAGTGAGACAATCGTCAGTGAGCCAGCCAGGCCATCTATACCATCGACCATATTGTAAGCATTGCAGAGGCCGGTAATGGCTACCGCGGTAAAGGGAATGGCCACGAGTCCAAGATTGATGGCACCAAACCCAGTTAAATCCCCCAGATTCTGCACACTGGCCCCACCGATAGTCGCCAGTGTGACTCCGGCGATAAGCTGCATGGTCAGCCGATAGTAGGGGTGTACTGGATAGCGGTCATCTAGGGCGCCAATAAAGGTGATAAGGCCACAGATTAGGGCTATACCAACAAAGCTTTCGGGAAGATTGAGAAACATTACGGCACAAAATAGCACCGAAAGGTAGATTGAGATGCCGCCAACTAAGGGCACTGCACCAAGATGTTCTTTACGGCCCTGAGGGTGATCTAGCAGCCCAGTAGCGTGGGATATGGGGATTAGTAGTTTGGTAACGGCAAAGCTCAGCAGGGCAACGCCTGCGAGCGATGGTAGATATTGAATCATCTGTGGTGCTCCCTGAGTAACTCCATTTACAATTAACCCTGTTCTATAGAGACTCTTAGTCCCTCCTTGAACCCTTTGTAGGCACCTTTAGGATATTCTTATATATGCATCCTTAGTTGCTAATACGCAAATTATAAGACTTACCCTAACTGGTGACCTGTTGAAGTGCGTTCCATCCTGGAATTGCTCACACAACAGAGCAAGTATGCTCTTTTATTGCCGAGGGTTCTAGTTTTTCAATTCAGGCAAATGTAGTCCTGTGGGCATCTTGGCAAAGATCTACCCGCTATCCTGCTATCTCGATGGACTTTATAAAAAGGACGATATAAAAAGGACGATATAAAAAGGGCCGTATAAAAAACGCAATAAAAAAGGGCTGCATCTCTGCAGCCCTTCTTAAATTTGGCTCCACCTCTTGGATTCGAACCAAGGACCCAATGATTAACAGTCATTTGCTCTACCAACTGAGCTAAGGCGGAATTGTCTGTTGTTGCGACAAGGCGGCATTTTAGGTGCCATAGAGGGCAGAGTCAACAATTTCTAGGCACTTAATTAGGGCTATTTCTAGCTTGTCTGCAAACTCTGGTCGCAGATCAATCTGGCTCTACTCTGAGCGTTATTACAGGTTTTGCCAGGCGTGGTATCCGTTGGCGATATATTTCACAGTCACAAGTCATTTGAATTCCTATAGGCTGTATAATCTCGGCTATCTTGACCCCAGGGTGGTCTGTTTATGGAAGGGAATTCATTTGCATCAGATTAATCGTATAAAGACCTGTTTGTTCACATTGATGTTGTTTATCGCTCAGTTAGGCATCGCAGAGCAGCAAGTGCCAATAGGGAAGGTGGTTGAGCAGCAGTTTACGCCATTGTTTAGCGAGGTTTCTGTCCAGCTATCGACGGATAAGCAGCGCTACCTGGCTGATCCAATGGCCTTTCAGGAGTTTATCGACCTGCAGTTGCGACCTCTCTGGGATATGCGATCTACAGCGAGGGCGCTAGTAGGGCCAGAGAATTTTAAGGCAATAACTGAGGCTCAGCGACAGGAGCTAGTGGATGCGGTGAGAAATACCATGGCTCGGTACGCATTTGAAGGCCTCGAAAAGTATTCTGGCCAGCAGTTCCGTATTGTCGATGTGGTGATTAATCAGCGTGCGCATATGGGCTGGGTGCAGGTATTGATGGAGTCGGCACTGATACCAGATATTGTTTTGGACGTATTGGTTAAACAGACTGACCCAGAACAGGGCACTTGGCAGGCGGTGGATATTCGCTTTAAAGGTATCACTTATGTCTCGGTTAAAAAGCATTCATTCCGCGAAACTATTGAAGAGCAGGGTATAGAGACATTGATTACTGATTTAAAGCGTAAAAATCGCGATTACTTTGCCGATATCTGTAGCAAAACTCAGAGCAGCGGCAGGGCGCCCTGCGCTCTGATCGCGGAATAGAGATGGCCGATATTCTGCCTATGCCACCATTGACCGTGGTCAGTGATTACTCCCCTGCAGGAGATCAGCCCGAGGCAATTAAAAAGCTGGTCCAAGGTCTCGAAAATGGCCTTTCCGCTCAGACCCTATTGGGTGTGACCGGTTCCGGTAAAACCTTTACCGTCGCCAAAGTCATGGAAGCCGTGCAGCGCCCCACTATTGTGATGGCCCACAATAAAACCCTGGCGGCGCAGCTTTACGGTGAATTCAAAAGTTTCTTTCCGAACAATTCAGTCGAGTATTTTGTCTCCTACTACGACTACTATCAGCCCGAAGCCTATGTGCCCTCGTCCGATACCTTTATTGAAAAAGACGCCGCTGTAAATTCCCATATTGAGCAAATGCGCCTGTCTGCCACCAAGGCACTGATGGAGCGCCGGGATGTGATCGTTGTTGCCACGGTGTCCGCTATCTATGGTCTCGGTGATCCCAAAGCCTACATGAAGATGCTATTACATCTATCCCGCGGCGAAAAAATTGATCAGCGAGATATTCTCCGGCGGCTCGCCGAACTGCAATACAAACGCAATGATATTGATTTCGATCGCTCCTCTTATCGGGTGCGTGGGGATGTGATTGATGTCTATCCAGCCGACTCAGATTATGAAGCACTGCGTATTGAGCTGTTTGACGATGAGGTAGAAAACCTCACCCTGTTTGATCCGCTGACCGGCGAAGTGCTGCGTAAAGTGCCGCGCTATACCGTCTATCCCAAGTCTCACTATGTGACGCCACGCCACACAGTAGTTGAAGCCGCGGATAAAATTATCGTTGAGCTGGATGAGCGTCTTACGCAATTGCGCTCTGTGGACAAGCTGGTTGAAGCTCAGCGCCTCGGCGAGAGAGTCCGCTACGATAGCGAAATGATGCGTGAGCTGGGTTATTGCAATGGCATCGAGAACTATTCTCGCTATCTCTCTGGGCGACCGCCAGGCGATCCGCCGCCAACACTGTTTGATTATCTGCCCGACGATGCGCTGCTGATTATCGATGAATCCCACGTCACAGTGCCGCAGATTGGTGGTATGTACAAAGGGGATCGGTCGCGCAAAGAAACGTTAGTTGAGTATGGCTTTAGACTGCCTTCAGCCCTGGATAATCGTCCCCTGCGCTTTGATGAGTGGGAGGGCCTGGCGCCACAGATGATTTTTGTCTCGGCCACACCGAGCCGCTACGAAGCGGCTAACGAAGGTCAGGTGGTTGAGCAGGTGGTGCGACCCACTGGACTTCTGGATCCCGAGATCGAAGTGCGTCCCGCACTCAATCAGGTGGACGATGTACTCTCCGAGATTCATCGCTGCGCCGCCGCCAATGAACGTATTTTGATTACCGTGCTGACCAAGCGCATGGCCGAAGATCTCACTGACTATCTTGCCGAGCACGGCGTTCGGGTGCGATATCTGCACTCAGATATTGATACTGTCGAACGAGTAGAAATTATCCGCGATCTGCGCCTTGGAGAGTTTGATGTACTGGTGGGTATTAACCTACTGCGAGAGGGCTTGGATATGCCAGAGGTTTCTCTGGTGGCGATTTTTGATGCTGACAAAGAAGGCTTTCTGCGTTCCGATACTTCGCTTATTCAGACTATTGGGCGCTCTGCTCGCCATGTACGCGGCAAAGCGATACTCTATGCCGACAAGATTACCGGCTCCATGCGCCGCGCCATCGATGAAACTGAACGTCGTAGGGCCAAGCAGATGGAGCACAATACACTGCATGGATTAACCCCTGTAGGTATCACCAAATCGGTGGCCGATATCATGGAGGGCGCTTACGCTGGGCAGGGTAAGACTAAGCGCGGCAAGAAGGTCGCTGAGGGTCTTGGTCGCTATGATATTGATGAAGCGCCGGTCGCAATCCGCGATATAGCCAAAGAGCTCAAGCGCCTTGATGAGAAGATGTATCAGCATGCGCGTAATCTTGAGTTTGAAGAGGCGGCTCAGGTACGTGATGAGATTGGCAAGTTGCGTGAGCGTAGTTTGGCGTCTTAGCCGGCGCTATAGCCTATTTCTTGCTGAGCACCATACTCTGTCATCTTATGCTTAGCCTGAGGATCTTCTGCTGACTAGATAAAATCCTCAGGCTAGGCTCAACGTAAAAAATTGGGATGTCCTCTCGGTTTATGCACTCAAAATTTCACTGATTCTTTCAAGACACCCTTCCATACTGCTGCGAATAAAGGTTTCAAACACTATAGGTGTAACAGCTGTTTCCCAAATCAGGCGGCAGCCATCTGCGTTGGCTATGATCTGCATGCTGGCATGGTGAGACTCCAGTGGCGCTGGGGTTTCAAAGCAGGAATACTCCATGGTCCGCTGCTCAGGGTCACGACTCAAAATTCTTTCTTTAATATCCCCTGCACCGGGTAGGGATAGTGAGCGTACTTCACCGTCAAATGTACAGCTGGCAGCGCCAGGGACCCAGTCGACTCGATCTGGTGTGCCGACTATGGCCCATAGTTGGTCTGCGGAGGCGTTGAATTGTTGGTCGAATTTTACTGACATGGTTAGGGTCCGTGGTTTTTTGTTGTTATGGTTGCGGAATCGGAAAGTGATATTAACTGATTGGCTTGGTGGCTGTCATTTTGAGCACATGTTATAGATCTCGAGATCCCTCGTCGCTGCGCTTTGTCGGGATGACAAGGTAAGGTGGTAGGGATGAAGAAAATAGGCTGTTGCGAGCAAAACAGAAGGTGTCTTAAATATGTCACCTCGAACCTTACAGCTGTCGTCTCGAACTTTACCACTGTCATCTCGAACTTCACCGCTGTCATCTCGAACGCATGTGAGAGATCTCGGGATCCCTCGTCGCTCCGCTCTATCGTGATGCCAAAGTAGGAAGGGCGGGGCACTGAAAATAAAAAAGGCCACCTCTTACGAGGCAGCCTTATTTATTTTAGTGGCGGACCGGACGGGACTCGAACCCGCGACCTCCGGCGTGACAGGCCGGCATTCTAACCAGCTGAACTACCGGTCCGCATAAACTTTTAAAACTTGGTGGGTGGTACAGGGATTGAACCTGTGACCCTCGCCTTGTAAGGGCGATGCTCTACCAGCTGAGCTAACCACCCACTGAACGAGGGGCGCATTCTACCGAATTGGGATGGGCTGTCAAACCTTTTCTATCGCTATATACATATCTCTTCTGCGGCCCTAAGATACGCCCCAATATAGGCCAACCGAAAGCACAAAAATGCAGATTTACAAAGAGTTTAGTATCGAGGCAGCTCATCGCTTGCCGAATGTTCCCGAAGGGCACAAATGCTCGCGCTTACATGGCCATTCTTTTCTTGTGACTGTGACTGTGGAAGGTCCTGTTGGTGAACAGACCGGCTGGATAATGGACTTTGGCGATATTAAAGCGGCGTTTGCACCGATCTATGATCAGCTCGACCACCATTACCTGAATGATATTGAAGGGCTGGATAATCCCACCAGCGAAAACCTCGCTATCTGGATCTGGCAGCATCTCAAGCCTAAGCTACCATTGCTTAGTTGCATCACTATTAAAGAGACTTGCACCAGCGGTTGTGTCTACCGCGGCTAGTGTGCCTCTCGAGTGGCTTTAGCCGCTCTATTAGCATCAGTGAGATCCCAAACCAGTACCAACAGCATCAGGCTGATAGGTATGGTGCACAGCAGTAACATCTGCTGCCAGCTAATCAAGTTGAGCGCCCAGCCAGCAGATAGAGATGCCAGCGCTTGCAGTGAAAATACTGTGGAGTCATTGAAGGCCTGGGCCTTAAACCGATCTGATTCTTTATAGCTGGTAGGCAGTAGTGCAGTGCCAGCGACGAAGAGAAAATTCCAGCCCACACCCAGCAGTACCAACTGCAGCCAGAAACCATTGACGCTGATATCGTAATAGCCGATGCCAATGGTGGTTCCGTAGCAAGCCAGTCCGGCCGTCATCAATCCTCTAATGCCCAGCCACTTGAACAGCAGTGGCGCTATCAGTGAAGGCAGAAACATCGCCGCAATATGACTTTGAATTACCCACTTGGTATCCACCAGAGAATGACCGTAGGTATGGTGCATGCTGATTGGCGTACCGGTCATCACAAATGACATTACCACGAAGGCCACTGCGCCACTGGCTACCGAGAGAACGAATCCACGGCCGCGCAGAATGGTTCGCAGTGAGCCTGCGGCAATGAGCTTGCTGGTGGTTTCAATCTGGGCTGGTTTATAGATGCTTAATAGTAGTGCGCCACAGGCAATGGACAGAGCCCCTAACCAGAATGATCCCTGATAATCCACGGCGGTCATATGAGCGCCCAACACGGCCAACTCTGGGCCAACAAAAGCCGCCAGAATACCACCGAGCATCACTATTGATGCCGCGCTGGCACCAGACTCAGGTGCCACAGACTCCATGGCGGCAAAGCGCACCTGTTGCAGTGCGGAATTGGTGGTGCCGAGTAGAACTGAGGCTAGGCAAAACAGGCTAAAGCTACGTAGCCCCAGGGCTATGCTGGCCATGGCGCAGGCGATCATGCCAAGTCCCATGAAGGCCCAGAGCCCGTGTTTGCGGCCTAAGCGTTGCATCACCGCTGTGGCTGGCACAATACCTGCTGCAGTGCCGCAAATGGTCAGTGCCAGTGGCAGCGTCGCCCATTCTGCGGCCGGTGCTAATTCACTGCCCACCAGGCTACCCACGAGAATCATTAGCGCCATAATCGACGCTGCCAGCGCATTACTAAGGGTTAGAATCCAGACATTGGTGAAGCCATTCGCTGTGGTGATTTGCATGCTGTTCTCGTTGCTGAAGAATGATTAACTAATGAGAAGGGTCCCGAATACTAATCTTAGTCAGTTTTCTAGCTAGGCCTTTTAGACTGAGGCCTTGCCATTAATTGGCGTAGATTTACGGGTAGATATTAAATAATTGTGTTGAGCTTAGCATGTACCCAATCTCGTGGGGATTCTGTTGCTATTTTATTTGGCGTCTTGATTGGTCATTCGTGTGTTCTTTATCTGGCCCTTTATTTAGTTCTCTATTTAGTTCTCTATTTAGTTGTCTATTTAGCTCTTTATCTACTTTTGCCTGTTTGGTCCCGATATTAGTTTGGTTTTTACTTCGCGAATAAAAAATCATTGATACAGAAAAGGCGTGACGTTATGAATAATATTACAAAGCCAACGGTTGCAGAAATTGTTTGCGATCATATTCTTAATAATCAGGTGGTAGTGGTTGATGCAGTGGATGCCTCCATGTCCCTCGATAAATTAAATATTGATTCATTGGAAAAAATTTCTTTATCTATGGATCTTGAAGAACATTTTAATATTGATGTTTCCGATCAGCAGATTGAGGCCTTTGTTACCATTGGTGACATTATTGATCATATTCAGCTAGTGCTCACTACCCAGCCTTCACTGGAGGAGCTAGCTAACATTCAGTGCTCAGATGCTGACCAACTTGAGTCAGAATCCAGTGATAGCTAGCAACGCCGAAGGTTCAGTGCCTAGCCTGTCTTAACTGCTGTATACTGCCGGCCTCTATCTGTACCCACTGTTTACATTCAATATTGATGTTGAGTAAGTTGGGTTATCAATAATTTAAAGCGCGGTTAATAAAATGGCACAGGTTGGTAGGTTTAATAAATTAGAAGTGATTAAAGAAGTCGATTTTGGTGTTTATTTGGATGGCGGCGAACTGGACAGCATCTTACTGCCTCAGCGCTATGTGCCAGAGGGTTGCGAGCTCGGCGACTGGGTTGATGTGTTTCTCTAATTTGATTCTGAAGATTTATTGATCGCCACCACTGAAACCCCAAGGGTCGAGGTGGGCCGCTGCGAAATGCTCAAAGTCATAGATATCAACAATGCCGGTGCCTTTATGGACTGGGGGTTACCGAAAGACCTGTTGGTACCTTACAGCGAACAACTCAAACCTATGGAAGTGGGCTATTCCTACGTGGTCTATGTATTCCACGATCAGGATAGCGACCGTATCGCTGCATCGACTCGCCTGCAGGACTACCTTGCCGAAGAGTCAGTGTGGGTTAAGCCGCGTCAGGCAGTTGAATTGTTGATTGCTGGACGTACAGATCTGGGCTACAAAGCGGTGATCAACGACCAGTATCTGGGGCTTATATTTCGCGATGACGCATTTAGACCACTAAAGGTCGGTGAGCGTTTGCCGGGCTTTATCAAGAATATTCGTAGCGATGGCAAGATTGATTTGGTGATTTCTCAGGGTACTTTACAGGGCGACCATGATTTGGGTGAGCAAATTGTTGAAAATTTACGTGCATCTGGTGGCGTCTCTACACTGACGGACAAAAGCGAGCCAGACGAGATATACCGTACCTTTAAGGTGTCTAAGAAAAAATATAAACAGGCGTTGGGCTCACTTTATAGAAGCAAAAGAATTTTATTGAGTGCAGAAAAAATTCAGCTGGTTGATTAATTCTATTTTTTTAATACAGCGTCTCAATAATCATATTGCCATAGTTTAGACTGCTATAAACGTCTGTCGCAGTGCTGGCCGAAAGGCCAGCACCTCTGATTTTGCTGATTAGCTGTGCTATCATCACTCCGTGTTTATGTAACACAGCTTGATTTACAGGCCTCCTAGGCCTTTCTTATAAAAATCTAGGCCTTAGAGCTTAGTGATCAAAATTAGTTTAAATGGATTTAAAGTTAACATTAATGTCTCTCTCTTCAGTGAGGGTGACATATTGGAGTTATTGACTAAAAACGCGATATCCGAAACGGTTTTGGAATTGCGGAGAAAAAATTCATTTTACGGGGAGTTTCAGTATGTATAGAAATAACAGACTTAGTTTGGCGGTTTCGATTGCCATGGGTGCTTCATTTGCAGGTATGGCAAATGCAGCGATTGAGGAGGTTATAGTAACAGCAACTAAAACCTCTGCCAGCACTCAGGATATTGCAGTAGCGGTTTCTGCAATTACTTCAGAAAAACTGGACCAGATGGGCGTTGCAAATTTCGAAGACTATCTAATTCAGCTTCCCGGTGTCACTGCCGGTGGTAGTGGTCCTGGACAGAACACAATTTATATTCGTGGTGTAGCATCGACTACGCCTAACCTGACAACTGCTGGTGTAGCCGGTTTGGCTCCTAACGTAGCACTTTATCTAGACGAACAGCCGCTCTCGCAGCCTGGCCGTAATCTGGATGTCTACGCAGCCGACATGAACCGTATCGAAGTACTTTCTGGACCGCAGGGCACCTTGTTTGGCGCCAGCTCGCAGGCCGGTACAGTGCGTTTGATCACTAACAAGCCAGATCCCACCGATACTTATGGTCGCGTTAAAGTTGGTATCTCTAAGACAGCTCAAGGCGAGGCTAGCAACAGTATTGAAGCCATGTTCAACATGCCGGTTAACGACAAGTTAACAGTTCGTGGTGTTGTCTATCGCGATGATCAAGGTGGTTATATTGATAACGTACAGGGAACCGTCAGTGCTCTTGAGAGCGCCCGTTTTCGTGAGTCAGGCACTATGCGCTCGAATGGCGTTGCAGTATCTGATCTGCGTGCAGGTTTCCAGACTCAGACTTACATTGATTCTATTCAAGGTCTGTCTTATCAGATGAATCGAGTTCCTTTAGATCCAACTGATCCTGCAAGCTACGCGTTGGTTGATTTCCAAGATGCTGATAACAGCGCTTTGGTTGAAGATGATTTCAACGATGCAATGTATGAAGGCTTTAGGCTCGGTGCGCTGATTAATCTCAACGAAGATTGGTCTCTGCTATTGGGTTATGGACATCAAGATTTAGAAACTGATGGTGTGTTCCAGGCTGATCCCAACCTTGGCACAGATAGCCCATCTGTACAGCGCTTTAGCCCAGATACCTTGGAAGATTCCTTTGACAACGTCAACTGGAAGCTCGAAGGTCGTATTGGTGAGCTAGACATCGTTTACGCTGGTGCCTATACCAAGCGTGAAACGGATCAGGTAGTTGATTACACTGATTACCTGTTTGTTGGTCAGTATCTTCCTTACTACATCTGTGACACTACAGTGACCTATCCTGAATATAACTATTACAACCCTGGTTATGCTTCGAATATTCCTGCCGGCACTTGCTACGCTCCAGATACCTATGTGGAAAGCTACAGCGAAACGACCGTCAGCACTCATGAGCTGCGCTTTACTACAGACCAAGATAAGTCTATCCGCGCAACTGGTGGTGCTTTCTACAGCGACTTGGAGCTTCAAGAGCGCGTAAACTTCCGCTACCCAGGTATGACTCAAGCTAACTTCTGGAATCTATATGACGGCGCAGACGCACCGTTAAACATGCCTTTCGACGATGGCTTCCTGTCCCAGACCGGTGCTTTTGAGCGCGATACCATTTTCCGAAATGATATCAAGCGTACCGATGAGCAGGTTGGTGTTTTTGGTGAAGTAACTTTTGATCTAAACGACGAGTTCTCCTTAACTGCAGGTGCTCGCTGGTATGACGTTCGTGTTGATATGGAAGGTGGTGCCAACTCTTCATTCGGTAATTTCTTCCAAGGTGTAGACGTTGACGCATTCGGTACTAATATCACCGATCTGTACGACGGTGATGGCAAGCTGACCTTTATTGGTGACAGTAAGCTAGCGACTCGAATCACATTTGAAGAGGGTGTAACCTTTGATGAAGTTAAAGCGGCTTTAACTGCTGCTGATAGCTTTAGTGTTGGTCGTGGCTCTGTAGCCAATGCGCCCAATGCGATCAGTGATGTCGAAATCACTGGTATCCTCAACGCACTGAAAGCACCAGATGAAGCTAAGACTAGCGGTACTATTGTTAAAGCGACATTGAACTGGACGCCAAATGAAAACGTGCTGTTTTACGGTACTTATTCCGAAGGTTTCCGTCCTGGTCTGTTGAACCGTCCTGGTGGCGCATCTAATGCTGCTGGTTACACTGTGCCGTTTGAGCTGATGACCGACGAAGTAACCAACTATGAATTTGGTTGGAAAACTGACCTGTTAGACGGCCAGTTGCGCTTCAACGGTAGTGCGTTCTTTGTGGAAATCGAAAATCTGCAAACAACAATCTTCGATCCTTCGATTGCTAACCTGTTCTTCTCAGATAACGCAGCAAACGCCGAAGTGACTGGTGTAGAAACTGACTTTATCTTGGCACTGGATTCGCTTCAGGGTTTGACTATTAGTGGTGGCATGTCGATCTTAGACACTGAGATCACTAAGGTTCTAACGCCAACAGACGACGTTGTTAAGGGCGATTCACTAGCTTTTGCTCCTGAATTCCAAGCCAATATTCAGGCGCGTTATGAATGGGCTCTGTCTTCTGGCTTTATTGCTCACGTGATGCCGCATGTTGCACACTCTGCTAAGTCTTATAGTGATATCATTCGCATGAACCGCGATGAGATCCAAGGCTGGACTATGATGGGTCTGACTGCCGGTGTAAGTAGTGAGACTTGGGGTGCCGAGTTGTTTATCGACAACCTAACGGATGAGCGCGCCGAACTGTCGCGTAACTTCGTTAATGATAGAGAGCGTGTTTCATACGCAAGACCCCGCACCATGGGAATGCGTCTGACTTACAATTTCTAATTTAAAGTAGTCAAATGTTAAATCTATATGCCCCGTTTAGGGGCATATTTTTGCCTGAAGGAAATGTATTTTGAAGCAGCAAGACAAGATCCAGATTGAACAGTTGATGCGTGACAAACGCTTTGATGATGCACTTGTAGCCTTAGCCGCGATCTTTGAAACCCAGACTAGCAGTGTTGATGCTTTTTACTACAGCGCAGTTTGCCTTAGGTACCTCAATCGATTCGATGAAGCTCTGGAGCAATTACAGGCGTTGAGGAAGATTGCGCCAAGTTACGGTCGTGGGCTTCAGGAGGAGGGACATATTCATCGTGCCCAAGGTAATTTAAGGCAGGCACTTCACCTCTATACTCGCGCCACCCACGCTAACCCCTCACTGCAGGGAAGTTGGCGCGGACAGATTGAGATACTACTTAAGCAAAACAGAGAACCTGAGGCGCTTAGGTTAAAGCCCCACTTAGAGCGGGTTTTGAAAATGCCTCCGTCGTTAATTGCGGCAATGGACCATATAGCCCAAGGCAAGCTCTCAAATGCTGAAGATCTATGTCGCGACTTTTTAAAGCAGCGTCCACACCATGTAGAGGCCATGCGGCTTCTGGCGGAAGTGGGAATGAAGTTAAACATACTTCACGACGCCGAATTTTTGTTGGAAAGTGCGCTTAAGTTGGAACCGGAAAATGACCTATTGCGAGTCGACTATATTGAAGCCCTGCGCAAGCGCCAAAAGATTGAGGCGGCTCACGCAGAGGTGCTGACACTCTATAAAGACAACCCTGGCAATGTCCATTTTGAATCATTATATGCAGTCTTATGTATGCAGATGGGGGACTATGACAAAGCGCTGGAATTGTTTGATAGTGTGCTTACCAAAATTCCGGGAGACCCGGTAACCCTGACATCAAAAGGGCACGCCCTAAAGACTCGTGGCAATACCCCCGAGGCGATTGCGTCCTACAAAAAGGCCACTCAGAGTAGTGTCGCCTATGGTGAGGCCTGGCATTCTCTGGCCAACCTGAAAACGGTTAAATTTAACGATGAAGATATTGGCAAAATGCTCGCTCAGTTAGAGGGCGATGACTTGAAGTTTATGGATCGGGTCTATATTAATTTTTCACTGGGTAAAGCCTTTGAAGATGCGGAAAAGTTCGATCTGGCCTTTAGCCATTACGCCGCGGGCAACAAAGCCAAAAAAGCCCAGAGTCGCTACTCTGCACAGCAGATGACTGATGAGTTTAATCAGCAAAAACAAGTCTTTAGCCCTGAGTTTATCAGCGCTGCCAAAGATTCTGGACACAGTGCAGCTGATCCCATTTTTGTGGTCGGTTTACCCCGTGCCGGTTCGACCCTATTAGAGCAAATACTGTCCTCTCACAGCCAGGTGGACGGCACGCTTGAGTTGCCCAATGTTCTGTCCCTGGTCAATGAACTGCGGAGAGGGGGCAATATGACCGGGGATAATTTATACCCGAGTATTTTGGAAACCCTTGATAACAGCAAATACCGTGAGTTTGGCGAAACCTATATTGCCGATACTCAGGTTCATCGTCAGAGCGCGCCATTTTTTATCGACAAGATGCCGAATAATTTCAGGCATATTGGTTTGATTAAATTGATGCTGCCGAATGCCAAAATTATCGATGCCCGTCGTCACCCCTTGGGCTGCTGTTTTAGTGGTTATAAGCAGCTGTTCGCTGAAGGCCAAGCCTTTAGTTATGACCTTGCTGATGCTGGAACCTACTTTCGTGACTATGAGTCATTGATGGATTTTTGGCAGGAGGCCTTTCCCGAGCAGATATTGCATGTGCAGTATGAAGATGTGGTTAATGACTTTGAAGCTCAGGTGCGGCGAATTTTGGACTACTGTGGATTGCCCTTTGAAGAAGCCTGCATGAGTTTTTATAAAACTGAGCGTGCGGTGCGAACGCCATCTTCCGAGCAGGTACGTCAGCCGATCTACCGCGGTGGCATAGATCAGTGGAAAAACTTTGAAGCCTATCTGGATCCACTGAAAGAGGCCTTGGGTCCAGTGTTGGATCGATACCCCAGCTAATCTAAGTCATTGGACAGTGAGAAAAGCGTAAACAAAAATAATCTAGATTAGTGGGAGTGCAATATGTCTGACGCAGTAATAAACGAAGTAGTAATGACTGAAGTTGAAATTCAGCAGCTGGTAGAACGATGTTTAACGGCCAATGGCTGTAACGCAGACAATGCTGCGGCACTGGGACGCACCATCGCCGCAGCCGAGAGAGATGGCAGCGCCTCCCACGGTTTGTTCCGCATGCCCGGCTATATAGCCTCCCTGCGCAGCGGCAAGGTCAATGGCAATGCAGTGCCAAGCGTCACCCGTATCTCCCCTGCAGTGGTCAAGGTGGACGGTGATCACGGCTATGCGCCACTGGCCCTGGAAAAAGGTCGTGAAGCCCTAATCGAAGTTGCTCGCGAGAATGGCATCGCTGCCATGGCCCTGGTCAATGTACATCACTTCGCCTCGCTGTGGATTGAAGTAGAGCCGATTGCCGAAGCTGGGTTAGTGGCTATGGCTTTTACCACCTACAAGCCCGCTGTGGTTCCCGCTGGCGCCAAAGAGCCTTTATTCGGTACCAACCCCATGTGCTTTGGCTGGCCTCGTGGAGACAAGCCGCCACTGGTGTTTGATCAGGCCTCTGCGTCCATGGCCCGTGGCGAAGTGATGATCGCCGCCCGCGATGGACATCCGGTGCCCATGGGTACAGGTGTAGATGCTGATGGCAATCAGACTACAGACGCACAGAAGATCATCGATGGCGGCGCACTGCTGCCCTTTGGTGGCCATAAGGGTTCGACCATTGCCATGATGATTGAGCTGTTGGTGGCTGGGCTTACCGGTATGGACTTCAGTTATGAAGCCCAGAAGAATGACAATAACGATGGTGGTCCACCGAATGGCGGAGAGTTTATGCTCGCCATAGACCCCAATCGTTTTGGCGATGCCGAGGGCTGGTTAAACCACTCAGAGGAGTTCTTAGAACGCTTGGCAGGGATGGAGGGAGCTCATATACCGGGCAATCGCCGTTATGCCAACCGCGCGAAAAGTGCTGCTGAAGGGATTACAGTGAGTGCAAAAACCCATGCCAGCTGTATTGAATTTATTAATACTGCCGGCTAGTTAAGGGAGAGGTTAAAGCATCGTTAATCCGTACTTCTCCACCTGCTGAGGTGTTTCGCGAATAATGGTTTCGATCATTGCCTCAGCGGCTGGGGAAAGCGCCCAGTCCTTTCGCGTAATCAGATAGATCTCACTGGTCTCAGTGGGTGTTAGTGGTCGTGATACCAAGTCATCAGCGGTCTTGGGTATTGCGAGAGAGGGCAGCACGGATACGCCAAGGTTAGATCTCAGCATGGCGACCAGCGTGGTGATATTGGGGAAATCAAACTTTGATTCACCCAAATCTTGGCGGGCGCGCAGTGCTTTGGTGACACCAGTGTCGAGAAAGGTTGCCTTGCCCAACTGGTCCCAACCAATAGCGCCAGTATCCTGTGCCAGGGGATGATCCCGGTGGCAGATCAATTCCAGCTGGTCAGCAAATAGCGGTGTGAACTCGAGCAGCTTATTGGCGTTCCACAGACTGCCTATACCAAAGTCCACTTCATTACGCTCCACACGGCCCTGCACACCACGGGAGCTATCATCGTCTAGATGCAGCTTAATACCGGGGAATTCAGTGGCGAAGGTTTTGATAATATCCGGCAGCAGATTGGTGGCTACTGAGGGCACCGCCGCCATGCTCACATGACCGCTGCGACCTTCGGCTGTGGCTCTCAAATCATAGATTGCGCTGTCAAAGTCCCGCACTAGACGCTCGGCTATGGGCAGAAAATTCTCACCCTCGGCAGTGGTGCTGACATTGCGAGTGGTACGTTGCAGAAGTTTTAGGCCGACAAACTCTTCAAGCTGTTTTACTGCTAAGGTGATAGCTGGTTGAGTGCGGGAGAGTTTTTCTGCGGCACGGTTAAAGCTGCCTTCATTGGCTACCGCTATAAAGCTGCGTAGGTGTCGGAGACTAACGTTTAGATGATTGATATAAATACCTTTGTCGTTATTTTAATTCTGGCCACCTTATTTTGTCATCCCGACAGAGCGTAGCGACGAGGGATCTCGAGATCTCTCACATGCGTTCGAGATGACAGAGTTGTGTGTTCGAGATGACAGAGTTGTGTGTTCGAGATGACAGAGTTGTGCGTTCGAAATGGCAGACATACGCGGTCCCGATGACACTCCATACCCTGTCATCCTTAGCGAAGCCGAAGGATCTCCTGCAGCTTTGCAGTGAATTTTTAGAACAATAACAATAAATTAATTTAGCT
>Ga0115547_1001008_pt1 | contig 17085 bp, 21 predicted proteins | sample COGITO_mtgs_1004_3_FD_87185 | JGI IMG/M metagenome (GOLD analysis project Ga0115547, IMG submission 87185) | Pelagic marine microbial communities from North Sea - COGITO_mtgs_100420 | ecosystem: Environmental > Aquatic > Marine > Epipelagic | place: Germany:Helgoland, sampling site Kabeltonne...
AACTATCTTGGGATTAAACCCCGCCTTGTCGTGCGTGTCAATGTGGTCGGGGTTCTTGGTGAATTTGGAGACATAATAAACTTCGGGGTCTTTCAATATTTCATCCGCCTTTGTCAATTGGCGGTACTCGTCCGTGATTATTAAATATTTATCTTTTGTCTTGATTTCGTCATACAACGCCTTTTCGTCTGTCCACTCGACAACCTCTTGTCCTTCCCATTTTTTATAATCGTTGGTGACAAAGCACACGCCACCGCCCCGCACCGCCGTAATAAAAGACATTACCATGTCGGATATATTTTTGTCAACGCATATTAGTTTTTTACAACCCTTAATCATACCACAAAGCCTTTTAAAAATCTTGCATACCGTCTTGTCCAGTGTGGAGGATAGCACCAGATAGCACAACAGTGCGTCAATCTCGTCTAAAAATAAAACGTGGTTTGAGAAATCCTTGAACGGGATTTTCGCAATGCTGTCCAGTTGTATCACAATAGAGTCGGAAGTAAGAAACTTATTTTCGTATTCGTAAAACTTACAATCTATTCCCGCCTTACTGATGTTGGTGTATTGGTCTCTACCTAGTTCGATGCGGTTCGTGATTGATATAAATTTGTCGTTCGTCTCTTTCAGGTAGTAGATAAACGAATATGTTTTGCCCGTTCCCGTGTCACTCTGCATAAGCGTGGTTTCGTATCCGTTGGAGTATACGCTGGGTTGTTTAATGTCTTGGATGTATTCGCTATCGATTACGATATTTGGGGATTCGCAATTTTGGATGATTGGTTTTATTTTCATCACCTTCGCATCATAGTCTTTATTGAATGTTTCGATGATGGCGGTTTCGATATATTGCGGGTCTACATTGCCCCAGCATTTAATATTGATTTCTTCGTTGTAGTTGTCGGGGTGTTTTTTATTGTACGTGTCCCATATATCATACTTGCCAAACGCACGACATGCGGTTGTGAATTTTCGCCAACTGTTATAATCCGTCCATGTGGAATTATCCAACTTGTCACACATGCGTGTGAATGTCTCGTCGTCCGTGTCATAATTAAACATGCTTGGGTTGTCTCTCCTCTTGGTGGTGGTACTTGGTACCAAATTAAATAAATATTGTTTCAATTCTTCGGGAATCTCTTGTGGTTCCATGTCGTTCACTGCCTTGTATTTCACTCCGTTCAATTGGCTCCCCTCTCCAACGACATACCCGCCTTGTGTCTTAACATCAATGTATTCCCCATAACCACGATTACGAAACCCCTCGACATATTTGAAATATAGATGGAATCCGTTGCGGGGTGTCTCGATGCATCTGGTCAATTTTCGAAACTCGGGAAAATTAGCCACAAACTCGCCCGCATCGTCCTTGTACAAATCCAAATCCACGACCGTGATATTGTTCAGTTTGCCACATGGTACGCCCAATTGTCCCGTTAAATTATACTTAAAAGTCTTGTGCTTCCACTCGTCCGTTGGGTTTTTGCTGTTCTCGATTAAATGAAAAGTTTTAAACATCTTATTGTTATAATACATATATATATTACTAAATGTTTAAACCCTTTTAATAAAACGCACATCCCTTAAAAGGATTATTTTCTTTATATACCCCAAAGATCTGATAAAAAATGCCACCAACTTTTTTATTGTCAGTGGCATTTTTTATTTTTATGATTTTATGTTATGTGTCTATTTGTTGTCCATGATGTTATAAGACGTGTAGATTGTGCCTAAACTGGTGCCTCGTTGTTTCGAAAGCCTCTCAATCTGGTCGAACTGCTGCGAATCTAGTAGGTGTTTAATGTAGATTTTTGCGATGCGTCCTTCGCCATATTTGAAAAGGCTGTTTTTCGTCGCCAGTACATTCATATAATTGACAGTCGCTTTTTGTCCGTCCCGTGTTGCAAACATGTAGTCGTTATTTTTCAATGACAGGCTTTTGATTTCGTCGTAAAGCCTTTGGTCTTTGATTTCGAAATATTTGTCACCGTAAGTGTCTGCGGTCTTGTAGTCAACGATATACATTTTGATAAGTGGCTTTTTCAATTTTGGATTAAAGACCATGGTGTTTTCGGTCGGGTCTTGCTTGGGAGTCTTGTGAACGATTTTCACATTTATGTCTTTGTTACGGACTGCGTGTTTTGCATACATGTGATTCATGTAATAATCCAGCCCCGTCTTGGTGTCTAATTCTTTTAGCAGTTCTTCATAACTGACTAAGGATTCGACATTGTCTTTTGCCTTCTGTTTGCGGTGGATAACGATTTCCTTTTTGAGGTCTGCCCGCATGTCTTCCAACAAAGATGTCGGCATTTTAAAATGTCGCCTAAGCCTGATGACAACAAAGATTTTATTACTGCGTGTGTTTGGGTTTTCGATTTGACTGAACCATGATTTCAAATTGTCCTCCGTGTCATCGAGTTTAATCTCCTTTGACAGTTTGTTCAATTTCACGGTATAGTCTTTCTTGGTGGTGGCACCGATGTCGAGTTCATCCAAAAAGGTTTTAACGAGTTCTGCGTTATTCTCCATTGTTATATATATAATATACTATATATTTATCTTTAAACCCTTTTAACGCATTGCGGTCATAGGTCTAGTCTCTCGCTAATATATTCATTCACTTTGTCGTTATTGACAATTCCCTTATCCCAAACCCATTTTAAGTAATCGTCATCAATGTCCTTATAAAATTTCCCCTTGTGCATGCCAAACAATACCTTCCACTTTCCAACATATTCATATGTCTTTTCATCATTTGTTTCCGTGTTGTCAATCGTCATTATATATTATACAAATCTATATTAATCTTTAACCCCTTTTACTGCGTTTAAATGCGGTTGGAGTCATAATTTAATTCAACGTCATCGTCATCGTCCGAAAACACGTTCGCCGTCATATCGAAATCATCCAAAAAAGACATGTCCACGTCATCCGAATCTGTCACGCTGAACGGTGCATTAGATTCAAAATCACTAAAGGATATACTTTCAAAACTAGGTGGGATAAAATCAACCATGTCCATGTTCATAAGAAACCTTTGATGTTTCTTTGATGCATAATGTTGGTTGGCATGGTCGCTGTCTGTTTTCCCACCACATTCGCATGTCCACCGCTTCATGGTCGCATGCCTCTTTATTTTAAACTCTGGGTTTTTCTTATACATTGCTTGATATGCTTTCTGGTATTGTGCTTTATCCATTTTATTATAATATGTATATATATTCTTAAGCCCTTTTATCTTTGATGTTAAACCGTTTCAAATACGATTTCAAATTCTTTTCAACGTCCCGACTTTTCCCCCACGTCACGTAGTATGACAGATACCCCGCCTTTAGTTTGTCTCCTCGCAAGTCCACGGCATGGCGTTTCAAATAATTAGATCGGACAGACTTATCCGCACCGTCGATATATGTATTTGCACCAAGTAATCCAAAATGGGTTGTCCGCCGTGGGTTGTCGAACACTGCAACAAACCTTTTTTTATCTCGTGTTGATTTACCAAAATAAATTAACGATGTCATTGTAATTGTTTAGATATTTTTATAAACAACTCCACACCACAGCAATCAATAACAAGGCGACGCAATAAAGCCATGTCATATATATATCATGTTTAGATATTTATGCGGGTGTTTTGTCATATTCGTCGAGTGGCCCCAGAAAAGTCGCAATAAACATAAAGTCGGATAAATCAAAGTCGGTAGATGATATAATACTTGTATAATCTAGCGTCGTAAAATAATTCACATAAGTATCAAATCGGATGCTATCGGTTGTATTGAGGTATATTTTATTATGCCAAACAATACCACCTACCCGCCCCATATTGTGACGAATATAAGAACTTTGGTCACCCCCGTCTATGGCTGTAGTGTTGTTTAATACCGCCCGGACGATAGGGTTTACCCGATTACTGTTACCCGCTTGGGCGGACGTATATTTACAAGTCATTTTGATCTCCCACAGCCCCGGAAGCCCCCCGAGTGTGAAATTTGTGGCGGTGTTGGTTGCGTCTATGTAGGGGTTCCATGAAATAATCTCAGAGTCTTGCCCATAGGATGTTGTTTTTACGCCAGACCGCAAAATTGACAGCGTCACGCCGTTCCCATATTTCCCACTATTGAAACCGGTACCCGAAGCCGTATCTATCGTCCTAATTAAGTCAGTGGTGCCTATTTTGATTGTATAATTTAGGGGTTGTACAAATATACCACCGCCATATTGTATCGGCTGTTGTACTGTTATTTTAGCGGCGGCATTTGTAGATTCCAAACTACCAAAGTCTATGTCGCCACATGTAAAAGTTCCGTTAACTGTCATGTTGTTTGTAACATCCAATGTACCCGCCGTTACCGCAGTGGTGTCTATGTTTGGAACTGATAGCAATGTCGTGGACGGATTAAATGTAAACTGATTATGCTGTTTTATCGTCTTATCCGTTGCGTCCACATCACTAACCACAACCCTCATATCTCGGTTTTCGGATGCCAATGCGGGCTTATATTCAATAGTACAATCTCCATCACATCTAAACGGGGTATATATAGTAGATAGGCTATTTGTTATTAACAGACTGGGCGAAGAACCGATTCTAAAAAGATGCCCATTTGCTTGGTCGTATCTTAAATAAATTTGGGCGTCGCTGTGGGTGGCGTGTTGGATAGAAGCATTGCCCACTGTCGTATTTGAAATTAAAAAAACTGGGCTACGAGAATGTACAGACCCTTGTAAACGGTTGGCGAACATCACATCGCCGTCTGGATTGTAGTAGCATCCATTTCCCGAGATTCTCCCCGTCAAGGTACTGCCTTCAAGAAATAAAAGCCGACAGTTGGTATCTTGTGGCGTTACTATGGCATTGACTGCTGTAATGGTGGTATCGCCCGTTATCTCCATGTCAGTCAAAACCGTGAAATCTGTATTAGTTAGCGTTGTTTTTACAACGCCGTTCACTCTGTTGCGGATAGACCCAGTTGACACCGTGTTGAAGTCCACGTCAACGGCGGATAGTTGAATTTGAAATGAACCGACGATGCCATTGGTTCTTGCCACCTCGTTGACTAATTGAACAACGGGGTCTAATGTGGATGACCTCCTAAAAATTACCCTCCCGATATCCTGAGAGTAAATTATACCTTTATCACCCGCCGCCGTGGCGGATGCCTCTATGAACCTTAAATTCTTAGAACTGGTGATGGTGCATTCGTCTCCAAACGTCGCAGTCCCATTGCATATAAAATCCCCCGTCATGGTGGCATCCGTTAGGGATATATTTGGGACATGTAGCGTGTTGTTTGTAGTGTCATAATATAAATTTTGAAAATCGACAGCGACATCCCGACTACCGCTAGGGGCATTTATGTGGTATACTATAAGCGGATATTGCTCCCCGTATGTTGCACCGCTTTGAACGGGGTTTATGTTGTTCACATATAGGCGACCGTCCAAAAATGTATCTCGACCCACTGTCAAATCATGTAAAATATCGACATTAACAGTATTCAATTTACTGGCCGACGGAGTATACGTAAAAGTACTTGAAACACTATCGATGGCTAAATTATCCGTATTGTCATCAAAAAACATGACTTGATAATCCACATTATCCGAACGAGTCACGGGGACGATTTGTAAATTTGGTATAGTTGCGGATATATTTGGGACATGTAGCGTGTCCGTTGTAGTGTCATAATAAAAATTCGTAAAATCATATGTAACAGACCGATTGCCATCCCCGCTTGTAATGTCCCACAATAAAACCGCATAGGATGTATTGGCCACGACGGGGTCAAGGGCATCCACGTGCAAACTACTACCCAGAAATGTCCCCGACTCGACGGTCAGACTGCTTTCTAAAGTTGTGTCGCCTGCTATTTCAACATCTGTTGCTATTCTTGTTTCGCCTACTGCTATTCGCATCCATTCCGTGACACCGCTGAAAAAATAAAACCCTTCTATGTTTGTCGTGTCCTCTATTTTGAAATTAAAACCATCTTCTATAAAAAACTTAACTTGAGAGTCTGTACCTGTTACAATTTCTTTTGTTATTGCCAATACATCACATATGACTTTGTCAGTAACTTTGCATTCCTGCAACGTTAAACGGTTGGTGCTTGGGTTATATTGTATATTACTTACTATACTATCGACGGCTAAATTATCCGTATTTTCATCATAAAACACGAGTGGGTACTGCACATTATTCGAACGCGTCACGGGGACGATATTGAAGTCTGTCACGCTTATTTTAGGAGTGTATAAGGTGTCCGTGGAAGTATCATAATATAGTTTACTCGTGTCAGCCATGGCAGCCCGATTAAATACGGTGTTTGTTGAATCCCATAGCATTATCGAATAAGTTACATTGGGTTGGGCAACTCCTAAAGAGTTCATATATAAACTGCCCGACAAAAACACAGACCCCGATACTTGTAAATCTTGCGTCACTCTACATTTTACTAGCGACAATTGGTTATCGCCTGGATTGTAAGAAATATTGGCGGCTACAGTGTCGACGGCTAAATTGCTGGTGCCATAGTCATAAAACACAATGGGATATCCCCCATTGTTGGAACGAGTCACGGGGACGACATTGAGGTTTGTGACGCTTATGTTGGGACTGTATAAGGTGTCCGTTGTAGTGTCATAATAAAGTTTTGTGTTATCCTGTGATATATCTTTCGTTGTTGAATTCCATAAAACTAAGGGATGTACGCTATTGCTTGCCACGGACGCAAGTGCTTGGATGCGAAGGGAATCGATAGAACCAACCAAAGTAATATTACCATTCACAGTTATGTCCCCGACTGTCATAGTAGCCGCTAAGATGTCTGGACTTTTCAAAGTGCCTGAAGTAGTGTTGAAAACCAGACTGGAGAATTTATAAACCAAGTTATTATAAGGGTCTTTGAATAAAATCTCATATTCGGGAAGTAATGTCACGGGGGCATCTACAATCCCAGTTAGACGAACCACACCTGATACAATAAGGTTGCTTATAGAAACGTTATTTATCGAATAGTTGGTCGCAATTATGTCCGTGAAAGTGCCAGTAGTAGCCGTCACAGAATTCGCATCAATGTCGAGTAAATTTATTGTAACACTTGAACCGCTCAAACCACGTAAATTTTTACTCATTTTATATATAATATATAATATATATTAAAATGGTATCAACCGAGAAGGCACGAGTTTATAAGTCTGTATTAGACATGACCAACACTATGGACATACCCCCGTCCATATACGAAACATACCACGGTAGCACTTTAGAATATTGGAAGCGTCAATGGTTTTTAATACGTCAACGAAAGGTACATGGTTGTATTATCCGTAAGCAAATATTCAATAAACATAAGTTATGTTATTACATGATTATGCACATATCAAAATTTTGCATCAATCAAAACTAACCGTGAGTTTTTTCTTTAGTTCTTCTTCTAAGTCTTCTTTCCTCTCATAGTGATTTTTGCCGTTGCTGTCCTTCTTAGTGTTGGTACCGTCGCAATGTGCCAATATCTCCAGCACATCTTCCCCGAAACCGCCAAACCGTTTACGGTACCAATTGATATCACGCCCTGTACTGTAGTCCAAAGCGTCCCAATTTGTTTTATCAACGGCATCCGTGTTGTCATTTGTCCCAAACATACCCAACATAGAGGCGGGTACGGCGTTCCATTTCTCGGGATTCTCTTCAAAATCATCTTCGATTAGTTGCTTTTGTTGTGGTTCTTTGGTACATGCTTCCTTGGTTGCCATTGTATATATATTCTATAGGTTTTATTTTAAATATCTAAATTTAATAAAAACTCCACCGCTGGAAAAAAATATAATTTAAAAACCTATAGAATGTTATAAACAATGGAATCCCCCGACGTAGAACCAAACACCGTAGAAAATGAAGACACCAACGAACCAGAACCCGAACCCGAATCAATCCAAAAACCCGCCCGTAAGGGTCGCCCGCCATTGAGTCAGGCACAAAAAGAAGCACTTGCCCGAGGCAGAGAGAAATCACGGAAAAATATGGCTTTGGCGATGGCTAAATCCAAACTTGAAAGGCTTGAAGGTGAGGCGGAACAAACATACAAGACCAAGAAGAAGCCTAAAAAAAAGGTAGTCGTTGTTGAATCCGACAGCAGTGACAGCAGTGAGGACGAGATCGTGTATGTCAGTAAAAAGAAAAAGAAGAAGGCAAAACCAAAACCAAAGCGGAAACCAAAAAAGGTATATGTTAGCAGTAGTAGCGAGAGCGAGAGCGACAGCGACAGCGACACACCGCCACCAAGACCACCCACACCACAACCACCACAACAAGCATATCGCCCTACTCTCATATTTAAATGAATCAATAAAATATTATGAATATATATATATATAAGATGTATAAAACAATACCAAACGACAACATAAATTATGGAGCCGTCCCGATGGATACAGACCACACCTTATGCAAAAACATATGTGAGCCGTTAGACATAATCGTCAACGGGAGCCTTATATTAATCGTTGGGAGTTCTGGGAGTGGGAAAACGTCGCTTATGACAAATCTAATAAGCAAGGCGGGGTCAATCAACGGATATAAGCAAAGTTTCCGTAAGTGTTTTCATAAAGTTATTTTAACCTCGCCCAGTCTGGCGACTCTTAAGCAGGACGTTTTCAAAATTCCAAAATCACAAAAATATGATGACTTTCATGAGTGCATGGAAGACCTTGACGGGCATTTAGATGCCTCCATGATGGAAGGAGAACAAGACGGCGAAACCAAATTCAACCTTTTGATTTTAGATGATGTAGCCGCCGCCCTACGCCAAAACAGGCATAACGAGACCCTACTCACGAAGACTTTACAGAACAGACGGCATAAAAATTTAACATGCATCATATTAGTCCAATCATACCGCCAACTACCAACACAGATAAGAAACAACGCCAATGTCATTTTTTTGTTTAGACCGAAAACCATGCAAGAACAGGAAGCCATATGCGGGGAACTGTTGCCGATACATAAAAGAAATTCTTTAGACTTGTTCAACTTTATATTTAATGGAAGATACAACCACTTGATGATAGACCAAACATTGAAGAAGTCGTCGTCATATCGCTTTTTCAAAAACTTTGAAGAAATTATTTTAGATTAAAATATATAATGATTATATATAATGTCAAAAACGGAACAAGACAAAAAGCCTTTAACCAAAAGGACGAAGAAAAAGAAGACCAAAAAAGACAAGAAAAAGAAGAAGACGAAGGATAAATCCAAAATCCCAAAAGGCATCACTATCAATATCAATGTCGGTAAATCAGGAGCAGACCCAAAGCCTAAACTGCCAAAAGCCGCCAAAGGGTTTGTCGGACGTGCGACCAGTATGAGGGGGCAACGGGGCAAAGGCAATTTATCTAACAACTCCCGACAGGCTGAAATGAATACCAATATAATGCAAAATGTAAGCGGGATACGTTCTAGTGCAATGCAACAGGGGCTAGACTTGAAAGACCTTACGGGTAATTTTGACGTATTAAGGCGACGGGTGGACGGATTGGGGACGCAAGTATTGAATGTACAAAACCAGCAAACAGCGGGAGGCATTAGGGACACTGCATTCCAAGAGGGCGTTAACCTAGCCATAAAGGAAAATGCGGAACGACAACAAAAAGCCTTAGACATTATGCAGGGGAATATAAGAACAGAGGTTAAGGACACACGAGAATCTACCCGCCTAGGATTACAGGATGCCCGCAAAGCACTGGACGCTGTGGCACAATCACAACTAGAATATCGCCAAGAAGTACAACAAGGGATGCAGAATACTGCCGACCGACAACAACAAGCCCTAGACATGATGAGAGAGTCCTTAACCCAAGGAATTACACGTGACTTAGATATCGTGCGGGGTTCAATAAACGAGGGATTAACGCAAAATGAAGACACCCAAAGGGCGTTAGTAAAGGTAGTTGAAGGCGTGACGGCGGTGAGCCGACAACAAGACGAACAAGCGAGACAAGCCGATGAGACACAGGAATCCATGGCAATGCTATCAAAGGGGCTTACGAACGTTGCACAAGGACAATATGAACAAGGCAATAGCGTGCTTAAACTACAAACAGATATAACCCGTGGGGGCAATGCCATTACGGGACTACAAGCAGATATGACCCGTGGGATAAATGCGTTTTCAACACTACGAAGCGACATGGACAAGGGTATGGCATTTTTGGCACGGCAAGGGGCTATGAACACGGAAGCAACCCAGCAGATAGCGGGAAACACGGGAGCAATGGAAGCGTTAAAAGATATATATGGCGACGAATTCAAACCCAAAGAAATGCCACCCACGACACAGACCCCTGCCATAGAAATACCACCCACGACACAGACCGACTCAAAGGTATCATCATCAGTAGACCCGCAGAAAAACGAAAGACCAGAACTTGGAACACAACCACCCGCCGTGACGCTTGGCAGACCCGAAGGGAGTAAGTCAACGTTCCAATACAAAAATAATCCTGCGTTGGATGATTTTTTTGAAGAAGTCCTAGACAAACAAAGAGACAGCGGTAAAAGGGTTAAATGGGGAGAAGACCAGTTCATTGTTGAATTAATTAAAAACCAAGGGGCTAAAATGCCACAGTTAAGAAACCGCCTTTCCGATATGAACACAAAAAGACAGGAAGATGAGTTTTTTAAAGAACTTGGTGAAGACCAAAAGAAAGCCACCAAATCAATTAAAGTTAAGACAAAAACAAAAACCGTAAAAAAAAAGAAAGATAAAAATAAAAAGTCATCCTAATATATAATGTATAAATTGTCCATTGTAGACACCGAGGGCGAGATAATATTTAACCGCATCTTCTGTTATCAAAAAGATATAATCACATTTACTAAAGGCAAAATAACGTATAACGATTTCAAACCACGAACGAATGGAAAAAAATATAAGACTTACAAGGATTTTTTTATCATCCATAAGATATAAATGGAGTTCAGTGAGATTTCACAATACTCAATAGAGGGGGCCGCATCTGCTTTTTTAATTGTCCTCGCATGGAAATTGTATAAAATGAGGATAGCATCATCGTCGTCATGTTGTGACGAGCATATCCAATTGAGGACGGTAAGTCGTGGCGATTCCAGCCATGATTTGGAAATCCCCCAAACGCAGACCATCGAACGACGGGCGGAAGATATTGTATAAAAATCTTTAGTAATTATACAATATGCCGTCCATCACAGAAGAAACCGACACGGATTTGATTTTCATTTCAAGAATCGACGAATACATGGATGTCTACGAGATGTACCAAAAACAACAGGCATCGATATGGGTGCCTAACGAGATCGACTATAGCGGGGATAAGGCGGTTTTTGAAAACATGAATGAAAATGAACAACACTTTTTTAAAAACATATTGTGCTTTTTTGCAAGTGCAGACGCATTGGTAAGTGAAAACATTTCAGCGTCGTTCATTGATGCATTTAAGCCCCAAGTGGTCAAGGCGTGCTATGCTTTTCAAAATTATATGGAAATGATTCACGCAGAAGTTTACTCACTGTTACTAACAACCATGATTCCAGACAAAAAAGAACAGAATAGGCTTTTCGACACTGTGCGTAATTTTCCAGTAATCCAAAAGAAGATGGACTACGGCAAAAAGTGGATTACCTGCGATTGTAGCCTTGCTCATAAACTTTTAGGATATATTATTTTTGAAGGTATATTTTTTAGCGGTTCATTTTGTGCTATATATTGGAACAAGACAAAGGGCGGGGCTAAATGTTTACAAGGCTTATGCACCGCTAACGAGTTCATCGCCAGAGACGAGGGCATGCATGTCGAATTTGGCATAACCCTTTATAAAAAATTGGACGTTAGGCTTGGAGAGAAGGAAGTGCATAGGATGTTTGACAACGCCGTAAATATAGAAAAAGAGTTTATCGTTGATAGTTTGCCATGTAGTTTAATTGGGATGAACTCTCAATCAATGAGCGAATATATTGAATATATTTCAGATTATTATTTGGCCTGGTTGGGTTACTCCAAATTATACAACACCAAAAACCCCTTTAGTTTTATGGACGCAATAAGCCTGGAGTCAAAGAGCAACTTCTTCGAGACAAGGGTATCGCAATATGCCAAGGCGGAAGTCGAACATGTCTTCAAATGTGATGATGACGACTTTTAATAAAAAATATCATATATAGTATATGTTCAAGTTAAATTTTAACATAAAATTCAAAATAAAGGTTAAAAAGAAAAAGTCTAAATTTAAAAAATGTCTTCAATATATATACAACTATGGACACACCAATGAACAGCGAAACCCGAAAAATCCTTGCCGCTGTCGCCCAAGGGCATCGACCTATTGACCCCCGTGCTGCCTACGACGGACAAATGTTTCTAGCCGACCGACCCCCGCTAGATTTAGAATATGTTAAACGACATGTCACCGACCCAGTCGTGATCCACACCGACCAAGGACTTGTCACACAGACCAAAAACATGATAACAAATAGCAACCCATTTTATCAACCCACGATGCCTTATAGTTTGACCCACCCAAACTATACAAACCACGCCGAACCATTCTAAAAAATATATAGTCTAATAATAAAAATGCCAACTCATAACCTCAACGATACCCATATTGGAAGCGTTTCTATATATTTAGATTCCAGTAAAGCGGATGTAGTGATGAACGGAACGGGTAATAGTAATGTCATCTTTTATTTGGAAAATGTTATAAAATGTCCACCAGATACGCATATCCTTATGGGCTTAACGGCGTGTCAAATTCCCGTATCATTTTACAACATCAACAACAACAATAATACTTTGACACTGGTGGGCAGTCTCAACGGAACAACCAACATAATAATCCCGCCTAAAAATTACAATACGGAAACATTAGTCAAGGCTATCAATGCGGAACTTTTAGCAGTGGGAAATAATATTACATGCTCGTTTGATGAATCATCTTATAAGTTCACATTTTCAAGCCTAGCCCAGACGGTACAGATAACCGCAACCAAGATGAATAAAGAATTAGGATTACCGCCTAACTCAGTCCCCACTCTTCCCGCATACTCTTTTACATGCCCAACGATGGTAAATTTATCGGGGACAGATTCTGTATATGTCATGATGAATAATTTATCTATAGAGTCACTCGACTCCCGTTCGGGTGGTGACCTTAATGGCGTTCTAAGTAAGGTTGATGTGTGTTGTGGGTTTGGGGATTATATAGAATTTCAACAAACGGAAAATCAATTTTATCTAATAGCAGACACCACCGTGAACCATTTTAATGTCAGTTTAACAGATACTAATATTGACTTATTGGACATGAACGGGATTGACTGGTCTATATCGGTGTGTGTTCATTTTTCTAAAAAGCGTTTACCGACCATGGTGAACGACTATTTATTGGACGAAACCAAAGAACGGGAAAATGAAATCGTCGAAAAAGCGTTGGCAGCCAAAGCCCAAAAAAGCAAAAAACAAAAAACAAAAAGCCTAAAATAAAAAATATAGGATAATATTATAATAATGGGAACATTTGGAAAAAAAGCATCATCTGTTTTTCAATTCGGTAAAAAAGCAGGTCAAAAAGCCATCTTTGGAATTAAGAAGGGTGCAAGGTATGCGGCAAAATACGGGCAACCTATTAGCGACTTGGCCACCGTTGGGGCAACCCTTGCCATGTCACTTGGACAACCAGAAATCGCCGCCCCGTTGATTGGAATAGCAAAGGGAGCATCTAAGGCATCCCATTACGGCGAAAAGGTCGACAGTGGTATCCGTGAAATCGAAAAAGATATTAGGGGACTCCAGAAGATGGGGAAAAAGTCTAGGGATTCCCAGTCGTCCAACTTCGAACAGCCACAAGCACCGCCACAGGCAGAAAACCGTATGGTTGTGTTTGAGTCTTCACCAGCACCAAGGGCATCGTCGTCGTCCTCTAGGAAGGGTTATTGAATCGTTAAAAAAATTATATAGTATATAATATATAATGTACGGGAATCAATACAACATCAAAGATTACATGACATTGTTGCTTACGGATGCACACAACCCAGGCGACGGAATATTCATATGGGAAAACATCCCAACGGGATATTACACCAACCAACGGGCGTCCGTTTGCACGGTTTCGGTCGTGGGTGCCAACGTTAGAACCAACGGGACACACTCAAATCTGTTGATAAATTACGCCAACGGGGGAACCAACATTTATTCGCAGACAAATGAATGGCATGTCATCAGCCACTGTAATTATGAAAAAGACCATGATACACACGGTTCTTTTACTGTAGACCGCAAACAAGTCGAACTTTTAACAAATGCAAGACCGCAAAAGATTACATTAGAATTTAGAACCGACAATCTCGTACGTCAAGACATGTTAACGGGTGTTGTGACTTTGGAATTTTGCTATTACAATGCAGAGGAGACGAGTGCCAACTATCATAATCAGTTATCGTCTACCTTAAAATAAAATAATATAGATTATTCATATATGAGCATACCGCAAAATAAAGCATTATATGAAACTGTAAAAGAAGAGGCAAAGAAACGCTATAAAAGGTACCCGTCGCTTTATGCATCTTCGTGGATTGTCAAAGAATACAAATCACGGGGCGGTAAATACAAAGGAACAAAAAAAGGCGGGACGACTCAATGGTATTTAGAACAATGGGTCATGATAATCCCGTTTCTTAAAACGGGCAAGGTCGTCGAATGTGGTTCACAAATCAAAGACGGAAAAGCGTGTCGCCCGTTGAAACGAATCAATAAACAAACGCCAATCACATTGCCCGAATTATTAAAGATATATAGTAAGTCGCAAATATTAGAGATGGCACGAAAGAAAAACAAAAACATGAAACGGCGGGTGAATTGGTCGAAACTTGAATTTTACTAATTTTATATATAAAATGTTATAGATATTATATATAACAATGGCTGAAGTAGCAAGTGAACGACTCAATTATCTTTCTAAAAAACAGCGTGCGGTTTCCTCCCGAGCATCCCGTCAAATCATCCCATGCTCGAATGGTGTAACATTCAATGCGGGACAGACCGCCAGAATCGACCTTGCCGGCAACCAGATGGCGACGTATCTAGACATGCAGGACTCATATTTGAAATTTACTTTAAACAACGGAGATGGGGACGTAATTATGCTTGAGAGTGCTTACGCCTTGATAGATAGGCTCGAAATCTTGTGCGACGGTGCGACCGTTTCATCGATCGCTCAGTATGGTGCATGTGTTCATTCTTATCTAGATTCCGAAGTTGGTGCCGATTGGAAGGAAGGACTTGGGCGGGGTCTCGCAGGTACCCACTATAATGCAGACCGTTTGACCCAAATTGCTTCGGGTGGTTCTAAAACGTTCTGTATTCCCCTCGTACTTACACCACTCTTCCAAGCAAATAAATATATTCCAATGATGGGTAGGAGTTCCTTGTCAATCCGTATCACGTGGGCGAGTGCGGTAAAAGGAACCGTTGGCGGGGCAACCGATGCAGAAATCACCATCAACCCTTGCGAGTTTATCGGGTCTTTCGTTCGATTGAGTGCAGAAGCCAACGCCATGGTCATGGCGAACACTCAGGGACGGTTCGAGATTATCACCAGTGACATCAGAACCGCAGAAGGTAACCTAGTCAGTGGCGACACTGTATTGAACGTCAACTGCGGGTTTAGTTTCAGTAGCCTCGACAGAGTTTCTTTCGGTATTTATAGTAGCCTAAATACTGCAGCCGCGTTGTCAGTAAGCAATCGTGCGGCGGCAACGCTTCAAGAATTCAGTCTGAGTGTCAACGGCGAAGAGCACCCCCGTCGTCGCATTCAAGTTTCCGCCTCTAACGTGGCGGAAACTTTTGCAGAAATCGCTGTCGGTCATCGTTCACTTTCCGACTTTAACCATAATACGACACTCGACCCATATCACATTGCCAATGGTACTGCCAGTGCTTTACCCGCATTCAGTGACCGCTTTTATGTGTCAAATCCAGCAGGTACCGCAACAACACCCGCGACCGGCGATTTTCAAGCAAATGTGGGCAAGGCTATTTTTATGATTGATACCGAAAGCATGAAGCCCCATAGCGACCCAGATGCCCTTTACAGTGGCCTAAGTACATTAGGCTCAGTCGTGAGTTTGGTAGGCACTCTTACTGCTGCCCCCGCAAGTGTCCCGATCTTGGTTTTCGCACAATATACCCTAGCCATGACCCTCGATATGAACGGGTCACAGACGTGGGTCGTGTCCATATAAATTTTTTTTTACGCCTCATTTACGCCTCATTAAAATAAATAAACAGAATATTGAAAAATACCGCTTGTTATAAACAGACCCTATGGACGGGAGACAAGCATGTATTTTTTAAAATTTTAAAGCAATTGAACCAAACACAGGAACCATAAGATAACACAAGTCCATGAGGCCTTGTGTTATTTTTTTATCCGATCGAGGGACTACTTAAAGGAAATCAATAAAGTCCATCATTGGGTGATGCACGACCATGGTACCCCCTCTTATAGCATTCGCTTTGGTTGGTTGTGAATTCTAAGCAACATTTTGTGTTATAATAATATTACGCAGAATTCACAGGATTTCATGTTGCGGGTTCATGTTGAAGTTTGGGCGATGACGCACCATGGGTACCCTTGCCGTGGCTTTCGCTTTGGGTGTCTGTGAATTCTAAGCAACATTTTGTGTTATAATAATATTACGCAGAATTCACAGGATTTCATGTTGCGGTTGTTTTACTGCTGGGGCTGTTGGCTGGGTCGCTGGCTGGGGTCATTGGCTGAGGGGCGGGAACTGAAGCAGGGGGCGACCCGTAAGATGGGGGCGGGAACTGGAGCGGGGGACGACCCGTGAGATGGCGGGGCGGAACTGGGACGGGTGGCGACCTATAAGATGGCGGGCGGATTTCTCAAGAGATTTCACGCCCCAGTAGGGTCTCAAACTGTAAGCGGTGGACACTTTTTTTAATGTTGACCCGCCTTCACTTTGAGGCCCCCACCCTTTTAAAAATTAATATAATTTAAATTATATTAATTTTTAAA
>Ga0115547_1001017_pt1 | contig 17016 bp, 21 predicted proteins | sample COGITO_mtgs_1004_3_FD_87185 | JGI IMG/M metagenome (GOLD analysis project Ga0115547, IMG submission 87185) | Pelagic marine microbial communities from North Sea - COGITO_mtgs_100420 | ecosystem: Environmental > Aquatic > Marine > Epipelagic | place: Germany:Helgoland, sampling site Kabeltonne...
TATTATGATTTCTTCCACCTGCTACAATCGCCCAGTTTCCAGAGTTGCTTGATGCGTTACCTCCGACAATAGTTGATCCTGTGCCAGTAGCAGAAGAGCCTCCACCACCAAGCACTTCAGATTGTGCGCCAGTTGCCGAGTTTCCAGTTCCACCTATGGCAATAGAACCAGCCGCAGTCGCAACAGATCCCAGTGTATTACCAGTAGTAACAATCCTTCCGACTTGGATGTCGTTAAGCGTAGTCGCTCCGTTTGTCGTGACTGACTCAAGAGTCGCGTTGTCTGCACCATCCACACCAGGCGCACCTGTTGCGCCATCCGCTCCAGGATCACCATCCGCACCATCTGCACCATCCGCTCCAGCGGGGCCTGCCACAGTAGAATCAGCTCCATCAACCCCAGGCTCACCTTGTGGGCCTTGTGGGCCTACCGAACCCTCTCCTCCTCCTTCGCTTATCTGATAGGCATAACCATCATCTGAAGTAACCTGTTTGCATTGTACTGTAACTGCAGTGGTGTCGTCAGGATCAGACAATCGATATCTAAGTTTCGCTCCATTAATCTTCGTAATAAATTCTGGGGTGTCACCAGTAATAATCTGTGAGCCTGAAACTCTCTCCCATCTACCATCAATGTATTCCTCAAGTATTAATTGTGCTGCACTAAAAACAGAAGAAGTTATTTCTGTAGTAAAATAGTTTTGGTATTTCGTTAACGATTTTGTTGACTGTGATGTATTGAGGGTAAAAATCTTCATTTGCGGTAAGAGTGGGGATAAGGGTATTATAACATAAAAAAATCTCCCTCAGTGATGCCTGCTGAGAGAGATTTATACACATGAACAAAGTATGTGTTAACTCCAACCTTGCCTTCGCCATTCTGACACCTGAACGACTAGACAAGGAAGGAGTTAAGAGGTTAGACGGATACGTCTACCAAGGATAGCTCAAGAGGAGCACGCTGATGACGGATAGTAATACCGTACTCAGGGTGGCGGGTCTTGAAACCATTGGTGATGCGTCCGTAGAAGCGACCAATGTTACCGAGTGGGTTCTCGTCTTCATGAAGGATATTCAGGAAGCGGAAATCACCACGGTAGTTTTGTGGCTGGAATTTAGCCTTACCGATAGAACTTTCTGGTGTTGGAACCATGCAGTCCATAACAGCGCTGTGATAAATCACCAGATCCTCGTAAGGAGCTGTGCGATACTCTGGGTTTTGAATCCAGCTACCAGCACCATCATCAATGTATGCATTCACTTCTTCCCAACCGTTGTTGAGGACAAGTGCTGCGTTACGCTTGAAGCGACGAGGCACAGGATCAATGATGTGTGCATAGCCGTTGTAAGTTTGGGTAATCCCAAGACCTTTGAGCAGGACATCAGACTGGCTTGACTCACGGAAATCCGTGCGTACTGCAGAATCCTCCTTGCGGAGCCACTGTGAGTGCTCTGCTGAAGTTACAAGCTTGTAGATGTAACCACCTCCGTCTTGTGCTGCTGCCCACTCACCTGCGCCCTCGCGGTCGAGGTAGCTATGGAAGTAGTCCAGGATACCGTGTGTAGCGATAGAAACAGCGTCAGAATCAGCAAACTTAGCGTCACCTACGATACCGCCATCTGCTCCGTCAGTGATAACTGAGGCAAAGTTGGTAGCTGTAAGAGCTGCGTCTGCTACAACCTTCTGGTCGCAACGTGACTGATACTGCAAACGAGCACGCTCACTCTCATACTTCTTGACGACATCGCCAAGGATACGAGTGATGTTGCCCATCTGCTCAACGGCCTTCCACTTCACTTTAAGGTCATCAATACAGAATTGGGGACTCTTGACAGCTTTAGTGGCAAGGTTGGTGTTGTAGGTGGTCTGTGTGAATTCAACAAGATCTGCCTGTGGTAGGCATACGTTGTTTCCTCCATCTGCGGATACGATATCTTCCCAGGCGTTTTCAGTTGCTGCGAAAGAACGGTCCCAAACTACGTTAGTAATCTGATGACCCATACGGTCTGGCCAAGCTTTCTTTGGTACCTGTGAAAGGTATGGTGAGAACTTGGTAATTTTGCGATCAATGTCTCCAGCGAGGCGGTATGCTTCCTCCTGCATGAAGTTTGCTAATAGGTTTGCCATAATATTTATATAGTTTTGTTTGCGCTCATACAGCGCATTAATTCGTCAACACAAAATGTATGTGTCAACTTAGTTTAATTACTGATTAGAGCGGAAATAAAGCTACCGAGCAAAGCTTTGCAAATGATTAAGAACTCTTGCACAAAGTTCAAAGATATTATATACACATATCTAAAGTAATGTCAAGTTCATTACACAAAGAAAGGCTGCACAGGGAGAAAATACAAAAAAACCCCATGCAACCTATAATTGTATATATACAAATATATCCTAGAACTTCATGTTGTTCAATCGGTCCATAAAGCTGGCACCATCGTCAACCTTGACATCCTCTTGTGTCTTAGGTGCTACATCCTTAGAAGGCTTAGCCTTAGTATACCGTGAGAGCAAAACGTTCTTGTCTTTGAGCTGAGATGACAAATCCTTAATATGATCGAGCATGTGTGGCAGAGCATTGGCAGCAAAGATAGCGTGTGCCTCATCATCCACTGATGCGATACTCGAGTCCTTTGTTGTTGCTTCCACCTGTTTCCAAACATCGTTTGGATTACCCTCGTTATCGATAAAGCCAGGCATCTTGCCCGCATAACGATCCAAGGTACCAGTTAAAGCGTTAGCCACTGCCCTATTCTGCTTCTCGCTTGCCTCTGCATTCGCACTCACCTCCATCTCATTGAGTTCAGACATCCTCGTCTCGGCAATTGTTTTTAAATGTTCCTGTGTAGCATTAACTTTGATCACATCGTCAGCCATAGCGTAAAGTCTCACTTCATCCCGTTTCGATAAATCATGTTGTTCCACCAGTGCTTCAATAGCGCGATTCTGTGAAGTTTGATCAGACATAGTAACGGCTCTGTAAACATCCCCCTCAGCAATAGAATTGCCCTGTTCAATGATACCAGATAGATTACGCATATCTTCCAGGGGTTTCTCAACCTGAGACTTGTATTCAGGCGTTGCTCTGTATTCCACAACATTAAGCTGCTGCTGAAGCTCCTGTAGCTGGGATTCCAGTTGCTCTGAACGTTCTGCCTGTAGCTTCAGTGCTTGGAACTCCTCACTCTGTGCGGCATTTTCCTTGTAGCTCTCAGCCTGCTGCTGTGCCTCCTTGAGTTGTGTTCGTAGCTCCGCAAACTTGATGCCTGGATGTGCATCACTATCCATCTCGGCAATCTTCTTGTCAGTCTCGGCATCGAAAGCATCCGCTGGTGCCGCGTCCTCCTCCTTCTCTTCAGTGGCGTCCTCGGTTGTTTCCTCAGATTCTGCCTCCTCTTCAGGTGCAGCTTCTTCTGTTGCAACGTCCTCTTTTGGATCTTCGTCCTCGTCGTTTAATAACGATTCAGTTCCGTCCTTCGGGTCGCCATCTGCCTCAAAAAGCTCATCGTAGCGATCTAATAAACCCCCGCTATCGGCTAGTTCATTACTGTCTAATGTTGTGTTGTCTTCGGTGTCCATAATTTTAATCTAATAAAGTGTTTGTGTCGTCCTCGAGTAGCTCGTCTTCAAAAAAGTCGCCCACTTGAGCGTCCATTCCGCTTGCTAATTCCTTAATCATTCTAAAAACAGAGATAGCTCCACTTTGATATAAGTAGTTCTGCCCAAGTGCTTCTAATGGCTGTCCGTGACTACCCTGTAAAAAGGTATCGTTATAATATGATTCCAGCGTTTGAAATGCGCCAGAGTCTGCAATCTGCCTAAAACCATCAAGGTTGGCAGACAATTGTTCTATTGTGATGTCCATATTATCGTTGCACGGCTTGAGCACCCTTAGCATCAGTTATCGCTAGATCCTGCAGTGCTTTTTGTCGCTCTAGTGCCATTTTTTGCTCATGTGCTTCCTGTGTGATCTGAATCTTTTGCATGTGCTGCTCAGCCTTAATCTGGATGTCCTGTGCCTCTTTTTGGCCATCCATGCCACCTCCCTCTTGTGGTGACTGTTCTCCCTCTTGCTCGGCATCTCTCTGCATTTTCTCAATCTCTCGGATTCCATTGTTGATGTACTCGCCTATTTGCTGAAGCTGTTGCTCATAAGCCTGCATTTCCTGCTCCTGCATTTCTGGCACAACAGCAATCTCGTAAGTGTTTTGTGCGTGTAGATAGAGTTGATACATTTGCTGTGTCATCTCAACTAACTCCACCTCACCAGACTCCACCTGCTGCACACCCTCCACCAAAGCCTCTAGGTGTATACGTAAGTGCACTCCATGGTTTTCTGAGTTGCTAGGTTCGATAAGACTACCCTCAAGCAAATCGTTGTTTTCAAGTCTAGCAATAGTGTGATCGAGCAACTCACGTGGTGCTTCATCGATGTTGATGTAACGAGCAGCCTTCTCAGGTCCCATTATGTCAATCATCTTGTCTCGGTTGAATGCCTCTCTACCAGCATCGTCCATTGCCGTGTATAGAGCTGCAGCTTGTTCATACTGTGCTGCTCGTGCAGCTTTGCCCCCAGGTCCAGCAGGTACGCCAGTCTTAGTTTCGTATAAATCGATAGCCTGCAGAGCTTCAGGTGGTACACCACGGTCCAAACATGCTTGCTGCATCCTTAATGCCATCTTTCCGCTATCAAGAAGATCGTTCTGGATAGGATCAAATGCACGCTTGAGACACTCAGTAAGCAAACTGCGCCATGGTCGGCTAAAGAGCAGCATTGCACTGCTGTTAAGGCTGTTGAAGTGCTCCAGAGCTGCCGTAAGTTCAAACTTACTACGCCTGTCAGGTGAGTCATTGAAGACACTAGACATCGTACTACTCACACTCTTCTTATTCATCTGCTGTGTGAGCAAATCTAGTGCTGGCATAGCAGCCTGCTGTAAATTCGGTGCCTTTTGGTTCTCCGCAATCTGCAATTGTGGTGGAATAAGTGTGGCTGGGCCTGCATGTACAATGGGTATGCGTGTAATTGCCTTTTCAGATGGTGCAATATACTTAATCGATAAGCTATCTTTGGCAGAATCAAGTAAAGCGCACTGCATCAAGTTTGACGCCATGCCCTGAGGATACATCATATATCCAAGACCTCTTACCGTGTAGAGATTGCCCTTATTGCCTGTGTAAAAAGGAAAAATGTGCAGTGCCTCGTTCAGACTCTGGTATTCGCTAGGGCTCTTGTACAAGTAGCTATTAGAAAGCCCCGTGATTTTCGTGTCGTCAGCCGTTGGACAGTTCTTTGTGCAAATGTATGTGCTAACAGTGCCATCATACTCCTTAACCCAACCGTGAATAACTCTGATAGGGTTGTAAATTGTGCTGTCCTCGTTCTCGGTGTCGTTTGCCTTGTGTCGCTCCTGGACCTCCTCTGGTGAGTCAGAGTCATAGAGTTCATCGCTGCTATATTGTAGAGCATACTTCACCGCTTTAATATCCCAGCCCAAATCTGCTGCTGTTTCCTCATCAGAAATCTTTTCGCTCAGCTCAGATGGTGTAATAAATGACTCACATGTGCAAATTTCAACACCGTCTGGTGTAGCTTCCGTACGTCTTGGGAACTTAAACTCCCTTAAGCCTGCGCCTTTCCACTGCCAGGAAGTGCTGTCTTCAAAATAGCCAATACCAACACCGTGCGTAACAAATTGATCAATCAATGTGAGATAGGCAAACAAACCAGTATCCCATGATCGAATCATCTTAGTAAACTCGTCTGATATGACACGTTGATGTCTAATCTTGTCAGACTCCTCGAACATGTTCCTATCAAGCTTAACCTCAATCAAATGCTCTGGTGACACAAAAGAATCAATGTACTGGCTTTCGGCCTCATTAATCACTGAAGCCACCTCACCAAAGTTGATGTTAAAACGACTACCCTGTCCTCGCTTACGCAACACCTCTTCGTCAAGTGGTGGTTTGTAATCCTTTAGGTTCTGCACCTTTGCTCTGTTACGCTCACTAGCTTCATCAGCAGTAACTAAATGTGAATGTATAGAGCGTAGACGCTCCGCTCCTTTGAGCCGTTCTTTGGGAGCCTCTGGCTCGCCTCCTTCAGTCTTACTTTTGTAAGAGCTTAGAGTGGGATCAGTATCGTCTTGTATTGGTAAAGCCATGATTAGGATTCATCTGAGGAGTTATCGCGTAAATCCTTAAGGGTGTCTTTAATAGAAGGTTTAGCAGTTTTCTTTTTAGCGGCTTTCTTTTTTGCCCGCTTCTTTTTGGCTGTTTTCTTTTTGACCCTTTTCGGCTCAGTATAGGATACAACCTTTATTTCATCAGCATCGCCAAGGTCAATTGACCCCACATCAAGGTCAGATGACCCTTCTTTCAGGTCGTCAACTGTCATGGTGTCACAACCCAGTGAAGTGTGTGTGAAGAATTCATCTGTCATGCCTGTGCATGACCTGTTAGTGTAGTTGCGTGCTCGATACATAAATGATTGATTCTTGTTGTAGCCCCTGACGCATGGGTTTGTTGTGATAAATGCTGCGTCACATACAAACGGACCATTGATCCACCGTTCTGTATCCTCTCCTTCCAAAGGACCGTAGAAGAGCTCTCCACACTCTCTGTAATTGGCTCGCACCTTCTTCGTCCAACTATCAGCACTTGGAAGATAGCCTGCAGGTAGGTAACAAGTCTCACCCTCGATCTTCAATCGCCACATGTTATAACCCATCACCTCGTTCATGTAATCGGGTAAGCTGCGCTTATCAGCATCGTAAGGTGACAAGCTAAAAGGAGATAGTGTTACGTCATCGCACATCTCGCGCAAGCTGTCGTAGGTGTCCGTGTTGAAGTCGGGTTCATGTGTCGAGCATACAACTACAAAGCGATTGTCTGTGTATGGGCCGTGTGCTTTAAGAGCTGACAGAAGTTGATCACGATACTCTGTTAGAGGTCTTGTAAGCGTAATTATAATGTTCATGTAGTGTTGCTTATAGCATAATTGTTAAGATATGTCAATTATAGGCAAAAGCTTAGTATATGCTAATACTCTAGATATGTGTCGCTTGCATCGAGCACATCGTTAAATGCGGCAGCATCGCCCCATCCATCTCTGCTTCTCTTATCAACCTCAATATGCTCCATCTCGCCCATTAATCCGTTTCTGATAGCCACCTCGCACAAAACAAAAAGCGCATCTGCTAGATCTGGGCTCTTTAAGCCTCTAGCCTTCATGTCCACCTTGCTTTCAATCTTAAGCTTCCTACTCGATGTCAGCATGGCTTTGTGCCATCGCCTCTCGCAGATCTCTTTCACTATCTCAGGAGGCAAACCGCGCAATCGTTTCTCACGTATCAAGCCCTTCATCCTCACCCAAATCTCTGTCACCCTGTTTGCGTAAACATCATTAGCCTTACGTTTATCAACAGGGCTAATTTGTAGCTTGCTTGGGCTGCCACCAAAATTAATGCCCATCGGCAAGCTACTCCACTGACTGACAACGATGTCCCTGAATGGTATACCCGCCCCCGTCATGTCGTAACCAAAGTTATCTGGTGATATACCTCGTTTTGCACATAGCGCCTGCATCAATGCCACTGAGTTGTAAGAACGGCCTGCTCCCTCACCTGATATATCATCCTTCAAAATCTCGTACCCCTGCACCTCCAGGACACTCTTGCCACCGAGCTGCACCACCTCCCCATATACTACAGGAAAACGATCACCTCCCTGTGTGTAAGCTGGGTCACCGCCTGCAACAGGTACAGCATGTCGATCAGTACCCTTGTATTCCTCAGGATCGATAGAGACATGAGCCTTTGCTTGGATCAGCTCCCCTTCAGTGTAAACAGTCTCTTCACTCGCTCCTGCAAACCAAAACGCTTTAAACATTCGGTAGAAAAAACGACTATTCTCGCCGTAGTCGTGCTTAGCCATGTCGATAGCCTCCTGTGAAGGCAGCCAAGGGTAGAGACGTTTGCCTGCAACTATATTAGGGCTCTTCTCAGCATCAAATCGCAAGCAAACCCCACGTGATGTTCGCCATTTGTAATCATTCTCAGTGACACTATTCCATCCATCTCGTGGCTCGGAAAAAACACCAAAAGGATCTGTGTATAAATTCGGGTTTGATGCGGCTTTCAGCTCAAAATGGGGGTTTGTTTCCAAGTTTGAGTAACAAGCGTTCAAAACACCCATAGGTATCTCTGAGAGCTCATCGAGTAGGGCAATCACCCTATCCTGCTTGATACCAATAAACCCTTGGTCAATTTCTGTAGTAGATGACCCAGCAGCAGGAATAAGCTTAATTCCCGTCTCCTCTGATAGCATGCTCACCTTGTTGTAGCCCTTAATCAAACAGTTTGACTGCACCATCTTGCCTGGAAACTCCTTCAACCATAGCTCACTGACCGACTTCCATACACGCAGCTTTGCAGCCGTAAGTGTGGTGGACGTAAGTAACACCTTTGTGTTCAATGGCGAAGCCAAGTAATTGACAATACCATACACCGCCATGCTATCGCTCTTGCCACTACTTCCCGATCCAGCCAAAGCACAATACCTATTGTAAATCATGCCGTCAGTCATGTCGTTGGTCCAATCGTTCCTCACCACCTTACGTGGGCTACGTGGATTATTGTTCCATAGTATATCTACAGCATTCCAGTAGTGCTCCAGACGCTTCAACCTACCACCCTCCCCCTCTTTGGAAGGATGGTTGAGGTAAGAAAACAACTCAATGAATAGATCGTTGTGATATTTACTATCCCACATCAAGCCGTATCGCTCAAACTCTGTGGATGTCTTAGATGTGGCAATGTTAGCCATAAAAGCTATTATACCACCGATTAGGTAAAGACAGTTTCAGACTTAAAGTCGCCTGTGCGTCCATCAAAGTACAATCTCAACCAACAGCCACCAAGTGGCTTCGGTGGACGCTCATTAAGCACGTGGTAATCATAATGGTCAGGATGATACTCTTGCTTGTAAGTGGGAAGTGTCACGTGACACTGTTGACGCAAACTCCTCTTACCCTGCAAGCTGATAGCTTCCTGCATGTTTGTAACCGCCCAACGCTCGTGGATGTGTCCACTCACAACCAAATCTGCCTGTGGCAAGTAAACGCTACGTCTACTCGCTTTAATCACCCCCTTTGTCGAGAAACCCCCTCCTCCTGCACCATGGTGGTAAGCAATCTTGAAGGTCTTACTCTTGCCATTGATCCATGCCCTTACAAACACCCAGCCGCCAATACCACCAGTAAGACACTGCGCCCCGTCCATGCGGATCCTCTCGCACCATCGCTCAATAACATCGGTTTCGTTATTTCGCATATTACTAATCTCATGGTTACCTCGCGTAGCGAGAACGAAATTTTTTGCGTATGGCTTCATCCACTCAGCCGCCTGATTCACCACCTCATCTAGGTAATTATCCTTATCCAATGACTTACGCATACCGTGCCTACTTCTGCGTGGATCGTAGCGGCCCTGCATCAAGCAGAACAAATCACCAAATGCCATAATGGGTGCATCCCTTTCCACCGCCAAATCTAAATCCTGTTCGAGACGACTCAAATCGCAATGGTCGTTGTCCCAGTGCCAGTCACTTGTCATTAATATCCATTGTTCCCAATCGTTTTCAACGGGCTTATCAGGAACCTGCAGCTCTAATAGAGCAACGTCATTTAACTTTTTTATGCCGAATGGCTTTGCTTTATTTTTCATATATTTTTTGGAATGTTCCTGTCTCCCTGTATCTAGCCATTTCGCTAAGATAGAAATTGAGTGAAAAAGAAACAACAAGATCGTCCTGTTGTTCTACTGTCAAATCGCTCTCACTTAGCAGGTGGGTGATCCTGTAAGATAGAGATGTGTAAGAATAATGAGCCATGGCAGCATCGGCCTCCTTAGCCTCAGCCTCACTAGGAGCCCCCTCTAAAATCGTGTTCTTTAGCTGCGCGTAGGTCATACCCTGTCAATCCATGGAATAGCCTTATCCTGCTCCTGCAAACGCTCGGGTGGCTTCTGCAACTCGTAATAATAATCAGAGATAATGTAGCGACATGTCCTCACCCAGGCCGACATATCCCCGCCCCTAAACACCGATGGACTCACCTCTGCCATCGCTCTGGCAATAAAACGCCAGCATTGCGTACCCCCCCACTGGTCCTTAGCCAGCTCCATCAGCTCAGGACTAGGAGCCTCCTTAATAAGCAAACTGTATAAACAATCTGCCCACTTATCTGCCTGTATGCTGTCCAACAACATTAGTCCAACAACACCCCATTGCTAAATAACAACTCCTCTGAGTAACCCTCATTGCACTCGTGCAGCGTAGGAGCATCCTCCTCGTCCCCCTCAATCGAGACATCAACAACAATAAACCTTTCGTTACCAATGCAGTCGTCTCCAGTCCAACATGAAAAGTTCCTACGTGGCTGAAACATAGAGAGTCTCATGCAGTCACATGCAAACTCCCCCTCCAGCCAGTCATCAACAGGTATGTCTGAACTCCACACCTTCTCTCCTGTCCATGTATCTAGCAATCTAGCCCTCATGGTCGTTTTGGTCCTCAGTGATATCTACGATCAAACGCTTTTCCTTCGTCCCATCATCCATCACCACCTCTCTCTCCTGTGCTCCCTCATTCAAGTGCTGATCAAACGCAGTAACCAACACCCTGATGGCACTAGATGCCACCACGCGCCATCGCTCGTGATCACGTACACTTAGATCAGCCCACTTTGTTGATGTATCCAGTCCTGTAGCACTAGGCTCTGCAGTGGCTTTCCATTCGCCATACAGTGTGATGGCCAACCCGTCGATATTGCCCTCGTGGATATCCATTACTGTTGCCCCCCCTCTAGTGCTTGTGAGTCGTCTTCGCCAGCAGACAGCCTCCTCATCTTTTCTCTCTGTATGCGCTGCTTCATCAGTGTCTTGGCCGTGATGCGCTTCATTTTATGGTACCTCTGCAAAAGTGCCTCCGCTTCACCGTCAGACATGTCTCCTTCACCCATGCCCACCCCCTCGTCATTATTTTCATAAGGTTTCATTGACAACACATAAACATAAAATATAAGTATATGTAAATAGAAATACTTCACATATACTTTAGCCAACGCAAATGACATATTTATATATTTTCTTATGAGGGGTCTTTGCAAGTCCTCTAGTCGCTCAACCGTGGTGTCCCCAAAGGGGGGTACCCGTGGCCCCTCCTTCAATGCAAAACAAGTAATACATACCAGCTGCAGCCATGACGTGTCGTCGCTGCGCTCCTCCACTATAGGCTCGCTGCGCTCGCCCGCGCACGACGCACACACACTACAGCTACATCCGTACAGCTACATCCACACGCCCACTACACACGCACACACCAGCTACACGACGCATACACACACACACACCTCAGCCTCTTCTACTCATGCTCATCTACTAGCGTAGAGCATGCGTCTATGTGCCTCCTGTATCCTTCAGGCTAGCACCTCTAGTTGACTGCTCTCGTTAATACAAAACACATTATGAACGCTACTTATAACACCACCACAGAACACACGCCTATGCTACTCGATGTACCACCTACAGTGACGTACATACCTAGCCCTGAGCGCACGCAGCTAGAGCTCACACTCGCTCGCCTCACTGAAGCCAACAGAGGCAACGTAGGCGTAGACTACACCGACGACATGGTTGACATACTCACATGGGGTAGGAACGCAGCACGCAAGCAAGGCCAGACATACACCAACAAGCATAACAACCATGGGTATTCATGGGGAACCAAGGCTGGCCAGTACACGTGCACGAAGAACACGGACACCAACAAGCTCTATGTCAACTTCACTACATGGGCAGACATCAAGGAAGCACGCAACAACTTCTAATCCAACACGAACATGAACAACATCGAATACCTACAGGCCGAGCTCAATAGTGCAATAGATGCATACCATGAGTCACAACAGCACCTGGAGATGCTCTCTAAGTGCCACCAGTCCCAGGACATCGTGGAGGAACGAGCAGAAACCAACAGGCATATGCACTCAGTATGCATGGCAATAGACCTCACCGAGCAGCTACTACTTACCGCTGAATCCAAGGAAAGGGGAGCAGCATGAGCGCTCTACTAGACCTCATCGGACTAGTTATCATCTGCGTGCTGGGATACGCATTGCTCTGGCTACTACCAATCGCATTCTCCTAGTGCACACAAGAGACGATCTCCTTCGGGTGGTCGTCTTTTTTTGTAACCCTCAGTGTGTTGCATGCGTCACACATTACTCAGTATGCCCATAACTGTACGAGAACGCTCTCTAGTGCGTCCTACGTGATATCTAGTGTAAGTAGACGTAAAACACCTACGATAGCTCTACGTTAAGTATATAGCAAAGTAGACGTAGTTACAATAGTATATCTATTTAGCTGTTCTAAACACTAGTAACAAACGAGTGGGGGGAGAACGCGTGTATTACACGTGTGACACAAGAAAAATGACTAACATAGGGCATGGGTGGTATTTCACAAGTTAGGGGGTCAGGTCGTGAAAAGCATGGGGTGGAGGTGGGGTATAGAAGGTATAGAAGTTACAGAAGGTATAGAAGAAAGACTACCTATGTATATCATTGCTTGTCTTTGCTCCTTGTCACTTACGTAAGGAGCTACGCTGTATTCTTCCAGTCTGTGGCTGGGTGGCACGAGTGATTGCTTGTGCTGCTTCCCGTGTTGGGAGCTCCTTCGTTTAAAATACAACAATGTTATAATAATGAATAAGCAAAAAGCAATAGAGATAGTGAAAGCAATGAACCTGACATCAATAGTAAATGCAACGGTAGTGCCTCATAAAGCCACCCCTAAGCACGTTGTCTGGAAAGACAAGAGTAACAGTAATCAACGTCATAAGCACGTTATGGTGGGCTCCTGCGATAGCCTACGTAAATATATGAATCGCAATCTACTAGGATAACCAATGAGAACAAGAACACTAACATTAAATATAATGAGAAACATACTACATGAATCATGTGGGTCTAAGGACATCGACCTACAAGCTGAGAACGACAGACTACGTGAGATTATACAAGTGTATAAGGTGGTGGAGAAAGAGAACGTCCATCTTATCTGCAAGCTAGAAGAACAACTAGATGCCTCACATAAGGAGTTACACTACTGTAACATCACTCATCATCCACAACGTGTCCCTCTACAGGGCGAGGTGGGTTAGCAAAGCCATTAATGTTTATGGCGAGGTTTGCCGTCTCATCAGGGATATCGAGCCCAAGGGTGCGTCTAGCCACTCTATCCATCAACTCAAAGTCATGCGCGGATCTGATCAGGTTGCGTTCACTGCCTTTAGCATCATTTATCTGCTTCTGGGTGATATCCAGGACAGATGACTGATGTTGGAGTTGCTGCGTGGCAACGCGTTGAGCAAGGGCTTTTACAGGGTCATCCTCGACATCTCCGAGTTCTGTCTTGTTTGCTTGCTTGATCAGCTCGTTAGCACGCTTCCTGAGGTTGTAAGGTGTAGCCCACTGCTTGTCATGGCTTCGCTTACGTATTGATCCCGATGTAAGGGTGATTCCTTCCTCCAGGTTTGTATATTCTGCCGCAATATCGTCTGCAGAGTGTCCAGCACAGTAAAGAGCTTCCACCTCATCCCAAGGGATGCTCACCTTCTTAGGTTTTCTTAGCCCTCCAGATTTACGTCTCTCGGCTAGGCTACGGCTTTGTGGGGTATCATCCATAATATGGGTTTGTATACATCTCTAGGCAACATCAAACATATCACGAGTATATCACTAGTGATGCACTAGTGGAGCATACCGTTTACATAAGGAAACTTTAATATATAACTTTCGTAACGGTAAGCATCTACGTTGTAGTCACTCGTTTAACAACGTTCTATATAACGTTATACTATAACTAGTATCATGAAAGTCAGGAAAAGTAAACATAATTAATCCAGATATAGATATCTGTGATGATTAACAATTGAACACCAAACACTTACGAGGCGCAGAAATGTTCCTCTAACAAAACATCACTAACTGCGTGGTGACTAAATAACGCAGAAACAAAATATGAATAACATAACTAATGCAAAAGGACAGTCAGTATCTTACAATGAAATCAAAGATAAACAGGAGCAATATGCCAAGCGCAAAATGTCTCTTGAGTTGGCACAACAGCGTGAAGACAAGAACACTGAGCTTATGCACAGGATTCGTTCTAAGTCATACAATAGTGTGCTGAACATGGGCGTAAGTCAAATCGCCATGCATGCCCAACTACAGCCAGTGGCAGAGAAGCTAGTGGCAGCAGTGAATGATGACATGTCATTGTTCGAGGTGACAAAGCTCGTAGAGCAGAAAGCACAGGAATGGGTGGAGTATAGTGCAGTGCAGGAAGACAACCAGTGGTTCACACCGCTCGAGCACTGGGGAGTGAACTGGCGAGAAGCTGCAGACAACAATGCCAGGTATGACAAGTGGATGGAAGGTGTAATCAAGCTGCCACAATACGGTCAGTTCTACGTGGTGGCTAACATGCCAATAATTGGGCTCAAGTTTGACACCAGAGAGAAGGTGTTCACATACGACAAAACAAAGCGTAAAAACGTCAAGAACACGGCCATGGCTGTCTATGACAATTACAACGCCACCAAATGGTCTGTCATCAATAAGATCCTCATGAAGATCGGTTACAGCGTAAACGAAAACGACAGCACGACGACACGAAATGATTTCCTGCGTAAGTGGCTCAAAGAAAACATGTATGAACTCACATCATCGTTTGCATATGTGCCATCCATACACAACGACAAGATAGAGGAGTTTCCTGCCCTCATCTTCTCACTATCACGCAGTAAGAATTCAGCCACAAACTATGTGTATGATCCATCCGTGGGTATTAGCCAGAGACTAGACCAAGAACTCATGAAATGCGAGAATAGCACCACTAAGATTGCTCCCCTCTCCTACTACGAACTTGAGGATCATGTAATCAAGGGAAATCTAGACGCCACAAACAACCTGCGCCTGCACTCCATCGAGGATGCGTTCAACGATGACTCTCGTGGTGCTCGAGGCAGATTGCTCGAAGACCTCCCCGAAGGTATCGATGCATATGCCTCCCTAGCCATGTCACTTGACCGCATGGATCTAGTAGAACACGCAACAGATGCAAATGATCCACAATGTGTCATGGACGAAGACATTGCCCAGGCAGTGTGGGATGGCGGCATGCTTCCATCAGATGCCAGTATACTCTGGGGCAATCTCTACATGGACAGAGGAGTTCAGAAGCAAGGGCTATGGCTACGTAAAGCATTTGATATGCTCACTGCCTCCGAATCACTCAGCTTCGACACCCCTAGAGAAGAAAAAGAATACTATCAGATGCAAATCATCAAACTAGAACTCGACAAAAACCAAAACCAATAACACTAATGAAACAAAATAAAAACTACAACACCTACGCAGTCACCCTTGAGATCCAAGCAGGTGATTATGAAAAGCATAATCGTATGCTAGTCAGCTCACCTGACTCAGAAACAGCGTGGCATTATGCCTGTTACGCTGAATCCCACAACCCCACCGAACTAGAATGGGACAAAAATCGTGGCTGTGCCGAACCATGCTGGTCATTCTACTATCGTGTGGATAGCGCAGAGGAAGTGCCAGCCGATGAAGTGCCTGTGCTACGTAAGCACCTCAGCTACATGGTTTATGATGAAGCTGATCTCGCTGCGTCTGGAGACTACTCAGAAGAAATGATTTAACCCAAACCCCCTAAATACATAAATAATTACACCCATCGTGGCTAACTGCTGCGGTGGGTTTTTTTGTGTTGCCGCCCTCGGTTGCAACTTTGGTTGCTACTTTGGTAGCTACTTCGGCTCGCTGTGCGAGCGACGGGCGCAAGCGCCCTGTCCTTTTGTTGGGTGTTCTTTCTGTCTTCTAGATAGAGAGAGCGCCGCCTCAGCTTCTTGGTTGTGGTGGCTAACTTAACCAACCAAATAACAATATGAGTAAATTAGTATTAGCATCAAATCCTAACATGGCCGAAGCATTAGTAAAAAAAGTACCAGAATTCAAAGACGCAGAAGTCATTGCATTCACCAGCGGAGTACGTGACAAAATCAAAGGTCACACAGTGCTGACAAGCTCCATCCCTGACAACATGGTTCACCTACCCGAACAAATTGTACTGTGCACAAGCAACCTACGTCCTGCTTCACAAGAACAAGTGACGCTTGATGAACTTGTGTGGAATCTGCGTCCATATATCGCCTTCAAAGCTAACCAGTTAGACAACGAAGAAGCCAAGCTTAATTGGTAATCAAAAATCAATGTCCAATCGCACATCATGAATATTAGTTCGCATATGTTCTTGGTGTGCGATTATTTACCACTAGGTGTAACCACGCACATTAACAAAATGTGTATAAAACATACCAGATAAAAAAACGATGATTGAATATGAAGTTATAGATAAATTGAATGGATACGCCAACATGGAAGACAGAGTGTACATCAAATTCACTAAGTATCCTGAAGAATGGAAGAAACCAATGCGCCTTTTAAGTTGCTTAGAATCAAGAAGATCAATGAGAGTTCGTGCAGTATACGACGTCAATGAACACGGACTGAAAGAATACATGGATGCTGATCGTGCCAGTGTAATAGGAGAAGATGAAATCCCAGAAAGAACAGTAGAACAAATAGCTTTGTACTGTAAACACAAAGACTTATTAGAAACCAGATTCCCATATCATAACAATAATGCCATCGCACTATACATGCCATCAGAGCTAGAAGATAGCGTAGAAGCGGAAGCATCATGTCCAAGATATTCATTCGTAAGTGGCAATTACAAGCCAGATTGTAAGATAACCAAAGATATGATTCACAACATCATTAATGACAAAATTAAAGCATGGAGCTTCCTTTGTTATCACAATGACAAACTGTCATAAAATTTCATCACCTGTATCCAAATAGCAGCA
>Ga0115547_1001020_pt1 | contig 16995 bp, 17 predicted proteins | sample COGITO_mtgs_1004_3_FD_87185 | JGI IMG/M metagenome (GOLD analysis project Ga0115547, IMG submission 87185) | Pelagic marine microbial communities from North Sea - COGITO_mtgs_100420 | ecosystem: Environmental > Aquatic > Marine > Epipelagic | place: Germany:Helgoland, sampling site Kabeltonne...
ATCTGCCCCGCCGGGTACGAGGACACCAAGGCACGCCAGACCTGCACTGAATGCACACCAGGCACGTTCAGCCCCACAGCAGGACGCGCGCGCTGTGAGCAGTGCCCCGGGGGCACATATCTCAATGCAAGCAGAGGCACTGAGTGTGACATCTGCCCCGCCGGGTACGAGGACACCAAGCCACGCATGACCTGCGCTGAATGCACACGAGGCAAGTTCAGCCCCACAACAGCAGGCACGAGCTGTGAGCAGTGCCCCGAGGGCACATATCTCGACGCAAACAGAGGCTCTGTGTGTCTCAGCTGCCCCGCCGGGTACGAGGACACCGATGCACGCACGACCTGCACTGAATGCACACCAGGCACGTTCAGCCCCACAACAGCAGGCACGAGCTGTGAGCAGTGCCCCAAGGGCACATATCTCAATACAAGCGGAGGCACGGTGTGTCTCAACTGCTCCGCCGGGTACGAGGACAACATAGCACGCACCCGCTGCCCTGCATGCCCCCTGGGGAGGTTCAGCGCTGCAGACAGAGCGTCAACCTGCGACCCCTGTCTTCCGGGTACATATCTCAACGAGAGCGCAGGCACTGCGTGCTTCCCGTGTGCGTACGGCAACACGACCTCCCCTGCAGCCAGTGTGGCCCCTGCAGACTGTGTTTGCCGGCCAGGGCACATAGCGTCTGCCGGGGGGGGGTGTGAGTCCGATTTTTATTATCCGCCGACGTCGGGGTCTGCGCCGGCGTCAGGGGGCTACACGTTGTCGGCCATCGCCCTCACGCTCTGGGTTTTGCACTCTGGCTGGGTGCATTGTAGAATGCTGCTGTCAGGGACGCAGTGGTGACATTGCAGCAGTACGCACAGTTCCTGAAAACCAAACAGGCCAAAGACAAAGGCGCGTGTGTGTGTAGAACTGGGTGCCCCCCCCCCCCCGAATGCATTTGATTTAGTGAATCGAAAGTATCTCGTTAAATATTATTTATGTCAAAGTCACGGGGTACAGCAATGGAGCGTTGTTTGGGGGGCGTTTATGAACGGCAACACTATAGAGAATCGAAAGGCAGAGAAGGGTATCAGCGTATCCACGCTGGCCAGCGGAAGCTGTTGATGAGCGAGATAGAATTCCTAACGGTGATGCTCCAGAAATTCCAGAAAGCTGGAGATACACGGGAAGTAGTAGTCGTGTATGCTGGGGCTGCACCGGGGGGGCATACCCCCCTGCTAAAAGAAATGTTCGGCACAGTCAAACACTGGGTTTTGTATGACCCTCGTCGCTTCCACCCACACGTGTTAGATCTCCACAGGGCCGGTGTTTTCAATGTATACCAGGAATTTTTCACCAGGCGTACTGCACAACACTTGGCTGCAAAATACCAACCACAAAGGTATAATCTATTGTTTGTTTGCGACATTCGAAGAGACGCCCAAAACGATGCAGCAATTGCACAGGACATGGATGACCAACAAACATGGTGCGTGGACACGAAGGCTGCAGCAAGTATCCTGAAGTTCCGGTTGCCATATCACACGACCGACAGACAGCGAGGGGAGCCCTGGTGACCCCAGAAAATACCTGGGCGGGACTGTATATCTGCCCGTATGGGGGCCACGCAACACAACAGAGTGCAGATTGATTGTAAACAGGCGTGTTTTGGCCGAAGATGTCGACAAGTTTGCCGAGACCTATTCCTGCAAGAAGGTTGAAGAACAGATGTGTTTTTTCAACAACCAATGGAGAGAAAAGCGACATTATGATGTTCAAGCGCAACGATACATTATCCAGCATTACATTGGAGCTCGTCTCACTTGCGCGCCCCGATACACCGAGAGTGAGCTTTTGCAGCGTATAGCCGCTGTTTGCAGAGATGAAGCAAAGTTCCCCCCCCGGTGCGACGTTCCCCTTGACACGGAGGATATCCCCCCCCCCCAAAAAAGATGCAGGCGTGCATAGTTTCGAATGCATCTACATGCCCTATTCTGGTTCCGATTCTGATCCCTGATCATATATAGCTTCAGTACCCTCCAACGCCTCATACGCCTTCAGTGCCTCATCCCCCCTAGCCCTTTTTTCCCTCTGCTTCTTGTTCTTTGCTGCCTTCCTAGCCTGGTACTGTCGCCGCTGCTCCGGTGTCCACAGCTTCCTCCTTTCTCTGTTCGCCTCCTCCCGCGCCATCTGGGCATCCCATGCCTCCCTCTTTGCAAGGGGCCATTTCTCCCTTTTCTTCCTTTTCTTTTCTAATTGTTTCTCCCTGTACTTCTTCCTCTCTGCTCTGGTGTACTTATTCCTTTTCCCATTTTTGGGTTTTCTCCGCTTGTCTCCACCTATCGGATCGTCACCCTTTGTGTCCATGTCTAGTGCACATGTGCGCCGTGCATGTTTTAAATACTATTGGCCCGTCTGAACCGCATGTATGTGTGCTGCCAATGTGAGACCAACTGGACGACAAACACGGCCCAAAAGCCCCCACCCGATGGTGCCTCGAATGCACACCACTTCGCAATACTACTAACGTGACGTTGTTGCCACCCCCCGAAGCCCCTTGCTTCCCACATTGCGTGATCAAACCGAACTGGTATTTCAGTGTGCGCGGTGAGCAGCAACAACAGACGAAGCAACGCCAACGCCTGTCATGTCCTTGTTCGTGACTATAGTCGCTGCCATTGTTATCTTCTGGGTCATGTTTTGCGAAGAACAACGGCAGCTGGCCGCAGAACAACGGCAGCTGGCCGCAGAACAACTGCGAGCCGAACGCCAGTTCAAAGCACAGCTGCAAGCCAAAGTCCTTGGGTCCGCCGCTGTGGTCATATGGGGCCTGTTCGGGATGGCAGTCGCCGTCCGGCGCGGGCTCCTCCCGTCGGCGCGCGCGATGCGTGCGTCCGTGACGCTGTGTGTGTTCACCACATTGACCGTGCTTCTGCACTGCACTTTCGGAGAGCCGCTGGTGACGGGAGGTGCCCTGATCACGTGGGTGCTGTGCGGGCTGCTCGAAGCCGAAGGGCGCGGGTTTCTCGAAGCGGGGGTCGTCGGCGGGGCCTCGTGGGGTGCTGCTGTTGCGGCGGTTCTGACGCACGGGCTTGCCGCTGTGACGTGCACGAGGCGCGCTTCTGAGCGGTTCGTGCAGCTCGGGCGCACGCATGCCTGGGTGGGGGAGCTCTGGGCTGCGGTGGCGCAGGGCACGCGGACTCGGGCGATCAGGGCCTGCGTGGCCGACGGGGGCACTGTCGAAGGATGCTTCTATGAGTCTATCGAGCTAGGGGCGCCCGACTGGCTTGTGGGGGTCGCAAAGTTCATCGACTGGCTGTGTGGCAGTTACATGCAAGTGGCGGTGCCCGAGTCAGGGCCGTGCCTGCCGCCCGGGGAGGCTCTCTGCCTGCAAATGGTCGTCTTTGTGTGCGTGCTCGTCGCCCTTGTGCTGCTCTACACTGCGGTAACCCCCCTGTTCAGGAGAAGGCAAATTGCATAATAAAACATGTTTCTACATCTGCCTTGTCTTGTAACCGCCGCTCAAGAGCATGTTCACATATAAGGGGGCGCGCGCGGCGCGCCCTTGAGATGCACGAGCTTCAGAGCCTTCGCGACGACATAAGGCAGGCAAGTGCAATAACAACACACCTCATCGACACGGCACTTGCCAAAATCCCGCAGTCCACACACCCCGAAGTCTGGAGCACCGTGGCCGTCGCACAGTCGCTCCACATCATGCAGGCGTGCACCAACCGGATACACGCTCTTGCCGCGCAAACGCGGGAGGAGTGAGAAGGAGCGAGGGCTTTATTGCACACTAGGCAGGCACACTAAACCGGCACGCTAAGCTCTCTGTACAGCCCCCCATACACCTCCCAGTTCACATCGATCATGCGCCGCAGGGGGGGCACCTGCAGTGCGAAAGCCTTCGGCACAAAACGCGCCAGCAGGGGCGGCAGCGCCTGCATATCCGTTACCGTGATCTCGCCGCACATCGCGCACCACAGCAGCGTGAGCCGCTTGTCCGTCGCCTTGTGCACCGCACACTCCCCCGAGCTCGGCTCGGTCTTGAAAAAGCGCGCCATGTCGGCGGCCGCCTCCGGGCCAATGTCCCCCAGGTGCTCCGCAAGCGCGTCCTGCAGGTCCTCCCGGTCGTCGGCCGTGCAGCTCGCGAGGAAGTCGGCCGTCGGGCCCGCGTACCCCTTCAGGCGCTCGCTGGTCCCGAACAGCAGAACCGCCGTCGCAGCGCCAACCCAGAACCGGAACTCCTTCTGCGCGCGCTGCAGGCGCTTCACGTCCAGGTAGAACGTCTCCGGGCAGCTCCCCGCCTCGAGCGGCGTCGCCGCCGACACCATCGCCGCCACAGTCACGCTGTGCACCCTCTTCCACCCCGCCGCAGTCCAGCCGCAAGCCTCCGCCCCCGCCCTCGTCCACCCGGAAACCCACGCCCGCGTGCGCGCCACCCCGGGGTCCGCTCGCGTGAACCCTCGCAGCGCACAGCCCCCCTTGCAGCCCCCCAGACGCATCACCTCCCGCTGGAACCCCCGGCGCTCGTACTCAATGCCGCCCTTCTTGACCTTCTCCGCAAGCCCCACCAGAAGCGCGTTTTCCAGCTCGAGCCGCAGGACGTCGAGCTGGCTCGAGAGGCTCCTCAGAGACATTGCGAGCAGATACGACTCCCCGAAAAAATAGCTGATCCCCACGCCGCTGTCGAACCCGCCCGCCCACCATGCCTTCTGCTCAGTGTCCCCTGGCAGCTTGAGCACAAGCTCCTTGAGCCAGAACAGGTGCGCGCGCGTCGCCGTCTCATCCCCCAGCCGCATCGGCGCGCGCGCCCTGATGCTCGCGATGATGTCCGCTGCCATCGGAGAGCCCCCCCTCTTCGCGCTGACCTCTGCAATCGCGATGATGTCCTCCCGCACCCCCCGCTCCGCCCGGTCCGTCCGCACATAGAAGGGCCCGTCTGCGTCCTCAAGGTCGTCCTGCAGGCCGTCCCAATACGCGCGATCGAAGAGGAGGCGCACCTCCGCATCCCCGCGCTCGCCCGCGTCCTCGTAGTACAGGCTCTTCAGCCGAAAGCCGGGGTCGACCAGCAGCTCATGCGCCAACTGCGCGGAGCTTATTTTCGTCGACACAGGCGCCAGCATGTCGACCTTCTCCGAAATCGTCGCCGCGCTGCCCCGCGGCAGCTCCCGCACCCCGTCCCCGGCGTCAGCGTCCACGTCGCGCAGAGCCTGGACCCCCCCGAGATGCATCACCCTGTAGCGCAGGCGCTCCTCCTGCTCCCGCAGGATCACCCGATCGCTCACGAGCATCGACTCCTGCACCGCCCCGAGCGCGCACTGCACGCGCTCCATCGACCGCCGGTTGGTTGAGGTCTGCCACTCGCAAAAAGCCGCCGTATACGCGTCCACGGCGTCGGGGAAGCTCGCGAGCCCGGCCACAGTGCGCCGCTCTGCATTGCGCGCCGCGCGCATGGGCTCCTTCTGCAGGAAAACACACCCCACGTCGAAGAGAGCCACCAGGCGGCTCGCCGCATCCCCCACCGCCCGCTCCTTCGCACATATGCCGTCCGAAAACACCGTCTCCGGGTGAGACTCCATCAAAAACGCAGCCGCCAGAGCCGACTTTGTGAACCCCCGCCTCCCAGCCCTCACGGCCCTCGCAGGCCCCCCCCTCGTGCGCAGCGCAAGCACCCGGATCCTGCGCGCCAGCGCGTACGTCGCAGTCGCCCGCTTCTTGTCCCAGCACAGCTTCCTCACCTCCGCAAACCCCCCGGCAGATTTGCACATCTCCCCCGTCAACCCCTCCGTGCACACCTTCGCACACATCGCCCGCGTCATTTTCGGCGCGTTCCTCTTCATCCACCGCAAAATCCTGCGCCCAGCCATGCGCTCGCGTTGCAGTCCGTGTGTCATCTCTTCGTTTCGGCTCCCACCTCCCCTTTCCATGATTTAATACCGTGCCACGACTTTGTGGCTCCGCTATGGACTAGGGCCTAGTCCCATACTAGCCCCTACTGACTAGCCCTACTGAGTAGCCCCTACTGACTACCCCCGACTGGCTAGCCCCTACTGCGGCGCGTAGGTCTTCCCATGCCACCCCGGGTACAAAAAGCCATGACCCCCCGGTACAGAAATATGTACTGTGGTACGTCTTCCCATGCCACCCCGGGTACAAAAAGCCATGACCCCCCGGTACAGAAATATGTACCGGGGTACGTCTTCCCATGCCACCCCGGGTACAAAAATTTGTATGGGCGCACCGTACAAAACGTCTGTACCGGGGAGCTGGAAACATGATACCGCACTGGGCGTTTTGTACTGGTCGTGGTTTGTACTGGTGTCGAAATTAATGCATATTTTTAAAATAAAACACATATGTTTTGTACTGGTGTAGGTGTTCCCATGGCCGTCCATATGTTTGTAGTAGTGGTGTAGGTGTTCCCATGGCCGACCTCGAAATTAATGCAGATATTTAAAATAAAAACACATAACCGTACCGCAAATTTTAAAATATGTCGATGCGGGGTCCGAATATCGAATCCAGACAAACATTGTTTATTATTCTTTTTAATGTTTGTACAGTGATAAAACTGGGCTTTGGCCGAGCACAACGCAAAAATCCAAGATGCCGCCCCGCGCGCCACGCAGCCCCCTGAAGCGTCAGCGCGCCACTGCCTTTTCCGATTCGGGCAGCGCTGTCGAGCAAGAGAATGCCGCCGGGGACGGTGGTGTTGCCCCCAGGGGCTCGAACCTGCTCCTGCGTGCCCACGGTGCGCTTCTGGAGGAGAACGGGCGCCTCCGGAAAGAGATCGACGAAAAGAACGAGAGGATTTCTGATCTCGAGGAAAGAAATGCCACCCTCGTTGCAGCCCAAGCTCCCCGCACGCAGAAGCTTCACGCGGAAGACATTGAGCTCGTGGAACTCAGGCTTGTGGAGGTTGCCGCCACCGAGCAAGAGTTTGCCGCCAGGGACGCCAGGATCGCTGAGCTCGAAAGCGAGATCCGCGCCGCGCCCTCGAAGAGCCAGCCCCCGAACTTCCTCTGCAGTGACTACGCCAGGCTTGAGGAGGACAATGCCGCCAAGGCCCAGGGGATTACTGAGCTCGAAGCCGAGCTTGCCGCCAGGGACGCCAAGATTGCTGAGCTTGCCCCCCCTGCCCCTGCTGCTGCTGGGCACGACCCCAAGGACGAGGAGGAGCGCTCCCGCTCGCTCATTGACGAAGAGCGGGAACACAACATCCTCCTTGACAAGCAACTCGCTGCCGCCAACGATGCGTGGGCAGCGTGTCGTGCGGAGCTCAAGGCCGCCACCGATGCGTGGGCAGCGTGTCGTGCGGAGCTCAAGGCCGCCACCGATGCGTGCCCAGCCTCTCGCGCGGAGCTCAAAGCCGCCACCGATAAGTGGGAAGCCTCTCGCGCGGATGGGTGGGCAGCCTCTCGCGCGGAGCTGGACGCCGCCATCGCTGGGTGGGCAGCGGCTCGTGCGGAGCTGATGTTCCGTCGGCGCATCGACGAGCGCTATTCTTGTAGCATTGCAGAGCACGCCCAGAGTGCTGCGGAGGAGGAGGAGCCGCGCAAGGCCGAGTTCGACGCGCGCAACCCGCGCATCCGCGCCCCGCTCCCCCGCCCCAGTCTTTCCGACCCCCGAGGGGGCCCCCCCCCCCCATGCTCTGCAACGCGGGCTCGCAACTGACCCCCGTTCCGCAGATCCGTGCCGCGCAACTGCGGAGCGCTCGTGAAGGAGAGGGACGACGCCAGGGCCCAGCTCGCGGCGGCCCAGCGGGACACGGAGCACTACCTGCGCGCGAGCGCAGAGGAGCGCGGCGCGCTGCAGGACCCCGTCGCCGAGGAGGAGGCGGACAACCTGCGCTACATCGCGCTGCTGGAGGAGAGGGACGACGCCAGGGCCCAGCTCGCGGCGGCCAAGGGGGGTAAGCACACGCACGTGTAGCCAGTGAGCACATTCGCAAGTTCCAGATGACACTCTATACGCTAGAGAAAATTAAAGGTGACTTGTGGGTTTTTGTGGAGCAAAACACACGGATGGACTTGCGATCATGTTTTATTACTCAACAAACGATGTCATCATGCTCAACCTCAGGCCAGCACATCATCACCGGTAGTGCGCGTTGATTTCAGCCAGCTTCTGGGCCCGGTGTTTGCAAACGTGGTGGTAGGTGCCCTTCAGCGCGCGCAGCAAGCTCGACACCTTCCGCCGCTCGCTCGTCACGTGCCGCACCCGGAAGGCGGGGATCGCGTGCGCCGCACGCAACACCCTCAGTGCGTCCCGCTCCGTCTCCAGTGCGATGACGAGCGTATCAAGGGCCACGACCCTGCTCTCGTACGCGGCCCTCACGGCCCCGCGCGGGGCCTTCGGGTGCTTGTACGGGTCCGTCATATCCGACGGCATCTGAGAATCAGAGTAATTGAGCCGCCCCTCGTGACATATAGCTTCCGCGAGCTGCACGACCCCCTTACACGTAAAACTCCGGGCCTCCTGGAGCCGCGCGTCACTCTCACGCAGTACTAGGTACGAGCTGGCCGCCTCGGCCTTCACAGCAGCGTCACTCTCACGCAGTGCCACGCCCGCGCGGGCCGAGGCGTCCGCACAGCGGTCCACCTCGGCTATGTCAGGCAACACCTTCGAGGCCATCTTCTCGAGTTTAGCGATCATCTCGTATATCGAAAGCGTCGGGTCCTCGTACGGCTGTGTGTCATTGCTGGCATCGCTCCCCTTCCCCCCCTGCCCCACCAGCTTATCAACATTCTCGTTTGTCATGAACGGCATCGTGTGTGTGAAAACACAGTGTGCACGTCTTCGCGCCCCACCCTTATATACTCTAGTGCAGCAAAAGGGCAAGGAAGTGCACCTCCGATGCGTTGCTTAGCCTCTGCCCGTCAGAGGGGTCGGTGTTTTGCCTGTCGAGCCGCCCAGGGGTCGGCGCTGCTGTGAACGTGCGGCCTCAATATGGGGGGGCGGAGTACGGAGCCGGGTCTGTGCTTGGCTTGCCTACCCCCAGAGCCCGCGCCGCGCATATCGCCGCTCGCACAGCGCCCCGCCCGCGATTGTGGGCAGCGCCCACTATTTAAGCGCCGCCCCTCCCCGCACCAAGCACCTCTGGTGAACACACACTCGCCAGACATGCTGATGACGCAATACACCGCTGGCCCCCGCATAGAAATCAACGTTCGAAAGATCCGGGGAGGGCACTTGCAGCTCTCAATCGCAGCAGGCGACCGCGCCCTCGTGCACGGCCAGAATCTTGCACTGGCTGTGAAGTACCGACAAATCAGTGCCCCCCCTGTGATGGAGCAGATGCAGGAGGGCGTGGAGACCCCCGGGCAGGAAGAGGTGCAGCCGCCCCCGCCCGCTAGAGAGTATAAGGTGTGGCGTGCGGTCTTGTTCCACCTCGAAAACGGCGACTGCTTCACCCAGAGGACGACGGCGGACGGCACGCAAGTGCAGTACACCTCCCGGGAGCCCGTCACGTGGAAGACCGTCGACTTTACCACGGCTTCGGGGAGCGAGTGTGCCCTGCTCGTCCGCCCAACTGTGTGCGCCCCCGCGCCCACTTGCACTCTGAAACGATCCCGCGCGACGGCGTTCGGAGAGGAGGGCGCCTCGGGCGCTGCCGAGGAGGAGGCCTCGGGCGCTGCCTCGGGCGCTGCCGAGGAGGAGGAGGAGGAGGACTACTTCGAGTACCTTGACTCCGACTCCGGCGGAGCCTCCGTGGACGAGGAGGAGGAGGAGGCCGAGAAAGCTGACGACCACCCCGGCGACGTCTCCGACAACGAGGAGCTGGCCGCCCTGCCTAAGAATGATGGGCGCTATGACAATGTGGAGGGCTGCAGTTACCAGTGGGAGATGGTGCGCTACGCGCAGTCGCTCAGACGCCAAAGAGTAAGAGCTAGGGCCAAGAACGTATGGATCAATGCCAGGAACGCGTCGCGCGACCGCCGCAGGGCGCGCCGCGCCGCGCCGCAGGCCGCGAGTGCCAGTGAGAGTGAGGCGGGGGCGGCGCGCTTCCGCCGCAGGGCGCGCCGCGCCGCGCCGCAGGCCGCGAGTGCCAGTGGGAGTGAGGCGGGAGCAGGCTCCAGCGAGACGATGGTCGCGAGTGCCAGTGGGAGTGAGGCGGGAGCAGGCTCCAGAGAGACGGTCGTCGACCTGACGGGCGACGACTCCGACTGAGTGCGCGCGCCCAGCAGCAGCTCCCCTAAGCGTGTAGTAAATACATCGTGCTGAGACAGATTCTGTATTTACGGGTCTTCCCAAAACCCCCAATGCGATGCCCCCCCCGCACCCCCCCACGATGCTCCTCGTCCTCACGCTCGCGGCCGTGCTCTGCAGCGCGCAGGCTGCGACAACGTGCACCTCAACACAAGTTACCGCAATGACCACCTGTACTGACGCAGTCGCCATGCCTGATGGCACAGGCACGGCCGCAGAGCTGTTGGCCAAAGCGTGCAAATACCAAACCACAATTGCAGATTGCTACCCCACCTGCGCCTGCGACGGCGACGAGGGCCTCGCCTTTGACACGGCCGTAGCGGATTGCGACCCCAAGCCCGTGTGCGGCAGTGCCGCCTCGCTGCTTGCGTCGCGCCTGCTGGTGCTCGCTGCGCCCCTGCTGCTGCTGCTCGCCCCCCAGGCGAGCACACTGGCGCTGGCATAGCCCTGGCTGGCGCTGGCATAGCCCTGGCTGGCGCTGGCATAGCCCTGGCTGGCGCTGGCATAGCCAACAATAAAAACGCGTATCCCACATTTGGCACTGTGTTTTTATTTTTTGCAACTAGGGATAACGCCTAATCAAGTGCGACGGCGCACACAAAGCACGCCAAGAACGCCCATGCAATGACAACAACGGCCCCCAGCAGCCACGGCACCGCACGGCGCGTGCGCGTGTCCTCATCAAAGTAGAGGCGCGCGTACACATAACCCCCCAAGTCCTTCACGCTGTAGGGCATGCCGTACTGGAGAAAAAACGATGCCCTCGCGAACCACCACAGCAGCAGATCAAACACCCACGTGGCGCACACACCAAGCACAAACACCAACAGGGGGTGTGCTACCGTAGGCAGACGAGGGCCCATCACCGCCACGCCCCCAGTCCACGAGTTGTCCATGGACACCACGAGCAACTCCGCACTCGCCAGGCCCGCTTTTTGCGGCGTTAGGCGCAAGCGGGCCATAGCAACCAGTTGTGCGCCGACGCCGATCCTGTAGGCCCGTGCGTTGGGCTCTGGGCATGTCTGAAACCAATGGTCCATACACATTATCGAGCACAGTCCCCCATAACTGTCTGTGAGCAGACGTTCGTTATCCGCGATGCCCCCGTCAGTGCAGACCCTGTCGGGCCCGATGTACACGGGGGTGCCGTCGCCCCTGAAATGCAGCGCCGCCGCCGGTCCATATTGCAGCGCGATAGACGGCAGCAGCAGTGAGAACGCCAGCAGCCACTTCATATGCAGCACCCTCTCGTACAGCTTTGCGAATAGCTTGAAATTCACACCTTGCACAATGTTGAACATCCGCCACGCCCTGTAGGTGGTCCAAAGAGAGACCGTCATACTGAACAAAGTGTGTTGGAACACGGTAAACATCCTGGCTGGCCTTGAAACGGGGCAGCAATGCCCCCGCCCCCTACCGGGCATTCAAATACGCATCGCGCCGCACGGGACTCGCAATCAGCGCCGCCTCCGCGGCAATGTCTGACTCGATCCGCAGCAGCACCGCCAGCCACTGCGCGGCGATGGCCGCGTCCGCCGGCTCCGTGTCGTCGAGCGCGCTCTCGCCCCTCACCGCTGGCGTCATCGTCCTCGCCGCGCCCCTCCCTCGCGCCCCTTAAATACCCCCGCGCGCGGCCAGCGGCGGAGCCGCTATTTAAACGGTGGCCGCTGAGCTCCTGCACGTGCCCCCGTAGCGCTTTCAAATGTCACGCTGCCTCTCCGTCAAACACACCATCCGTCGTTTAAAAATCGCAAAGGCAATGCATATTCGTGCCAAGGCCATGGGCTGCGAGCCTTTGGACCTCCATCAAGAGCACGACAGGACCATCTTAGAACGGGGGCTGGTCTCCGCAGACGACGAGGAGGCCCACGCAGCCTTGGTTGATGCAGTTACCCGCAACCAGCCTGGTCAGAAGCACGCGAACGTGATCAAGATGCTCATGCATGTGCTGCTGTTGAACGCTTTTGCGGGCGACATTCCCGACGATAAGGACACTGCGGTAATGGACGTTGCATACCTGCAGGAGGTGTGCGCGCGCATCGACTCCATCGTGGAGGCGCAAGTGGGGGGCAGGGTCGAGGAGATCGCGGCCCGCGTGCTCACAGAGGACAAGCACTGGTATGTCCTCACGCCCGCGGCGCTGCTATGCTTCGACAAGGCCTCCGACTTGCGCGCGGCTCTGGGCCGCGGCACTTTCACCATCGCCGAATGGGGCCCCAATATACTCAGAGATTTCTCCGCCGTAGTGCGCGAGCTCGTCTCGCGTGACCCCCGCGCACACGCGCTCGCCTGTGGGTGGGGTTGGCCTTGGGAGCACTAGTGTGGTAGAGTAAGTGTACTGTTTATTATTAAACCTACTGCAGTGCACACAAACTACTGCACCCGAACGCTGTGCGGAACCCTGCAAGCAGGGTCGCAAAAGGGGACGTTGCAGGCGTCATCGCCTGGGCCTCCTCCATAGCTGCGACCTTGCCTCGCATAGCTGCGACCTGGGCCTCCAACTCTCGCATTTCGTTCACCAGTGCACGATTATCAGCCCAGACGCACCTGTTCTCATTCTCGAGCCCCCCCATTTCGTTCACCAGTTCACGATTAAACTTTACAGATGCCACGTAGTCAGCCCTGACGCCCCTGATCTCAACCTCGAGTGCAGCGTAGTCAGCCTTGACGCGCCTGTACGCAACCTCGAGCATGTCAGCGTAGTCTGATGCGACCTGGGCGTTTGTGCGTAGTGACATGGACATGGCGATGATAGTAGTTTTGAGTTAGAAACTGGACTTGTTCGGTTGCATGTCAAAGACCTTATATATCTTACAATGACAAAGCTACACCTAATTCCTAAGGCTGAGAATGAACGACTGAAAGCCTTTCAGGCAAGAGTACACAAATTGCGCTTTGCAAATTCAAACGCTTTATTACATGCATCAAATCAGGCGAACATTGCAGGCCCTCCCTTATACATTTGTACTAGAGATTTTTGAAACGTTGCTTTCTGAGACACAGGACGGTGTCATGTGGTACAAACGGAAAAACTGTAGTACAAAATATATAACTACATGTATGGCCGGACGGAGACTGGACTGTCTTATTAAGACCCTTTTTACAGTGTTAAGCTTGAGTAAAACTCTGTCTACTCTCTTTTTTTAAATATTATTTAATATAGTACAGGTTTAGAGAGTTTACAACCAGCTTCTAGTCGACCTTTCACTACATTTGAAAAAGTCCTAAATACAGCGTCCAACTGTCCAGCAGTCCAGCATCGAAGAGGAAGCCAGGATTTCACCCTGTTCTCGCTGGGATGAGGGGACCCCTCCGAACAGCTGGACAGCTGGACGCTCAACTAGTTTCAGTAAAAAACCCGTAGTAACATAGCCGTATATTGTAATGTAATGTACTACGAGTATGGCTTCTTGCTACAGCATTCAGTTGTGTCCAGCGCGTACAATTACTTCTCTTGATGCAAAACACATACAGATTTGGGGAGGTTGTATGTGGTGTATCTATTCGAGGCTTATCTTGTCTATTCAAGTTGTATCTTGTCTATTCAAGTTGTATCTGGTCTATTCAAGTTGTATCTTGTCTATTCAAGTTGTATCTGGTCTATTTCAAGGTGTATCTATTCGAGGCTTATCTTGTCTATTCGGGTTGTATCTGGTCTATTTCAAGGTGTATCTGGTCTATTTCAAGATGTATCTGGTCTATTTTAAGGTGTATCTGGTCTATTTCAAGATGTATCTGGTCTATTTCAAGGTGTATCTGGTCTATTTCAAGGTGTATCTGGTCTATTTCAAGGTGTATCTGGTCTATTCTGTGACGTATAGTGGCATCTATATATGCATGTGCCAATAAAGGACATGCCAAAGACAAGTGTGAGATTTCTGGAATCTGAAATTGCCCCTTGGGCAATTTATTAGTCAATTATTTGCCCCCTCCACGAAGACAAGTGTGAGATTTCTGGAATCTGAAATTGCCCCTTGGTATAGCTTACGTGGGTAGCCTCGAACACGGGTGATATTTAAAAGACGGAAAAGGAAGCAAGGAACCGAATGCACCAAGTCATATTAAATGAAAAGCAATATGGTGACGTTTTCGAGGAGTACGAGCACATGCTCGAAACCCTGGAAGAAAAAGACCGAAATCACGTACTGAACAAACGTGAGTTTTTCTTCAAGTTCTTGTTGCCAACGAAAGAGATACAGAAGATATGTATGGACGAAGAAGCGGCATACAGTGTCACCGAAGCGAAATTAGCAGAGCAAATGTCTGACATCATTCATCAGTCTGGTAGTAATATCCAGACTATCACGGACGCCACAGCGTGTGTGGGGGGCAACACTATTAGTTTCATGTTTCACTTCCCATCCGTGAATTCCATCGAGTATGATGGGACAAGAGCAAATTTCCTGTACCACAATGTAAAGGTGGTCAGTGAGTTTTACAGAAGCACAAATGAGCATAAGATCGGGAAGGTTTCAGTGTACGAAGGAGACGGTTCACACCCGAGCCTAAAGCAGGATGCCGTTTTCTTTGACCCGCCATGGGGTGGCCCTCACTACTACCAAGAACGTGATTTTCATCTCTTTCTTTCGGGTGAGGACATGGAAGTGATCTGTGCCAGGTATACACGAAGCGCTCGTTTGATAGCGTTGAAGGTGCCATACAACTTTGCTTTCTCTAGTTTTGAGAGGGCAATGAAAAGCTTCTGCACAATCACTCGACATAATATCGGAGAGGACAAGAGACGAAGGGGGGGCAGGGTTACCGTGAGGCCCAAGTTCGTGTTGATCATCTGCAAAAAAATTTAAGGTCAACACAAAGCACCAAAACATGGAAGTGATCTGTGTCACACGGGGGTGTAGGTCTGGTGGGTCATCGAGAAGCGACGCAGGAGGCAGTGGCATCTTGTCGTGGGAAGACAAGTGTGAGATTTCTGGAATCTGAAATTGCCCCTTGGGCAATTTATTAGCCAACTATTTGCCCCCCCTCCCCCCACCTTGGGTTGGGCTAAGTCAACTCGTGAGTGGGCTAAGTCAACGCGTGGGTGGGCTGAGTCAACACCTTGGGTTGGGCTAAGTCAACTCGTGAGTGGGCTAAGTCAACGCGTGGGTGGGCTGAGTCAACACCTTGGTGGGTTAAGTCTGCATAGCATACAGATGCCTCTGACGCCCCAAGCTGACAGCACGTTTGAGTATTTAAATGTTTGTTTTCTATGTCATGATATGCACTGAACTCGAGTTCTTTACATACAACATGAACACAAACTTTTTCTCAAAGGATGGCCAGATTCGTTCTGAGGCTGTTGAAACGACTGAATTGGATGCCATGATCGCTAAAGTTTCTTTCAAGTTCTCAGAAAATGACACAAGTCTGAAGAAGGACGTTGCTCGTCTGCTGAGAGCCTGGGGATCTAATTCTTCAGATTCTACTAGTGTGATCGAGAAGGATTTGGCCGAAGCCATCAACTTTGCTCGCTATTGTGCAAACCCTGCTCCTTGTGATGACAACAATGATTGTGATTTTGATACTGAGTGGAATTAAGACTTTGATTTCAATAAAGCTACATACATATTATACTGAATTTCGACCCCTCCTCCTCCCTAAGTCAACACTTTGGGTGGGCTAAGTCAACACCTGTGGTGGGCTAAGTCAACTCGTAAGTCCCCCCTGGCGAAAAATAAGACTTGTACATGTACATAGGCAGCCCCGTGCGCGGTGGGGGGGCACGGCCGCGATGAGCACCACCAGTGCAAGTGTTGATGCCCCCCCGTAAGCCCCCGGTCCTCTGGCTGCTGTGTTTGCGCGGGCGTCCAGCAGTTTAGGGCAGTGTCTGCAGATTTGCAGACACTGCTTTTGCCCCCCCCAATGACGTTATCTGTCTGCTGTGTTTGCGGGGGCGTCCAGCAGTTTAGGGAGGTTTGGTGCTCAGCAACCAAACCTCTTTTACCCCACCCTAACGACGTTCTGTGTCTGTGCAGTTGCGCTGGGGACCCATGTGACACAGTGGACAAGCTCTTTCTCGACAAGCTCCCGGGGGCGGATGGCATGCGCGTGGTGACAGTGGATGGCCTCATCTGCATTGCAGCCATCGACTTCACAGCAGCTGTGTGTGCCTGCAATGCCCACGAGGCATCAACAAAGCTCTCGAAGCTCTCTTCCCATGAAAAGGATGGCCCCTACGTGTCCAAGCTGCTTGCACGGAAGCACCAGTTCCCTGGTGAGCGGCAGAGGGCCATTGCAGTGATCACGTTCTCGGAGGCCGTGAAGCTCTTGTGCTGCTACCTCCCCAGAACGTACACTGGGGAGATGATGGAGTACGTGTTCACGACGTTCACGCGGCTCATGGCGGGGGACGCGGGGCTGCTGAAGGAGCTCGCGCGCAACGCGATGAGCGAGGGGCTGGCGCAGGCGGCGGCGCGGAGCGAGCGGGGGATCGACCAGGAGGCGAACCGGGCGGCGCTGGGGGGCCCGCTGAAGCGCCGGCGGGTGGAGTACGACGCGTTTGAGCAGGCGGCGCGAGTGACGAAGATGAACCTCGAGAATGCTCGGGCGAGCAAGGCGAATGCCGAGCATGAGGCGCGGATTGTGAAGATGAACGTCGCGAACGCCAACGCGCTTGTGAGGGCGAGCGCCGCGAAAGACAAGGCGGAGAGGCAGAACATCATCGAGACCTTCAATGCGGTGCGGCGGGCGTCGGGGGGGACGCTCAGCGCGCGGGACAGGGAGGCGTACAAGGCGTGCATGCTCAAGCTCGTGGGGCTAGAGCCGGAGCCAGGGCCAGAGGTGGTGGACACAGCGCGC
>Ga0115547_1001025_pt1 | contig 16944 bp, 17 predicted proteins | sample COGITO_mtgs_1004_3_FD_87185 | JGI IMG/M metagenome (GOLD analysis project Ga0115547, IMG submission 87185) | Pelagic marine microbial communities from North Sea - COGITO_mtgs_100420 | ecosystem: Environmental > Aquatic > Marine > Epipelagic | place: Germany:Helgoland, sampling site Kabeltonne...
ATTTTTTATATTTTTCTTTACTATAATAATTTATTTATAGGTTTTTTTTTTTTTTTTTTTTTTTTTTTTATTATTCCTTAGTAGCTCAGATGGAAGAGCATGCGGCTGTTAACTGTAAGCGCGTCGGTTCGAATCCGACCTAAGGAGAAAGTAACTTAATCTTATCTTTTTTTTTTTAATTAAAACGTTGTTACATTTATAAATAGCGGATATTGGTAATTACTAAAAAAATACGTATTATTTAGGTTTACTCGTATATAATTAATGTATTAAAATAGATCTAATAAAAAAAAATATAGTTTATTTGAATACCGTGAAATTTCAATAAGCAACTACTTGAAAATTTAGGGTCAGTTTTATTATCGGACAATGTACACTCAAATGAAATAAAACTATTAGAATTATACATAAATTAGAATAATTTATAAAGATCAAAACTGGACTTGAACCAGCATTCTTAAATTTGCAATTTAATACATTACCAATTATGTTATTTGATCATAAGTTATTTTTAAACACTCTATAGGATTCGAACCTACATAAAATGGCTTAGAAGGCCATTGCTTATCCATTCAGCCAAGAGTGCTTTAAAATTTTGTATTCTTATTGAATATAGTACTTAAATAGTATCCAAAATTTAAGCCTATTTTATATAGAAAGCTTCTTATATTAAAAAAAAATATATATATACTTTTAATATATTTATCTTGTTAGATTTACACTGAAGGGTTAGAAAACATATAAAAATAATAAAATTTATTACCCCCCTCCCCCTATCATTTATTTTTATATGTATAATTGTGGTCTTACTATATAATAAATTTTTAATTGTTTAATATAATATATTGTATCTATTTTCTGTAATAGTTTTATTTTATTTTTTTTAATCTTATTTAAAAAATCAAATACTTTTTTTTGTTTTTTTATCTGTTTTTTTGGTTTAAAAAAACAAGATCTTTAATTTTTATTATCAACAATAAATTAAATCTTTTAAAATAAGTTATTTCTTTTTATTTATAGTTAACAAATAATAGGGAAAATAGGATTCGAACCTATAGTGGGAAAACCCAATAGTTTTACAGACTATCGCCTTAACCATTCAGCCATTTCCCTATTTTTAGTGAATCTTGCTATGTAACTTACAAATTTGGAAATAATCGGATTTGAACCGATAACATTGTACTTGCAAAGCACATACTCTGCCAATTGAGCTATATTCCCAAAATCTATAGGTTATAAAGCTATGTGGGTAACGAGGCTTGAACTCGTATCTTCTGCTTGGAAGGCAAATAATCTACCATTGATATATACCCACACTTATTTAAAATTATCCCTTATGGGACTTGAACCCATGCCTTCACCGTGAAAAGGTAATGTCGTAACCCCTAGACTAAAGGGACATTTTTAAAATAAAAAGCACGGGTATAGCGGGATTTGAACCCGCAACTTTTGATTCGACAAACCAATACTCTGCCAATTAAGTTATATACCCACTTTAAGTATTCTTTGTGAAACTTGTTTTATAGGTATCGGATCAAAAAGTTTATTGTAAAAAAAAAAAAATTCCAACTAACTCCTAAAAGAGTATGCTCCCCACTAATTCGCATAGCTATACAAACCTTCCATGGTATTTAAATGGTTAATAAAAGTTTTATATTTTGCTTTAATACTAATTCAATTACATATAATCTCAAACTGAGACTGTTTTTTTAAGAAAATTACCGAACAAATATTTAATGAAAACTTATATTAATAATTTATATAGAAATACAATAAAAACAAATAAAGATCTATAAAATTTCTTATGATGTTAATTATTAAAAAGTTTTTAAATTATCTTATTAGTGTTTATAAATCATTTAAAAATGTCCCTCAATGTGTAGGTTTTTATTTTTTGTATTCAAAAAAACTTGTTATATTGTTCTATCATTTTATAAAATAAAAAAGGGTTAAAAATGGGGCATTTGAGGTCAAAATTAAATTATTTTTGAATAACGTTTTTTTTAAGAGTTGAAACGTAATTCACATTACCTTCTTCAGAATTCCCATGTTTTAAGTTAATTTTTTAATAATTTCTTGTTTTTCAAGTTTATTAATACGTTTTTTTTTATTATAATTTTTTTGTTTTAAAAATAATTTATTACAATAAATAATAATTTTAGGTTCCTCTTTTTTTATTTGAATAATTTCTTTTTCGTTTAAGTTTAATTCTTGTTTAAAGTCATATATATCTAATCGGTTTTTAAAAGCTAAGTCTTCTAACATATTTAAGTTTTCTGGTGTATAATTTCCTAAAAACATAAAATTAGAATTATAGTTTCCTATTTCAGATTGTTTAAATTTACGATTAACAGACATATAATTATTTTCCAACATTTTTAATACGTTACCACCATGTTTTTTATCAGAGCGAAATATATTTTCAATAAACCAATTTTTTGTTTTTTGAATGTTTTCAAAAGCAAAATTAGATTGATCAGTAATCATGGCAATTTTTTGTGGTCCCCATGAATTAATTAGTTGATTAGTTAATAATGCAGTTTTACCGGAATTGGAATTTCCTTGTATAAATAAAGTATTTTTTTTATTAGATTTATCTTTATTTATATCGTTTTCTAAAAAAAAATACTTACCAAATTTAGTACAAAATTCATTTATGTTTTCATTTTTTATGTTATCATTTAAATATTTCATCCATGTTTTTGGTTCTAATCTTTTTTTATTTTGTAAGTTGTTATATGTTTGATTATAATAACGAATACATTTTAATTTATTTAAATTTAATATTTCTAATTCTTTTTTATGTATAAAATAATCATATTCCATAATGTAAATCCCATCATTAAATTCAATAACATTATAATTAATTTTTTCGTTATAAACTAAATGGTTATTTTTTTTTAATAAATATTCTATTTGATTTATGTTGTTAATAAGGTTAGTCCATAAGTTTGAAAAATTAATAGATTCAAAATAATTATTATAAAATTGAACGATATCAGGAAGAATTTTAATAATGTAGTAATAATTACCTAAATAGATGTATGAAAATAAAGTATTATGATTTTTAATATATAGATTATTATTATTGAAAAACATGTTATTCATCATTAAATAAATGTTAATATAATATATAAGTAACATCTTTTGATTAATTTTTTGTACATTAAAATTAAAAGAAGATAATTGGTCATACTTACCTTTTATTTGTGTTTCAAATTTAAAATAATCAGCTAACTCATCATAATTACTTGTATCTAATTGTTCATTTGTTGTTTGGTTCTCACCAAAATGTTCCATTACTTTAATATGAATTGATTCATTTTGTTTACTAAAGTAATAGTAATAAAAATTATTGATGTTTGAATCAATAATATGTAATTCTTTAGATTGGTATCGCATATATCGTTTAATATCTAAGAATTCTTTTAAATAGTATAATTGAATGCCCTCAAGCAATTGGTAACTATTTAAAATATCTAAAATAGTTACTTCAATTTCTTTGTGATTTTCGGTAATAGACCTAATTCCTATTAAAATAAGCGCGTGATAGTCATTTTTTCGTTTACTTGTTTCTATTGTTGTAAAAGTAAAATCAATCATTTCAATATTAGATATCATTTTATTGGTATCATTTATTACAATATCCATCCATTGTTGCCTAGTATATTTTGTTCCAATAATTTCATTACACCGAATCCGACTTTCTTCTTGATCTCCTAAAAAATTAAGAGTTAAAGCAAAGAAGTGTGTACCTTTCTGTTGTAGTTCTTTTATAAATAAATCATAAAAGTTAAATAAAAATTTTTTTTTAATAAATTTTCTTTTTTGTTTTATTACTAATTTATTTTTATTTTGTATGTTATATGTTGTCATTTTTTTTCTAATTTACTACCTGTAAGAATATTTCTGTATAATCTTTCAGATTTAATTGATTATTTAAAATCAAATTTGTAATGTTTTCTTGATTTTTAATCAAAAAGGCATTTGCCCTTTCTTGCTCTTTTAAAACGGTGTCATATAAATTGTTGTCTATACGATATCCCGTTTTATTTAAGTACTGCGTTTGTTTGAGACCGATAATATTGTAATCGGATATTGGAATGCACATCTCCTCTCTAGGCCCCGGATTATTAGTAAAAAAATGTAAATAATCACAATTAGTGTTTTTTTGTATAATTATGCTATATTTATTATTTATTTTACTAATAATCTCTTCCGGCATTAAGTCAGTAGTTTTTATAAATTTTATTTTTGATACACTTATTTTCAAAGTGTTTTTTAGGTTTAAACTTATAATTGCCTTCATTTTTTTTTTTTGTTTTGTTTTTTATTACTAATTTATTTTTATTTTGTATGTTATATGTTGTCATTTTTATTTAATTTTTTTTTATGATTACTTAATTTTTAAATTACCCTAAATATTTGATCTGTAAAAAATATTTTTAGTTCCTTTAATTCCATTGTGATAAAACTTCTTGAGATTTAAAATTAAGTACAATAAAATGTAATATTATAATTAACTGACTATTTAATAAAATATTAAAAAGTAAATAAAATTAAAAAAGTAATCATTAATGTAAATAAACCCATTGCTTCAATCATTGCAAATCCAGAAATTGCCATTCTAAATAACTCTTGTTTTAAAAAAGGGTTTCTTGATTTTTAATCAAAAATTTATTTAATTTTTTTTTTGTTTGTTTATTACCTATAATCTTATAATCCTATACTTTAATGCACTCTTTCATTCTAGGCACAGCTTTCTACACTTTTTTTTTTAGTGGCGAATAATGGGATTCGAACCCATAATCATCAAAGTCACAATTTGATACTTTACCAATTAAGCTACACCCGCCAAAAAAAATAGTTACCTACTATTGGACTTGAACCAATACCTTTTAATAAGAACAGATTTTAAGTCTATCGTGTCTACCATTTCCACCAAGTAGGCCTGTTAATCGCTATACTATTTTATAACTTATAACCATAAAAATAAAAGATACATACGTTACTGACCATGGGACTTGAACCCATATTTCATAATGAAAATAGTACCTAAAACTATCGTGTCTTCCAATTCCACCAGATCAGTAAAAACCCTTAAAAAAAAAAACTTATCTATAATATCTTGAAAGTAATTTTTTATTAAATTTTATAGGATAATAAATATTTTTTACTTTTATAATTTCCGAAAAATAGAGGATAGTTAATGTTTTAAAATTAATGACTAAATGTTTCGGAAAAAAGCGTCTTCTCACAATTTTTAATTTAAATCGATAAAAAGATCTTATAGCATCTTGCAATTTATAAATTAATAACATTTTAGTTTTTATTGGTAAATCAAACTTAATGAAATCTGATCGCTTTAATGAATAATGTATATTCTTAACAATTTGATTATTAATAAAAACTTTACCTTTCTTAATTAAAAACTTAGAAACAAAAATGTTTTCAACAAAATTTGATCTAACTAAAACAACAGAGAGTTTTGATTCAATGTTTCGAAAATAATTTTTTTTTATTGAGTAAACGTGTTTATTTTTAGTATCATTACTCATTTTTTTTAAACTCCGATTTAAAAGGTTTCCATAGTAATACTTAAATTTTTGTTTTTCTTGTAATTTATACTTAAATAAACTTTTTAAAGTATACCTACGTTTTTTTTTTATAAACTTAGGTGTTTTAAAAAACTTACCTCTTTTTTTTCTTGGTTTAGGAAAGAGTTTTGAATATATAAATAAATTTTGCCATTTTCTTTTTTTAAGCTTTAATTTCAATTTTGTATGGCCCCAAATATTAGTTTTTGTTTTATAATATATTTGAAATTTTGATTTAATTTTTTGTGTTGTCATTTTTTTTTGTCTTTTTTATCTTTTTTAATCATCAAAACCCTTGAAATAAAAAAATAGTAAAATTTTAAATTATTAAAAGTTAAATCACCAATCAACGGGTACGTTATATTCACCAGATTGTTTTGAGCATCTACAATACTTATTATAGGTATTTTTAATAAGACTGCCTCCCTGGTAATATTTACTGTATATTTATAATTTTTATTTAATATGCAAATTAAACTAGGTAAATATTGCCTGTCTTTTCGTTTTTTATGTAGGTTTAATTCTAATAAATTTGTTAAAACTCCAGGTTTATTTGTCTTTTTATTTGAAACATAAAAGTGTTTTGTTTTTTTAATAACTCTAATAAACCTTCCATTTAACCGAGATTCTGGTAGAACAAATAAAATTTTCCCTTTTTTAAAAACCACAAATGTTAAAAAGTTGTATAACTTATTTAAATGATACAAATTTTTATTTAAATTTATATAATATTCATTTTCAAATAACCTAGTAAGGTTTTTTCTTAAATGTAAATTATTAGAAATATTGAATTCTTTAATAGTGCTTGTTATGGCTAAAACCCTGTTATATATATTTAAATTCATCTTATCAAATCTTTTTTCCTTCTTTTAATTTTAAAATTTCCCCTTTTAACCTTAAACCTTTACCTTTATAACTATCCGGTTTCTTATAAGATCGAACTAAATGTACAAATTCAAACAATTTTTGCCTATTAGTACTAAAAAAAACAATATTATTAATTCTTGAACAAAAAACAATAACTTCTTTTGGTATTTTAATACTAATTTTATGACTAAAGTTTACATTCAATATCAATAAAGAATTAGAAACTTTAGCTTTATAACCAAGCCCTACACATTCAACCTGTGAAAAGAACCCACCAGAAACACCCATAATTTTATTAATAATCAACTTATAATATAAATTAATTACTTTTACATGTAAGGCATAATCTTTTTTATTTAATAGTGTTTTTAATGTTAAAAATAATTTATTTTCTTTTTTATAAACAAAAACATTTCTTAAAAGTATAAAGTTGTTATATTTTTTGATTTTTGATTTTTTATTATTTATATATAACATGTTATATTTATAAAATACATCTATATTCTCTGGAATATTTATGGTAAATGTTAGCATTTTTAATTAATACGGCATATCAATAAACCTCCAAGGTTTTGTAATTTTGCATCCATAATAGACTTATAACCTTTTTGAGTATAAAGTACATAAAAAGAATTATTGTTTTTATGTTGACTTAAGGTTTTAACAGAGCAATATATTTCTTTATTTGGTTTAGAAATAAAATTTAAATTTTTAATTAAAGGTTCGCTATTTTGGTATTTCAAATAAACAAACATTTTACTTTTGTTATTAGAAAAAGAATAACCAGAAATATACCCTTCATCATATAAAAATTTTAATAATTTTATATTTGGTTTTGTCTTAATAATTTCAACAGATTTTTTATAGTTCTGTGAATTATTTTTAATTCTTATAAACATATCAACCAATGTTTTTTTAATTTTCATAATTTAAAATTACCAACTCGCTTTTTTAATACCAACTAACTTATTAAAAGAACTTTTTTTACGAAAACTTATACGAGATAACTTAAAGTTCTTAAATACAGACCTTGGTTTCCCTGTCAATATACAAAAATTATGTACTTTAGAGGTGTATGAATTTTTGTGAAATTTTGTTAATTTAACCATATATTTCCATCTGACAGCTAGTGGTAACAATTCATTATAAGCTAATATTTTTAAAACACGATTATTTAATTCATTTAATTGGTATAAATGTCTACGTTTATTATCAATTTGTTTTTTATTAAGCATTTTTTTTTATTAAATAAGGTAGGCCTAGCAGGACTCGAACCGGCAACCTTACCATTATGAGTGGCACGTTATAACCATTAAACTATAGGCCTGGTATTATATTTTTATAGAAAAATATATTACTTAATGTCCTATTCTATTAATACTAAAAGTTTTTTTTAATTGATTTTATAGATTATTTTAGTTTGAAATGGTAATCGAATTGCTGCTTTTAGTAAAGCTTCTTTTGTTTTAATTAAATCTTGACTATTAACTTCATAAAGAATAGTACCTGGTTTAATATAACAAACCCAAATATCAACATTACCTTTTCCTTTACCCATACGTGTTTCTATAGGTTTTTTAGTTAATGATAATGTTGGAAAAACTCGTATCCAAATTTTACCAAAACGTTTTAATACTTGATTAATAGCTTTACGACCAGCTTCCAAATGTTTATATTCTATAATACCAGAATTTAATGATTTTAAACCACAATATCCGAACTGCAAAGTATTAGAACGGTATTCAATACCTTTAAAAAATCTTTTTTTATGCTTTTTTTTGTATTTAATATTTTGAGGTTGTTTTTTCATTTAAATAATTATAATTGTTTACGATGACCCATAGAAAGTATAAAAAAAGAGTTTTTTATATTCCTAGAAGTTTGTTCAGCAATATGTTGTCTTTGCATTTTTTGGCCTGATTCCATTGTTAAAACAATAGCTCCAATCATTGCTAATAATAAGATTAAACCTGCTTGTATAAAATATAAAAATCCATAAGTATATAAATATTGACCTATAATTTCAATATTTGATAAGGGTGTTATCAATTCAATCCAATTAAAATACAAATATTCAGGATTTATAGGTGCTAATGAAAATGTTAAATCTTTAAATAAGATTAAATAAATAGAAATTAACATTATAAAACCAATAATTATATTTATAGGTAAAAAAAAAAACATATTTTTTTCTTTTTTATCTATTTTCTTAATATCTAACATCATTACTACAAATAAAAATAATACAGCAACTGCACCAATATAAACAAGAATAATAGTTAATGCTAAAAATTCAGCGTTTAATAATAAAAGTAAAAAAGTTGCATTACAAAAAACTAAAATTAAAAAGAAAATTGAATAAACTGCATTTGTTGAACTAATAACCATAATTGCAGATATGATCATGAAACTTTCGAAAAAGTAAAATAATATATCTTGGCAAAGCATATTTTATTCTGCCTTTTTTAAAGCACTTAATCTTAATAATTCTGCTTTCTTTTTAGCTGCACCTATCTTAAAAGAAATATAAATTAAATAAAGAAAAAAAATAATACTAAATACGGAAATATATGAACCATATGATGCAATACTATTCCAATTACTATAAGAGTCAGGATAATCAGGTATACGTCTTGGCATTCCAGCTAAACCTAAAAAATGCATTGGAAAAAAAGTAATATTTACTCCAATAAAAGTCATCCAAAAGTGAATTTGACCTAAAATTTCAATATATTCAATACCATACATTTTTTTAAACCAATAATAAAATCCACTGAATACTGCAAAAACCGCTCCCATTGATAAAACATAATGAAAATGTGCTACTACATAATAAGTATCATGAAATGCAATATCAAGTCCAGAATTTGCTAAAATAATACCTGTAAAACCTCCTATAGTAAATAAAAAAATAAAACCTAGAGTAAATAACATAGGTGTTTCTAATTTAATAGAACCACCCCATAAAGTAGCTAACCAACTAAAAATTTTAATACCTGTGGGTACCGCAATAATCATAGTAGCTGCTGTAAAATAAGCACGAGTATCAATATCTAACCCTACTGTATACATATGATGAGCCCAAACAATGAATCCTAAAACCCCAATAGACGCCATTGCATAAACCATTCCTAAATAACCAAATATAGGTTTATTTGAGTATTTTGATACTACTTGACTTACAATACCAAAACCAGGTAAAATTAATATATATACTTCAGGATGCCCAAAAAACCAAAATAAATGTTGATATAATACGGGATCTCCACCACCAGCAGGATCAAAAAATGTAGTATTAAAATTTCTATCAGTTAATAACATAGTAATAGCCCCAGCTAATACAGGTAATGATAATAATAATAAGACTGCTGTAATTAATACAGACCAAACAAATAAAGGTACATTATGTAAAATCATACCAGGACTTCTCATATTAAGGATTGTAGTAATAAAATTAACAGCACCTAATATAGAAGAAGCACCTGCTAAATGTAAACTAAAAATAGCTAAATCTACAGAACCACCAGAATGTGCTTGTACGCTACTTAATGGTGGGTATACAGTCCAACCAGTACCTGCACCCGATTCTACTAAAGAAGAAGATAATAATAAAAAAATAGCTGGTGGTAATAACCAAAAACTAATGTTATTCAACCTTGGAAATGCCATATCAGGAGCACCAATTAAAATTGGTACAAACCAATTACCAAAACCTCCTATAAGTACCGGCATTACAAAAAAAAAAATCATTATAAAAGCATGTGCTGTTACGATAACGTTATATAATTGGTAATTACCCATTAATATTTGATTTCCCGGTTGTGCTAACTCCATACGTATTAGAATTGAAAGACAAGTACCCATCATCGCAGAAAAAATTCCAAAAATTAGATATAAGGTACCAATGTCTTTATGGTTTGTAGAAAAGAGCCACTTATTTACCCACTTTTGTATGTTTTCTAGCAGCATATAAAAAAAAACCAGTGGTTTCATTAATTTTTTAACTTATTTAGCTTTTTAATGTTTTTTTTAATATTTGAAATTATTGTATTAACATCGCTAAATAAAATACTTACAACAAACAAAAGTATAAAAATCTGCCATATATTAATTACCATCTACTTTATAAAAGATTATTATAATCCTTCTTTTAATCGTTCTTCAGATAAACAATCGTTACCACTAGCTTCTACGTAGCATTTGTAAAAACTAGTCTCACGTATCTCTTCAACAGTCATATCTGGACGCCACTCATCATCAATATCCTCAGGTAACACTTCAATATCCGGAAGTTTTCCTTTGTACCAAGATTCAAAATCTGTAACTTTAACAGCATCAATTACTATAGGCATAAAACCATGATTAATTCCACAAATTTCACTACATTGTCCATAATAAGTACCTGGACGTTTAATAAATAATGAAGTCTGATTTAACCTACCCGGACATGCATCTAATTTAGTTCCAAATGATGGAATTGCCCAGCAATGTAAAACATCTGTAGAAGTAACAACAACTCTGATATGTGTATCCGTTGGTAAAACTACACGGTTATCTACTTCTAATAACCTTAATTGACCTTTTTCTAAATCTGATTCTGGGATCATATAACTATCAAACTCTATTGGTTCTTCTTCTGCAAACTGATCAAAATCAGAATATTCATAAGACCAATACCATTGATGCCCTATTACTTTTAAAGTCATTGAAGGATCAATAATTTCATCTACAGAATATAATAATGAAAAGGAAGGGATTGCAATAACCATTAAAATTAATGCAGGAGTTATAGTCCAAATAATTTCAATAGTTGTACCATGAATAATGTTTGATGAGGTTTTATTTTTTGTTTCATTAAAAAAAAATAAACATCTTGCTAATAAAACAAATACAAATATAGATAAGATAACTATAAAAAACATTAAATCATTATGGAAGTTAAAAATACCTTCCATAACAGGGGTTGCAGGGTCTTGAAAACCAAACTGCCATGGACCAGCAGCATCTGCAAATATCTTTAAATATAAATTAAAGGTTATCATAAAATATTAAAATCTTAATTAACGAAAAACAAATAGAAATTCACTTAATAATTTATATTTGAAAAAAACATAATGCTTTTAAAATGAGTAATAAAGTTTAATTATTTTTAATTAAAAATAACCAAACTTATAAACACCATATCCTAGAAACTAAAAAAAATTTAGTAATGCTAAACCTAATATTATATACTATTATATTAACCTCTCATTAAGTAGAGTTGGGGGGGGGGGTGGGTTTTTTTTTTAAAAATATTATTTTATAAAATTTAAAAAATAATAAAATAATGAATAGTTTTTTAAAAATATTAATAAAAAAAAAAATATTATAAGAATAAAATAAAATTTACATAACATTAGTTTTATAATACTTATTAATACCCTTTTCATAAAATTATTTAATTAAATATTTAAAATTAAATTTAATATTGAATTATTTTTAATAGAAAGCCTTTTATTAAGAAGACCTATGCAAAATCAGCTAAATCTAAAATATTCATTATATAAATAATAGGTATTACAGTATATAACAACAACAATTAACCCGCACTGCAATTAAGAGAGTATACAGGATATAAGATCAATAACCTTATAAAAATTTAATTATTATTTTAATATATATAAAATTTTATATTCTTATTGTGGTAATCCATTAAAAACGATTAAAACCGTTGCAACTAAATAAAAAAAAGAGATTGAAAAAGGCAAGAAAACTTTCCAACCTAATTGCATTAATTGGTCATATCGAAAACGCGGGATAACCCCACGCATTAGAATATCTAAAAAGATAAAAAAATTTACTTTAATACTAAACCATACAGGCCCTGGAATAAGGTTAAATGGCATTATATTAAAAAGAGGTAACCAACCCCCACAAAACAATAAAACAAGTAAAGATTTCATTAATAACATACTTCCATACTCTGCTAAAAAAAAATAAGCAAAACCCATACTAGAATATTCAATGTTATAACCAGAAACTAATTCAGATTCTGCCTCGACTAAATCAAATGGATGCCTATTTGTTTCAGCTAAGATGATAATGTAAAACATATAAACAATAGGAAAAAACGGTACAATATACCAAACCTTTTCTTGCTTTTCAACAATAGTCATGGGATTTAAAGAACCGGCTGAAATTACTACAGTCAAAATAATAAAACCCATGGCTAGTTCATATGAAATAACTTGAGCTGCTGCTCTTAAGCAACCTAAGAAGGCATAAATAGAATTACTAGCAAACCCAGCTAAAATTATACTATAGATAGCAGATCCAGTAACTGCTAAAATATATAAAACACCTAATTGTAAATTTGATAATGTACAAACATATTTACCTATGGGTATTACAGCCCAACCTAATAAACTTAAAACAAATATTGAGAATGGTGCTAATAAAAAAAGGTGTGCGTTTGTTACAGCATTTTTCAAAATAGTTTCTTTTGTAAATAATTTTAAACCATCTGCAAACGGTTGTAATAACCCTCCAAATCCAACTTTATTTGGGCCTTTACGTCTTTGTAAAGCACTAATTATTTTTCGTTCTTCATAGGTCAAGAAAGCAACTGCTATAAGAACATGAATTACTAAATTTAAAATTTTTAATATATTATATAGGATTGTTAATATCATTTTTTTTTTTATTTAATTGTTGTTGTATAAGTAAAATTTAATATGAATTTATTAAAATAGCTACACTTTGCAAGAACTTTAGAATTAAATGCAATAGTATTAGTGTTATAATAATTATCCAATTTATTTTTTATTGTATAATTTCTAATGTATTTATTAATAAAAGTATACACTTTTATTAAATTGTTCAAATTCAAAAATACTTGAAATTTTTTGTTGAACGAAATGGAACTTGGCAAATCAAAAAAAGTTTCTTTTTTTGTTTTTTTTAATACTTTCAATATTTTTTTATGGTCTATTACTTTAAATTTTAAGTAATAAATTAAATCATTTAAAACTTTTAAATCTGATTTATTTGTCAAAAGATCAATGATTTTATTACTTTTTTGAATACGACCTTCAACATTCTGATAACAAGAGGTTTTTTCGAAAACTGCTTTACTTGGTAAAAATAGGTTTACTTTTTTAGATGAAAAAATACCGTGTGTATTTTGGTATATTAAAAAAGTTTTTTTTTCTAAACCCTTTGGTAACATATTTATACCTATTAAAAATAAAGCATTAAACCCTTTAAAAATATTTTTATTATTATCAATATTAAATTTGAATAAAGAATATTTTTTTGGTTTCATATTTAGATTTAATAAAGAAATATTACTAATATCACTATTTAGGAAATGGATATTTATATTATTAGATAATAAGTTTTCAAATGCTAACCTTAGTAAATTTTTATTAAAAGTTTTATCAGTTAATAAGGTATTATTATAAATAATTAGTGGGGTTTTAGCTTTTTTTAATATATTACAGAAATAATGTTTACCTTCTGAAATTTTGAATAGTAAACTATTATTCGTTGATAAATGGATTTTATTATAACTTAAATCTAAATTAGAACCTATAAAATAAACTTTTAAATTTTTATTTTTTACTTGTTTTAAAATTTTTAAATTATAAATAGAACCTTCTAAACGAGGATTTGAACCAATAATTAAACAAACATCATTATTTTTAATGTCAATTAGTTTTTTACTAAAACTAAAATCTTTTAAAAAGTCATTACTTATTAAAAACGTATTCAAATTTAAAATATTTTTTATATTAAAAACTGTTGAAAATTTTTTAATCACTGCAATAGTTTCTAAATCAAGTAAAGAACCTAAAAGTAAACCTACTTTATTAGAATTGAAATACAAATAAAAATTAGGACTTAAAATCTTCTTAATAATCTTATAAGATTTATACCACGAAACTCTTTTAAAGTTAAAGGTTGGATCTAGGTTTAAAGGTTTCAAAAGACGTTGGTATTCCAAGCCATCAAAAAAAAAACGTGTTTTATCAGAAATCCACTCTTCATTAATATTTTTATTTATTTTAGGTAAAATACGTAAAATTTTTAAACCTTTTGATTCTACTTTAATATTGGAAGCTAATGCATCCATAATATCGATATTATCATTCGACTTCAATTCCCAAGACCTTGCTTGAAAAGCATAAGGTTTTGAAGTTAGTGCCCCTACAGGGCATAAATCAATAATATTACCGGAAATTTCAGTATTTAGAATACGTTTAAAATAAGTACTAATTTCCATTTTTGATCCTCTATTTACAGTACCTAAATTTTTAAATGAAGTCATTTCATTAATAAAACGAACACAACGCGTACAATGAATACAACGTGTCATTATTGTTTTAACAAGAGGCCCACAATTTTTATCTTCGACACCTCGTTTAAATTCATAAAACCTTGATTTATCACTTCCATAAGAAATAGTTTGGTCTTGTAAATCACATTCTCCACCTTGATCACAAATAGGGCAATCCAATGGATGGTTTAATAATAAAAACTCTAGAATATTTTCTCTTGCTTTTTTTACAAGCGGTGTATTTGTATAAATCTTCATATTATTAACAACAGGAAATGAACAACTCACAACAGGCTTTGGTGAGTTTTCAATTTCTACTAGGCACATACGACAATTACCTGCAACAGATAATTTGTTATGGTAACAAAAACGTGGTATTAAAATATTTAATTTAATGCAAGCTTGTAAAATAGTTAAATTTGATGAGACACTTATTTTTTTATCATTAATATAAACGTTATATACAGGTATAGTGTTCATTCAAATTTACTTCTTAATGTTTATTTAATATTAAGAAAGGTTTCATTTAATAATATATAAATTTTTATCCTCGTAATGTAGTAATCCTTTGAATTGAAATTTCGTTTGTTATTCTAAAATAAACCATTAAAATAGCTAGACCTATTGCTGCTTCTGCTGCAGCTACTGTTATAATATATAAAGAAAAAATTTGACCTATTAAATCATCTAAATATATTGAAAAAATAATAAAATTAAAATTAACAGCTAATAACATAATTTCAATAGCCATTAACATAATAATTATATTTTTATTATTTAAAACTAAACCCCAAATACCTATTAAAAATAGTAATATTGAAAATGTTAAATATTGTATAAGATTCATTATTTTAGTATACTTTATAAATTACGTTATAAATTTATTTTTGTTTAAGGATTTATTGTTATATCAAGAATCTTAATTAAAATATGCTTAATTATTCGGATGTAAACTTTATAAAATAAACAGTTGTTTCAAAAGCTAAGCTTTCTAAAAGAAAATATAATTTTTAAATAAGCCTATGCTACATGAAGAAAAACATATTAATGATTACGATAACTTATAAAAGATATAAAACTATAAAAATACGGAGTATTCTATTTAATATTTACCAGAAAACTGCTTAAAATGCTTATTTATTATACCTTGTTAATAACTTATTACTTTCTGCAATACTATAAATCTGTTTTTTATATTCAATTACAGGCCCGGTATTATTAATAATATTATTAAATTCTTGAATTAATTGTTTTGCCATAGTTTGTTTTTTTCTTTTTCTTGTAATAGCCATTAAATATAAAAAACCATAACTTAATTGTTTTTTTTCATTTAATGGTTTTGGTATGACTCTAAGCATTTTACGTTTTTTTTGAGTTTTAATAATTAATAAAGGTTTTGAAAGATAAATTGCTTTTACTATCCTTGCCATGGCATTTATTTTTTGACTTTGATAATGCTTTAAAACTTCAAAAAATATTTTTTCGGCTTTTGATTTTTTTCCATCTTTCATTAAAAAGTTTATAAATTTACTGAATATATTCTTTTTAAGAAATTTTTCATAAAGATATTTAGATTGTTTACTTTTTATCATTCGAGTTTTATTTTGTTTATAATATTTAGAAGCCAATCTAAGTTCATGGTATCTACTCTGGTTATTTTTAATTTTAATGTTTGATTTTTTTAGTACCATATTTAGATCGTTTATTTTTTCTTAAAAGAAGCCGTTCAAAATCATAACAACCTCTAACTAAATGATATTTTACTCCAGGCATATCTTGTACGCGGCCCCCACGAACTAGTACAACAGAATATTCTTGTAGATTATGACCTTGACCGGGAATATAAGCTGTAACTTCTTTTTTGGTAGATAGTTTAACACGTGCTACTTTACGTAATGCAGAATTTGGTTTTTTAGGTTTTCTAATAAAAATTTTTAAACAAAGGCCTTTTTTAAATGGATGTTTTTTTAAATCAGGTGCTCTAGTTTTATTGGGTTGTTTCATTCTTGTATTATTAAATAATTGTTTTTTTGTTGGCATTGTTTTTTTTTTATTAAAATGAACTTTTTATTGAAAAAATGGGTTTATATATATTAAATATCGGAATTGTAGGAATTTAACTTATAAACTTCTATTCCCTAAACAGACGCGATAACATTATTC
>Ga0115547_1001041_pt1 | contig 16766 bp, 11 predicted proteins | sample COGITO_mtgs_1004_3_FD_87185 | JGI IMG/M metagenome (GOLD analysis project Ga0115547, IMG submission 87185) | Pelagic marine microbial communities from North Sea - COGITO_mtgs_100420 | ecosystem: Environmental > Aquatic > Marine > Epipelagic | place: Germany:Helgoland, sampling site Kabeltonne...
CACGGTAATGCGATTTGCCAGTCCGGTAACAATGGTCGGTCGACCGGCGAGACAAGCTTCAATACCCTGTTCGGCAACTTCTCGGGGTGACTGCAGCATGCCCGCGGGAACCAATAACTTGCCCCCCTGATCTGGGTTATCCATCATCTTGGTGGCGGTATAGCCGGGACAGAGAGCGGTGACTGTAACCCCGGACTTACTCGCATTGAGCTCATCGTGCAGCGCCTGAGTAAAAGACAGCACATAGGCTTTTGTAGCGGCATAGACATTCTGGTTGGGGATCGGTGTCCAGGCGGCGAGGGAGGCAACATTTAATATATGCCCGCCCTTACGACTGGCCATATTGTTGGCAAACAGATGGGTCAAGGAGGTTAGGGCAAGAACATTGACGTTGATCATGCTCTCCTGTGCGGCCAGATCGAGCTCGGTAAAAAAGCCATTTTGTAATAGGCCAGCATTATTGATTAGAAAATCCACTTCCAGTCCCTGGTCCTGAACTTGTTGAAATAATGTTTGAGCCGCCTGGGGCGCGGCCAGATCTGCGGTGATAACAGTGCAGTTAATTGTTGGATATTGGGCTTTAAGGCTTGTGGCTATCTCGTGCAGAAGCGGTTGGCGGCGGGACACGAGAATTAAATTAGAGCCTTTGGCGGCCAGTATTTTGCAGCATTCAAGGCCGATGCCATCGGAAGCGCCGGTTACTAAAGTGGTCTTATTTTGCATAGTCTGATCCGCAGAGTTTTTATTGGGGCGCGCTGTTTGTTACTACAGCTTCTTATAAGAGCCTTATGTTAGCGAAAAATAGATGCTGTTCACTGTCGTCAACAGTCAGAGCTGTGGCAATTTCGGACACAAAAAAAGGACGGGGTTACCCGTCCTTTTTCATTCTCGCTTTTTTACAGTAGTTACATATTAATCAAGTTACATAGTACTTAAGTTACACAGTGCTTAAGTTACACAGTGCTTAGAAGCTGTAGCTGAAGCGTGCGCCCCAAACTGCACCGCGAGCCATGTAGCTAAAGTGAGCACCACCGGCCAGAGGAACGTCAGCAGCACCAGAAGCCGTAATCTCATCGGTGATGTTGCGACCGAATAACATTACATCCCAGTCGTCACCGCGGATACCGGTACGCAGGTTAACTTTTTCGAAACCGCTCTGTATATCGATTGGATCCAAGTCACCGGTCATGTAGTACATGTCGGTGAAGTTAATATCCATACCAGCAAACCAAACCAAGCCATTTGCCAGAGGCTTAATGTAGTCAGCAGTGATCGAACCGGAGTAATCTGAACCCAACTGACCGCCAGAGATATCCTGAGATGAACCTGATGCATCGCCATTGCCTAGGAACTGCTGCTGACAACCCAATGCTGAGGTGACAGGAGAGCTAGAAGTCAATGTGCCCAGACCTAACAGAGCAGAGGCCTGAGTTGCAGTACAACCTGCAGCGTCGAAGTTACCGTAGCTGCCATCGAGGAATGCCATGGCCAGACCTAAACGCAGTTCGTCAGTTGCCTGCCAGGCCATATCCATCTCAATACCCTGGATTTCAGAGCTTGCGGCGTTAGCCACAACAAAACCCAAGCCGACAAAGGTCGATACCTGCTGGTCTTCATATTCACTGTTGAAGTAGGCCCAGTTCAAGTTCATGGCACCGTCCAACAATACATGCTTACCACCGATTTCAAACGAGCTTGCACTCTCATCGTCGTACTCAAAACCTATGCCTGGAGTAGTGCGCAGGACCGTTCCGTCTGCTGTAATTTCAGGGTTCTGATCATCTACAGAGTTAAAGCCACCGCTCTTGAAGCCCTCAGAGTAGCTGATGTAGTACTTGCTAGTATCTGATTGTTCCCACTGCAAATTCGCTGCTGGGATAACTTGGCTAGTAGAACGCTTCTCGTTGAAGTCGTGCGCCCAAACGCCAAATGATGCAGCTTGAAGCGCGGCTAGGAATGGCGTTTCGTTTGGCGTTGCCAAACCAGTATAACTCGCGGTCAGATCAGCTTTAGCGTGCGCTTCCTTGTCTTCTTCGGTGTAACGTACACCAGCAGTCAGGGTGAGAGTGTCAGATAAGTTATAGGCACCTTGGAAGAAAACAGCCATAGTGTCTGTGTCAAGGTTGTACTCACTCACTCGACCGGCTTGGTTCCACATAGCCATTCCATCTACGCCCCAAAAAGCATTAACGGTGCCGATGCCTGTAGGGGTTCCCATCCAGGCTCCGATAGTGGCAGGATCAGTAATACCCTGTGCTCCAAGAATGGCGCCAGCAATTTGCGCTTTTGAGAATGCTAAGAAAGACCCTGTGCCATTGGCCGGATTTCCTAGGCCAGTGATGAATTTCATCAGGTCGGGATTTCCTAAGGTACCATCGACAATAACCGTACGGTCAATGTTCTGCTCTGCTTTAGACCAGTAAGCGCCGGCAACAAAGGAGAAGGCTTTGTCTGTTGGAGAGGCGATGCGGAATTCCTGACTTGTCTGGCTGTAGTCGGAGATATCGCTGCGACCGACAAAGGTTACTGGCAGCCAATCGGCGTCCATACCATCTTCGTAGTCATAGGTGTTTCGTCCTGTTACCGAGTGGAAGCTGTAGCCATTATCCATCTCGATATCGATACGCAATGCGGTGTCACTAGTTTGCGTGTCAGTGCCCTCGAGCTTTTCTTCTGTACGGCCTTGATCGCGACCCAGAGACTGAGCAAGTGCCAAGCCACCTGTAGAGCGACCATCACGGAATGCGCCAATTTCGCCAGAAGCGACGTCAGCTGCATAGTCTGGGAATGATAAGCCCATTGCAGCGAACATAACCTGATTTGATGCAGGAATATTAGCCTCAGGCGCAAACGTTGTCACCATTCCAGGGCCGCCAACACGTTGAAAGTTACTCTCACCATGGGTGAACTTGACTGATGTGCTGTCGTTAGGATCCCACATAGTGGTGAAACGCCAGATAGTCTCGTCGGTAGTAGGCATGGCAGAGGGTGAACCATTTGCTTCGGTAGCAAAGGAATTATCCATGTAACCATCATCGCTGCGATCTCTCACGGCAAAGCGGAAACCCAAATTGTCCGATGGCGAATAGTTAAGGTGACCTTCCAATAACTTACCGTCATCGGATTCCATTGTCACGGCAACTTTACCCGACATGCCTTCACCCAGTTCAGGCTCGGCAGTGGTGACGTTAATCGCGCCGGCCAAAGTGTTCTTGCCGAACAGAATGCCCTGTGGGCCACGCAGTACTTCGACCTGCTGTAAATCAAACAGACCGGTTCTGATCTGACGGCTCTTGCCGTAGTGGACGCCATCTACATAAACGCCTACCGACTGCTCAAAAGACTGGTTAGCACCAACGCTGATACCGCGCATGCTAATAATGGTGTTTACCGCATTCTCTGAAATGCCGAGGTTAGGTACAAACCCTGAAAGATCGGCGAAGCTTGTGATGCCGGAATCCTGCATTCTTTCGCCGGTAATGGCGGTCATGGAAATAGGCACGTCTTGAAGACTTTGAGCGCGCTTCTGCGCGGTCACTATAATTTCTTCAAGCTGGGCGGCGTATGTGCCGGTAGATATGGTCGCTATGGCTAGTGCCATGCTACTGATTTTTAGAAATGAGCTTTTTTTCATTGGTCTTCCCCTGATTGCTATTAAAGCGGTTTTTCCGCATTTATAATTATTATTTGTTAGCTGGGAAGGGCCCGATGTAAGACTTCTTAAAAAATAATATCCCAGCATTTATTGTTATTTTTATGTAGGTATTGATTACTTTTATGTTCGCTTATATATGGATGTGAAGTGTTGATTTTATTTATAGTTGAATTGAAGACCTACTAATTCATTTAGCCAGTGCTTTCGTACAGTCTTGATAAATAGAGAAAATTTTTAGTGAAATTTATAATAGCCCATGAGCACCCTTAAGCACTGTCTCAAAGCGTCATTGTCATGTCTATTTCGGCCAAAAGTCGCTTATAGAGACGCAAGACCCATTAAAATAACCGTATAATGTAAAAGTGAATAGAATTAATGTCGTTTTTATACGTCTTTGTCAGTTTCGATTTTTCCTTGAGCAATAAATTGGCGTTTTTTATATCTATTTAAATTTGAGTAGATTTTTTTTACGACACCATTTACCTTTAATTTATCGGGTTTATAGTTTAGTCATTTCGAGTTTAGGAGAATTCTCCAAGCTCTCGATCTTCTTGCCCTCTGGCCTATTAATTTGGTGTGTCGTTAGCCCGCGGGAGGTCAGTCTGTTATTGCTGTTTAATTCGACTTTGAATTGAATTCTATGGTCTATATTTACAGGACGTAAATAATTGAACAGGGATCTGTTTTGAACATAACAATTTTTGGAAGTGGATACGTTGGCCTAGTCACTGGGGCCTGTTTCGCCAATGTGGGTAACCAAGTGGTCTGTGTGGATATAGACCAAGCCAAAGTCGATGCCCTAAACGCTGGCCATGTGCCGATTTATGAACCTGGCCTTGAAAGCTATCTCAGCAGCTCACTGGCGGATGGCAATATCAAATTTACCACCGACGCGGCAATGGCGGTGGAACATGCAGAGATGATTTTTATTGGAGTGGGCACTCCAGCCAATGAAGATGGCTCTGCTGATCTGCAATATGTACTTAATGTGGCCAGGACTATTGGCGAGCATATGCACAGCTTCAAGGTTGTGGTGAATAAGTCCACGGTTCCCGTAGGCAGCGCAGATCTAGTGGCAGAGCAAATTCAGATGGCCCTGACTCAGCGCAAGTTTGACTGTGACTTCAGCGTGGCATCCAATCCAGAGTTTCTTAAAGAGGGCGCCGCACTGGCTGACTTCACTCGCCCTGACAGAATTATTGTGGGCACAGACAGTGCCAGGGTTGAAGAGATGATGCATGAGCTCTATTCCCCTTATAACCGCCAGCGGGACAAACTTATCTTTATGGATGTGCGCTCTGCGGAATTGACCAAATATGCTGCCAACTCGATGCTGGCGACAAAAATCAGTTTTATCAATGAGATTGCCAATATCGCCGAGCTTGTGGGAGCGGATATTGAGCAGGTACGCATAGGTATGGGGTCAGATGCTCGTATAGGCTACAGCTTTATCTATCCCGGCTGTGGTTTTGGCGGTTCCTGTTTCCCCAAAGACCTCCGCGCTATGGAAGCGACTGCAGTCAACGCTGGGTATCAACCTAAGCTATTAAGTGCAGTGACAGCGGTGAACGATGAACAAAAGCATCGTCTGTTTGACAAGCTGTCGGATTATTTCAATGGTGACTTGCGTGGCAAGACCGTAGCGCTGTGGGGCTTAGCCTTTAAACCGGGCACCGACGATATGCGTGAGGCACCTAGTCGCCTGTTAATGGAGGCACTGTGGCGCCAGGGTGCGTCTGTGCGTGCTTACGATCCACATGCCATGGACGCGACTCAGTCTATTTATGGGGTGCGTGATGATTTATTGCTCTGTGGTACCAAAGAGGCGGCCCTCAGTGGGGCCGATGTGCTGGTGGTCTGTACTGAATGGAAACCCTTTTGGTCGCCAGACTTTGGTGAAATTAAAGCCGCGCTCACCTACCCGGTGATTTTCGACGGCCGCAACCTCTATGATCCCAAGCGTCTTGAAGAGCATGGGCTGCAGTACTTTGCCATTGGCCGTCAGAACCATTTTGAAGGCCGTGAACCAGTCACCGAGCACGATGAGTTGGCCAATAGCTCGATCAATCATTCAGGCGCGGCCATAGAGGTCCTCAAAGCGGACAATGTCGTCCTCTCCTAAGTAGGTGCCGGACTGTATTTCAATTAGCTCGATCGCAATTTTGCCTGGATTCTCAAGGCTGTGAACCGCGCCAATTGGAATATAGACCGATTCATTTTCACAGATTAAACGCTCTTCATCGTCTATGCGGACCTTTGCTGTGCCGCTGACGACCACCCAGTGCTCGGCGCGATGATGATGCATCTGCACGGAAAGCTTGGCTTCAGGTTTTACGGTGATGCGCTTCACTTGAAAGCGCGACCCCTTGTCCATGGAGTCGTATTTCCCCCAGGGGCGATAGACTTCTCGATGATGGATATATTCCGAGCGCTGCTCGGACTTTAGAATATCAACCAGCTGTTTGACCTTCTCCACATGATCTTTGTGGGCCACCAATAAGGCATCCTTTGTGTCCACTATAACCAGATCAGTGATACCCAATGTGGCCACCAGCTTGTGTTCTCCGTGAACATAGTTGTTGCTGCTCTCAATACTGATGGTATCCCCAACCTCCACATTGCCCTGTTCATTCTTTGGCAACAGTTCGAGTAGCGACGACCAGCTACCCAAGTCGTTCCACTCAGGATCCATTGGCATAACCATGGCATTAACGGTTTTTTCCATCACTGCATAGTCAATTGATTCCGCAGGGCAGGCGGAAAAGAGATCGACATCCGGGCGTACAAAATCCATGTCCACAGTGTTGGTCTGCCATGACCGTTGGCAGGCGCTGTAAATATCGGGGCGCAGTGTTTCCAGTTCCTTGAGAAAAGCATCACCGCGAAACATAAATATGCCGCTATTCCAGAGGTAATCCCCTCTGGCGATCAAATTTTCTGCCCGCTCAAGGTCAGGTTTTTCGATAAACTCGCCGATCTTTTGTGGCTGATCCCCGACCAGTGGCTCAGCACTTTTAATGTAGCCATAGCCGGTGGCCGGATGGCTGGGTTTAATACCGAAGGTAATCAATGCGCCGTCTGCCGCGGCTTTTTCTGCGGCACTAACCGCTGCGAGAAATGCCTGGGGATTGTCCATATGATGATCTGCTGGCAGCACTAGTAAAGTAGCATCCGGGTCTATCTCTTTGGCTAGCAGTGCGGCCAGACAGATGGCGGGCGCGGTATTGCGTCCAGAGGGCTCTAATATAATGCCGTTGTGCTCAGTGCCTGCCAGGCGCAACTGTTCTGCGGCAATAAAACGGTGATCTTCATTGCAGACGATAATCGGTGGCGCGCACTTGAGGCCCTGCAAACGCGTCAGCGTTGCCTGCAGCATGGTCTCTTGACCAACAAGGGGTAAAAACTGTTTGGGGTAGAGTTGTCGCGACAGCGGCCAGAGTCGAGTACCGGAGCCACCGGCAATAATCACAGGTTGGAGCATATAAAATCCTTTTGGTTCGATGTAAATCCGTTTTGAAAAGTCTTATTCGTCGATAAGTTGTTACCTACCTAACTGTAGTTCGAATTGTCTTGAATTTCCTTGGCAGAGTTGTGGGGCTTGTGTAGAATGCGCACGTCAGAAGAAATAGGAGCATAGCTCAGTTGGTTAGAGCACTTGCATGACATGCAAGGGGTCCGCAGTTCAAGTCTGCGTGTTCCTACCATTTCTTCAGATTAGGCCAGGTGCAGCTATAAGATTTTTTAGTCAATGATCTTCCAATAGCGCGCGACGATTTTAAAACCCTTGCAAGCATTAGCCTGCAAGGGTTTTTTCGTTTCAGTAGTGCTGCTTTTACTCTCAATATACTCAACACCGACTTTAATTGGGTACTGCGCTATCTCTGCCTGATTGATTCCTATACTGTGCAGCTAAATACATTTATGTACATTTAAGTACATCTAAATACATCCACTATTTTTGTCCAGCAGCCCGTTTAAGAGGCTTCTATTAAGGGCCTATATTGAGAGGCTTATCTAATCATGAAGACAGACCCGCAAACTGTGGTGGTTGGCGCAGGCATAGTCGGTATTTGCACGGCTCTCTATCTGCAAGAGAAGGGCCGCCAGGTTACCCTGATTGACCCCATGCCCCCTGGCGAAGGAACGAGCTCAGGAAATGCGGGTATTATTTCCGTTGGTTCAGTGCATCCCGAGGCGATGCCCGGCATCTGGAAAGAAATTCCCCATATGCTGATGCAGCGGATGGCGCCTATAGCTCTGCGACCGGCTTATGCTCCGCGATTGCTGCCTTGGTTTGCGCGCTTTCTCGCCAGCAGTTCGGTAGCAAAGGCCGATCAGTCTTCGGCTGCTATCAGTGCTCTGTCGAGTCGGGCACTGGATTTTTTACAGCCCCTTGTGAACAAAGCTGGCGCTCAAGCGCTGTTGCGGCAAGAAGGCACGCTTTATATCAATGAAACCCCCAGCCAGTTTGCTGCGGCAAAGTTGAATTGCAGCTATTACCAGCGCCGGAATGTGGACTATCAGCTTGTTGATGGCACAGAGCTGACCGATCTTGAGCCCAACTTGCGATCGGGATTGGCCGGTGCCGTATTGGTGCCAGCTGGTGCTCAGACTCTGTCGCCCCTGGCCCTGTCCCGGAGTTTATTTAAGTTGTTTCAGCAGCAGGGTGGTGAGTTTATAACCGCCGAAGTGACTGGTTTTAAGCTTGAGGGGAAGCGTGTGACAGCGCTGTACACTGATCATGAGATGTCCTTCAACCAAGTGCACTCTAATCAAGTGCCCTCTAATCAAGTGCCCTCTAATCAGGTGCTTTGCCGCGAAGTATTTATTACCGCCGGTGCCTATTCCAAGACCCTGGCCAAACAGTTGGGCAGCACTGTGCCCTTGGACACTGAGCGTGGTTACAGTTTGGATTTGCCCATGCCTGGTATCGAATTAAAACGACCACTGTTATTTGCGGGCCGCGCCTTTGCCGCCACTAGCATGATGGAGGGTTTGCGTTTGGCGGGCACCGTGGAGTTTGCCGGTCTCAAGGCCGCGCCGAATTACCAGCGGGCGCATAATTTGGCACAGCAGGCGGCCTACTTGTTTCCGCGATTGAATGCCGCAGAAGGGGAGAATGAGGGCAAACCTTGGATGGGCTTCAGGCCCAGTGTGCCGGATACGGTGCCGGTTATTTCCGCCTCGCCACATTTTGATAATGCCTTTTTTGGTTTTGGTCATGGCCATTTGGGTTTGACTCAAGGTGCTGTAACTGGGGCTATGTTATCTGCTCTGGCGGTGGGAGAGGATTGTCCCCTTGCTATAAGTCCATTTAGGGTAGATCGTGCTTGGTAACAGATGGTTTAGTTTGAGCCGATCAAAACAATAAAAATAAAAGAATAAAAACATGCGACCGATTTTTCCAAACTACCAGCTAGCCAGTGGCTGGAATGCTCTACTGCCCCCTCGTCAAGCCCATGCCCCCTTAAAAGGTAAGCAGGTTGCCGATGTGGTTATAGTAGGTGCTGGCTTTACCGGTCTCGCCTGCGCTCGGCGCTGGCAGGAATTGCAGCCGGATGCTCGAGTAGTCGTAATTGATGCCAGTGAAATAGGCGAGGGCAATCCGGGCCGAAATTCTGGATTTCTGCTAGAAATTGCTTTGGCTGAAGATGCCAACCCAGAAAATATGCAGCGCATGCTGGAAGCCAATCGCCTCACTCAGGACGCCATGCAATCGATTCTCAGCAATGTTCAGGCCAGCGGTTTGGATGTTGATCTCCAGCGAGCCGGCACCTATCGTGCTGCCGCCAGCTCGGCGGGACTTAAGTCATTGAACAACTACAAGCAATTCCTCGACGGCGCAGGGCTTCCCTACAGGCAACTGGATCAGGCGCAGTTAAAAGCTGAATTGGGAACCGACTTTTATCAGTCCGGTCTCTACAGCCCGCACTGTTATCTGGCACAGCCAGCGGCGGTGATTCGCGCCATTCACAACCAGCTGGCCGACTCAATTACAGTGTTTGAAAATACCCCGGCATTGAAAATTAACCAGAGTGGCGGCAAGTGGAGTGTTACCACGGCCGAGGGTGAATTAACCTGCTCGAAATTAGTGCTGGCCAATAACTCCTTTGCCAAAGAGCAGGGCGTAGCCCGCTCACGATTAGCCGCAGTGTATACCTATGCAGGCATTACGCCGCGATTAGATCCTGAACTTCTCGATAGTTTGGGCAGCGTCAGCAATTGGGGTCTGTTGCCTACTCATCGGCTTGGTAGCACTCTGCGGCGCACAGCTGATGGTCGACTGCTGGTGCGCTCAGGACACAGTTATGAAGCCGAGCTGTCAGGCTCAAAGGTGACCGCGCTTTTGCAGGATCGGCTCTGGCGCAGATTTCCCCAGCTGAACTCGAATGGGCAAGGCAACGGAAAAAAACAGGGGTTTGAACATGTTTGGGGTGGTGCTGTTGGCGTCACTTACAACACCGCACCGGTGTGGGGTGAGCGCGAGCCGGGATTGTTTATCTCCAGCGGCTGCAACGGTGGTGGCACGGTAAAAGGCACACTTTTAGGCAGCGCTCTGGCTGAACTTGCCCTGGGCAATAATGAGCTTGATGTGGCGGCTATTTTTGGTTCCCCCAGTTGGATGCCGCCGGACCCATTGCGGCGTATTGGCTTTGAGGCCAGCGCCGCCTTGGAGAGTTGGCAGGGCAGACGAGAGCTGTAATCAAGAGCTGTAACCGAGATAATGAAATTGAGCATTATTGCGGCTAATTAAAAAAGGAATTGAGAATGGAAGTTACCGACTATATTGGCCCTTTGTCTTTGGTGCCCGCAGGCGTGGCCGTGTTTTTGGCCTTTGCTACGCGCAATACAGTGTTCTCCTTAGCCGTCGCCTGTTTGATCGGTGTGCTGGTTGCCGGCAAAGGCTTTCAGGGCTTTCCCGATCTATTGGTCGGCGCCTTGGGTAATGAAGGTTTTTCCTGGATTCTGTTACTCGAATTTTTTATCGGTATATTGTTGGCGTTTTTTCAGCGCACTGGTGCCGTTGCCAATTTCTCGCTGTTTATTGAGCGGCGCAGGATGACCCGTAAACGCATCCAGTTGGTCTCCTGGTTTATGGGGTTGTTTGTCTATTTTAGTGATTATTTTAGCCCGTTGTTTGTTGGTTCCACCATGCGTAGCCTGTCGGACCGCTACAAAATCTCCCGTGAAAAACTTGCCTATATTTGCGATTCCACCTCAGCTCCTGTGAGTATTTTGGTGCCCTTTACCGGCTGGGCCGTGTTTGTCGCTGGACTGACTATCGGTATGGGACCAGTGGCCAATGCCGGTGACGCCATGGGATTTTTCATTACCGCGATTCCATTTAATATCTATCCAATCCTCTCAGTGCTGATGGTGGGCTTGATCGCCTCAGGTTGGCTGCCTGACTTTGGTCCCATGAAAGAAGCTGAGCGCCGTGCTCAGGAAGAGGGCAAGGTGGTTCGCGACGGTGGCGAGCCGCTTATGGCTGATGAGCTCACTGGCATAGAGCCCTATGGGGGTATTCGCACCAGTCTGTTCTGGAATTTCATATTCCCGGTGATGCTGGTAATTGGTTTTGCCCTGGTGTCAGTGAGTCTCACCTCCAGTGCTAAGCCACTCGAGGCCTTTATGCTGGCCGTTTTTGTGTTGGCTATTATTATGCGGCTTCAGGGTGTTCCACTAAATGAAATTACCTCCACGGCCATGCTCGGTATCAAGGGCATTATGCCTGCGGTGGTGATTCTGGCTTTTGCCTATGCACTGAACGATCTCTCTGCAGCACTGCACACAGCGGACTATATAGTCTCAATTACTAAGTCCTGGTTAACGCCCTCAATCTTGCCATTATTGGTGTTTATTATTTCCGGTGTTATCGCTTTTTCCACTGGTACTTCTTGGGGCACGTACGCGATTATGATTCCCATCTCAGTGCCTTTGGCGTTTAACTTTTCTGGCGGCGAACTCTCCACGCTGGTCTATGCAACCCTTGCCGCTACAGCTGGCGGCGGTGTCTTTGGTGATCACTGCTCACCTCTGTCTGATACTTCTATTCTGGCCTCCACCGGAGCGGCATCTGATCATATTGACCATATTAAAACCCAGCTTCCCTACTCAATGGTGGTGGGTGTGATCAGTATGATTGCCTATTTATGGTTGGGCATGAGCCTGTGATTTTGGCAGCCCTTAGGCCAGGCTGAAAACCGTTCTAGCAGCTGCTTAATATCGGCTCAATCGCAACTTTCTGAGACAAGCCAGTCTCGCCCTGATTAGCTGCTATCCTTTAATGGCAAGCTAAAAGCATATCCATTTTTACCGTGATATTACTGTCAGGAGTTTAGGGATGAACCGTTTCGCTTTCTCACGCGGATTTACCATTGTCGAATTAATGGTCACCGTCGCCATCGCCGCTATTTTATTAGCCGTTGCCGTACCGTCTTTTACCAGTTTTGCGCAAAAGCGTGCGGTCAGCCAGAAAACGGTACAAGTGCGCAATGCTCTGGAGTTGGCACGGGGGCTGGCGCTATCCCAGCGCCAAATTTTGACGGTCTGCACCGTCAACGCATTAAACAGCTGTGTTAGTACCGGTGGCCTGCGTCTACTGGTATTTTTTGATCTTGATCTTAGCAATGGTTTTAACGCCGGTGACAACTTGCATCAGGATATTGATATCAACTCCATTGCCCTAAAGATGTCAGCCTCTTTTAGTCGGCCTTATATGCGTTTTGCACGCAACGGCGAAGCCCTTGAGTCCGGTAACCTTGAAGTCTGTTCGACAAATCAATCCGTTGATTACGGGCGTCAGGTGATTGTCTTTCGCAGTGGCCGTATTCGCCTGTCCAGTGATTCCGATGGTGATGGTTTCGATGATACTGGCGGCACAAAAATAGACTGCCCCAGCAGCTAGAGACCAGCTAAGAAGTAGCGGGAGAGCTCAAATAGAATACCTGGCGCGACGCTAATCTGATATTTATTACCGTTAATCTGAGAGAGCTGTCGTTTTGAACTCAAAGTACTAAAGTTGCAGATAGAGAGTTAGCAGAGAGTTAGATTTAGCAGAAAGTTAGATAGCAGAACAGGGAGCTAAACAGGGAGCTAAACAGGGAACTTAATGGATCATGAAGAACCAACCAAAAACCGCAGGATTTTCACTGCTTGAATTAATGATCGTAGTCGCCATTGTGGCGATTTTGGCAGCAGTCGCCTATCCCAGTTATCAGCAGCACATAGTGCGCAGCAATCGCGCTGTCGCACAACAATACCTCCTTGAACTCTCCAGCCTCCAGCATCAGTTTATTCTCGATACTCGTACCTATTCCACCACACTCGCAGCCCTCGGCACCACGCCCATTGCGCGAGTCAGCGACAATTACACAGTGACCATAGGGGCAGTGGATAACACCGCTTCGCCGCCAACCTTCACGCTTCAAGCCGCACCCATCGCGGGGACACCACAGGCGGGCAGTGACACCTTAACCGTCAATCACCTGGGACAAAAAAATGCCAGCTGGTATGACTAGTAGTCAGTTCAAAGTGGGGGCATTCGGCTCAAGGTCTCAGGACTCCAGAGCACGGAATAGCAGCCGCGGTTTTAGCATTATCGAAGTGCTGATTACGCTGCTGGTTTTTTCCGTTGGCCTACTCGGTTATGCCTCTTTGCAAAACCGTGCGCAAAAAGCTCAGCTTGAAGTCTATCAGCGTGTCTACGCCTTAAATTTGGTGGACTATATGGTTGACCAGATACGCTCAAATCCTCTAGCTCAGGGTTGTTATGGGTTGGCAACAACGGAGGTCGGCAGCGGATTTTCAGGCTCCTATACCTGCTCCAGTTATGGCACCACCCAGACCCAGGCTCAGGTTGTCAATGCAGTAAATGAGTGGAGTGACCTGTTAAAGGGAACAGGCGAGGTGCTTGACGGTACCAGTGTCGGCGGGCTGCTTAATGCGCGTGGCTGCATTGTCTATGACAGCGTCAATGAAACTTACAGTATTTCTGTGGTCTGGCAGGGCTTAGTAGAAACCATTGCGCCTACAAGTACGAGCTGCGGTGTCACCAGCTACGGTGGCGCTAGCAGTAAATTGCGCCGGGCAGTGACCTATGTATTGCGCACCCCGACACTGGACAGCTAACTATGACAAGACAGACCGCCTATTACGCCCGCAGATCCAGCAAGCAGCAGTCGGGATTTTCCATGGTCGAATTATTGATCGCCGTGGCCCTGGGTATAGTGCTGTCATGGGCGATTCTCGATGTCACTCTAAACTCCTCACGCACCGCCAGAGAGCTCGAACTCACCAGTGAAATGGTTGAAAATGGTCGTTACCTGACCAATTTGCTAAGCGGCGAACTGCAATTGGCCGGGTTCTATGGTCGTCTGGAAGACTATGTTGACGTCACGGTGACAGCGCAGCCCGATGCCTGCGTGTTGTCCTCGACCAGTCTGCGCAATGGTATGAATTACCCAGTGTTCGGTTTGGATGGTGTGGCCCCCGGCGACACAACCTGTGATAGCTATGTCATGCTTACCGGCACAGATGCGCTATTGATTCGTCGAGCAGATACCTCCTCGGTCAACACCACTGCAGGTCTAGATAACAATAAACACTATCTGCAAGAGACGGTTACTGCAGTGGTACTGGAAAAATTTTCAAGCACTGTCGACCACTTTACCCTGCGGGAAAAAGATGGCACCACGGTTGCCGCCATTCGCGAGTACCACCAGGATATTTACTTTGTCGGCACTAACAATGTGTTCAACCGCCTAAGCTTGATTAATGGTGCCTACACTTTGGAGCCGCTAGTCGAGGGGGTAGACGATTTCCAACTGGTCTATGGTATTGATCGCTCTGGTGATGGTATTGCCAATGCCGATGGGGGCAACCCCGCTTTTGTGGAGCTGCCCGCCTCAGCCAGCGAGTGGGAAGATGTGGTATCAGTAAAAGTTTTCTTGCTGCTCAGTAGCACCAGCAATGCACCGGGACTGGCTGACGGCAAAACCTACTCCTACGCGGACAAGGCGGGGATTACTTTTAGTGACAGTAAAAAACGCCGGTTATTTAGCGCTGTTGCGCGGCTCACTAATGTCAGTATTAAGAGGAGCGGCGCATGAACAAGCAAATTTTAGTGGGCTCTCTTCAGTTTAGAGCAGCACGACAGAGTGGCGCAGTTTTGATTGTCGCCCTGATGATGCTGCTGGTGATGACCACCCTCGGTGTCTCGACCATTACCTCAACTAATATTAGTCTGCAGCTGGTGCAAAGTCAGCAGCGCCAGCAGGAAGCCAGCCAGGCAGCGCAGAACTCGATTAACTATCTGCTTAGTGATCTCGACTACTTCGTCAATAACAGTAGCTACCTCGACGGCAATGGTGATTTCACCCTGTCATTTCCGAGCAATGTATCCAATGGTATGGCTGTCACCATCAATGCCGTGCAATGCCTGTTACAGGCCACCCCTGCGGGTTGCTCGCTGCTCGAGGGCAGCTCCGCCCCCTGCCATCCAGAGTATTATTGGGAGGCCGATGTCAGCGTCACAGACAATGTCTCGGGGGCATCATCAAATATTATTGAAGGATTCAAATTCAGGTATCTCGAGGGCTATTGCCCCGCTTGATAAGCCAGGAGGCTGCACCATGAAAAATAAACCCATATTCAAGCGCAATTTGCTAGTGCGGGGGCCGATAGCGGCATTGATACTGCTTTTATCACTCTGGTCTTCCGCCGCAGATATCGATATTTTCCGCGCCAATTCAACCAATGTTGCGGTGCCCAATGTCCTGCTTGTACTGGATAACTCGGCTAACTGGAATAGCAACTCCAATGGTGTGACCAAGCAGCAGATTATGCACGAAGCGCTGTTTAAATTTCTCGATAGTCTCAAGCAACGCTTTGCTGATGATGAAAAGTTCCACGGCATCAATCTCGGGATATTGGTGTATTCCAGCGGCAACTCGCCAAAAGGCGGCAAACCCATTCAGGCCTTTCTGAAAATTGAATCCGCAGGCGACACAGATATAAATGCAATCAAAGCAAGGCTTTACTGCAATGAGGACGGATTTAGAGGCAATGGTGCGGCAGCAAAAGAAGCCGCCTGTATCGATCAACTAAGTATGGAATGGGGTGATGCCGGCTTTGATGACAGTTTGTTTTACGGCTCGGAAAATCTGCCAAAAACTAATAATGCACCTATGGCCCTCGCCTTTAACGAAGCCTACCTGTGGTTTGCGGGTAAGCCTTACCAGGCGGGACAGCAGGATGGCCCGCAACCGACGGAAAACGATGGCTTCGACCCCAGCGCCTTCAGTGGCAATAACTACATTAGTCCAATCGACGATCAGGCCTGCGCCAATAACTATATGTTGTTTATTTCCAATGGCGGCCCTGATAGTGGTGAGAACAATGTCGCCGAGTCTAAACTCGATGCACTGGGTGGCGTATTCGCCGCCGATCCACTATCTACCGGTTTTCACAGCGGTGAAGAGGCCAATTGGTTAGATGAATATGCACGGTTTTTAAATACTAACGACATTAATGATGACGTGGAGGGTAAGCAGAATGTCTCGATCTACGCTGTGGATGTATTTGAAGCCAAAAATGCCAGCGGCAAACAATACGATCCCAAAACGGATGCTAAAGACTACAGAGACTTTGGTCTAACCAAACCGGATGCCTCAAAGCATGCATTGATGTACAGCGCGTCAGAGGCTAAAGGCGGTGGCGACTATCTGGTTGCTTCAGACGCCGACGCACTGGCTGCGGCGCTCAACGATGTGGTGGACGATATTCTTGAAAAGAACAGCGTCTTTGCCGCGGTGAGTTTGCCGGTGTCAGTAAATATAAAAGGCACCAATGAAAATCAAATTTATATGGGCATCTTTCGTCCCTCTCAGCAGCCGCGCTGGTCCGGCAATCTCAAACTTTATCAAATTGGTCTGGATTCCATTACCGGCAAGCCTATTTTAGTTGATGGTGATGGAGAGGCCGCGGAAGACACAGACACCGGTTTTATTGAAAAATTGGCGCGCAGCTTTTGGACTGCGCCCAGTACCTACTGGACCAATATACCTAGTCTCTCTGGAGATAGTGGTTCCGAGAGCAGCCCCAGTGACGA
>Ga0115547_1001047_pt1 | contig 16734 bp, 28 predicted proteins | sample COGITO_mtgs_1004_3_FD_87185 | JGI IMG/M metagenome (GOLD analysis project Ga0115547, IMG submission 87185) | Pelagic marine microbial communities from North Sea - COGITO_mtgs_100420 | ecosystem: Environmental > Aquatic > Marine > Epipelagic | place: Germany:Helgoland, sampling site Kabeltonne...
AACCAGCGGATGAATAATACATGACCCAGCCGTACTATGTAGAACCCGAATATTGGATTGAAGGCTACGCCGAAGGTGACGTGACCTCCGCCGCAGCAGTCATGCCCATTCAGTCTGCGGTTCTTGCATCTGCGGTTCGCATCCAGCACGGCATCGGCCAGATTAACATTGCGGCCACAATCGCTGCGGCGGCTAATAGGGTGCAGAGCGCGTCTGGGGCCATCAACGCGGCCTCTACGGTGTCTGCAACGGCTAACAGGTTGCAGTCGTCTAGCGCCTCTGTGGAAGCCACTGTAAGCACTACGGCAACGGCTCTGGCCGTCTACCTTGGCAGCGCGTCAATGCCCTGCACAGTTACAATAACTGGCGCTGGGGTGCGAGTGCAGTCAGCTAGTGCATCCACGGCGTTTTCGTGTATAATCGCTGCAAATGGACGGCTTAAATGGGAGCCAGAGGCTGACACTAGCGAGACTTGGACACCCATTGCCGACACAGATGAAATTTGGACACCAGTTCCCGACACATCGGAAATCTGGACAAGCGTAGGATAGATCATGGCAGATACAACAACCACCAACTATGCTTTAGTTAAACCTGAGATTGGAGCGTCTAGCTCCACTTGGGGAACGAAGCTTAACACAGATTTAGACAGCATTGATGGCTTGCTTGGCGGAGATACCGCCATTGCGCCAAATTTAATTGTCGGTTCGTGGGAAGTTGGCGGCACAGCAATATTGCCGACTGGCGCGGAAATCAACTACCTTGACGGCGTTACATCTGCCATTCAAACGCAGATGGACACAAAGGCACCATCGGCCAGTCCCACGCTGTCTGGAACTATAACGGTTACTGGCGGAACGCAAAGCTGGACTGCGGTTGCGTCAGGCACAACTTTAACCTTTGCCTATAATGGCGTAAATAAAATGAAGCTAGACAGTGACGGCAATATCACCGTCACTGGAAACGTAACGGCTTATGGAACTGTCTAATGGCATTACCCGCATCAGGCGCTATTAGTTTAGCCGATATTCAGACAGAGTTTACGGGGTCGAACCCCATTGGCATGGACGAATACTATCGTGGCGGTGCCTACGTTACGGCTAACAATACTAGCGTGCCTACGTCTGGCCAAATCGCAGTAAGCAACTTCTATGGTGCGGTGCGAGAGTTCTACCTTACGCTTGCAAGTAATGTGCAAAACGCCAACATAAGCACTCTTGCAACAGCCGCTGGATGGGACGGTACGGCTCCACTTATTGTTACTATTAACGCTGACGTGTGGCTATGGTCTGATAGCGTGGCAACGGCTGGCCTTATTATCCCGTCAATTTCTTCGTCCGTTACTATCCACAATTATGGTAAAATTATAGGTCGCGGCAGTAATGGCGGTGGTGGAAGCAGCTACGCGGCTTGTGTTGCTGTTGCTGGTGGCCCTGCAATTTCAAACGCAGCCAGCACAGTTAGCCTAACGAATTATTCTGGCGCATTTATTGCTGGCGGTGGCGGAGGTGGCGGCGGTGCTGTGCAAGACCCCGACAGCACCGCGAGTTGGGCTGGCGGTGGTGGTGGCGCTGGAGGTGGCGTGGGTGGTAGTGCAAGAACAATCTATAATTATGTTAACGTAGCTGGTGGTGCTGGTGGGGCGATTGGGTCTTCTGGCGCTAACGGCGGAGATAGTGGTCGTGATAACTCCAAAGGTCTGGGCGGCGGTTCTGGCGGCGGCGGCGGTAAGTCGTGGTCTGCGGCGGCGGCTGGCTCTGGTGGCGGTGGTGGCCGTATATTGGCTGGGGTCGGTGGTGCTGGGCAAACCGTTTGGCCAAGCGCTCATGGTGGTAATGGAGGAAGCGCTGGCAGTGCAGGGGCAAGCGCATATGGCGATGACAATATATATGTAGCTGGTGGCGGCGGCGGCGGCTGGGGCGCTGCGGGTGGCTCTGGACGAAACTTTGGCGGCTATAATGCTGGCGGAGCTGGCGGGGCGGCTATCTCAGGCACGGCTGTAACTTTGACAAATAGCGGAACAGTTTATGGGAGTGTCTCGTAATGCCCTTAGTCAAGCTAGACATTCCAGCGGGTGCTGTTCGCAACGGCACTGAATACGAGACAGGTGGCCGCTGGCGGGACATGTCTTTGGTTAGGTTTTTCAATAACGTCATCCAGCCAATAGGCGGGTGGCGCAAGCGTATTGAAACTCAACTTACTGGCAAGCCCAGAGCCATTCGTGCTTGGCGCGACAATGACGGCAATCGCTGGCTGGGCATCGGAACACACACTAATCTATACGCACTTAGCGGCGGCGGTGATCTTTATGACATTACACCCGCTGGGTTTTCAACTGGCATCGCTGACGCGGCTGGCTCTGTTGGATACGGTGTTGGGCCTTACGGCTCCTATGAATATGGATTACCACGACCTGATAGTGCATCTACAAATGTGCAGTGGGCATCAATGTGGACGCTGGACACTTGGGGCGAAAATCTGATTGGATGTATGCACGGCGATGGTAAGATCTACGAGTGGCCGCTTGATACGGTTGCCCCTATTGCCGCAGTTGTTGTTGCAAACGCACCGACAGCTTGTGCTGGCGTTATTGTATCAGAGGAACGTATTTTGTTCGCGTATGGGGCCGATGGAAACGACCGCCAGATCGACTGGTCAGACCAAGAGAATAACACGCTGTGGACACCTTCATCGACTAACCAAGCTGGCTCTCAGCTACTGCAAACCAATGGCCGCATCGTTGGAGCCTGCCGCGTAAACGGTGGTACACTGTTCGTAACTGACGTCGATGCTCACCAAGCTGTATATACGGGCGCCCCGTTTATATTCAGATTTGATCGCATCGGAACAAGCTGTGGCTTGATCTCTAGGGGGGCTTTGGCTCAAGTAGAGAATGTTGCCATGTGGATGGGCTTGGGCGGCTTTTGGACGGCATCTGGCAGCGTTACGCCTATTGATTGCCCCGTGTCCGAATACATCTTTAACGACATGAATAAAGACCAATCTAGCAAAGTTGTTGCAAACGTAAACATTCAATACGGCGAAGTGACTTGGTGGTATCCATCTGAAGCATCAAACGAGAATGACAGATACGTCACATACAACTACCGCAACGGAACTTGGGCGACTGGCTACCTGTCACGCACTTGTGGGTCGGATGGTGGTGTATTCGGCTCTCCCGTCATGTGCGATGCCAATGGCTACATCTACGACCATGAGATCGGTATCCTAGACGCTGGCTTGAGCTACGCCGAAACGGGGCCTATTGAGATGGGCAGCGGCGACAATCTGTCCGTCGTTACTTCGATTATACCTGACACGATTAACAACGGAGACGTAACTGCGTCCTTCACGACGCGCCTGTATCCAGCATCAGCGGAGACAGCTCATGGGCCATATACGATGACAAGCCCAACCTCTGTGCGCTTTACGGGTCGTCAGATCAAGATGAAGATCATTGGCGGCAATACCGATTGGCGCGTTGGTGATATGCGCGTCGAAGTTAAGCAAGGCAGCGGAAGATGACAGCTCGCGGCTTTCCACCACTCGGCGAAGACTGGAAGCGCTGGGCTAACTCGTTCACCGCCTACATGGGCCGCGCGCTGTCGCAGCTTGCTTTTAAGTATTCTGGGTCGGTTGCATCAGAGGATGGTGTTTTGCTTTGGGACACAAACGGATATCCTGTCGTTTCAAAAGACGGGGTATGGCGGCAAGTCACTTTGGCCGATGGCTACGCACTGTTAAACAAAGATACATCAATAACCGCTGCACTTGCCGACACAGCCTACAAAATACAGTTTGACCCAATTGTGGTTGGTGGTGGTGTATCACTAGATGATACATTTCCCACACGAATTGTATTTGAGGAAGGCGGGACTTACCTTTTAGGTTTCTCCGCTCAAATTACTTCAACCAATGCAAGTTCGGTTGAGTTTAGGTTTTGGCCAGTAATTAACGGAACAAACGTAGCGGGGTCTACTATCGTGGCAAGCCTTGCCGCAAACGGAGATACCACTGTCGTTTCACGGACTGCCATATTTCAAATAACCGCTGGTGATTATCTTGAGGTGGATTGGGCAACAACAAGCACATCATCTTACCTTGAGGCTCACGCCGCAACTGCTTACGCTCCAGCGTCACCCTCCGCTACACTTTCGATAACACGGTTAAGGCAATGACATATGTCAGATAATGTGCTAAAGTTCAAACAAAAGGTCGATGTTTTTCCAATTGCGCCCGATATGATTGAGGATGTTTTGGAAACCGTCAGGCCCTTGCTAAGAAAAGCCCAGCGGATCGTTGATCGTGATGTTGGGCTTGGGTTTATAGAAGACGAACTGCGTGAAGGCATAAGCATTCTATGGGTTGTTTATATTGGGGACAAATTAAAGGCGGTTATTACGACTTCCGTTATTATGCACCCAAAACGCAAAACGCTAAAGATAGAATTAATGGGCGGCACTAATATGAAAGATTGGATTGACGAAGCGTTGGCGGTGTTGACAATAATCGCAATTGACGCAGAATGTGATGCAATTGAAGCGGATGGCCGCAAGGGTTTTGAAAAGATAGCTGGTGGGATGAAATTCAAACCGTTTTATACTCACTATGAACTGGAGTTAGGCAATGGGTAGCACCAAAACTGAAACAAAAACGAACGAACTTCCACAATGGCAGGAAGATTTTATTCGTCAGCAAATTCTTCCTAAAGCCGAAGCTATCGGCAACACACCATTTTCGCCTTACACTGGCAATCGCGTTGCTGGGCTTTCAGACCTTGAAAGGCAAGCGCAGTCAACAATGGCGGGCTATGATTATGGCCAACCAGCTTATCAGCAAGCGCAAAGCGTGTTTTCGCAAATATCTGGCATGACTCCTCAAGATTACGCGGCGATGAACCAAGCTAATATGAACCCTTATCAAGACCAAGTTATCGGTGCATCTGAGGCGGCAGCGGCTCGTAGACGCGCACAAGAGCGTATTGGCGAAGAAGGTGCCATAACACAAGCTGGTGCGTTTGGCGGTAATCGCCGTGACGTTTATCAAGGTGAGCGCCAAGCGGCTTATGAAGTTGGACAGAACGAAGTTATCGCAAACCTACTAAGCCAAGGCTACACGCAAGCACAAGCCGCTACGATGGCCCAGCTTGGCAACCGTGGGCAAGCGGCTGGCAACCTAGCTGCAACGGCTGGTCAGGCTGGTCAGGCGCTTACAAGCGGTGCTTCAGCACAACAACAACTTGGGCAACTTGACCGTATGGTTAATCAGTCCGAATTGGATGCGGCTTACCAAGAGTTTGAGCGCGGCAACCAATACCCATTACAACAGCTTCAAGCTTTGCTTGCTGGTGGCTCTGGGGTTCCCGCTGGACTTGGCACACAAACTGGCACGTCTACGCAAGGTGGGCTTGGCTATACACTTGGCGCTATTGGCTCTTTGGGCCAAGGCTACGCGGCGATTAGGTAATATAAATGGCAACTTGGGGCGAATTTAAAAACATTATGCAGCCACGCGAAAGCGGCGGTGATTATAATGCTTTGTTTAGCTACGCAAATCGCCCCAACGGTCAGTTTGCTGGGACAAACCTCACTAATATGAGCATTGACCAGCTTTTGGATTTTTCCAACCCAAGCGGGCCATACGCTCAATTCGTTAAAGGTAAAGTTGGCCGTGTTGCTACGCCAATGGGGGCCAACCAAATTGTTGGTGCAACCTTACGCGATGCAAAGTCGGCGCTTGGTCTTAGCGGGCAAGAAAAGTTTACGCCTGAGATGCAAGACAGCATTGGCGAATGGATTTACAAGACACAAGGGCCAAACGCTTGGGCCAGTATGACTACGAAGGGCAGACCAGATATGGAACCACTAGCACAACCAACCGCCGCGACTTACGACCCAATGGATAATCTAAGCAAGAGCCAGCGCATGATGCTTGCCTTTGGTGCGCTTAGAGATGCTGGTTCCGCTTTGACGGGGCAGCAAGGCAATGCGTTTTCAACAACAATGACTGGGATTAACCAGCAACAAGACATGGTTCGCAAAATGCAAGCTGAACAAGCTCAACTTGCACAAGACGCTACAAACAAAGCAAGGATTGACGCTTTGCTTATGGGCGGCTCTCCGACCCAATCTATTGGTGGTGGGCAGCAAATAGGCGGCGTTGCACCTATCCCACAAGTTCCTGATGTCGCATCGCTTGACGCGCAGATTAATCAGCTACGCAGTCAAGGTGGCGCTTATATGGCGTCTGGTCTAACTGCTGAATATTCCGCAAAACTTGAAGATTTGATGAACCAACGCAACGAGCTTAAAACTACAACTGAAGCTAGTGCTTTGAAAAGCGAAGAATTTGCGGCTAAGAAACAAAAAACATCGTCTGCTATTAAGGTTGCTCAAAAGGCCCTTTCAGCGGCACTTGGTGTTAAACCAGAAGATGTTGACAAAGTTATTGCAAGTGGCGACCCTTTGGATTCATCTTCATTTTGGTTTAGTAGGCTTCCGCTAGGCTCTATGGGCGAATCTCAAGAGTTTAAAGACTATGCAAACTACACAAAACAACTAAGCACAATTATGACTTTCGAAAACCTTGGCGAAATTATCAAAAGTGGCGTTAAGCTTGGAACAATGACTGATGCCGACTTTGAGCTTATCGGCGGACTTTCTGGTATCCTTGACCCTCAAAGCGACCCAGAGGGGACAGCGACAAGAATTGCTGATGCCTATACAAAATTGACCAATACGCTAAAAGCTATGGAAGCTGAAGATGCTGGAACGTCTAGCAAACCAAACGCGACTCGACCAATGCCAAAAATCGGCGATATTGTCGACGGCCATAGGTTTAAAGGCGGTTCTGTTACCTCGCAATCTAGCTGGGAGAAAATCTAAAAATGGCGAATCCTTGGGAACTGAATTATAAGGACTCATCGGCTGGGCCGTGGAACTCTCAATACGATGAATCCCCACAAAAAGCAAAAGAAGCTTCTAGCCTTGGTTTTGCAAGAACAATTGCTCAAGGCGCAATGCTTGGGTTTGGTGACGAAGCGGAAGCATACGTTAGATCAGCGTTTTCCGACAAAGATCAGGAAGAAATCTTAAAAGAAATACGCAAAGATATTTCACTTTATAGCCAGCAAAACCCAAAAACCGCATTGGCGGCAGAAATCGGCGGGGCTGTTGCTACGGCCTTTGTCCCTTTTGCTGGGGCAACAAGGCTTGCAATGTTAGGTGGTCAGGCTGGGAAAACTGCGCTTGGCCTTGGCGGCATGATGGGTCGCGGCGCTGCGGTTGGTGCCGCAGAAGGCGGCATTGCTGGGTTCGGAACAGGCGAAGGTGGATTTTCTAATCGTATTAGTTCTGCAACAAAAGGCGCACTTTTAGGCGGTGCTTTAGGCGGCGCTGCACCTGTTGCCGCTGGCGCTATTGGTAAAACCGCATCAAACATATTTGATGGCCTTGGGTTGACTGGCGCTGACCGTGCAGCGCAACTTGCCGAACGCAGAGTTTTAAAGTCACTTGAGCGCGAAGGTTTGACCCCAGATGCGGCTCTTGCTCGTATGCAACAAGCGCGTTCTGTTGGTTCTGAAATCATGCCCGCCGACCTTGGTGAAGCAACTCGCGGTGCTGCATATGTCGCACAATCAGTTCCATCAAGCTCTAGGACTGGAATTTTGGAGGCGCTTTCTGAACGCGGCGTTTCTCAAGGCGAAAACATTGCAGACGTTGCGGCTCAAAAGCTTGGCGCTGATGGCGCTTATGGTTTGGATTATTTAGACAATATCTACGAAACCGCGCAAGCAAAGTTTAAACCTATTTACGAAGCTGGAAACGTTGATGTACCAACGGAGCCATTTAGAAAGTTTGGTGATCGCAATATTTTTAAAGAAGCGTTCCAATCCATACAAGATCGCGCTGAAATACTTGGCGAAGAAGCCATCCCAGATTTAAATAAAGTTCTTTCTGGCGATGCCGTCCCATCTGCTTATTTGCAAAAAATCAAACAAGGATTAGATCGCCTTGTAAACAATGAAACTGATAAGGTTACTGGAAAGGTATCTGATCGCGGCAAAGACATCATTGAAGCAAAAAACCAATTTAGAAGTCTTTTGCACGAATATAACCCAGAATATAAAAAAGCTGACGCAATGTTTGCCGATATGTCTGACTTGCGTAAGTCTTTTGACATTGGGCAATCTTACGAAAAAATGTCAACTCAAGAGTTTAAGCGCGTGACTGCCAAGATGAACCCAGACCAGCTTGAAGCTCTAAGCACTGGAATGGTCACAAAGTTGCGTGATATTACATCTGGGGCTGATGCTACTGATTACGTTAAGCGCGTTTTTGGGTCGCCAAAACGGCGTGAGGCCCTAAAATCTGCGTTTAAAGACGATGCTAAGTTTGCAGAATTTGAACAGTTTATGAAGTTCGAAGCTGACAAAATGCGAACTCAACGGCGGGTTCTTGGTGGGTCTGATACCAACAGAAACATGCTTGAAGGTGCGGAACAAGGCATTGACCCAAGCAATGTGCTGCAAATGATGATGGGCGGGAAAGGCGAAGTAGTCCGCCAAGCTGGCGGCGCTCTTGGTGCAAGGATGCGTGGAGTTGGCGCACCAGTTGCAGAGCAAATGTCTGGCTTGTTGTTTTCTCAAGGCAATATAGCCCAGAAAGATGCAATGCGGCGGCTTGCAGAACGGGCAAGCAAAGACCTTGCACTTGGTAAAACCATGACACGCCGACCAGAATTGTATGGCGGTATTCTTGGGCGGCTTTCGGGTCTTAACGCGGAAAACCTAAAATAGTTCTACCAAGAGTTTAATCTTATTAAACGGTAGATTTAGGGCGACCACCTTTGGGGCGGTTTAGTAGGGTTTCAAGTTCTACAGCCGCCTTTTCGCATAAACGAAACAATGCCGCAGGGTTATTAATGCGGTGGGGTAGTTTAAGCAAACGAATCATATCTTCTTGTTCTTGGGTCATTGGTTAGCCTTTCAGTTGATTTTGGACGGTTTCAATATAATCAAAGTCATTGCCGTATTTAGCAACCCATGAACTTTTACCGTTATGGATAGCGTCTGGCCCGACTTGATGGTGTTCTTTGCATAGCGGTATAACGTCAAAGTCACTTGTCTTGGCGCTGCCGTATCTTTCGCAGATAATGTGGTGGGCATCTGATGGCCCCGATCTACCGCATACCACGCAGGGCAATTGCTTGACCTGTTCGATGTAAGCTTTGGCGCGTTTAGTCCCGCGCTCTGGCTTTGGCTTTTTAAAGCCCATTGGTGCTTTGCCCGTTAGGTTCACAGAAAACGCTCCCACAGCCACGCTTTGCGGTTTAGGTAGTCCAACCTAGAAACCATGTCAGACACCCTCTGGTGGCGCTTTCTGGCCCTTACAAGGGCAAGTGCAAGCCATTCACGCTCTGGGTTAATCCGCCGCAGCATAAAACGGGCAATTGGTCGCGTTATAAAGCTCATGTAAACTCCATCATTTGTCGCACGGCTTCGTCCATATCGGCGTTCGTCCAGTTGGACAAAAACTCTTTCAAAATAACGTCTAGCACATCACTGTAGAGTTTTTCAAACTCTGGCTGTTCTAGCTTGGCCCAACTCAGGCTTTTAGGGACAACCCTAACTTCACCGTGCGGGGTTAATTCGGCCTCATAATGCCCAGCCTTCACAATAACGTATTTGCGAAACATATCGAAACTGGTGCGGGCAAGGCCAAACTTGGTTTCAATCTCAGGCCATTCGTGGCTGGCGTATGCTACGTTAAGCATAGCAAAGAACTTGCGATGAAAGCCGCCATTGCGGGGCAGCGATACCTTTACGTCTACAAACCGCCCAACGGATAGTTTGTCGAACCATTCGCGGGCCTGTTCATCTTGTGGTGCAAGCCCGCTAGGTGTTTTTATAAAATTAAGTGTTGCCATCTAACATTTCCAAATGAAGGTCTTTTAAAATAACGCCAACGTATTCTGCAAAACTCATTCCATCTGGTTTGGACTTTAGAACCCACTTGACCCCCTTATATCCAAGAATACTGCAAACGTCCGAAATCTTGCCCACTCTCATTCCTTCGTTTTTAGACTGATATAAAACGTGGTTAAAAGCTTTTTTTACTGACGGGTCTGAAATTTCCACGCAGCGATCTCGCTTGATTACATACAGAACAACCCCGTGAGTTACGTCAAGCTCTGCCATGATTTGCTTGTAAGAATACTTTTGCTTTCTTAGGGTTATAATAGCTTCGTCCCGCGATCTCCTATCAATGGGGGGATATTTTGCCTTTGTCATTTTACGCCCCAAACTTGGTTTGCAACGATGCCAGCTTTTCGTTCATTTCCGAAATAAACTCTTTCACCGCGCTTTCGATCATGCTGATGTATTCGTCGTCACGTTCTATGCGTTTAACAAACATCTGCATATTGGCCGAAAGCCTTGGGTCGAAAGAAACGAAGTCGCACCATTGCCGGCCAGTGCAAGCCATTTGAACTTGCATCTGGATTATGTATTTCGATGGCACTTCTTCTTTTAAAAGCGTGTCGATATGCGTAGCGGTGTTGGGGCATTTGATCTCTATAAGCCCATCATGCCCTACAAGGCCGTCAGGGCTGGCTCCAAAGCCCGTAATGGTTCTGTGGGTAACAAACCCTACCTCAACCACATCAACCCCGTAGGTAAGCTCGTAGGCCATTCTGGCCTGTGGTTCGGTTTCGGTTCCCCATTGCATGGCAGCGGATGTAAACCCGCCGCTGCGCTCTTTAGTTAAATGTTCGCAGATCAGGTCGGCCATATAGTTTGCGCGGCTGGCGCTAGGGCCTGATTTAGTTTTAGCCATTACATCGGCGGTGCGGGATGCTGTTACACATCCCATCCGCGCATTGAACCATTCTTCGGTGCGCTGTTCCATTACTCCGCCTCTTTTGTTGGCATGGCTTTTAGCTTGCGTTGCAGCATAACCATCGCGTCTTTAAATTGCTTCTGGTTTAGCATTTCAATGGTTTCAACTTTCATGTAGGCGCAGAACTTTTCTTCGTCTGTTTCGGTATCAAACATCATGTCGTTAAGTTCGCGGAATTGATCTTCCGTAATTAGCTTGGGCGCTTCTTCTTTTGGTGGGGCTTTAGCGGCTGCGTTACCGTCATCATCTTCTGGCGCAATTCCTGCCATGCTCATAAGCCCATAACGGCGGGCGTAAGTAACGGCGGAACCATAGCCTTGCATATCGTTTTTAGCTACGATTAGCGGCACCCTGCAAGAAAGCATTTCGCCCGATGTGCCGTGGATTAATGTTGTTTCAACGTAGCGACCTGTTTCGTTTTCGCCCGATGGCTGAATAACCGCTATACCGTGGGAGTTAAGCGCTGGTAAGCAAGCGTCCATAACGGATGCAAGGTCGGCGTATTTGCTTTTAAAGTGCGGGTTGCTTGATTGCTTTAAAGCTTTGCCCATTTCTGATTGGGCGGCTGCAAGTGCGGTTGCGATGTTTTTATGTGTCATTTTTAAGCTCCGAAAATGTGGCCAGCCATCAAAAAGATGTAACCGCCAGCAAAGATTGAAATTACGCCGATAAAGTCTGCAAGTATGTCGCGGATTCTAAATTTCATTTTGGGTTCCTTTGTTTCATCGTATTTACACCCTAAAAGCATAGATTATAATCTGCAAGCGTTTTTTTGCATTGCAATAACATTTTTTTGCGTTTACGATAAAAAACACAAGGAGATTGTTATGACTGCATCAAAAGATTTAGACCATTGGATCGAGTCAAACGGTATTAAGCGCGTTTGGTTTGCAAAGAAGATGGGCGTTAATAACGCCACACTATGGCGTTGGGTTGAAGGTAAATCGCGCCCCAGCAAGGCGGTTCGCTTTATGATACAAGAGCTGACCAAGGGTGACGTAGATATGGAGGCGTGGTAATGGCTAGACCGCTTTTCAGAAAACCATCGCGCAATAAATACGGCGCAAAGAAAACCGTTGTCGGTGAAATCAAGTTTGACTCAAAGAAAGAAGCGAACCGCTGGATTGAGTTGCAGCTTTTAGAAAAGGCTGGTGAAATATCCAACTTGCAGCGCCAAGTCAAAATTGAGTTGCTTGGGCATATCGCCCCCGTATTAACACGCACTGGCCGTAAGATGAAGCTAACCGTAGACTTTGCTTATGTTGAAAACGGCATACTGATTTATGAAGATGTAAAAGGATTTATGACCCGTGACTATGACGTGCGGGTTGCAGTCGTAAAAGCAATGGGATTAGAGGTAAAAGAAACATGAACGACCTAACCGATTTAAAAGACGATATTGTCGCTTATCTATTCATAGTCCCATCGGCCACAGCCTATGAGATTGCCGAAGACTTTGAGTGGGACTTAGATGACGTGCAAGATAGTTTGATTGAACTTGATGACGAAGGCAAAGTTCTTATGCGGAATGGATGGTATCGTTTATCAGAGGCTTCGCGGAAAAGAAAACATTTGCAAGATAGTAGTAATAGTATAAAATAAAGGCGGGGAGCATTGCTCAACCCGCCTAAGTAAAAGCCAATCGTATTCGGGAGAAATACACTGGCTATGACGCATTGCATGGATGCGTAAGCACATCATAACTTGTGCCTTACGTTTCCACAACCAGAAAGGAAACGCCTATGAGTCATTATATGACGGCACTTGCTATGAAACAAACTGGCTTAAAGCCAGCGACAAAGATTGTTTTGTATTGGATAGCCGACCATCACAACGGCGAAACTGGGGCTTGTTTCCCCAGCATCAAGCGCCTTTCAAAGTGCTGCGAAATGGCCCCTAGATCAATTCACAGCCACATAGACGCACTGGTTGCGGCCAACTTTTTAAAGGTTGTTGGGCGCGTTAGGGATGATGGGGCGCAGACATCAAACGAATATCATTTGAATTTGATTGAGTCGCATGACGTTTCATTGCGTGGCACTGAGTTGAATAACGTGGCAGAGGGGGTGCAGAATTTGCAGAGGGGGGGTGCAGATATTGCAGAGGGGCCTATGCAGAATTTGCAGACCATTAACCTTGGAAATATAAACCTAGGAATTGAACCAAGTATTGCCACACAAAATAAAAGAGCTTGCACCTTGCCAGAAGGTTGGGTTGTATCAAACAAAAATATCCAAGACGCATTAGAGAGAAACTTTAGCAATGAGGAAATCAAACATGAAAGTCATCAATTCAGCAACTACCATTTCTCTAAGGGAACCAAATTCAAGGACTGGGACGCAGCTTGGCGAACATGGCTTGGAAACAGCCGCAAGTTTACCAAAGCACGTTCATCCAGACCAAGCGGCGGACATGATGCGCTCATGGCGGGATTTGCTGCATACGCCGATAGGTTCGGAGATTGAGCGCCAAGAAATAGAAGCTAAGATCGAAGCGCTTAAAACCCCAGCGACACCTAAATGGATAACAGGAAGGGTCGCAACATTATTGGCGCAATATTTCGTAGGAAACCTTTCGGAGCAAATGATGACTGCAATAGCCGCTGATTGGGAACATGAACTAAGACCGTATCCAGCTTGGGCGATAGCTAATGCCGTGCGCTGGTGGATGGGCGTAGATAACCCAGAACGCCGCAAGAAGCCTATGGTGGGCGACATAGCGGAGCGCTGCGTTAAGGAAATGGAATTAGTGCGCGTGGCTGAGATATGTCTTAACCGCGACACGATCTATTCACCGCAACTTGAATACCGCAATGAACGGGTTTCAGCCGAAGCCGCCAGCGAGATTATGGCCAAGGCTGGGTTTGCTGCAAAGAAGATTTAAAGCTTAATACAAAGTTCGATGCAAAAATATTGGGCTTTGTATTTGTTGTATTTTAATGCGCGAATAAAAAACAACAAATAAAATGTGTTATTTGCAAAAAAACGCTTGCATCCGTCACAAATGTGCTTAGATTGGTTTGTATAGAAACACGCAAAGAGGAAATCAAATGTACTGCTTCACACAACAAAACCTTTTCTATTATCGCGGCTTTGAGTTTGAGGTCGATATTAACTACGACTACCACGACTGCGGAAAATCAAATGACGAACCGCAATACGCCGATGTTGACCTTGGGCATTTTTATAACCCACGCAACGGCAAGCCAATATCCAAGCGCTTGCAAAACGCCATTGTTGCCGAATACGGCCTTGGCTTGATCGAAGATATTATCCAGAAACATTAGGGGAAAATTATGGAAACGCAAAACGCAGCAGTTTTAACCTACCTTAAATCAGGGAACCAAATCACACCACTTGAAGCGCTCCACAAATTTGGGTGCTTTAGGTTAGCAGCGCGGATTTACGAACTCCGCCAAGAAGGCCACCAAATTGAAAAAGTAAGCATTGATGTTGGAAAAAGACGCTTGGTTGCTTCTTATTCTTTAATCAAACAAGCATGAGGGACAAATGCAAAAAGAAGTAATCATAACAAACATTCACGAGCGCGGTTTTGGTTTTGCCGCACTTACTGAAAACGGCGACCACGCTTTCTTGCCACCATTTGTTTGCAACGAAGCTGGCGCACAGGTTGGTGATGTTTTTATCGGAACGCTGGTTATCAATAACGGCAAATACGATACGCCATATCAGTGCGTTAAACTTGAGCGCGATCTAAAGGCCGAAGTTATACAGCTTCCAGTTGAACGTGACATCATTGGAGTTGTGGACGTTGACGAAGTGCTAAATGTTTTGTGGCACGCTACATCGCCTATAACAACGCGCTATGTGGCCGACTGCTTGGGTCTAAGCGATACCAAACAACTGACTAAGGTTCTTTTGAGCCTATGGACAGACGGGCGTATTTATAAGGCTGACGTAAGCAACGACCCGACAGCCAAGCGCACATCGCTGACTATGTGGAGCCATTCCCTAGCAGCCTTTAGATCGGTGTGTGCATGAATGACGATGCGCCCCGTTTAAGACCGCACCGCTCTTGCGGCCAGAAAGTGTTTTGGCACCCTTGTTCGGTATGCGGTGACAAATGGGGCGGATGCTTTGGCAGAATGTATAACGCCAAACAAAACAAAATGGGCGAATGGTTTTGCTCCAAATGCCGACCAGATGATTTTTTTAATGGAAAGAGGACAATATAAAATGAAAATCGAAATTGCAACAATTACGCCATATATGGCTGAAAAGTTACTAAAATCAAATATCCAAAATCGCCGTGTAAAACTACACCAGATTGACAGTTTAAAGCGGGACATTCTTTCTGGAAACTGGAAAGAGAATGGCGATGCTATTAGAATACATCAAAATGGAACACTAATGGATGGCCAGCATAGGTTGATGGCTTGCGTTTCCGCCAATGTTCCAATCAAAACAATTGTTGTGTCTGAACTAGATGATGATGTTAAATCGACAATAGATTGCGGCGTAAAACGAAAATACAACGATCATTTATCTTTGCGTGGGTTTAGCTACTCAACGCAAATTGCTTCAACCATGACATTGCTAATTGGGCTTGCCCATAATTCGGCAAGCGTAATTGCAAGCACATATTCTGAACGTGATAAATTTTTAGAAAACCACCCACGGGTTATTGATAGCGCAGCAAAATGCCATAAAGCCTTTAAGGGGGTTCATTCTATTCTTTCTGCTGTTCACTATATCGGGTGTTATCTTGGCAAAGAAACTAAAGCCAACGAATTTGTAAACGTTTGGAAAACTGGTGATAAAACTTATTATGGTGATCCAGCACATTTTGCCCGCGAGTATTTGATTAAAAACATTGGCAACGCTAAGAATATTAATATTGCGTTTAAGAATCGCCTTATTGTTCATTCGTGGAATAAGTTTTCAAACAATGACCCGCTTTTTAGATCGGTTGCGCCCGACACATATTGCATTCCAAATTGGAATAAAAACTGTCTTTAATTAAACACCATAGAAAAAGGATACATAATGCAACTTTTAATAATAGCAGGAACCGTAGGTAAAGATGCGGTGCTACGCCAGACCCAAAGCGGTGACAGCGTTCTAGGCTTTCGGGTCGCAGTAGATAACGGCAAAGACAAGAACGGCGTTAAACGTGACGCAACTTGGGTTAGCTGTTCACTATGGGGTAAACGCGCATCATCCCTTGCACCATACATTACCAAAGGCACCAAGCTAACGCTACAGGGTCGCCCAACGGTTGATGTGTATGAGGGCAAAGGGTCGCTTGGTATTTCGGTTGATGATTTTAGCTTTATGAGCAAAGGTCAACAAAGTGAGCAAACATATTCTGCGGCACCCGCCAACGATATGGATGACGAAGTTCCATTTTAGGAGAAAACAATGAAGGTAGATATTCACAACAAGCCGCATGGTTCATTTCAAAGCGCCCTTTCAGAAACCCGCAAGGGGGATGAGATTATCTACCACATTGGCCCCTATTGCGCTGGGCATCATAAAGGCGAAGCGATGTGGGCTTATGGCCACGGTTACGCCCAGCTTGTTCAGCGCAAAATAACGCCACGCATATTTGAATACATCGCGCAACGAACGGCAAAGAGGTTCTAATGTTTTGGACGGTTCTTATAATACACTATCATATTGAAGCACTAAAAACTAACACACTAACCCACATAGTCTACAGCACAGAAAAGAAATGCAGCGCGGCAATGGGCCAGATGATTAAACTTGTTAGAAAAGAATATTCAGACGCTTGGGCGCAGTGTGAACCAACATCATCACCGACCCTACGCCCAAAGCCACGTCCCTCATGGTTAGAGAAAGGAACGGGGTAATGG
>Ga0115547_1001050_pt1 | contig 16703 bp, 19 predicted proteins | sample COGITO_mtgs_1004_3_FD_87185 | JGI IMG/M metagenome (GOLD analysis project Ga0115547, IMG submission 87185) | Pelagic marine microbial communities from North Sea - COGITO_mtgs_100420 | ecosystem: Environmental > Aquatic > Marine > Epipelagic | place: Germany:Helgoland, sampling site Kabeltonne...
ATGGCAGTTATGGAAGAGATGGTGAGAGAGGCACAGATGAAGAGTGCTGTGGTTAAGCGTTTTATGACAATGCGCCTGTTGGTTATGGCTTTCATGAGATTGTTTTTTTGTTTCCCGTAGTTTTTACCTTCACTGAGCTATGTTGCTCACGCTTAGGTAAATAATACTCTTGGGAGGGGGTGGTGTCAAATAAGAAGAACTCCGCTATTTGCGGAGTCCGAGTGCTGAGACTGTTGCCTTGTAGGCGTCAAAATCTTTGCGTTCAAGGTACTTAAGAAGTCGTTTGCGACGTCCTACCATCTGAATCAATCCGCGACGAGCCATATTGTCGTGCTTGTTAGTCTGGAGATGCGCCGTAATTTCTTTAATACGAGTCGTCAGGACAGATGCCTGAGCCTGTGGGCTACCAACATCTTTTTTGTGCGTTTGTGTCAAAGCAAGGGCTTTGGCTTTGTTGTCTGCTGTAATCATTACTCTGTACTTTAGCAGAAAGTTGTCGCGCGTGCAACTATTCCGGCGAGGCGAAAGATTCTAGTTCTTTCTTTGCAGCATTGAGTAGTGATGCTAGCTCTAGTTCTTGCCGTACAGTAACATTTGTTGCGTCAGGTATATAACCTAACTTATTATCAAGATTTCCAGTGTCGTTAGTGATTTCACCAGAATCGGGGTTATAGCCGAATAATAGAGCGCCGCCGTTATTCGCCTGAATTATTGGTTCACCAAATTCATCTTGCGTCATATAGAAAACACTATTCTCCTTGCCATCACTTCCAAACACCGTCACGACCGTACTTTCTTGTGCCGTAAATCCTGCTTGATCCATCGGCGGTACATAATTTATCTCAAGTCTTGACACGCCCAAGCGTCGCAATTCGCTAATACTGCCGTCTTCATCAGATGTAATTTTGAGCGTTAATTGCGAGATCATTGTACCACTGTCGTCTCTGTCAAAATCTTCTTTGCGAGTCCAATCAGACAATAATAATTCTTGAGATTTTCCAATAAGGACATTTAGTCGTTCTTGCTGAATTTCTCTGTTTTTATTCGGTTCGCTATCCATATTTTTATATTAACATTTTATATTAATTTTGTCAATCTTTTATACCAAATTCGCTCAGCTTTTTCGCTTCCGTAAGACTCCATTTTTGAATCGATTCCCTCTGCAGTGTAGAACAGTACGCGCCGGTTCCAAGCGCCCCCCCTATATCCACCCCCAGGCTTCGTATATACGTCCCGCTACTCACATGCGTGCGAATCCTTAATTCCGGATACGTATAGTCCAGAAGCTCGAGCGAATGAATTGTCACGTTGCGCTCTGGGATTTCTACTTCCTGACCATCTCGTGCCAGTTTATAAGCACGTTTTCCGGCAATCTTGATCGCACTAAAAATTGGCGGGCGTTGCATAATTTCACCACGAAACCCATCGAGCGTTTTTTCGATTTCATCGCGTGTCGGCTCTCGGCTAGAAATTTCGGTCAAATCCCCCTCTGGATCGCCGGTCGTGCTCGTTTGTCCGAGCGTAAATGTCGCCTCATACACTTTATCGAGCTTGCTGTAGGTTTCGGCATTGCGACATTCTTTGCCGATAACCAATATCATAAGTCCAGTTGCAAAAGGATCGAGCGTCCCAGTGTGGCCGACTTTTACTTTTTTGCCAGCTTTCTCTGATAACACGCGACGAACCCGCGCCACCACGCCAAAACTCGTCATACCAGCCGGCTTATCGATCAAAATTATTCCATCATCCATCTCGACCCATTATACTGATTTTATGAAGAAAATAATTTTTGCCATTTTTGCCCACCCAGATGACGAATCATTCGGACCAAGCGGCGTCTTACTCCAAGAATCGTTAAACGGCAACGACGTTCACCTCATCAGCCTTACCCGTGGCGAAGGTGGAATGAACCCTGACAACTACGATAACCTCGGCGAAGTACGGCTCGCGGAGTGGCACGAAGCGGGAAAAATTATGAAAGTCACATCACAATCCGAGCTCGGGTATCGGGACGGTCATCTCTGTAACGAAGATATGATCGAAGCCAGCCAGAAGATTATGGACCTCGTTCGATTAACAATTTCTCAAAACGAGTCAGACGAAATCGAATTTATGACTAATGATCTCAACGGAATCTCTGGACATATCGACCATATTGTTGCAGCTCGAGCGGCGTGTTTGGCATTTTTCAGACTTAAAAATGAAAATGATCGCTTCACGCGAATTCGACTTACTTGTGTGCCAAAGATGTTGCTTCCAAAGTCAAATGTTGATTGGCTGTACATGGAAGCGGGTCGTACGGATGACGAGATTGATGAGGTGGTTGACGCGCGACATTTACGCGATGAGATTATTCGAATCATGCGCTGCCACAATACGCAGCGCAGTGACGGCGAATCGCACATCAAACAGCGAGGTAGCGAAATCGGTATGCACTCGTTTATCGATAAGTACTGAGCTAGAGGCTTATTGACCAGGAATTCTGAACTGACCAGGATCATTTGACGGTGTCGCTGGGGCATTTTGAGCAGGAGCTGGTGGCAAAATTGTGCCAAGATCGTCTGGAGGCAAATCGTTACTTTGTGGCGAAGAAAAGTCGTTCGTTGGCGGAAGAGGCGGCAGTGTTGAAAAATCAGGCATTGGCGGAAGCGGAATAGATGGAGGTGTTTCTGGCGCTGGTCCCTGTTCAAGAGCGGCCTCGACTGCTGCTCGTGGATCTTCTGGCTGTGATTGCATCGCCTGACGATTTTGCTCATCAAGATCAGCAAGCGTCGTATTCTGAGGCTGTGGCTGCTGGGGTTCCGGCGCCAACTGCAAAACTGGTTCCGGTGATGGTGGCGTCACATACGGAGCAACCGGAGGCAGCGATTGTGCCGCTGGTGACTCAGCCTGAGACTGAATTGGCGCACTCATTGGATCGACCGATGCTGGCTCGTCACTAGGCTGGAAACTAGAATTAAAAGGCGAATCGTACGTCGGTTTTGCATTACCAACGTACGAACTGTTACCATGACTGAGAATTGTCCGGTTGCGATCATCATCGACAGCTTTTCGAGAGTCTTCAGCCGCTTGCTCTGTCGTAGCGTTCAGGATTCCGCCCATCGATGGCTCTTCGCCATTTTGCCACGATTCCCCGCTTGCTGGCATATTTGATTGAGCTAGAGGAGCTTGTGCAGCCGCATCAGCAACTGGCGGTAACTCTGAAGCTTCATCTACATCAGCACTGGCGGCTGCCAAATCTTTTTGCAGGTCTTCAACCGATGGTTTATTTTCCTGAGCTGGCGCAACGTCATTAAGTTGGCTCGCAAGCGCTTGTTCAGCCGTCATCGCAGCTTCTTCCCGTGACCTATTTGACGTCTCTTCAGTTTGCTGGCTCAAGCGGTCTTCAGCATGCCGAGCAGCTTCGACTTGTTTCTCTTCGGCAGTCTGCTGTCCAACTTCGTCCAAATTACCTTCTTTTTCGTGAGAAATGACTAATGACCCATCGTCTCGCTTCTTTTCTTGCTCGACTGGCTTTTGCTCATTTTGCTTTTCTAACTGCTGGTTTTTTTTGCCGCGCTTGTTGCGATTAACCTTGCTCATTTTTCCTTCAGACAAATCAGTTGTTCCATCAGAATTTTCTTTGTCTTCATCGTCATTATATTTTGAGCGGTCATTCGTGATAGCGTCCGCTTCCTCGAGCTTTGAAGCAATCAACTGCTGATTTGCGCCAGCAGCCATAAGTTGCGCGGCAATTGTCATGACTTTCGATGACGTTTTATTGTTTGAGAAGCGATCTGTCGAGGCAACGACACCAGTTAAAAGTGCAGTCGCAATTTGTTCATCAAGCTGACTATCGCCGTTTTTCAGCGCGTCGCTCAAGCTAACAATCATTTCACTAAGTGAACTACTTTTTTCTTCGCGCCAGTCAATGCTGCCAAGCCCGCTACGCTCTCCACCTGAAGTAATCGTCGCGACAGTTGCGTCGTGCAGGATTCGTCCATGAGCCGACAAAGCTTTGTCGAGATTATCACTATCTTTAACACCCAGAGCCAATACAAGCTCAACATTGTAATCGCCCTGACTGTACTCCAGGTCATCGCCAGTGATTGTCGTACGGTACGGTGTGATGAAAATCTTTACGACATCGCCTTCTAGCTTGTACCGCAGATGATCGGCTTTCTCTTTATCAAGAGCTATAATAAAGTCGCGCAAGCTGTCTACGGTGTTTTCGAACGTTTTCTTCGGCTCGAGAAATGTGATTGCAGGAGGAATATTGCCACTAAAAACTGCGGTGGCGTGCTTGTTCATTTTATTGAGCAACAACGTGAGACCGAGGGCGGCGCTGAGTTCATCAACCGATGGATTAGTACTAACGGTTACTAAAATGTTACTGCTGTCGCGGATTTTTTCAACAATCTGTTGCTTGGCGCCTGGCTCGTTCATAGATTTTCCTGTTTTTATTTTTTGAGAGATTTGACCTCACTATAGCACGAGCGTTATTTTAGCGTCAACAGTTTTCATTCATCTGGCGCGACGGTCTTTACTTTTCCACGATATTCCTCTATAATTTGACCTTGATTGTATCTATAAATCGTAAAAAAGGAACTCTATGCCAATTATCCAATCAGCCATCAAACGAATGAAGCAAACTGCCAAGCGCAACGAGCGTAACGTCGGTATCAAGCGCGACATCAAGACAGCTGTGAAAAGTTTCATGGCGAAACCATCGCAGCAAACTCTTAGTAGCGCGCAGAGCGAAATCGACACTGCTGTGAAGAAAAAACTGATCAAGAAGAACACCGCCTCTCGGCGTAAAGCAAATCTTGCAAAAATTGCCAAAGCAAACAACGTAAAGCTCGGTACAGCAACCAAAAAAGCTGCAGCCAAACCAGCCGCAACTAAGACAGCTGCTGCGAAAAAGCCAGCCGCGAAGCCAGCTGCAGAGAAAGCTACTGCCAAGCCAGTAGCTGCAAAACCAGCAGCGAAAAAACCTGCCGCCAAAAAAGCTTCGAAATAGATTTCCCTCTTCAAAAACTACCGGATGGCTGCCGGTAGTTTTTTTATTTCACAATTTGTGCCGTCTTCAATAACGCTCGCTCCAGCAAGAGCCATGGCTCGCCACCTGATGTCTTCATAGCGAGATCAGCTTCAGCAAATGAAGCAACGATATTCCGGATGTGCGACGATGAAAGTTTTTGTGCTGGCTGCGCTAGCTTCGTAAGAGAATACGACGATTTCAATCCAAGATCTTTTGAAACCGTCTCAATCGGTGCTGTCGCAACCGACAAAGTAGCGAGCTGGTACACTTGCCCGCTCAATAAGCCAAAAAGCATGTACGGATCTTCGGTGAGCCGTAGCGTCTCAAGCATCGTCATTACTTTTTGGTTATTACCACGCAGTGCTGCATCGAATAATTCCCAGACACTTTCCGATGGCGTTTGTTCAACAATATCATCTATTCGAGCCGGAGTAATATCATCGAGCAACGAAAGTTTATCAAGCGCCTGTGCGAGCCGCCACTGACTGGCGCCAACTCGGTTCACCAGATGACGTAGACTTTTCGTATCTAAAGCTATGCCGCGTTTTTTGGTTTCTGCGCCAAGCCAACTCTCTGCCTTGGCAGTGTCGCGCTCAGCCCACTGACTAAACTCTCGTACATCTGCGCTTTTTTTCAACAGCTTATAGGTAGCTGTTCGCTTGTCGAGTTTTGGCTCAACCAAGATGAGCTGTACATCATCACTCACCCGCTCACTCATCGCGGAAAACGTTGGCCACACTGAAGTATTTCCTGACAAGCTTCGAATCACAACCATCCGCTTGTCACTAAAAAGCGTTGCTCCGCTCACGAGATCGATAAGACGTCCACTCGAAAGTTCCGATCCATCAACAACTTCCGCTTCACCAGAAAAACCACTTATCAAAACGCGAAGTTCGTGCTCTATTTCATAGTCGTTACTGCCTGTCAGAAGTGTTATCACTTCTTCTAGTATACGCTAGTAAACTTTCATTATATTGAAACCGAATCGGTCATACATCGTCAAAATGTCACTATTATTACAGCCCGAATTTGCAAGTTGCTCAGCATTTGTTTTCTCGGGAGCTGTTGTTGCCCGAACCATTACAACTCTTCGCGGATTGGCTGGATCTGTGCAAAGGCCGATGTAGACGCCGTCAACATCGAACGGCATTTTGTCATCAGGTTTATAATAACCTGAATTGATCAGGAGTTCTTGAATTGAAATTGGACCAAAGCCCGAGTAGCCTTTTTGGGTAAATGCATACCATCCATTTCCATCCCATCCTGCTCCGCTGTTCTGCATCGAAGATCCTTTGTCAGCTGATCGAAGCTTAATAGCGTTACCGATTTTGTCGACCGCCGCTATATCCTGCGCGCGCTTCGCCCTAGTTGTTATCCCGTTGTACGCTACTGTTACAATCGCGGCTAAAATACCAATAATAACGATGACGATGAGCAGCTCAACGATAGTGAACCCTTTTTGTTGTTTGGTGATTGATTTCATACTACTTATGGTAACACGGGCTGTTCTCGCATAGGCGAAGTTTGGCAGTAGAGGCACACATGCGTCCCCCGACCAGCCGCCCGGATTTTAGTAATTACAGCACCACATCGATTACATGCCTGCCCTTCACGCCGGAAGACATTGGCAAACTCCATGTAACTCCCTTTTTTGCCTTCGGCGTTAACGTAATTTTTGTTGGTTGAGCCGCCTTTTTCGATCGACAGATTCATGACGGCACGAATCTCATGATGTAGCTTCGTAATTTCATCACGCGACAAATCACCGACGCGCGTTTCTGGGTGAATTCTCGCACCCCATAGCGACTCATCAGCATAAATATTGCCGACGCCAGCAAGCACAGTTTGGTCAAGAATCGCCGCCTTTATGATTGATTTTTTGCGCCGCTGCAGTCGCTCGTACAATATTTCTGGCGTAAAATCGTCGAGTAGCGGCTCTGGCCCAACTTTCTTCATAAAATCGATATTCGGCACTTCAATTGTCGGAAATAATTTCACCCAGCCAAACTTCCGCTGATCGTTAAAATACAAATGAGTCCCATCCGTGAACGTCAGTTCGACCCGCGTCGATCGGTCCGGTAAAACTCCAACCATTGAGTCGTTGGGATGGCCAGCTGCGAATCGTTGATCACCGACGAAAACCAGCTGACCTGTCATCTTAAGATGAATCACCAATGAATAATCACTACTTAGATCAATAAGTAAAACTTTTGCTCGTCTGCGAACGCTTTTGACTGTTGCGCCGTACAAAAATTGTTCAACATCGGTAAGCGCATTCGGAAAACTTTTCGGCGAGTCAAAAACCATCGCTTTAGTGGGTATTTTGCCAACGATGAGCGACTGCAAGCCGCGCCGAACCGTCTCTACTTCGGGAAGCTCTGGCATAGCTTGGGGCTATTTTTCACTCTTGTAGTTTGTGATGGCTTGGGCAACTTTGCCATCAGGTCGAAGATTTTCCCAAAACGTTATTTGAGATTTGTTAAAAACAACTGCGTCTTCTGGGCCATGCAATTCTTGCCCAAGCTTGATTAGTGTCGGCGACTGTTGAGATTCAAGTGTACCATTTTTGCTTTTTTCTTCGTCTTTACTTGTTTGACCAGTAGGGACTTCGGTGTTCGATTGGATGTAAAAAACATTTGTCATGCGGTATGAATCATCGCCAATCTTGCGAAGCTTACCGAAATACACTTGGCTGTTCGCTAGAAATACAGCTTGATATTTATCTTTATCGATAAAAGCATTGATGCGCGTTGTGTAAGACTGCAGTGCCATCCCAACAAATCCAGCGATGATAACGACAGCGACAATAGCCGCGACAATTTTTTGCCAGGCTTGAAGCTTACGACGATTGCGTCGTTGTGCTGGCTGTGAACGTACAATGTCCATATTTTTTTGCATAATTACTACTCTAGTATACCTTACTTGTCGTGGTATCTAGCGTCCGATTGACTCTGACCTATAGTCCATGTAGTCAATATCAACACTTTTTGTGTTCGCAGTACCGGCAGTTTTAACTAAACCTAGTCCAGGACCAGTTACGTTCGATCCGGTGGGTATATTTGAGCTGACCGTACAGAGCGAAAGGTCATTATTGACAAATTGAGCAGCAGATCCAGCACCGTTAACACCTATCTTCAAGTTCATCCAGTTTCCAGCGACTGCTGCTAGCCCAGTGTCGCACGAAGTCTCTGAGTTACCTGAGCGACAAACGCCCTGATAATTGCCAGCATTGACGCCGTTGGTGTAGCGGAAGTAGCAACCATCTGCCGCATCACCAGAAACACTGTCCGTGAAACCAGCCCGAAAAGTGTATGTATTTGTATTGTCAGAGAGCGCGTTTATACGAACACCAAGCGTCATTGTCCAGACAGATCCGTCACCGAATGCCATCGATGTCCCTGAGCTGTACTGCCCGGTGCGGCCGGCGGCAGTAGTTCCCATAAACATTCGGACAAGGCCAGGATGGTTAGGCTCACCTTGCTGGTTAGTAAATGTGCCACCGCTCACTGAAGTTGACATAACTTCTGTGCTTGCATTAGTAAACATATCATTTTTATAAACAAACGCATCGCGGCCATTGTATGAGACACCTCCAGATAGCTCAGTGATACAATCCTTCCAGACAGTGCCCTCGAAGCACCTAAACTTACTGGAGGAAGAATTATAATACATAGACCCAGCTACTACACCGCTCGCGCTCGGGTCACCAGAGCTGTTTTTGTAGTCGAGCACTAGCATTGTTGGATTGGCGTTCCCATTTTGATCACCACCGCCAATTTTAATCGCATTTTTTGACGTGTCCGCCACGAACAAATCGACACTGTTCGAATTTTGAATTGTAAATGCCGCCGAAGAATCAGCCGCGTTCTTAAAAATAGGTGAATAATTCTGGTCTGCGCGCCGAGCCGAGATGTCATCGAAATCCCATACACCAACTTGTGTACCATCACCGTTGACTACTGCCCTAATCTGCATCGCAACCGAATTCGCAGGAACTGTCACGGTATTTGACTTAAGACTGTACGATGTTCCGGGGTTAGTTTGGTCTACGTTCACAAGGCCACTCACACCTCCGCTGGCATTAAAAAAAAGAGCATCAAATCCGCCTGTACCGCTGTTTGCACTAGACGATTTTACGTAGCCTGATACAAAATACTTTTCATTTGGTTGAACTGCTATAGGACGCGAATAATTAAACGAGGACGATGTTTTATTTGGTAAAAATGGCTCTAAGTTAGAATTACCGGTTCTCGCAGAACCATTCGTAACAACATTCGCAAACTGCCAACCGGCGCTCCCAAATTCAAAACCAGGGTTTGAAAGAAGGTTGTCTGGATTAACAATGCCGGAATCAGTGACGGCCATGTACCCGCCGCCATTCGACCGTAATGTCAGCAGTGGTAATGAGTCTGAGATAGCAGAGCCTGCCGATCCTACAGCTGAAACACCAATTTCCAAGCCATTACCATTTTGATTAAAATAAGTTGCACCGCCAGCCTGCTGGAGGTAGCTAGTACCACCAACGGAATTTGAGTTGAATTGTAATGATGAACCGTACTTTACCGAGGCTTGATCGTTGAATTGCGTACTGCTGTTGAAGGTGTTCGATTCACTGAAAACGTTAGGCGCGTCTTTTCGAGCGAGACTCGACCCGTCGATGCCATCAACTGTATCTGAATTAAACGCATATGGACTTGATCCAAGTGGCGATCGTGGAGTCATGGCTCCCTCGCTGTAGCTAGCGCAGCCATTCGTGGAGCATGTTGCTGTCGCCGGCGTAGGTAGTTCGACTTCAAGATATAAAGGTTGATTCGTAAAGAGAGATGGACTGAGGGTCGTCACATCGCCAAGTTGAATTGAGAATAAGCCATTTGTTACTTGGACTTTATTTGATGTCTCACCTCTTACTTCGGTCCATAAAGCTGTGCCACTCGATGCGGCGCTGAATAACCGAATCTTCATGTTGTACTGACCGTCAGTTTTTATATTGCCGCTGGCGTCAGTTAAACGGCCTTGAAAATTTACCTTGTATGGAACAGTTTGCGCGGCATTAGCTTGATTTACGCCCAGTAGTGAAACTAACAATGACAAAAAAACGCAGCATACGGCAACTGCTGCAAATACGGCGCATTGTCGAAAGAGGCCACGTGGACTATCGAGTACGATATTGTTATGATTTTCTTGTTTCATTTTTACCCAAAAACACAAAGGTGCTTATGGATATTTTACTGTTTTCTTTTAAAAACTGCAAACTTTGGTGTAAGCTTATGCCACGCATTTTTTTTCGTAAGAACCGAGATAAGAACAATCAGCATAAGCAGCAAAAGCGCAAGTACTGGGGCGATATAACGCCAGACACCGGTCACCACGAAAACGTATCGAGCTGTTTGAGCATCATTTGCCTTAATATTCACTCGAAAAATACCAAACTGATTTGACGGAATACTAAAATCAAAAGTTCGTGTCCTACCTGCAGATACAAGTGGTCCGTCGAATTTTGTAGACTCACCGCCCGGTGATACGTTTGTCGAAATTTTTGGAAAAAATCCAGTAGTCTGCATCGAATCAGCTTCGTTGCGGATTTTCATCTCGCCGCGTATTGATGAACCGCCGATTTGGAGTCGTGATAGCGAAAGACTAGGGATTGTGAGATTTCTTGGTCCAGGCTTACCATTTTCTAGCACCAAAAGCGTTCCAACTCGCGCTTCCGGTGTCACTGCTTGTGGCGTATTTTTTGTTTTCGTTGTCGCGAAAATGGCCGCGAATATATCACCTTGCGGAAGTTTTGAACCATCTATCGTAAATACGACTCTTACCGCCTCTTTAGGCTTCAACCGAAAGCTTTCAATGTCTGTTTTTATAGCCTTTTTGACAACATCACTTTCAAGAAATTGCAATGTTCCATCGTCATCAACTTGCCTAAACATTTGCACATTCATTGTGACATCGGTCGCCTTACCGCCACCATTAGCCACGTCCACGATGCCACGTTTTGTTTTATCGCCTTCAATTTTCTCTTTATATAATAGTGGACGAATCTGCAAACTATCTGCCGCATGTGTCGTTGAGGACGTATAGAAAAAACTGATAATTACCGAAAATACAGCCGCAAAAATAAACTTCTTCATGGCGTTAGCGTAGCCGTCAATGTAACTGTGCTTGTGTATGCGCCTTGAGCTTGCGATGACGGCACGTCAACACGGAGCTCCATCGATAAGTTATCTTGTGCCCCGCCACTGTACCCAGTGCGCGTATACGCGGCCGTCGAGCTACCAGGTATAGCTGTGTACTTATATGAGCCGCTCGTTCCCCATTTTGCTGGCAATGAAGGTGCAGCCGTGAGAGACAGTCCAAGTCCTTTCGTCGTGCCTTCATTCCAGACAACCGGAGTAGCAATTGTACCACCCGAAATTGCCGGAATTGTGTTGCTACCGCTCGTAAGGTTTGCATTCTGACTCAATGAAAGTGTATAGCCAGCAGCATCAGTCACAATTCTAGGTGTAAAATTACCTTTCTTAGATATACCCGGAGTTATTGTCCCGAGGTTAACAGAAGCTTCGGGAATCGTTAACTGAATCGACTGAGGTAACTGCGCCACGTATCCCTGCCCTAAACTATAGCTCGAGCTAGCCACCGGATTTGAATTCACCGCTTCACCGCCGCCTGTCACAAGTTTGTAGTTCGCTGATGATGACTGCCCACCAAATGGCGCCGCAACACTTGTATCAATCTGGTAATTAGGACTCGTCAAGCGATCCGCTGAAGCCGTCGAAACAAAAGAGATGGCGAAAAATCCACACGATAGTACAGCCAACGTGATTATTCTACCTCCAGCAATTGAATCATTGCGCATACCCTTATCATACCATTTTTAACTTAAACCAGCAGCAGAAGGAAAAAGAAGACAACACCAAATAATCGAAAAAACCAACCTTGACGCACAATTGAGCGAACACGCGATTTTTTTGTAGAGCCCGGCCAATGTTTCGCAATAATTGTTGCGATATACGACGATACCATCGACCCTGCACCAAAAATAGCGATAACTACCGCTAGTGCTAAAAATATCGCTCGAATTCCACCAAGCGATGATTTAGAAACGTCTTCATCTGGTGTCGCGGTATCGACAATCTTTAAGTTTAGCCATCGTTCAACAGTATTAATCTGACTCAGGGCGACAGCTCCAAATCGAGAAACGAGTGATAATTGTTCTGCATCACGATTAACGCCAAGATCATTCGACGAGAGCGGCGGACTAACAACCACTCCCCCAACTTGCGTTGGCGTTGACGAGCCAGACGATCCAGCTGGCGTCGGCGGCGGTTCAAATGATACTACCGCGGAAGCCTCACCGTTTTTTACACCACACACGTGAATCGCTACAACTTTTAGAGTGTGCGTTCCAGGCGTAAGCGATACCTGTGTTTTATAACTCCCGCCGCCTTTCGCTGTAGAAACGACACGATCAAACTGACCATCGACGTACACTTCAGCTTGATATGCCTGCACTATTGTGCCGCTGACGACGACATCTGGCTTATTAACCGTACTATCGCCGTCTGGCACTGTAATTGTGGCCGTTGATTCGTTATCGCAAATTGTTGCGTTCACTGATGTGCTGCCGTTTTCTGCATGAACAAAAGGTCCAGAAGCAGTGACGAGCAACACCGCTATCGTGACCGAAGTCGCAACAACCGTTATCAGCTTGCTAGCTGCGTCGTTTGCGGCGCAATAATGCATACGCGAGCCCCGAAACAACAACGGCAACAATGATAAACGGCACGTATCGCGGCATCAGAAGCACATAGCTCGTTCGGTCTTCTTTTGTATCCAAAAAGCTGTGTTGAATATTTACTTTATATACTCCAAACCAATTCGCGCTCGGCCATTCCAGCGATATTTTCCGCGTTGTTTGAGGCAAAACAGGATATGGACGCTCAGCTTCATACTTTTTGCGGCCAAATATATCGAAGACGGTTAATTTTGCGATATCACTAAAATCGGTCGTTCCGTCGTTCGTCACACGAGCGGTTGAAACAAGCGGCGGTGCTACCTGCCAAAATTTGGTTGCAACATCGGCGATAGAGCCTTTTTTTGTAAAATCACCCTTCACGGTTGCATAAATAATTGATCCAACGCGCTTATTGCGGCGAACTGAGGTTCCTTGATCGTCTCGTTTTGGCTGTGTTTCCACGAACACGACGCCGTAATGGCCGCCCGGCTTAGCAGTCTTTGGAACATTCATAGTGAACGGTATGACTTTCGATTCGCCGGCTTTAACGCTGTAGCTCGTTGCAGGAAATTGCAACCACTGGTAGACATCGGTGTTGTCTTTTGTCTTGTTAAATTCTGGCGTGTAAGCTTCATTCGTCACACTGTACGGCCGAGCATACACCGTCACCGTGTAATCCGTCTCACCATCGTTAACAACCGTAACAGTATCCTCGATAGACGAACCTGCGTCAATTTCGTAGTGCTTATCCACTGGTGACAGCGTAATACTATCTCGCGGAGTTTGCGCATTTACCTGAGGTGACAACGCCGCAATCATCATCGACGCTAAAGCGGCGACAACAGTACTGTATATCAATAATTTCTTCATGTTATCTCCATTAGTTTGTGATCGCCGTATAGGTTACCGTATCAACGTAAGTACCAGATGGTTTTGAGGTCGTAGCTTTTACACCGTAGTAAACCGTAGTAACGTCGCTAGCAGCTGTTACATTTGTCGTCTTGATTGTATTAGCTGAATTAAGCACTGGGACACCAGCCCATATCGAATTGCTGCTAGAATTATTTGTCTCGGATGTGTACGCCGCTGCGCCAAATCCACCAACACCAACCACACGATACCCCCAAGTATTTGCCGCAAGCGCCGTCGGGGCCGCCTGAGATCCGACATGCGCCGCGATTGAATTACCTCCGCTCACAAGACTTGTATTAGAATCGGTGTCCGAAAGTGTCAGTGTGTAGCCGTTCACATTATTGGTGCTTACCGAAACCGTATCGCTCCCGCTACTTACTACCCCGCCCGATGTTGGCGTAAGCCCTATGGACACTGCTGTATTTGTGCTCAAGCTAATTGTCGACGCTACTGTTGCGTTAACTGTCGTTCCACCAGTCGATGATGTTGCAGCGTATGCTGAAAATGGTAGCAAAACTGAACACAGCACGATGCTCGCACCAATAGTCAATTTTATTGTATTTCCAATACTACTCACGCAACAACCCCAAACTCACCTTACTGAAAAATACTAATTTGTAACAGCAGTGTACGTCACTTGGTCAGAGTACGTGCCACTCGGCTTTGTCGTATCAACTTTGACGCCGTAGTTGACAGTCGTCGTGTCGCTATTGCTGTTAGCGGATGTCGTCTTAAGTGTTTGCGCTGCACCAGATTGAGCCACACCGGCCCATGTTCCAGAAAGGTTTGCAACACTCGACTGCGACGCGGTTGGACCGGCGCCAAATCCACCAGCGTTATCGACACGATAACCCCATGAGTTGTTCCCGAGAGTTGTTGGCGCAGCAAATGTTCCAGTGTGCGCAGCGATTGAGTTCGCACCACTCACAAGATTTGTGTTTGAATCAGTGTCAGCAAGCGACAAATTATACCCAGTTGCGTTATTAGTCGCAACAGTCACTGTGTCCGACGAACTTGACGCTGCACCGCCTGGAGTTGGTGTCACGTTAAGCGCAACAGTTGTGTTCGTCGTAATACTAATCACAGAGTTCAATGTCGCATTTACTTGCGTGTTGGCACTACTCGTAGCAGCTGACGCAAAAACCGGCGACACAATCGTAAGACACAATGCACCTATTGCTGCCGAAACGACAATTCGTCGTGAAAATTGTTTTTTCATTTTTTTATTTCTTTCATTTTGATTTAGTTTTGTCATTATAATACATAAGCATGAACAATAAAGCAATTAATAATGCTGTATCGCCTTCCTAAAGTCAGTTTCAAATTGCTCATTATCATAATATAAAAGGCCTTCCATCCCTGTTGATCGTGCACCGTCAATATTTGTTTCGATGTCGTCAATCATAATACATTCTGATTTTTCAACACGTAGCCGTGCTGCCGTAAGCTCGAATATTTCAAAATACGGTTTCTCCATCCCCACTTGGCCAGACAGAACAACAGTATCGAAAAGCGTGGACAACTCATGTTCAGTAAAAATACCCTCCACCACTCCAGTACCGACGTTGCTGAGGAGGCCAATTTTATAATCATTCTTCAGCGACCAGGCAAATTGTATTAGCGCTTCGTTACGGTGATGTCGTGTGCGCATTGCCGTCTCAATAAAATCACTACCTACATCCAGTTCCTCAGCGATCAGCGAAATGTACTCACTGCGGTCCAGAAACCCAAGGTCAGACGCTCTGTTAAGATCAATAATTTTTTGCTTTTGAGCTGAATCTGTTTGACTCAGTAGAAAATCTTGACTCCCCCGGCACAACACCCCGAAGCAGTCGAAAATAATCGCGCGTATCATGCTTGCTAGTATAAACTGTTGGGGTCGTATCTAGAAGCGAATGCTATTGAGTGTGGTATTTTTGTCTGGAATTTGTTGCAAAAATAAATTTTTAATTTGTGAAAAGTTACCTTCGAGCGATCCAGCCGCATTATTGCACGATGATGTCCACAAATGTTTTTCAACTGTTTGACCACTTATCACTTCAAATTCATATACATATCCAGAAGCACATACACCACTTACATTGTCTTTTTCGCCTTCAAATTGCTCGCCTTTTACTAGATTATTCCGGTCAAGTGCGTAGACAAATTCTTTATAGGCCTTGGTGTTGTTGCTGAATGAAGCGGAGTTTTTAACTTGGTCGAGGTAGCCGGTATAGAGATTCAAGTCTCGACTAGCCGGTGATATTGTAAGTTGGTAGCTTTCAAAGTCCTCGTCGGCAACGATTGGTCCACGAGCAATCATGCGGACACTATGACCAGAGCTTGTGTCAAGAAGAACGCTTTGCTTCGTGTCCGTCGATGGATTTTCAGTGTCCATCGAACTACCACTAAAAAATAGCGTTCGACCAACCGAAATTAGTGCTGCAACGGCAATAGCTATCACAATCAAAATGATAATGATCGGAAGAATCCTCGACGAACTACCTTTATACATAATATTTATACTATCACGATAGAGCTTAAATGTCAATAGCTGCTGAAGGCTTGCCGCCATCTGCAACTTCAACCGTACGGTTCCTAAGGTCAAAGCCACCGTTCGGCACCGTCATACGCAGAGCATGCTGTATAGCCACATCGCCCAGTGCCGTATAAATACCTGGCAGCCGCTCCAAGTACACATGCTTTCTCTCGCCAGCATTTGTAGCCCCTATGTCTTTTTTCATGTATCTCCTAGCCCTGTAGCCAATCCGCGGTAACTCTGACTTGTCGACTTGCCTTTCGGATAAAAAGAGATGGATTCCTTCAATAGGCGCTACTAAAAGATCGCTAATTTGGCTTGGTGTCCAGCTAGCGAATTCTGCCGCGAGATCTCCGGGCTGTATTTTTCCTGCAACGGCTAGGCTCTCGAATTTAGCACGGACGCTTTCGGGAGCAAGGCCAATGGCTTGAGGAAGTGCATTGATTATTTTTGTAGCGTCGAGACCGAGTGATGATAAATTGTCGACTTTGGCGCGGACGCTTTCGGGAGCAAGGCCAATG
>Ga0115547_1001065_pt1 | contig 16570 bp, 14 predicted proteins | sample COGITO_mtgs_1004_3_FD_87185 | JGI IMG/M metagenome (GOLD analysis project Ga0115547, IMG submission 87185) | Pelagic marine microbial communities from North Sea - COGITO_mtgs_100420 | ecosystem: Environmental > Aquatic > Marine > Epipelagic | place: Germany:Helgoland, sampling site Kabeltonne...
CAAAGCAAAGGATAAAGTATTCGACAATTCGATTTGCTCCAGTTGCTAAACGGTTACCGTGGTGATTTCGTCCATACACTTTTTAAGATGTGGTATATACAATTTAATAACTTCGTCGTCGTCCACAACTGTATCTTTTGAAGCGTTCGCAACGGATACACCAAATAATCGGGATTCGTCGGGTTATTTGTGGTATTCGCGTTCCAAAAGTTCTACCACAGTCTTCATATCGTGCTTCGCATCGTCACTAATTTCGGGACACTGATTCGGTTTGGTTGCAACAAGAGCAACAAGAGCACGATTCTCTTGCATCATAACGTCTATATGTTGTTGCATGTTACGGAGGAAGTCCGTTGATGGGTTGGAGTGTGCTTTCGTACTACTACTACTACTACCTGTCATATAATTCTTATGAAGTGTCATCATACATCGAATGTAGACGGTTACCAGGTCATTTGGACAACGGGTAACAATTTCCTGACACAAACCAATATACTTCTGTACGCACGTCGATTCTGGTGTAGACACGGGTTTCACTGCAGCACATGCAATGCGTAGTGCTGCAGGTGCTGGTGTAGACACGGGTTTCACTGCAGCACCTGCACCTGCAACACGCATTGCTAATACTGCTGCTCCTGCTGCTACTCCTGCTACTACTCCTACTGCTGCTCCCGCAACAACCTGACGCAATGAAGCCGTTTTCTTCTTCGGTTTCGGTTTCGGTTTCGGTATCGGTTTCGGTATCGGTCGTTCGGCGGTTGGTTGGTTGCGTATCGTCGTCGTCGTTGCGGTCTTCTTGCTGCCACCACTGTGTTGCGATTTTCTTCTTCGGTTGCGTGTCGTCGTCGTCGTCGTCGTTGCAGTCTTCTTGCTTCCACCACAGTGTTGCGAGTTCCTTCTTCGTTTGCTAGTCGGCATCTTTTTAAAACCAGAAAGTTGGGTTGTCAGTGATACATAATACAAATAAAAAAATGAAAGAATACATATATATATTATGTCGGGATGTTTCCGACTCCGGATCACTCATTCTATCTCACTATCTCTCTCTCTCTCTCTCTCTCACTCACACGCCTTCGTTTTCCCACACCAACGTCTATGTAGGATAACATCCCACATAAAGTGCGCTCTTCCGGCAGAGCGCTTCGTTCGAATTGTTAAACACTATGCGACACACCCCTGGTATACGCATCGGAAAAGAGAAGGATAATTCGCCCAGTACGTGGACATTCCGTTTGGATTTGTGTTCATTATGAGTAACCGAACAACTGGTCTTATGACCATCTCTAACTCTAAGGCGGGTAAGACCAGTTCCAACTGCTGCAACAACCATCTTAATCATCATATACTATCTATACTGACATCTTTGCTATCGTCGTTCTGCGTGTGTCGCGAGTCAGCACGGATACATAATTTTGATAATTATAAAACTCATAATAATACAAAACAACAGACTCATAATCAGTATTGTTGGCAGCACAGCCGATGTGCGTGTGAGACACCTGCCCTGTTTGATGGGAGTTGGTGTATTTGAAATATTTGTGCGAAATGGCTCTTTGATTCCGGGGATGGGTTGAACCGATCCCGGATTGAATAGAGGTTCGGCAACTGGAATCAGATTCGTTTCGCCGTTTTGCGGATCGGGGTCGACCGCAATATCAATTATTGGGACGGCCGTTTCAAACGAAGGTGTGCACCGCTCTTCAAACCACCACGTCTTGCTCAGTTGTGGACTCAGATTGGGGACATTCGCCCCATTGACATACGACGTCGGACAATTATTCTCGACTTGACTGTGCGTAATTTGCAACCGCCCATTTAATGATCCTTCTTTGTTGATATCGTTGTAATTCAATTTGCATTTCATATCCGGATCGTAGATGTGTGAACCAACCGGCAACTTTAGGCGAACGCATTTGCTACCTCCGAAATTGCCATCACCGGTCAGGTTTGCAATGAAATTCGTAGGGGCAAGTTCGCTGATGTCTTCCAGCATACCGGGAATCGTTCCTCTCCCGGCAGTGAACCCGCCACTGCAACCTGTGAGAGAATCTATGCTGACATTTCCAAATAAAGGTATTTGACCTGTCGGAATATTTCGTAAATACACACTGCGTGGTTGACCCGCACAACCGTCTTCGCTTTCGGCCCCACACGAACCGAGTTCGACAAACCGATTTGAACCGAGTGACAAATCGGTATTGCCGATATAAAATTGTGCAGGTATTTGCGGCGAGTCTGGTGTAATTTGCACAGTGGTCTCAACTGCTTTCCCAATGCCCGTGTCGCTGTTGATAACCGTGCTACCCGGATACAATTCGTGAGGATTTATATTAATGACGGATTTGCCCGAAATGGGATACGCCAGTGCATAATTTTGCATATTATTCAACTCGCGATCAATCAGGTTGCCCACTTCTGGAATCTCAGTCATTGGTCCATACAGGTAAGGATATTGCATCGCATTCAAAGCGTTGTATTTCGTCGTGTTATTTTGAATACGATATGGATCCGGTGTAAGAGAATCAACCATTCTTTTATAAATAATTATAGTTACTATATTCTTTTTTTGAAGTGAATACAGGTTTTTTGAAGTGAATATACAGGAACATATAACTCCCCCCTACTACTACGACACCCGACGGCAACTATAAAAACATTTCACTTAGTGCGACCGTGTACTCGTTGTATGCTCGTTGTGGGTGAAACGGCAACTGTCTATTCATTTCAAATCCAAAACATGTGTAGACAAACAATAGCAACATCACCATCACCGGTTGATACTTCCAATACCGTTCATTCGTGTTCTTATATGCGGCGTGGTTGTGCTGTAGAATGTGTATCTTTTCGTGGAGTTCCTTAATTTCATCTTCATTTCCGTCATTGATTTCTTCCATGTGACCGAGTTCGTCCTTCATATCGGATAAGGTTTGTTGATGCTCATCCTTCGCTGAAATGAATTCATCTTGTTTTTGTTGCAAACGAGTGTTGATATCGCAAATTTGATTACACAATTGCTGTTGCTTATCTGCATATGTGCACATAATCCGATGCATATCTGGATTAAAGTCAATAGACGAAACACGTGGCAGTTGGTTGGTAGGCAGTTGGTTGGTAGGCAGTTGGTTGGTAGGCAGTCGCGTTCGCAATTCTAATTTGTGCAATTCATTTTTAGTCAGTTCGACGCTATCATCCTTCATTTGCTTGACCGACTGTCTGGTACAAAACGCTGGCGGATCAGGAGGATACGGGACTTCCACACCATCGACAATCGTCGTTTTGTATACTACATTTTTAGCATTTGACGAAGAAGCAGAAACGGAAGAAGATGAAGTAGTCGGTTGCATATTCAGTTTTGATGTTTTTCGTTGGTGGGTGGAGGTGTGAAATAGGAAATAAGTTGAAACGAATCAACCTAACCCCGAAGCGAGACCCATTCAGATTTTTATTTATTTATAATCTGATTCGAATTTGTTTCTCATTGAAACATCGACGACGCAAAGGACACCGGTAGTGTCCTTGTCGGAGCATCTGCCGAGGGCGTCTTTTTCCAGGTGGAATGCAAATACAAACCAATGAATACGAACACCAAAATGAAAATAATAATTTCAGTAATCATACTGCTGTGCCCCGAACCATCGGCAAGTATCACCCGTTTGCCTATCCGCACGATTCCTTGTCCCATCGAATCAGCAGTTATGCACAAAATAAATATGCCAAATACCACAAAAAACCCAAGTAACGCATATGTGAGAAACCCCTGACCGGGCGTCGGTGGCGTGTCCATATCAACATTATTGCTTGTTGCCACCACGATCGTTCCGTCTGTTAGTGCCGTGTGGGCGCTTGCTGCTTTCAAAGGAGCCATATAGACAAAAAATAATGTAGGATGTACGATTATGTAAGTACTTCCTATATTATTTTTTTGGCATTGTTAACAACATGTGTACACCCGTTTGAACGGTTCACATCGTTCAGTCTTATAATGCTGATTGAACCCGAATGAAGTCATGCAGTCGTGCGAGGTCATCAGTTGGGGGTGCACCCGCACCCCCAACGGGTTCGTCATACGACTTTTTTCGTCGGTCGATACCGGCGAGGACGGCGGTTCTCCTGGTGGTGTGCGCAGTTCGTGAGTGTCTCCAACACTGACCGACCGGCGGTCTATAATGCCATTCGTACACGTACGTGCTTTCTGGTGGGGGATGCTCTTACAAATACGATTCACAACGATATCAAACATTTGGTGGATCGAATGTCTGAGTGGTGTTGCAAGCGTGCGCAACGTATTCTCCGTTGCCGACACAAAGAACACCGTTCCAAATTGTTCGGTTTGCGCATACTGTTGGACCTCGTCGCGCGTGACTTTCCATTCCGAACATGGTGCATCCGTCTTATTTGCGATCAGAACAATAATGTGTTGGCCCGACGAATGGTGAGTGATAAAAGACACCCACTGCGGTAAGTTGGTGTAGGATTCGCGTCGGGTCACATCGAATACCAAGAAGAACACATACACATTCCGAATATAAGACTTGATTATGCTTCGGAATCGCTCTTGTCCCGCAGTGTCCCAGATGTGCATCTTCACACGAAACCCATCGACGACGTGTGTTTTTGTATTAAAATCGACACCAATCGTTGGGTTCGGTCGCAGCGTGTCCCCTATGTACCGCTGGAGGATGGATGATTTGCCCACATTGAACTCCCCCACCATCGTCCCCTTAATAATAATATCTGTTGCGTGAGACATATACAACTATGTTATATATCCTATTTATAATTTATTTTCACTACTATTAAATTCGTTTCGTTCTCTGTGTCGATATTTGATGTCAGAATCAAATGCAAAAGATATTTTAGAAAGATATATACAGTGTCGCGCAGGCACAACCGCAGGCACAACCGCAGGCACAACCGCAGGCACAAGCACAACCGCAGGCACAGGCACAGGCACAACCGCAGGCACAGGCGCAGGCACAACCGCAGGCACAACCGTAGGCACAGGTTGGGGTTGGGGTTCGGGTTGGGGTTGGGGTTCGGGTTCGGGTTCGGGTTCGGGTTCGGGTTCGGGTTCGGGTTCGGGTTCGGGTTCGGGTTCGGGTTTGGGTTTGGGTTTGGGTGTGGGCGCAAGTATTGGGTCCGGTTTTCGAAATATGAAGGGTCTTTTCACGGGTGTACGAGTTCCACGTTTAACATCATCATCCTCATCCTCATCAAATTCATCAGATTCTGGTTCGTGGTGGAATCCTTCCAACAGCAACACGAGGAGCAGTGGATCGAATCGGTATCCCACCAGTTCGTCTTCGTCTCAACGGTCGCTCAATCCGTTTCGTGGAAAACCGGCAAGCATCCCTGCCGGGAGATTGCCGAGTGCAACGTGGGCGAAGAACGATGAACAGTACGGCGTTGTTATTCCGGAACACAACTACGGGGATGTTCCGGCTCCACCAGGCTATTATGTTGCACCCGCTTTTGTTGCGATACAAACATTCCTTTCCAGAAACTATGTCGTAACAATAATGTGTATTCTGTTGTGCGTGGCAACGGCCGTGCTGGTTGCAGGGGTCTATCTGAATATCAGAGAGCATCGTGAGAAGGAACGCACGTTGGACGACGCAAAGTTGCAGGTTTTCAACACGGCTCGCAGTGTGATACAAACGGAGGACACTCGTAACAAACCAAAAGTGGGTTTCCACGAAGTCCAACCTCACAAACTGGAATATACTATGTTTGTAAATACATTTCCCCCAACAGTACCACATACCGTTCCGGTTCCAAAAATACATTCGAGTACTATTGTCAACACGACTAATACAAATAAAACACGAGCGAATGCTCCGGATGACGAATCATACGTTATACAATATGTATAAAATACATATCGTAATAACGTATGAGATGAACACCTACTATTGTCGAACTTTTTCCGAGAGCGATGAAAAAAAATTCTTTACTATACTATACAAAAAACAATCCAAATTCTTTTAAACGAAACCGAATATGCCCACAATCAAATCTCGCAAACCTTCTCGCAAACCTTCTCGCAAACCTTCTCGCAAGTCATATCGCAAATCATCTCGCACATCATCGATACGTGGTGAATCGGAAACAGCCTACAACGCCTGGAAAGATTCGGTCCTAGCGGACCTGTCGAATACAAAGAATAGCACGTTGCTGACCAAGTGTGGTACATCCAAATGCGGCACGTACACACTTCTCCCTCGTGTATTTATGGTTCTTGATTTTGATACCACGTCTGCAAATGAATTTGTTGCGAGTCGGAAACCAACCCAAGATTCGTTTCAGTTGTACAATATACGGCATCCGAACCAAGAGAATACCAAACAATCGTTTGTACGCAAACCGATGCGCACGTCGACCAAAGAAAAGAAACGCTGCATTGCGAGTGATTTACGCGGCTTGACGTTTTACATCTGTAAAAACACAGGCAGCTCGTGGTATGATATGGGAGCAACGGATACGAAAGCGCTGCACTTGGAAGGTGCTGACACGACACCCTTGTCCCAAGTCCAGCTCGATACGAAAGCAACACTGCTGATCAAACATATCAAGAAACTGCTTGGTCTGGGGGTGGGAAAGACTTCTGCCACGCTCACAGGACACATTGAACGGTGGGTGCACAGCGTGTACACCAACTTAGGCACCGGCGACAAAGTCACCATTCGCCTGGCCACGATCGACGGTAGTTTGGAAGGTGTCAAACAGAACCGCCTTTTCATTCCGGCGAAGGTGGTGCGCAATGTTATCGGCAAGTACTACACACAGAACAGTTTTGTTAAAAATAAAAACGGACCTCCCAAACGAACCTACAAGGCGAATACCGTAGCAGAATGTGCCGACACGTATCTGGCAGTGAATGTGGACACAAACGGAAACGTCGCTAGCACTGCCAATTTGTCTATAAACGAACCACACGTGGATGTCCTGGTTGACAACATGGTCATCCGCAAAGCATAAATGCCGTGATGTCGTAGGCGTGTATGCCAAACGGTGTGAGAGTGTTTCGGAAAATCGCTTGGCAACACCGTTGTCAACGGATGTTTGTTTCGGGTTTTTTGACACAAACCACAAACAACCAGTGAACACTGGTAACCATACACACCACCGCAGAGAACTTGGTGAGGGGGTGTTAGCGTATCTGAATTATATGTGGGTTTTCACCTTTCTCGGTGAACCAAGATGCACCCAACGGTCCATATTGTTTCTTCGTGTGTCGGTGGGCAATATAATCTTTGGTGTGCGCAACGATGCCGTACACGTTCTGCACGATACCTTCGTGTGCGAACAAGCGCAACAACGACGGCATCGGCGAGGACTCCAATTGCACCCACGACACACTTCGGTTTTGGCGACGGACGATACCCGTCAGCATATGCATTGTTGGTATGTGTGGGACATTAATCGTAATACCATAATGGGGCGCATTTTTGAACTGCGGGTAATGACTGGACGTGCGCGGGTGACTGCCTTCGGTGGTTACCACTTTCACGTACAGTGCGCCTTTGTCGTCCACAATGGCGTGCCCACCTTTCAAAAATTCCAATACATTTTCATTTGGTATGCGTTGCATGAGATGGTACACCAGTCCGATGCGGGTTCGCACCGTCTCGGTGTGTGCGTTGTAATACAACTTCCGAAACGTGCGCTTCAGGATGGCACCGAACCGTTCCATCTCCCGATTGCGCTTCTTTCGGTGCTGCCGGTTGGGTGGCGAGGCTTCGCTTTCGCCCGCATCCGTTGTCGCTTGCACAACTGCCTCCGATTTTGTGTGTATTTGGAGAAGGTATTTTGCAAGTAGCACCCGGTCTCGCTGGAGCGCTTCGACCGGGTTCAATTCCTCCCACCGCACAGCACACATTCGTGCCGATTTAGATGTGTCCTCGAAGTTGTTTGCAATGTGCTTCCAGTGCTGACCCCCGCTGCCATACACCCCTGCAAGTTGGGTGAGCAGCACGTCTTGCGACGGCAACCAGATGGAAGACACTGGCGAAGGTGTGGGCGAAGGTGTGGGCGAAGGTCCGTTTGCAAGCGCACGTTGCATATGATGCAAGGATTGTTCGGCAGACGCCAAAAACCGCGTAACCACAAACTCGTCCAGTCGTTCGCCCTCCGAGATGGTCAGTCGGACATTTGTGTGTACCCATTTGCGTAACACATTCAACCCGAATGTGGTTGCTGTCGCCAACGCTGCCGCGAGCAGCGCGCGCGAATTGCGTCGCGTTGCCGATGTTACCTTCAGAAGAAGATGGTGAGGATGCGCACGAAGGTGTTTGAGTGTCAGGCGATTCGCATTTTGCGGTTTCGCACGTGTTTCGGTTTGCATTCCTCATATGTCAAGAATTAATTGTACGACGGGTTTTATAAAATATAATAGGTCGATCTCGCACCCGTCTGACCACCACGAAAGATGCTTGCTATTGCTACATCGCGTGTTCGTCCGCACCGTGGAGGAGCGACCCACGCCGGTCGGTGTGGGTATTGGTGTGTGGGTGTGCGAAGGTGTCAACGATTTGTATAACAAATCGATGGGGTTGTTCACCATTTCATACGATAGCATACATACATAGGTGAGTATATATTATGCGAGGAATGCTTATTATTAATAATAATAGCAATCGCAATCGAGTGCGCGTGGGTGGGTGGGGGAACATAGGGTCAATTGCTACGTAACGATAATAACAGACCGACGTGTCATTTTTTCCAAATCGGTTGCTTATAGTAACTGCCCGGATGCCCCTACCCAATCAGGACGCCACCGACCGAAAGTCAGATATATTTACCATAATTGTTTCACCTGGGTTGTATCGTTATACACTCAAGCCAATCACGCCTGCGAGTCCAGACACAACCACCACAACTGCCGACACACGCGCTGCCGAACCTCGCAATGTATCGACTGACCCGACGGTCACCACGTGTTCATCGATGATTGCTGATACACTGAAATGTCTGCGAACCGCCGATCCCAAAACCGAGTGTGTGAATGCGCACACATTATTCCAACTGTGCCTAAATCCATTTGGACAAATAGATAGGTGAGCTCAAGATGACGATTGATCCAAATGCATATGCGACATCCACGCACGTACGCACGCACACGCACACAAAATTCACGCAACGATACGTTCATATTTTTTTTTAGCATATACGATTTTATATTTTCCCCATCAATCGAGTGTTCATATTTTTATGTTAGATGACATAGTAAACCATGGGACTACACCATATAGTAACCACACATACACACACATAATGGTACATAAAATGAACAAATCCGAAGCATTGTCAACGATCCGCAAATATCTTGCAGCGAAAGACCGTAAAAACATGACCGTGTTTCTGGTAACCCATTACGACAAACAAACATTGTATCAATTATGTATCGATGCAAAACTAGTGAAAGCGTCTCTAACCAAAATGTCGAGTATCTCAATGCTAGCGCTTGCAGTCCTACTGACGGACGAGATGTTGACGTCGTATATCAGACTGTCTGAAACGTTGCTCGACGTGGGCGTTGTTTTCGCAGCGTCTGCTGTGGTTAAGAGTGGCGAAAGTGTGATTTTGAAAGGTGGATTGTTATACAATTTATACCACTTATGCGATAAATATACCAGACACAAGCGAGCGTTATCTCGGTTGACAAGATATTCCCCGGGAGTTCCGTTAAAATCAAAGCTGACACGACGAACATCATCCGCCTCCAAAAAAAAGAAACAGAAACAGAAACAGTAACAGTGAATGTACGTACTTACGCGTGTTCTGCGCACTTCACTCGGCGACGGTGATACGGACACATGTTGGGTAATGGTTCTCAGGAATCAGATGCATGCCGAGACCCATTGCTTCGCATTCTTGCGACAGCAAGCGCATGGCAAAGGGCACGTGGACATTGGAGGTTTCGAGATTTGTCTGCACCACCTCGTTCTGGACAACGTCGGCGTGCGATTTCACGTCGCGCACGTCGGTTGCATCGTTTGCGAGGTATTCGCGGAAGCCGCCGTTCTCGTCGTTTGACAAGAAATTCAGCGAGCGTTTGAGTGGCGTGTATGCGGTATCGTCGACCTTGCCGGACACGCGGGGCGGGTGCACGTCCCCGCTCTCGCTCCCGATCTGATAATGGAACCCGTCCGACTTCTCACTGAACGCCTCCTTCGTGAAGAGCGAGATGCCGTGTGCGAGCAACGAGTCCCGCTCCATTTCGCCCAGTTTCAACGCGCCGCCCTGGGCGCGCCCGCCGATGGGTTGCCGGGTGACCATATCGGCCCGCCCGGTTCGGCGGTGGTAGTACTTGTCGGTGGGCATCTGCTTCAGCCGCTGGTAGTAGGTCGGACCGATGAACACCTGCCCGTCCAGTTGCTCGCCCGTGGAGCCGTTGTACATCACCTGGTTGCCGTGGGGGTGCATCCCCAGCACCTTCATTATTTCGACCAACGTGGCGGTCGGGTTGGAAGCGGCCCCGAGTGTGTCATTGCTGCACAGCGGCGTCGAGTCGGGCATGCACCCCAGACGCGTCCCGAGGACACCCGACAGCGATTCGAGCAGCTGCCCGATTGTCATGCGACTCGGGATGGCGTGCGGATTCAGAATCAGATCCGGTTTGAGACCCTTCAGAAAGGCGCTGTTTGCGTCGCCCCGAGCCACATCGCCAATGAAGGGCATATCGTCCTCTTCGATCAGCGCCCCGATCGTCCCCTTCTGCCCGGTTCGGGCCGCAATTTTATCGCCCACGACTGGGATGCGGATCGTCCGTAGTGTCACCTTTGCCACGCGGCGCCCTTTCACGTCGTCGGACAAGTAAATCTGGTCCACGTACCCGTCCTTCTGGGCGACGTGCTTGTAATCGGTGTACGAGCGCCCTTCGCCCATCGGGTCGAGTTTCTCCTCGTATGCTTCGATCAGCACGTCATTCTCTTTGACTTCTTTGTTCAGAAAGGAGGTCGGTATAACGCCGTGTTTCTTTGGGTTGCTATCGACCTTGGCATAGTCAAAGTGTTGCGGTTGCCGCACGAGTTCGGTGTTTCGCCCCACGTGCACCTTCTCGTTCTGCGCATCTTTTTCGGTCACCTCTTCGGTGAAGTAGTACGAGGACTGGAACAGCCCGCGCTTCACCGACTGCTTGTTGATCAGAATGGAATCCTCAATGTTGAAACCACCGTAGCACATGATCGCCACGATCGCATTCGTTCCGTAGTTCAATCGCTCGTTGTTGATGTACCGCATATACCGCGACCCGGTGAGGGCTCGCTCCGGGTAGTGCAGAATGTGGTTGGCGTGGTCCATTCGCTTCCGGAAGCTGGACACGTACAACCCCAGCGCTTGTTTGGACTGGTGGCACGAGTACTGGTTGCGCGGCGCCTGGCTGTGCTCGGGGAACGGGATCAGCATGCCCATCACGCCCAGCATCAGCGACGGGTGCAACTCGCAGTGCGTGTAATGGTAGATTTGTGTGGGTTGGTGGTCGCGCTGCGCGTGGGCGGCATCTGCAGCAGCAGCATCACCAGTGGCGGTCTTTGTTGCCGAGCGTTTGCGACCTGTCTGCGGCACGACGGCAGTCATCCGGAATCGAAGGCGCTCCAACTGCGGCGTATCCTCCACAATGCGAAACGTACTTTCGTTCCGAAGTGCCGGGTCGATGTAAGCGAGATTCGATTGTTCTTCGGCAGATAACCGTTTGTAAAAGGCTTTCTTATCCAATAGCGTTTTGATGTGCATATTCAGCATCCGCGTATCAATTTCGGTCGTGTCGATGTACTCCATCACGCCCGTGCGCAGGCGGAGCGTCTCCAGCGCAGAGCGCAACGTTCCGGTGCGGCAGTTCGGCACTTTCTCCTCAAGTGTGTACCGCAAGGTCAGATCGTTGTACATCCCTCGTTTGGTGGCCGCACGTTGCGTGTACTTGGTCCCGTTCGCATCCCGTCCGACCAGCAGTTCCTCCCAGGTCCAACCGTTCTGCTTGTTGTTGTGGTAGTCGTCGGCAAACAGCAGCATATTGTGCTCCACGATGAGCAAGGGGCGCATCACGCGGCCTTCCTGGGTGCTGATGACAATCTCCTGGCGCGCGATGTTCCACGCGACCGATATGAGCGGAGACAGCAGCCCGTTGCGGCGGAACAGGCGCAGGATCTCGACAAATACATTCGGCGGGACGACCTGCTTCTGGTGGATTGGCAGGTCGGTGGGAGCGGCAAACGAGGGGCAGTTGAACGCCCAGTCGCCATCAATAATGACCTTGTGGTACTGCCGGATTTTGTAGAAGGCATCCAGTTCATGCGAAGGCAGCGCGAACCGGTTGACAACTGCCAGCAGCGCGTCGTAGTCCGACGGCTGGATCTGCGGGCACACGAACGCGAAGGTGCTCAGGTGTTTGATTTTGCCAATATTGCCACCATCCGGTGTCTCCAGCGGGCAGATCATGCCGTACTGCGAAGCGTGCAACAGCCGCGGACCGACGGCTTTGGACGTGCCCTTCTTTTGCCCCGGTTTGGACGTGGTCGGCAACTCTTTGTGCACGCGGCGTAAGTACGATAACGAACCATAGTACGACAAACGAATCAACTCTTGGCAGTATGCTTTTTGATCCGAATCGTTCGCCACTTGGCTGCCCCACTTCCCCATAAATGATTTCTGTAACCGGTCAGTCATATATGCCGCATCAAAAATGTTCGTGCGAACCACGTTGGCCAATCCCAACATATCAAAATTCGCACCGACTCCTTGCTGGCGCATGCCATTCCGAATGTACTCCTTGTACTTGTTCTGGAGCTGGAAATATTCGTAGCGGAACACGTCCCCGAGCATCTCCCCGGAGAGTTGGACGCGGCGCAACCGGTACGAATCCCGCGAGGTGTACCGCTCGTCCAGCCCAAGGTACGCGTACAGCAACCGTTTGGTCATGTACCCCAAATAGAGTTGCTTCTTACGCAACAGTTTTGCGGGTGCGTCGGTCGGCGAATAGACTCGGAGGTGGGTGAACATTGTGCGGAACATCGCATCTAATTTATCTTGTGGCGAACTGTTCGCATTCTCAGACAGGATATCATCCTGGGTTTGCAAGGCGTCCAGATGAATCATGCGCTGCACGATGTCGCGCGCCAGTTCGTTTGTCACCCCGAACGACCCCTCCCCGATGGATGGTTGCAACAATTCAAAAAATATCGGATCACACGTCTCCATGGTTTTGGTGTAACACGCGTACGAGAGTGTGACCGACCTGGGCGTGACCTCCAGTGCAGTTGCGTGGTAGCGCTTGGCATACTTGCAGCCACACATCCACGCCGCGACCGATTTGCCTTGCACGGTCACCTGCACGGTCGCCTGCGGCATATCAAATGCGACATACTTGTTGGTTGCGCGATCCACCCGAACTTTAATATGCTTTTGGTTGGTGTAATCCGTTGTGGGGGCGCACACGAGTGGACCCGTCTTCGTCGCCACTTTCAACGACGCCTTCGCTTTGATAGACAGCGGTTTTGCGAAGGACAGCCACGCACAGTCACCCTCCCCATTGGGGGTGAACCAGCAGTGCTCGCCCTTCTTGAGACGGCCCACGCCACACTGGCTTCGCAGGTCGGACAACGCCACCGTGCGGGTTTCGACACCACTCAAATCTTCGCCAAGAATGCACTCCAAGATATCGCGATCGCTGATCTGTTCGGTGAGCGTCGTGGTGCCGGTCACACCCATTGCGCGAAACAACAGAAACAGGGGGACATCGGTGATGATGTTCTCGAGTTTCCGATTTTTGATAGTCACGTACAGCCCCTGGAAAGGCAGGTTCTTTCGCATCTCATCCATCTGTTGCTTCTGAACGGCGAACAGGTTGCCATCGCCCTCGCCCTCGCCCTCGCCGCCGCCACCGCGGTAATAGTTCATCCGTTTGTATTGCATCTGCACCGTCACCGGTGGGCGAGGGTCGTCGGAGCAGTTGATCACCGCTTCGAATATCTCCTCTTGGTCTTCGGCAATGGTCTTTGGTTCGCCCTTCTGCTGGATGTACGTCGACACCGGGATGTGCTGCGTGGGTGCGGTGACCACTTGGGATTTGGTTTGGATGATGTTGCGCTGGTAACTCTCTTGGCTGATAATGACTTTCTCCTTCCCGCGTATCACGAAGTACCCCCCCTTTTCGTACGGACATTCGCCCACATCGCGCAAAAAGCGCTTGGGCTGATTGTGCAGCACGCAAAAGGACGAGTGCAGCATCAGCGGGAGTTTCGTCAGCACGACGTCTTCGTACGTCGTCACATGCGGGCACAACTCCGACGCGAGTCGCTGGCACACGTAGTCGATCCCTTCTCGCATCGTGCCCATTTTGGAGACCCCCTTCCGGACCCAGTCGTCTGCTTTGTCGTTGATTCTCGGCACAGACGACGGGTTGTGCTTCTTGCACAACTTGCCGATGTCCGGGTATGCCGGTCTGATAACGTGGGCGAGCTCTTCGATACTCACCCCATCGGTTGCCGAGTCGAACACGGCCAGCAACTCCGTGTAAATGCCCGACCAATGCGCGAGGCAGGCGCGCACGAACTGTTTTGAGGAGACGCCGGCTGTGTGCAGGTCTTTCGTGCTTGTGGACACGATCGTCACCTCGCACGTGCACTCTTGTTGGTAATTGAGATTCCGCAAGCGCGCCTCGTTGGGCGTGATCAACCGGACCGGTTTGCCGTCGAGTTTGCTGTATTCTAACACTTGGTGTCGCAGTTGCATGCGGGTGGGAAGCGCAATTTCGTTCGTCGTGTGGTCGTTGCAACTCGCCAACACATCGGCCGCACTCATCCCGACAAAAATGTGGGCGCGGGCGTGCACATTGAGTTCGGACACTTCTGATGTAGCGGACGAATGCGCACCGTTGAACACTTCGCTTTGCTTCCACCCATTGAAATCTTGCAAGATGGTCGGTATTTTGTAACGAATGAAATCGCTGTAGGACTGCAGGTGATGCTGTGTTAGTTTGTATTTGGCATTCGGTCCTTCAAAATACTTATCTAATAACTTCCACACGAAATCATAATTTGTTGGATTTCCTTGCATTTCTGGCATTTTTTGTAATGTGTGTCCACTAATATTTATATGTAGTTAATAACGCAAGTGTGTTGATTATCGTATGGTATTGCGACACCGTATCGCTTCGTGTTTCGATTTCATTTCACACTCCGTTTTGCGTCCCTTCCCACACAAGATATACACAAGATATACACAACCACGTATACATTGATTCACAAACAACCACCCACATAAAGTACCAAACGAACGGTGGGTATTTATTATAATAATAAATAAATAACCACAGTCAATTACCACACCACGTCCCCCAATGACTAACCCTATTAAGACAATGAAACACAGTGTGGCATTGGACGTCGCGCAGGACCACGCTAAGAAACTGTGTGTCCACAATAACATCGACTGGCACCACCAAACCTTTCACAATTATTCCTTTCAGAATTTACCAACCGATTTCCGATCAAAAGAGGGCAAACGACTGAAGACCCTGTGCTCGTCTGTCGCAGATGTCAAACAACTCAAACGGTTCACTAACAAATTAAAACTGTTGGTTTCGCAGCAACAATCCAACCAAGGGATTTTTCTGCAACCCAACGCGACCCTTAGCGATGACGATGTCGCGCACGCATCCAGGTGCACGTCTTGCCCCGAAACCGTTTTGAACAAAATCGGATATACCGTTTTCTCGTGGTGGATACGAAAGTGTCTGTCGGAAAAAGGATGTGGTGTGTATCTCGAACGACACTGGAAAAATGAGGTTGACCCGATTTCGTTATCGGAGTGCCGCACATTGCCCCCACCTTTCCTGTACACGTACACGGATTCCCGAAATCACACGTACGCATTTGATATTCGCACACTGTATCCAATGATGCAGCATAAGATGCATTACAATCCGTTCACAAAAGAATCCTTATCAGAAGAATGTGTGCAGCATATTACGACACGCGCGCAGCATTTGACAGAGCTGGGGTTCAACATACAAATGGAAGATGATAAGACGAATGCGACGACAACCACCACCACCAAATTAAGTAAACGATCCATCCAGCAACTCGTACTGACTGTGTGTCAAGCGTTGGACTATATGGGTTACCACGTGACGGTGGAAATGCTTACACAACTACGTTCGAAAGCACTTTTACAGTGGTATGCAAGCTGCGAAGACATTTGGAATTATCGTGCACAACTCACCGACCAGCACAAAACCAACATTGTTCCGCAGGGCAATGTGTTTTCTTACAAGGAAACGATCAAGAGTTATAAAACCCGGTTGTTACCGTTGCAAAAGATTGTATTCGATACGATGCTACTGCTGCTTACATCAGGTGTATCAGAAAGCGAAAAACAAACGGGAGCCATTTATGTGATTTCGGCACTCACGGAGAGTTCGACGGTGTTCCTCGAATCATTTCAATGGTTGTATCAACCACCGTGAAAGCATTCACCTCCCGTTCGGGGTTACCTTATTTTTATAAATATAATATGACATTGAAAAAGAACCCGTTCGATTGTTCGCATATTGCATATTGCATATTGCATATTG
>Ga0115547_1001075_pt1 | contig 16491 bp, 10 predicted proteins | sample COGITO_mtgs_1004_3_FD_87185 | JGI IMG/M metagenome (GOLD analysis project Ga0115547, IMG submission 87185) | Pelagic marine microbial communities from North Sea - COGITO_mtgs_100420 | ecosystem: Environmental > Aquatic > Marine > Epipelagic | place: Germany:Helgoland, sampling site Kabeltonne...
CCTGTGTGGTCTGTTTTTTCTTGGTTCTTTTTAGATGTTTTTCTTCCCTCTTCTTTCCCCTTTCTCCCCCCCCCCCCCCCCCCCCCCCCCCGCCCCATCGCCCCCCCCCTCACAGCACTCAAACCTTCGTCGTCGCACCTGACTGATTGACACCCCCTTTCCAATCAGACAAGCGACCGCGCGTCTATCAATTGAATCTCAATTCTTTTCTTATATCTTCTGTTTGTACCGCGAAACCGAAGAACGAATGGGGTAAGGGTCCACTTGCATGCGTCAACAGTTTTGCCTTTGTTTGTGACATAGAATGGGTGTGTGCTTCATGCCACCAGGCACGCGTTGCGAGTAAGTGTATCAGTAGATGTTTAAGACACAGCCTGTTTCCCCAACTGCAGAGAAAACCTGCCGTTTGATGAACCGTCTGGTTGTGATTGCTATCGATGCGGGATCTCTTCGGCCAGCGACGCCGACAACGAAAACCGCGGTCGAGACGTCTCTCGCTGTACAGTCTGCACTGCCGGGAATGCTTACGATCTTCGTTCGCGTATGGAAGGCATTGCCTCTGACACCATTGTTGGCGTTCAAAACTGCCTGGAAGAAGAAGAAAAATCATCGAATGAGGGGGACGAAGATGACCTGTTCAATTCCGACAGCGAGGACGGGAGTGACGAATTCGACAGCGAGGACGACGAAGCTACGTTCCTATCCATTCAGAATAATAGCGAAATAGAGAGAGGTTCTGTCGTGGCGATTGGCGAGAAGCTTCAGTGTATCCCAAATGAGGTCGTGCACCGCTTTGTTTCTTCCGACTTTGGGAAGGCAGCTTCTGATGGCCACCGGGGATGGAATGGAATGCAAGATGAGTGCAGCAAGACGAAAGATTGGCAGAAACATGCGAGTACCCTCGATAGATCGTGGTCGATCGGAACGCGGCACGAATCCGCTGCTGCCGGTGTCGGATTTGGCGGGGCAGGCGGCGGGACAGGCGGCGCACCCCGCGTCGAGGTCGCATCTGAGACGGGCCATGGCATCCACGCAGTGTTAAAGATGAGATTGCCCGGGCACGTAGGAGGCGATGCGCCGGTCGGAGTGGATGACAGGCAGCTGATCAGACTTCGATTTGCTTCCAACCCTGATGCGTCAGCGCGCACGGCAGATGCGTTCGTGGAGGCTATGACAGCGCAGTTGCGCGGGACTCTGTACGAGAAAACCCACCTGAGTGGCGACGTCAGGGACATGGTGGTGGGAATGGAAATACACAGGGGTTCGTTCCTCTCAAACCCGACGTTTGTGTACGTTTCCGGTTCACGTTCCTCCAACGCAAACAGCAAGTGGGAAACGCACCTTCGTAATCTCCTGGAGTGTGAGGCTGCCCAGACAGATGTGCGTAAACGCGAGGCGATCGCGCGCGCATTGGCCGGCGTGGAGAATGCCAGAGGACTTCCAAACTGCCTGCGCCTCGGCGTGGGCGCAAAGTTGTACACGTCTGCCCATACTGGCGAATCGTGGCTTGTTCCTTCGCTGCAGGAGGGCAAACAGAGCCAGCTTGCGGGAAACTGCGTCGACGTCGCGACGCGCGAGCTTGATTCGTGTCTGGAATGTGTCTCCGAGGCGGTGTCGCGCTTCGAGACTGGCCCGCGTCTGCAGGGGGCAATTGTCGCTGGAGCATCTACGCTTCCGTTGCTGGTGGCCGTGCAAGCAGCGGAGTGGGCTGCCGAGCGCCTCTTGGTGCTCGCGAACGTGGTCGCCCGATACATGGTCAGCTCGAAGGCGAACTTGAACTCGGGAAAGGCCACGCACGAGACGAGATTTGATCGGTCCAGTGCGCAACACGAAGCAAACAAGAACAAAACCGGTCCACTGAGGTGGCTGCAGATGCCGGACAGCGATGGAGTTGAGGAGTTACAGGGCGGCGCTCCCGGTCTCTGTTGCGTTGACAGCATTGGATTTTCTCGCCTGGGCCCCGCGAGCGTGGAGGGCGGAAATGGCGGCTTCGGGAAGTCGATGGCTGCAAAATGCTACCTGCGCAAGCTGTCGAGCGTGGACGATTGGAACCCCGACATTCGGAAACCATCCGTTAGGTCCCGCGCTTCCGCGAATATGGCCTTTGCGGTCAGGACGGACTGTCTGTCGCTCCACCATTCCGGAAATCGCTTTCGTGAAACGCTCGGAACGTACGCACGGGTGTCCATCGAGACGCCGAGCCAATTGGACCCCCTGAAGCGCGGTCAGGTAGCGCTCTTCGCCGCGTTGCGCGACTGCAAACGCGACGTGACAGAGTTCGCGTTGCCTCTGGCAGAGCACGCCCGCGACATCGCATCGAAGGCCGAACGCTTGAAGGGGACGATCGTCAGCCTCGTATTTGACCCAATGTGCGCTGCCCGCACTCCGCACGAGGTCCAGTGTGCACCTGCAGCGGAGAGCAAATTTCCCGAGCAGTTCTTGCCGTGGCTTTCTCTCGATGGAAACGAAGGGGACGCGCCGCACTTGGGTGATTGCATGGAGCACCACTTGGCGATCGGAGCCATCGAGTTGGCCGCAGTGCGCAAGATCTTTTCGGCGCAGGAGGGGGTCTCGAGCGCATTGACCAGCGTGTTATCGCGGGTCGCGTCTGCGTCTCTGGCTTACCTGCAGCCGACTGCTCCGACTCCCAGCGTGCGGCTTGCTGTTGGCGCGAGCGCGTCACGCACTCTCGAAATGTTATGCCACGCGAGGGTCATAGGCGGCGGCAAAAGGGCGTCTACGTCTGTGCGAATGTCCGATGTAGCCAACCGTGCATTTTGCCTGGTTGCTGCGCAGGGCGATTATCGATCCGGCGAACACGGCGATGGTGCTTTCGCATACCTCGGAAAGTCCTGGCTGAGGATGGACCCGCAGCGACAGCCGCTGTCGGAGTTCATGGTCGAAACCGCCAGGTGGCTCGCTGTCCAAGCCGTCGCCCACCAATATACCTGGGTAAAGGAGACAGCCCACGCCGCAGTCGCGCGTGTGGCTCGCAGGGTGAACGCAGAGAGAATATACAGTGCCTCGGAGCTGATCGAGAACTTCAAAGCTGGATTCGGGAAAGAACCCGAAGTATACGCCGTGTCCCCTCGGGACGACGCCCGAGCGCAGATGGTCCTAGATTGCCGCTTGCGCGCGGTGGTTTCCAAGCTCGCGGCCGAATCGTCCACCGGCGTTTGCGACAAGGCCACGCGAGCGCGCGCTCTCGCGTCGTACGAAGAACTCAGGAATTTGGCTGCCGGACAGTCTCTGAGGGTACTTTTGCAGATCGAGGGGCTGTTGCTGGAGAAAGCGCCTCCGGAAGGCCGACGCTTGAGTCACCGAAAAGCGAAACTACTGCGCATGCACCGCACGCTCGAGGAGACTGTCGAAAGGGCAGCCTCCACCGCGGAAGACAGCTTCCTCCTTGAGGCTCTGTGCAGACTCGGTCTGCTACTCCTGATTGGATGTGACCACCAGGTGCAGAAGACGAAGAAGATTGCGCATCGAGTGGACTATTCCCGCCGTGCAACCAGCGCAGATGCCGAACACAGGAAATTCAGGAAACGCATCCTCGACCACGACCATCACACCGGTAACTACGGCAGCCAGATCGCGACCGCGGACCGTGCATATGCCGAGTCTCTGCTGGATGCTCGCAGTTGCTGCGCTCGCCTGAATTCCCGCCAGGGGGGCCAGCAGAAGGCGTCTGCGAGTTGGACGGCGCCCGATTGGGTATTCACGAGCATGGGCGCTCACACGCTGGAATACTGCCAGCACGGCAGAGATCGCTGCTTCTTCGACGCGGTCGAAAACAGGATGGTGAATCAGCACGTCGCGGAAGAGGTGAGAGAGCTCTGTCGCATCGTGTCTGCTCATTTTGGAGTGCCGCCCCAGAACCCGGTGGCTGAGCGTGGCGCGCAGGATGTGCTGCGCTCTTCTGTGGCGCAGAACATAGAGGAGAATTTCAGGAATAAGCACGCGGAGAGGAAACAGGGACTGACGTTGGAGTTGGTCGCGAAGCAACAGCGGCTCCGCAATGCCTCTCGGCTAGGCAACGAAGCTGCGCCCGAAATGATCGCCGCCATCTCCAACATCGAGGCACAGTTGGCAGCGATGAATCGCGAAGCAGCTACCCGGATCCAGAACCGGTGGGTTGCTCGCCAGAATTTGATTTCACGGTCCATGCGATCGCCGCGGTCGATTTCAGACTTCACCGACCTGACTGAGCTTTCGTCGCGCGCGCTCGCGGCGCCGTACCAACGGCTGGCCATCGCTCTCGCTGCCTGCATCGGCGACGGCGGCGTTTCGACAGACGGGAATTTGCCTCGCGTGGTCTGCCGGCCGGTTATTTTTGTGCGAACGCGTGCGGCGGGCCTCCTCGCTCGAAGCATGGACGGGCTTGGCGACCAAAAACTCCCGGTGCAGGACTACGTCGAGGGCGCCGCGGGGTGCGGCAGCGCTCTCGTTGCAATATCGCAGATCGCGAATGTGCCGGTCCTGCGCTGGTTGGACTTTCGCACGATGCTCATGACGAACCCAGCCGCGTTCGCACAACTGGGCAGCGAGATCCGCAAGTTCGACCACGATATGCAGCGCGTTGTCCGGATGCGTGCGGCGTTGTTTTTGGCCACGGCTGACATGCAGGACCACCACGACGCCCCGCCGCCGGCCGTCGTTGCCGAAGATCTTCGGTACGGGCTGGACGGGGACACGCTGAGCAATGCGCTGCAGATGAGCGCGGTCGACCGGGCCGAGTTCGTGGCAAACAGCGAGTTGCAGACGCTCGACCCCGTGGGCCGAATGAAAGCCGCCGCTCCGCAGCTTTTGGCGGTGTCCATGTCTCCAAGGATCTCGGCGAATGGACTCCAGAAGCTCGCTGCGGACGCCGCGCCGGCCGCCGGACCCGCGCCGCCCGGGCCGCTCGCGGGTGTGGCCGACGGATTGTACATGGAACCCGCAGAGGGGCACGCGCTGTGGGGACGGGCATACGCCCCTCCGCTCTTGAGCCGGCGTTGTGCGAATAGCCACGTCGAACGCGCGTCCAAGGTGGCGCAGTGCCATCCGTGGAATTACAACTGAGAGGATGAGCCGCAGCAGCCTCGCATAGAGCTCGTGGATAGCTCCAACGCCTCCCCCTCCTCCCCAACCTGTGCTCCTCCTCAACATGTTCTCCTCCTCACCCCACCTAACCCAAACCTCAACATGTAACCGAACCTCAACATGTAACCGAACCTCAACATGAGGTAGAACCTAGAACCTGTGCTCCTCGATGAGGAGGTTGTGGATAGTCTAAAGTGCGGTAGAGCGCCAGTACACGAGGTTCCATCCGGACGTGAACTGCTGCGCGCATGCGTAACGAACATAAGCACCGAGCTCTGCGTGAGTGCAAACAGCGCTATTTGTCGTGCAAGTGTGTTCCTAGAGATAGAAAGAGCCAATTCATTAACAACATGAGTCGCCGCTACGAGTACATCACCGGTCCCAGCGACACGGATAACTACAACAGGAGCCAAAGCGGATATAAGCCTGTCTCTAGGATTGGAGAAATCGTGATGAACGCGGTCGTGGACCCCCGACAGCACCCTACCACCGGTTCGCCGGGCGAGAGTGTCGAGTTCTACAGATGGGCCTCGGTTCTCCCCGGCATTGTCACGGTGAACAAGAAAAACACGAACGAGCGCGTGGGGCACGACCCGACCGACGAGACCTGTGTGCGCTGCATCGCCAGCTGCAACGCCCTCGACGATACGAAACATGATGAATACTACTTCACGGGAATCGCTCGCAGTAAATCGATCAGGAGCATCGAAGAATCCTCCGTCGGCCCGTCCGTGGACGAGTTCTTCACGGTCGCCATTGGCGGGCTCATCACGGTGCTAAACAACGGCTCCAAACCCATCAAGGCGGGTAGCTTGGTGGAGTGGAGCTTCGGTGCTCTCCAGGCGGCACAACACGCTCAATCGAGGCACGCCAGAAGGATCAAAGTGGAAGAGCTAGCTACGGGAGCCGCTAATCAGGACCGGGTGATAGGCCGTGCGATGAATTATGCGAGCCAAGGGCAGAATTTCGATCTGCTGATCCGCCAGTAGACGAGATTTTCTCCCAAACGGGACTGTCGCATTCATGTTGACCCCCTCCGCCGAGTACTCGCTCACTCGTTCGCAAATGGCCATTCTATTCTCCGGCGAATGCCGGACTGCGCTCGGAGACACCGACGCCGCGTGCTCGTCCGTCACCTACGAGTGCCTGCTGCGAAGCGGGGTCGGCGTTGTGCGGCTCGAGGCGGCGGGTCTCGGTCCGTTGTTTCTCTACCAACGCGGCGCGCGCTTTGCAGAAGACCTGCTCGCGTTCGGGTACTCTTCGGTACATCTGGCCGCGAGCGACCGCGTGTGCAACGAGGCCCTCATCGCGTACGGGAACGCGTCCGTGCGCGCGGCATTCGTCAAGTGCGCGAGGGACGCAGTCAACTTGTCCGGGACGCCGGCGCTCACACGCATTGGGTTGCGATCGCAAGACCTGGTGCGGGCTTGCAAAGACTCTCCGGACATGGCGATCGCCGTTCTGCTGCAGATGCCAAAAGATCGAGCTTTCGTAGGACTGAGCGTCACCGATCTCATGCAAACTGGAATTAAGGCAGCGGACCTGGTGAAGCACGGGTTTAGAAGTAGCACTCTCTCTCTTCAAATGGGAATTAGGGCTCCAGACCTATGCCGAATGGGCTTCTCCCACCCTGCAATATTAATATCGTAGCAACAAGTACACACCTTTTTATCCACTCGATTTTTTTATCAAGCTCGCATAGTGAGGGCCCCCGGATCGTAGAAAAGACCGGCGCTAGCAATCGCGCGTGGACCCCCGGTGCGGGACACGGACGCTCGCATTCGGCGCAAATGGGCTCTTACATGGGATGCGACACTCCGCCCGGCTTCTTCGCTCTGCGTCTTTCGTGCAGAACGACGCCCGTCTCCATGGATATGTCAGCCGCCATCCCCAGCGGGGACGCGTGGAAGATCCTAGCCCCGGCCGCGCGCTCCGTCGCCGCCCGTCTGCGAGACGACCACAACATACAGCGCACCGTGGCCGTTCTCGTGGCTACCCCCGACGGCACCGTGCACGTCGACGTCTGCTCCGTGTGCGAAGCGACGGCACTCCGCGATCGAGCGGCCTTGAGGGCGGAAATCTTGAACGGACTCACGACAAGGGGCCCCTTCCGTCGAGAGGTCGCCGTGTACGCCCTGGAGCGCGGCGTCGACGACGTGCGGCACGGCGGCGCCGGAATGCTAAGAGACAAGCGTTCGCGGGACCGGTTGCTATCCCGCGCGCCCTCGGAGCTGGAGCGACAGGTAGGGCGGAACGTCAGGGCGTGCGTGACGGGGCGCGAGGCAGCGCAGGTCCTCTTGAGCGAAGCTTCCAAGAAGGACATGGTCCCGCAAGTGGAAGAACAACTCTGCTGCGCGGTGTGGGAGCGCTTGCTCGAGGTGGACACCGTGGCGCCCGTGCCGGCGGTCGCTGCCAGGGTCCTCGGCAAAAGAGAACTCAAACACCCCGCCGCTCCCCCTCTGGACGGAATTCGAGGGATCCAGAACCCGGAGCGGCTGGCCGAGGCACTCAGCGCGCCGGACAGGACGGCCCCCCACGCCGCGACTCTGCAGCAGCGAGTGGAGATGGCGGTCGGCGCGGAGGTGGCACGTTGGCCGACGGAGCTGAGTGTTGCGGCCACGGCCCCTCGCTTGGGCTACCTACACTCCACGTACAGCAGCGGCGCGGGCAGAACTTGCCTTTATGACTTCTGTCTTCAGCAAGGGTGTCCAGTAGACCTGATGACCGAGTGGCTATGCGATCGCCAGTGCCTGAGCAAGGACGCGCTCTCGGAGCTGCGGGCGTATGCCGCGCGTCTGCTGAGGGGGGGCATGATGAGCGATTGTCCTTCGAACAAAGTACAAGTCGTCGGGCTGCGCAGCCAGAAGACGACGATGCGGATCCACGCGTGCTGCACGCAGCTGCAGCACGACAGGGCCTGTCAGGCGATAGACGCCGCGCGAGGCAGCGCGCCGGACGGGGGGGGGAAGGCGCCAGGCGCCCGGAGCGCGCGGATCGACGCGTCTTGCGAAGCGTACTACAAAACGATGTTTCCGTGGAATGCAATCGCGTCGCTGCTGCACAGGGCCGCCTCGCCGGTGCAGCTGCGAGAGATTTCGGCCGACCAGCGCATGTGGCGATGCCGGCCCATCTTGGAACCGCTGCGGGCGCAAGTGAGCGCGGGCAGGTACACCAGCGTGCACGTTGGGGCGGCTTACGACCGCTGCACCCAGCAGCCGTGTACCGGGGAGGGTGTCGTTTTGAGAACGGAGATGGTACTCGAGATGGACGACGTGCCCCGCGAAGTCTCGGACCTGCGCAGGTGGGAGTGGCTGCGAGGAGCGTGCGCCGTGGCCCTGGTGGTGCTACGGGAGTGGTTCGACGCGCAGCACATCCTAATGTTCGCCAGCGGAAACCGAGGCCCCCACATCTGGCTCCTGGACGAAGCCGTTTTACGACAGACGACCGCGACCAGGGTCATCTGGCTACGCAGAATGCAGGAGCCGTGGAACGAACCCGGCTGGGCTTCCCTGCGCAAAGAACACCTGCTTCCGTTCGCGACGGCTTTCTTCGGCGCCGGCGAGTCGAGCCAGTTCTCCGAAGCGGCCTTGGAGTCGATGCTTCCGCAGCGACTGGCAGCGCTCTGCTTTCCGAGCTTCGACCCCGCTGTCGCGCTGCAGCCGTCGCACCTGCACCGCTTGCCCTTCAGCGTCAACGAGAAATCTATGAGGATCGCGCTGCCCTTCGCCACCCCGGCGGACATGCCCGAAAGCCAGGCGGACATGCCGCTGGTGGGAGACGCCGGATGCAGCGCTTTTCGGCGCGCAGTGCGTGTGGTGCAGGCAGTCGTCAACTCCCTCGAGGGACGCGGCACCTCGGACCCGCTCGATGCGCTGGCGCCTGTGCTTTCCGCGCCCTGGGCGACGAAGGCAGTCGGCAAGCGCACGTCCCCATCCGGCCTGCTGTCGCCGCTGCGAAGCGTAGGCGACATCCAGGTCGACGTGCAGTGCACCCGTCGATGGATAGAAGCTCTGCAAAGCTCCGGGAGCGTCCGGGTGGGCGGGGAGCTATTCAGCGCCGCCAACCTTCCAACGAGAGGCTCCGGCTGTGCGGTCGCTCGCGAGGCGAGAGTCGAAAGGGAGGTCAGGCAACTCCGCCTTCTGGTTGCCGCGCTTTGCCCGGGTGTACCCGACGGCGCCACGGCGGGGCGCCGGCCGCTGCAAGGCCGCCCTTACGTGCAGGGCGCGGCGGGGAGAGTCCTGACCTACTACCCGCAGCTGGACCGTGCGCAGTTTGTGCAGTGCCTTTCGAAAGCGTCGCGCGAGGTCATCACAAACAGAGCCTACGCAGAAGTCGACTTCGGAACAGCGCACGTCGCGGCCGCGTGGGGCGCGCTGTGCGCGCACCTGGGCAGAGAAGCGGCGTCGCTTGCGTGCCCGTGCCTCGAGATGGCAGCCAGAGACAAAGCCGCCGCCCGCCGGAAAGTAGCTTCCGAGAACAGAGGATGGTCGACATCGCGCGCGAAATCGTCGATACTCGCGGCGCTGAACCAGGAACTCGACGACGGGATTGCGCGAAGTCCGTTTCTGGAAGGGCTGGTGTCCGAAAGACCGCATGCAATTCAAGCGCTCAGGGCGCACCCGTCGATCGCGGGTGCCCCCCTTCAAGACATTTGCTCCGGCGTGGAAAGGGCAACGAAGCCATCCGTTCGCGAGATGAGTCTGATGCTGCAGACGCTGGAAACCGCGATGCTGGCCGAGGCGGTGAGGTCGTTCGACAAGGCCGGCATCGAGACCGTCGCACTGATCGCGGACGGCCTTCTCGTGCGCCCGAGGGGCGATATGGACGCGGACGCGGCGAACGCCGCGGTTTCGAGTGCGTGCTCCCGGGCGCAAGCCGACATCCTCGCGGCCCTCTCGGTGGGCGTTGTCCTGGACGTCGAACGCCCGATCGCGTCGATCGCGTCGCCCGATCCGAACGCATCCGTTCACGTGCTGCGGAAGGAATGAAATGAAAAAATTAGTACGTTAATGTTTGATATGTAGTGTTTTCGAGTGTGATCGACTGTACAAACTTGTCCGTTTCCAGTGATTCGCCTTTGCCGATAAATTGGTCGAGTACGAAAGGACTTTCAATTGTATCTGCGTGGTTGGACCGGAAACTTACAAGCTGAGCAATTTCCAATAGCACGGTCCGAAGTCGGGCAAAAGACGAGAGAGTGCCTTCTTTTCGCACAAACGGAAGAATCGTATACGCCCAAGTTTGGTTGAGTTTTAATTTGACTTTCATTTGTGCGATTAATGATGTGAAACCCTGTCTGTGTCCTCTGTACAGAACTCCAGGCGAGGATAAAATAAGTGCCGCGGTGGATGAAACTGCGTCATCTCGTAGAGAGATCCGACTCGAGGTGAAATTGAGCGTTCGCAGTTCTCGAATCTGCGACCCCGGGAATTTATCAGCCGTTTTTGCTATCAGATTCCGAAGGTCTGTGAAAGAGTTCGATTCCAACCAAAATACCGTGTTCGTTTGCAAAACGACTGTTGAAGAACAATTGGTATCTATAGTGTTTGCTGGGAGTGTGCACGATGGGCAATGAAGTTCTTCAAATGTTTTTAAAAAATCGTCGATATAAACATCCGAAGCACACGGGGCGAATTCAAAAATAGTGTGTATTCCAACGCATTGGTAGAACGTTGCGTTGTCACCAGTGTGACTTTTCAAATCTTGCGATTCCGCGATTGCTCTTGGTAAGAATACCGAAGCTTGGGAAATTACCGAAGCGGCGAACAGAAATGCGCCTGTAACATACAGCAAAGACGCGACCGTGGCCGTTAACCGCCCCCACCTGCGCATCCGCCCTCGCCACCTCCGCCTACCCGTGGCCAGAAGCACCGAGGCAAGACCGTTCTACCATAGCGGAGCACCCACCACCCATTTCGGGTTCGGATCGCTTATTCAACCCCGTGTCTCGGTAACGCCTATTTTACCGCGCAACTACGGGTTGGAAATGGAATATATCTATTGCATGTCTCCCAAACTAAGTCTCAGGACGGGGTTCATGGCCACTCGCGCCAGCGTGTCGGTAGCGATCAACGTTTTGTTTATAACTTTGCTCAAGAGCGGCACCGACTGCATTGCGACGAGTTCACTCGCTCGGGCGATCGTCTTAACGCTGTCTAAACTAGCGTCTGCGCCCGATAGCATGGATTTCATGGACTGCGTCATGTTGCCCACCGCGGGAGCTATGCTCTTGACGGCGAAGTTCGCGCTGCTTATGGTCAAAACAGCGTCGCTCCTCAGCTCTACGATGAGAAATACCAGCGAGAGCAAGACGGCGATGCACAGTACGCCCGAGAGCGCTCTCGTGATCGCCGTGACATTGTGCAGCACCCGCTCGATGCCGGAGGGCGCGGCCGACCAGGCGATCCCGGCCTCCACGCGACCAAGATCCCTTTTGATGTGCGTCGGCTCATTCGAGGATTTGGAAAGCGGACAAGCGTAGCGGTACATCAAGCGATTTTCTGGTAAATTGAAGAGTATGGGCATCCTTGGGCATCGCCGTCGCCTCGAAAATGCGGCGGCGATCGGGTTTTATGTTGAACGCGCGGTGACGCTAAAGATGATGGTACTTCTCCTGGCCTGCTGCCGCCGGCGCATGCAAACCGTGTTCGGAGGTCGATTCGACGAGCAGTTCGAGCGCCACTTGCAGCATCTCGGGAAATGTGCCCGGGAGAGGAGAGAGTTCATGATACTCAAGAGCGTGGTCTACGGCGGGCCTCTCCAGGGAGACAGCGGAAGCGGCTCTCGAGCTTGCTTTCGATTTCGAGGTTGCGAGAGACTCGACCGCCTGCGCGGCCTTCTCTGTAAAATTGACGCGGGGGGGTTTGAAAGATCCGACCACCAGCTGACGTTCCACTCTGCATTCGAGCGGTGCGTGGCACGGGTACTCTACAAGGACGAGTGGACCACCCAGAGAATTTCCATCATGAAAGTCAACGACTGGACTTCGACGCCGTCCGAGGTGATGGTGTCGACGCCTCGCCGATTCGGAAAAACGTTCAGGTAGACACACGTTCCCGCACACCACACAGCCGTGCGGCCGAGCTTTCATATTCATCCCTGCTGCCCGGCAGCATCGCCATGTTCGTCGCGGCGCTGGCTCTGTCGGTCGCGTGTGAGATCGTCATCTTCAGCCCGGCTCGGCGGGCTAGTCGCAAGCTGCTGGAGAGAGTTGTGGAATTCATCCGTGTTCTCGGACAGGAAAAAAGGATAACGGAATGTGAGTTGCCCACCCTGTCCCAAACGATCCGGTTCGGCGACGAAGGTGGTAAACGAACCATCTTGTATGTGGATATACATTCTCATATGGACGTGTATAGATAGGTTCTCCGTCCCCTCCTGCGCAGACAACCAAGAAGTTTGCTGTCTGAACTCTCTGGACGGAGCGCTGGCGCGCGTTCGCAGTTTCCCGTCGAAAGTAGGGGTACGCAGTGCCGCACAGCCCGTAGACGCCCTTGCGCCCTGTTCACAAGCACACCAGGCAAGGCAGGCGGCAGGCGGCCGTGTTGTTCTCTCTGTTGTGTCAACGGAGGCGCTTGCGCCCCCGTGCGGAGGATTCGCCGCACGGAACAAGGCCCATTTCAACCTGAGCGAGATCCTTGTCTCGCTTTCTGCCTTCTCCACTGGGTCTGTAGAGGCGCTCGAATATGCGTTCCTCTCGCTGGATGCTCTTCTTCTCGCCCGAGAGGATTTTTCCGCAGTACAAGGTCGGAAAAGGCTGCGACAACTCGTGCAGTAGGCAGTCCGAGTGTGCCACGAGGCGTTCCCCCTCCTTGCACCGAACGAGAACGGACGTCAGCCAACTGCTCTCGGCGCGAGAGGTTGACCGCCGACGCGCCGCCGCTGTGAGGAGCGCGCAGATGTCTGGCACGCAGCAAAGCTGCGTCGGCGTTAGTTCGAGGAAGCAGGTGCGCACGCCGCGCCCCACCGTTCCCTGGCAGAACATCCCGTAGTGGTCCACCTCTTCGGCGAGCTCCAGCAACCCAAGACAGCCCTCGATTCCCAGCTGGCACGCCTCGGGCCCGAGCGGCCAGATCTGGCTGCGCAGACTCGTGTACACGCTCGTTACCTCGACGAGCGACGCGCGCGACCTGCCGCGCAAAAAAGTAGCCATGCCCGTTGTGGAAACTGACGATACGTAACTTTGCATCAGTCGCAACACGTGGGTGTCGAGTGTTATGACGTCCGTCGAGTAGAGCTCTTTCATAAGCTCCGTGCCAATTCGTACGATGTCGGTGTCCCAGCACCTGCAGAAGGGGTCTTTGCAAGCGAGAGTAATCTGAAAGTGCAAAAACTTCATTACTCCTTCCACAAGCAGCTTCGCAGTTCGTCGAAGCAGAGGCGAAGAAGAGCACTCCTGAAAAATGGTGCCGCGCAATCCTTCCATCCGCATGAGCTGCGTGCACCCCGCCATGAGGTCTCGAAAAAGGTTAGTTTTCACTTCGACGTCTTTGCAAAATGCGCCGGGTCTGCTCAGATCAAGGACAAACATATCGTTCGAAAGTACAGACAGCTGCATGATCGCATCGGCGTGCGCCGAGAGCAGCATATCGGCGCTCGCTCTCGCGACTTCACAGTTTGCACACCGCAGGAACTCGGCCGCCACGGAGCCTCCGGAGATCTCCATGTCACCTGCTGTGGCATCCGTGACATAGCAGCGGGAGCCAGTTGCTGCTACGTCGCGGATGAAGTCGCACACCATGGAGGGCACTAGACGCAACCCTGCTTCCCAGATGCGCTGGGGGACGTAGAATTGAGTCTGCGCCTTCAACAGGATCTGGCTCCACGCCAGGCGGGCGGCCGGCGTCGCCCCCGGGTCCAGGTGCACATCGCTCCCCGCCAGCGACATGATTGCCGCCTTTGCGATGCAACCCCATTTATAGATTTCGCCTCTGTCTGTGGGTGATTCGTAGCCGCTTAAAATGCACTGCACGCTTTGTAGCGACAGTGGCCTTTTGCACAACACCATAGCTTTTCCGTTGGCAACGGCCAGCAACTGCCACTTAAAGTTGCGGTCAAAGCCGCTCGGCATATTCAACCTTGCCTCCTCCAAACGCCGCATCCCCGACTCCGAGAGAATCTTCGATGCCTTAACTAGGTTCAGCGCGCTGATGCGATTTTGAAGCGGCCCGGTGATGCAGCAGTCGACCAAAACGTCGTTGTTTTCGCGTACAGCGCAATGCTGGTGCGACCGAAGCAAGAACTTATTCTCATGGATGCACCTGGCCATGAGGCGAATGCAAAGAAACTGCGCGTGCCTGCTCGACTCAAATCGGATGCAGCGACCCCAAGTGGCGCTTGGCACGAAGGCACAGCAGTTCCGCACCACGCCCATTGAAAGCAATCGTAAGCACGACTCCAGCACAGAGATTGTTTCGGATTTTGCCAACACCGGGAGTATCACTCTTCTGACCAAGCCGTGCAGATGAAGCACCACGAGTGGACTGTCCGTTGTCATTATGCTGGTCAGGGTCTGGCATAGTGTCGGAATGTAGAAGGCGTCGCTGCAAACAATCTCAAGCAAGGTGGAGTTCCTTGCAAAGTCGACAGTGACCCACACGTTGTCGCCGTGGTTGTTAAGAAAACACTGGGCGTCGGGAAAGCGGTCGAGTTGTCGCCTTGCGGTTTCCGGGCTCGAGAGGGGTCGTGCGTTCATCTCGCAGAGCGCGTCTGCTGCTATGACGGCCTCTCGCCACCTGTCCACCAGAGAGATCGCCTGGTATCCTTTTCTGATTTGGTCGCCAGACTCAGTGCCCATGCACGCGAGTAGCAAGCTCATTTGCCCCTGCAGTGAACCCTTAAATTCGCGAGCTGCCAAAACACGCAGTGCCCCCTCGAAAAATAGTTGAAATATTGCCACTCGAAACGGCTCCTCTCGCCCTTCGACCAGCAGGTTTAGTTTGCTCAAAAGCGTGTTCTTAAACGCCGACTATTCAATCTCCGCAAACACAGCGTCAGGCGTACAACGCGGGAGCAAGCACCTCCCCAGCGGAACGAATACCTACGTTTGCGGATTTGAAACACATTGGCCCCACTCGAAACGGCCGCGTGCGCCGCGGAACCCGCAGGTCCAGTTTCGTTAAGGGTGAGTTCTGAAACGCACCTGGTCCGATCCACTCGAGAGCGGTGCAACTCGAAAGGATCAGATTACGCAAGATCGACTCCCCAAATGCATAGGATCCGATGCCCTTAAGCGCGAAGCAACGCGTCAGGTCCAGCTGTGACAACCGGGACATGGCAAACGCTGAAGACCTGATATTCCGGAGTGCAACGCAGTCACTCAGGTCCAGCTTCCGTACCAACTTTAAATTATAAAACGCATTGCTCCCGATCTCCTCCAGCGCGGAGCAACCCAAAAGGCTCAGAAACGACTCGCGATCGCGCACAACAAAGGTTTCCCCGGGGACCCTCGGGTTCATCGGAACTATTCCACTCAGATGAAGCCTCAGAGGGTCTATGATTGAAGTTATCTGGCGATCCTCGTTTCCAAATGCAGATGATCCGATGCCGCGAAGCTTGCTGCAGCCGGAGAGGTTCACCCTGAACAACGGCGACTGCGTAAACGCTTCCGCGTCGATGGTCTCGAGCTCGTCGCACGCCGAGAAGTCGACCGAAACGATTAGCCCGTACGGGTCTTTGAAGGCGTTGTCTGGGACGAAGCGGAGCTTGGCCTCATTGGGGGGCTTGATCTCAATCAAATCCATGGTATTGGGATTGTCATGGACGTTGTACGGCATTTCTTTGGCGACGAGCACGCCGAAAACCACGTCGTACGGCTGTTGATTTGTGCGTTTGAATGTGGTGTGGGCTTCTATGAAATCCCTCCATTTTGTGGACACAGGTTTCAGCCTTCCGATCGTCGCTGCGGTGGGACTCCGAAAAAAAATAAGCTTGAGCACCTCCTCGAATAAATCGGGAGAGAGCGCATCTATATTATTTCCCGTCGCGAGCGGGGGTCGGACGCTAGCCACGCGGCTTGCGCGCCCGACAGGCGATTCCGACTGCGCACTCGTTCCGAGGCGGTGCGTGCTGGGGAAACGGGACCGCGACATAAAGGAGGTCGATCTCGTGAATAAAGCTGGCTCGGACCAGCTCGCTCGAGCTGGCTCACCCCCTTTATCCCGACGGAGTGAGCGCGGTTTGTGTTCACCGCACAGAGCGGGTGGCGCGAGCGGGGGTCGGACGCTAGCTACGCGGCTTGTGCGCCCGACCGGGCGCCCGCAGAGCGGCGTGCCGTGTCGTTGATAAGAACCAGCTCTGTATTTGAGCTTGCGGGATGAATTAATTTGGAATCGATCTCAAATGATATTCGATCTCAATTACGACTTGGATATTACGAACGGTCCTTTACCAACACTCGCAAATTTACCG
>Ga0115547_1001099_pt1 | contig 16314 bp, 10 predicted proteins | sample COGITO_mtgs_1004_3_FD_87185 | JGI IMG/M metagenome (GOLD analysis project Ga0115547, IMG submission 87185) | Pelagic marine microbial communities from North Sea - COGITO_mtgs_100420 | ecosystem: Environmental > Aquatic > Marine > Epipelagic | place: Germany:Helgoland, sampling site Kabeltonne...
ATCCCAGAGAATCCAAAGACTATCCCAGATAATCCAATAGACTATCCCAGAGAATCCAAAGACTATCCCAGATAATCCAATAGACTATCCCAGAGAATCCAAAGACTATCCCAGATAATCCAAAGACTATCCCAGAGAATCCAACAGACTATCCCAGATAATCCAAAGACTATCCCAGAGAATCCAACAGACTATCCCAGATAATCCAATAGACTATCCCAGAGAATCCAACAGACTATCCCATCTTCGGTTGTAGAAATCACGACGAATTGTTTATTTTAAATTGGTACAAATTACCGCTTTGTAGAATATTTTTCAACTGTGGAGTCTTAATCACAATCTCGGTTGACAGCAGGTTCTGATAATAGTAATAATAGATTCACATGAATTCAAGTACACGAAACACAAAGAGTTAATCGTCTAAATATAATATTTTGAAATATTATGTAAATAATTACATTTGGCTAATAAAAAATCTGTTATAATATTACAAAAAATCTAAATTTGATAGTGGATTGAGTCTATTTTTAATCATAAGCATAATGCAGCGTGGGATTGGGTCGCACTTAGTATGCATCCAAACCTAACAGTTGAATGGTTGCTAATGTTCAAACTCTTCGAAACTTTTCTTCAAATCCACCGTATCGGGAAGTTTGTCTACTTTTTGCAGTAAATCTTGAAAGGCCGTGAAACCGGTCAAGTATTTTGGGTCGTTCCCGTTATTGGATTTTTGGTTTATATTGTCAATCGAAGTTTGGAGAGTCTTATTGATCCGAACTAAGGTTATGGATTGATTCGATACCTTGTAGATCCTTTCGATCCAATTACACAAAATTGAATGTTTCGATTTCTGACTGTTGGTTAAGGGTAAGATCCAGCTGTTTCTATTCTTAAGTCGACCAAAAAAGTACTCCAAATATATTTTTTCCAAACCTTTCGCTTTGTTGGGTTGGGTAATAATCACGTCAAATCGTTTGTGCTTCTTTGGTTTTAAGAACTTAAATCTGATTTTGTACATTCTCTTTTTTAGATCCGATCCACTTGCTCCTGGTGTACCCTCCAATAAACCATCATACAGTACATACGCAAGACCGTGCTTCAATTCACCCTTTTGATTTTTGTATGTTTTATTGTACGGAATGTAATGCCCTTCTCCCGGTAGATAGATTGTATCGATCAAAACCCTACCATTATTTAGATGGGGTGTATCTATGAACAATGAATTTTTAATCATTTTAATTTTGATCTAAGAATTGTTTTTAATTTTTTTTAATTTTTTTTAATTTTTTTAATTTTTTTTAATTTTTTTAATTTTTTTTAATTTTTTTTAAAAAATAATTTAAATTGTTTTTTGAACAAAATAAATATCATAAAAATATTATGAATCGCATACACCATCAGCTTACCGTCCAAACGAAGTTCTATGAAAGTGATCGTAAGTGCGTAAAGATGGATGTTATATATTTACCAGGTGAGGGGTATTACGTACCATGGAATCGGGAATTTGAGGTTGTTTACGAAGATGAGAAGCATTGTGGTATCGAGTATTTATTGTTTGATGGTTTATTAGAGGAGACGCCAATGGGTGATCGAAATAAGATCACACGAGGGATGAAGGATCGGGTTCATAACATCCGAAACACACTGATGAAGCCCCAGGCTTTGTGTGTGAAGGGGAAGTTTGATATTATTGTGATGAATCACGAAAGTAGAGGTTTGCAACACAACCAGTCAAGGAGGTACTGTAAGTGGTTGTTAGCTGGATGTCCAGAAGCGCAGAATAAGGGAAAGTGTGCGGTGGGGTGGACACAAAGGACTAGAAGGAAATGGGAGGAGTGGACGAATTTGGACACGAAGACGTATTTTGCGTACCAAGAATGGGCAAGGTGTATGATTCGATCGAAACATGAAGAGGTGTTTGTTTTGATAAAGGTGGACCCTACACTGCATACATGGATCGATCGAATGATCAACAAACCGCCAAAAGGTAGGGAGCTGTTTCAGGTGAAGTACCCATGTGGCAAAAGTGCATTCCATGATCTTCTTTTGCAGATCCGAAGTTTACCAAGAAATGATGGAATCGAATTTGGTAAAGCCATGAAGGTGTTTGAGGTGGAGACGAAAAGGAGAGTTGTTGATGTTCAAGTAGGGGGGGTGGATGAGCAAAACTCATTTCGTTCTTCGTTTCAACCCTGGGGAGTGAATAAATTCCTGCACTTGGATATGGCCAATTCCATCCAATCCTATCTAGATGAAACGTCCATTCAAACTCATCATGATGGGGAACGAATCGTGTCTGATTTAGCAACTAAAAATGTGACCCAACTCTTCCATGGAGCTTCTTCTTATCTTGTCTACGCATCCGGTCTAATCGACCATTACGTCAATCGATTGTCCGACCCGAATGGCGGAATTCACAACAGTTCAGGGATTACGGAGATTTATCACCAATTGAGACGCAAGAAATTTGGTACGATTCGTATCGATCCGTTTATGAAAAACAACATCAATCTCTTACGATGCATACTAAAAACCTGCCTCTGGATCTATACGATGGTGAATGGGGATATTATTATTGTCAATAACAGTCATGCGGACGGGGTTCCTCCTCCAACTCCGTTTTTAGAATATGTTATGCGTCAGGAGGTAGATGAGGTGAAGAAGGGTTTTCTTCTTGTTTGGAAGGTTCTCTATGAGATGATCTTTAGTTATGGCGCGTATCATATTTACCCAACTCCCTATAACGACAACCCATACCTGTACCCCTTCTACGCTCTGTTTAAGGTAAAGGAGTTGTGTCGGAACAAGAGTAAAAGCAAGAGGGGGGATGGTCTAACCGGAGGGGGGTCCATATCTGCTCGATTTAACCTTCTCATCCACCCTCTTGATGCGGTGTATAAGGTGTATCGAGTCTTTCACGCTTCGAACATCACCAGTAGTAGCCCACGAGCGATCACTTGTTTTGATGATTTACAATCCATTACTCTGTTGTACGGTTCCCAAAACATATGGTTGTGTGGTAAGGCTAATGATCGGGCGGTCACTGCTGGAAAGAAACAAAATAAAACCATGCACCTGGATAATCTTCACATCCCGTTTGTTGATTACATCCAATCCTGTACCAAGATTCGTAATCTAAAGATGTGTGATTTGGTCAACTCCCGTGAGCATCGTCGCTTGTTGGCCAATCTTACAGCATACTCAAGTGTGATGGAAATTGATGGACAGCGACCTATGTTCTTTAAATACGCCCACACTCTTGTCTTACGCAAAGATAGAGGAGAGGGATTCGAAACCTGTCAAGATGTCATGAATCTAATCCATTCAGACAACTTCACTAAGTATTGCTGTACCCACCTCTCCTCCAAAGTTGAATCCGAACGACGAGATTCATACTTTTCGATTAATGTTATATTTGTTGATGCCGATAATCTTGCCTCAATTACATCCGAGGATCAGGTGAAGATGATTGTGTATCGATCGAATGTTTCCAAATTCGGCGAGGCGCCGTATCATTCCAATTATATCCTCTGGTTAGACGACAACAACGATTCCAAAATCGATCGTACGAAATACATTGTACTGAGTAAGCGATTGGGTCTAATCCACAGGCGATATGTAACACATATGCATCGAATGGTATTGTGGCATCACACGACAAGGCTATTTCTCCCCCCATCTATGTTCGCCCAGAGATCGCTTCATGTTGTGGATGGTTATCTCACGGATGCCGATCGGGAATGGCTATCCCACCATGAAGGGAAGGGGACACGAATCTACACATTTCATCATCGAGATCGTAGTTACATCATATTTCCTTACTTCCCGAAGCCAAGTAGTAAGGGGTGTAGAGATAAATTTGATGGGAGGATGGTGTACCCTCGATTCTCGGCTACGTATCCCAAAACAACAACAAACTACTTCCAAATACTACGTCCGTATGTTATGAACGCAACCGAGCATTTTTTTAAGATGATTCTACGGAATGATGCGAGGTGCTCGAATCTTGCCTCGTATTTCAAAAGTCAGTTGGGTTACCTAGGGGATGATCTTGAAAAACAATTTCGTGCATGCCAATTGCGTTTGAACAATCACAATCAGAGTACATGGAACATGTCGTACAGTAACCATGCCGTGGATCTAAAAGGGGATTGTGTGTTGCTCCAAAGTTTGGCCTATATGATCACGATTATGGATCCAGATTCTGTAGAATATGTCGACTCGGTCACCGGAGTTCATAGGTTTCGTAATATTGATATCATGAGCCCTTTTGAGGGTTACATCAATCAATGCACAAAGTCAAATGTGGCGGAGGTTGTATGTCGAACCGATGAGGGGGATGAGGGGTTTCAGGTTCTTATCCCGAACAAGAAAAGAAAAGCACCCCACCACGACCTCCTATATGATGATCTTCAGTACACTGGAAAAAAAAATAAAAAATGAATAAAATATAATCAGTAGTTTTCATCTCATCGTTCTACTATTCATCATACTACTAAGTAACAAAAAAATCATGACAGCCGAGTTTACAGTATACGCAATTGACCGAAATGAAGACTCTTTGTTTGCATGTATTTCAACATTCTTACAACGTCTTGAATTTGATCCACTCGTTGCATCGATCCCCTGTTTACGTGGTTTATGCACTTATATGTGTAAATTGAGCTTAAATGGGGATGGTACGGTCGACTCATGGAGTCTAAGGACGCTGATTGCTTCTGAGTTAGATAAGAAGGTTGAAGACCTTGAGAACAACGACATAGACGAATACTTCCGTACTATCGAGTCGTCTGCTGGTGGGGAGTTAGAGATGCGTATCTTGGCAAAAGTGTTTAATCTTAAATTTCGCATTTACAATAAGGATGAAGAAAACAATCTTTTCGAAGACAAAGTGATTGAGGAAAGGGAAGGTGGATTAGAGATACATTTATTGCATCAGGAGGATACCCAGCATTACTACGACTTACTTCTCCGTACGAAGAAGAAGATCGAAGAGGTTGAGAATACGATGATGAAAGATCGGCGTGGGATTTCTATCAAGCTAAGAGCGCGAGAGATTCTTATAGAGGTTTGTGTGGATAAGGATGGATATGGTTGGATACCATATCTACAGAAATCTCCACAGTATCATAATCTACAAGGTTTACTTCAATTTGTAGTCTCAGAGAATATGAGAAGTGCTAAGAATGATCAATGTCGAAAAGATAAAATAAGAACGATGAAACAACAACTGCATGAACTCCCCCGCACTAAATGTACGAAGGGCAAAGACTTCATTGTTCGAGTTGATGACGAGCTTCAGGGTTTCTTATTAGGCTATGGAGGGAGAAGCACCAGTAGCAAAAAACTAACCTACCCCTTACCACTCCTTGATTCAGTGTATGGATTAATCAAAGAACAGCTAATCGAAGGAACAATCGACGATGATGATGATATGGAATTATCAACATTTTTACAAAAGGAGAAGGATAATATAGTGATAATGAGAGAGTACCAAAGTCTCATCAAAGCGTTCAATAAGGATGATATCAACAACCTACTTAGCATGTGGTTCTCTTCAAAAAATGGTCACCTAACACAATTACGTAACCATCCATATATTAAGAATAGTGAGATTCAAACCATGATTAAGATATTCGAGGATTACTTTGATAATGAACTTATGAACGAGTCTTCGGTGGATAACTTTTCTCGATCGTATGCTTCTCGCTGTATGCAAATTAAAACATTACACAAGAATGACAACTCAAAGGACCAAGATAATCGAGATGCCTTTCATCCAAACAATATAAAGGAATTCCGTAAATTGATCACCAAATGTGTGCTGATACATTGTAAGTTATTCACGAAGGATGATTTGATTAATATTTCGGGATTGGAGATTATGAAAAGGGTATTCTACGACCCCATGATCGACTTTGTTCGTGATGATGATGGGGTGGATCTTTGGTATCGAATCACTCCTTGTATTCTTCTTGTTCTTCAACATATCACCAAGACCCATAACAGGGAATCAAGGGCCACGATTAAGTCAAAACTTGATATCATGTTGATTCATTGGGAGGCCTTTTATTTTGCCACCTACTCCAAAAACTTGGACATGAAGTCAACCTCCGCGGCCTATTCCCGTTTGGTTCCATTTATTGAGAAGTGGAGAGAAGATCGAGAGACTGCTTCGAGGATTAAACATGATCTAGATTCAAATAAAATGACCCTCTCGAACTCAAGCTCAAGTACTTCAAATAAAATGCTACCTATGGGTTATTTGATCGGACAGGAGTTGGGGAATGCTACATATACAGTCAATCAGGAGATCAACTGGGATCAGACCTATACATATTGCAGTAAAGAAATAAAATACCTACGATCCTTGATCACCGGTATCTTTGGGAGTTTCTTCTTTGGTCAACGGCTCTTAGGTTTCAAGGATACTTACGTAATCATCATCACAAGAACAGAGAATGATATCAAATCAGCAAAGGAGGCTATAGACTTTACAAAAACCACAGCTTTCGTTACATTCTTTAATTCAAAACTCCCCATAAACAAAGGTAAGGGTTGTTCGGTAATTGTTGTGTATATCGATGACGAGAAGAAGAAGGTAGAGAGGATGAGCGATATTGAGGAAGATCAAATTAAACTTATTTTCTACCGATCGACGAAGGTAAAGGGGGCTTCCAATATTGTGAATACAAACTACCCATCGGAGTATGTAATCTATAAGGCTGATTCAGTTAAAGATAAAGAAGTTGTGGGCTACTTTATCATGGATCCGGTGAAGGTTGGGTTAGTATTTCGGAGGTATTTCCTACAATTTGATACTATGATTGATTGGGAAAATAAAGTTGGATTCACCCCAACGATGCTTTCACGTAAATCTAGATATCTCCCAAGCTCTACAATTCCAGAGGTATTGGAAGAAATTCAACAGAATAAAGTGTCAGAGAGAGATTATCCAATAATTTATGAATATCCAAAAGATCCAAAAGATCCAAAAGATCCAAAAGATCCAAAAGATCCAAAAGATCCAGATAATAAAATGTTGGTTTCGGTAGTATATTTATTTGAGAGACCTAGAGCCAAGGGGTGTATAGAAAAACACAATGTACGCGAAATCTTCCCCAAGTCTATGGAACATTGGGATACCAAGCTGCAAAGCTTTACTCAGCCTTTACGGAAAACAATGATTAACTTTGTAGAAATATGCATATTTATGCATGAGAACACCATATTGAAAAAAATTTTTGAATCCATCTTTGGTAAGGGTACTTTCAACAAAGCCTTTCTAACGAAGACCTTACATCGATTGGAAAATCATGATGACGCTACAAGATCCAAAAACTATTTGGCAAATCTGAGAGAAAGGATAGAAGATAGTGGCTTGCTTATACTTATTTCCATACTTTTAACCAATTGTGATCCTCATTTACATAAGGATGGCTACTACGGAGAGAAAGATTTAATCTACCAAACAGCCGGAACTACGAAGTCAGGAACGGCAATTAAATTCAAGTATATTGAAATCATCAATCCACCACCACATGCCCATCCTACTGATGCACCACCACATGCCCATCCTACTGATGCTCCACCACATGGTATTAGAAAGAGGAAGAAACAAGAACCAAGCAGTCGATGGAAACCAAGCAGTCGATGGAAACCAATCATTCATGGATTGGCCTATGCGTACGTGAGTTCAGGCCCGGACGAATCGTGTAGGTATTTCTATCCTGTTCGTGTGGTGGGAGAAATCGACCAATTGAATTATGTAATAAAATTCTTTGGCAATGATCCGAAGATCTACCCAGTTTTAAAACACGATTTGATTCCATTTGTGAAAGTTGGGGATACAATTTCTGGATGCTGGGAGGAAAACAAGAATCATTATACTGCCAATCTGATTCATCTTGAGGAGTTGGACGATGACAACATAAGTGCATCGTATCAATTTAAAAGAGATGGTGTAGTCGTAAAAGATGTATCTATTGATATGGTTCTAATCTGCCGCCCCATTCCGAATAAACGAAAAAAGAGACAGAAAAGGGTACTATAAACCAATAATATCATTTTGTGATATGTATCTTTACCATAAATGTTTTTTTTTTACCATAAATATTTAAAGCAAAATGTCATCAGCATCCATCACATTTCCTTTGGTTTTTGATATGGATACAAACACAACTATGGCCGGAGAGGATATAGGCGCGGTAGAAGATATCGATGTGGATGCTATTATTGAGATAAATGTGTTTGATCCTGCTAAATACTTTACCTTGAAATTCAAACAAGGAGATGAAGATACGATTGAATTTGATGTTGATTTCATCACAGGATCGATTCAGCCATTTGATGAAATGAAGTTAATTGATTGGGTGTATTATCCAGGACAAACACTGGGTACTTATGTTGGTGGTGATGGGACGACGTATAGTAATCCAAGCACAGAATTAAGCAAAACATGGACTTCAAATATTTCAAAGTATCCTAGTAACTCCGTTGCTACGAATCTACAAAGTATCTTCATGCAATTCATTGGTGACCATTACTTCAACCACCCATTGGCCACTGCTGCGATTGAGAACGACACCACCATAGGGTCTACTATCAATCAACTACTCACTCAGTTGGCAACATCTTGGACAAAGACAGGGACAACAATTACATCTGACGATATTTTGCTTGCTAAAAGGTCTGTTTTGGAACAGTTTATTAATGATGCGGCGGATGCAACGAACCAACAACGCATTCAAGCAAGTTCAGATGGTACATCTACCTTTACATTTTTAAAAGACGATTCGGTGGATTTTTTGATATACTTTACGAATTCCGTGAAACATGACAACGACATAACTTTTTACGGTGATCAAGCAAATGAATATATCCCTCCAGTATCAGGAGAAGTATTATGGAGTGCTAACATGAATATACAAAACCGCATATTTTTTCATAGTAATTACTTATATTGTATTTCCCGAACAGATTTAGTCGTACTTGATACATCGGATGGAAGTACTGTGGCTACGTATGCGATGAATACGAGCATTGGTGCAACTAATAGGGTTAATAGAATATGTACGATGACCCCAGATCGACAATACTTGGCACTGTTGCCATATTCAAAGTCCACCGATTGGAGAATTTTCGTGTACCATAGAGATGATTGGACCACAGTAGCGTATACGATCAACTGTCCACAACAGATATATGGTATGGAATTCTCTTCAACAGCACTAATCGTTCATTGCACGAATTCCGTGTATGTATATAATATAGAAGAAAGTACGTACACTTCTATGATTGCAGGTACAGGGACTGCACAACAAGGTAACGGTTTTTGTTTATTTGATGATAAGGTCTATGTTGCATATAATTATTTAAGAGAAATGGATCTGACAACAAATACTGTAACACAACAAATAGATCTACCTATATTTGGTTCATACGCAGCATATGAAATTGAAGTATGTGATAATTACATTATTATTGGTACAAAGTATGGTTACGTACAAATGTATAACAGAAGTGATTTAAGTCTCCATAAGGAAATCGAACCACCCTTTGATCCCAATGCAACTAATTATGTATACGATTTAACTATTAATAAAGATGCAACGTTGTTTGCTGTAACATATAAAAAATATGATGGCGTTCATGTGTATGATATGGTGGAGGGTACGTTAAAGTTAGTGACAAATAATCATGAAAACCCAAAAATTGTCCAATCTAGTGTAGATGACGTAAATACTTTTGCTGCTACAAGTGGGTCGGGTTTTACATATTACCCAAGCATATTTAAAGTAGGGGATAATGAGTTGTTTACAGCTGGTGAGAATCTATTTTCGGATTTCAGTAGAAAGATTAAATTACGGGTCAAAATGTCCTAAACGATGGTATCCTTTCACACTAAATTATTATTCTAACTTAATTATTACATCTTAATACTAAACAAAAGTAGAATGGTTTCAACGAACGAAGATTTAAAACATAACTTTGAAAAGATTATACGAAAGGCAAAGTCACAACAGAAGATTGATTGGGAAAAGATTTCGATACCGAATGAATTCAAGGAGTATGATGATACGAAGGAAGATGTTGGTGCAGCTGAAACCAAAAATCTTTTACGAAAGATTGCGATTGTTAAATTGAATGGAGGATTGGGTACCAGTATGGGATGTTGTGGACCTAAATCGATGCTAAGGGTGCGGGGAGAGGACTCCTTCTTAAGTCTTATTGTCAAACAAATAAAGAACCTGAACGATACGTATAATGTAGATATACCTTTTTGTTTGATGAATAGTTTGAATACGGATGATGATACGAAGGGTGAGTTGAGTCGTATTGATGAAGATATCACGCTCGAACATTTCATGCAGTCAACCTACCCCCGCCTTCAACCGAACACCTTCGAACCACTCCGAACGGGTGAATATTCAAAGGAGAATGCAAAGTTTTGGTACCCTCCAGGGCACGGTGATCTATACTTTGCCTTGAAACGATCGGGGGTACTACGTAGGTTAAAGGATCGTGGGATTGAGTATTTGTTTGTTAGTAATGTGGATAACTTGGGTGCGACGATGGATTTGAGAATATTGAATCACATTGTGGATCACAGGATTGATTTTCTCATGGAGGTGACGAAGAAGACCCTACTCGATGTTAAGGGGGGTACGGTCGTTTGTTATGAGGACCAGCTTATGCTCCTCGAGGCTGCTCAAGTAGAGGAACAGTATATGGATCAATTCCAATCCATTGACAAATTTAAGGTGTTCAATACCAATAACATCTGGCTCTCTGTCGATGCCTTACAACAAACCAAACACATCGATCTACCTGTGATTTTTAATAAAAAGAAAATTGATAACCTTATTGATGTTGTGCAATTAGAGACAGCAATGGGGGCAGCACTGAATTCGTTTCCTAATTCAAATGTTCTTTGTGTACCAAGATCACGATTTATTCCTGTTAAGAAAACCTCAGATTTATTCCTACTTCGATCGAATTTGTACAATATAGATCGAAGTACTGGTAGTGTGAGTCGTAGGGATCCTTCGAAACAACTACCAATAATTCGATTTAGTCCCCAAGAGTACCAACATCTTAAAGATTTTGAATCAAGATTCCCAAGCGGGATTCCAGATATTAGTAGATTAAGTGATCTAAGTATAAGAGGCAATATTGTTATGAATGGTGATTGTGTATTACAAGGTAAATTACTATTCGACAACCAAAGAAATAATAAACTACTATTAGAAGATCAACTATTTATCGATAAGGATTATATTTATACGAACAACAACACCTCCATCGATGTAAAAAAATGAAATACATTTCCAATTTTCTTTTCACTTATTAGGTTGTAGGTCTCAATCATGGTTTATACTTCTCGTTTCCTGGTCAAGGATGCGAATTTTTCTAAAATAAAAGCAGCATTGAATAAAATCAGCGATGGAATTGAGAAAACACAAAACGAATTAATCGATGAAATTCTGGAAAACATGGATAAAGGCGCTGTGAAATCCGACGATTTTGTGGATAAAGTTTGTCATCTTCTATACAAACAAACTCTTAATATTTCACAATTTAAGTTTGTTGAGATTTATATTAAAATTTTAAAAAAAATCATCTCGAAGTTCTCTTCGGGCAAGGAAGCTTTATCAAGGAACATTTATCTTATCATCTCGAATATTACTGAATATGAACAAAAACAGCAGACACAAGTTGGAAAAGTGTTATGGATTTTGAAACAGAACAATCTACTTGACTACATTGGCAGCATTAAATTTGATACAGATCCTCTGTATGAGGTTGGGATTGGATATTTCGATAAATGCTTTGATGTCACGAAACATATGTCGAAAGAAGAAGAAGAGGCATTTTCGGTAATTTCAAATGCTACGAATAAGTCTAAGTCTATCGAGCTACGTGTTAAAAATCTGAATGAAAAATTCAAATACGAAAACATCAAGATTAAAGATACAAAATCAATCTTTGAATTGAGATCCAAAAAACCATGGACACTTTATATTCAAATGGAACACAAGGATACATCAACCTATGACGTTAAGAAAGTTGATACACAATTTGACCTACAAACCCTAGTTTCTGATTTGAACCTTAAGGATATGTTTAAAAACTATGAGAACATTACAGCCTTCTCTTTGTTCCAAAACGGGCCTCCAGAATGGGGGGCTCACAAAGGTGGGGGTAGGTTTATATTAAAAACCGATAATTGGGAAGAAAAATATATCGAAATTTTTGAGTGGTTACAGAGTCTGGATAAAGATTCTGGCATAGTTACCGTACTGAGTATAGTGGCTGGGTTTAGGTTTAAGTTGAATCAAGTAAATGGTTGTTATAGCGTTGAAGTTTGGTATACAAGACCAGATGCAGGTAGTAAGGCTAAGCAACATAAAAAATTGGTTGATTTCTTGGAACATTATTTGAAAAATAAAATTTTCCATACGACGAATATTAGAGTGGATATATTTAGTAACAAGAAGAACAATCGTTTAACGAAAGGCAATCGTCGTAATGGTGGGGCGAGCAATCGTCGTGATGGTGGAGCGACCAATCGTCGTGATGGTGGAGCGACCAATCGTCGCGGTATGAACAAAATTTCAATGAGCTACGCTGAGTCATTGAAAGAGAGAAAAAAATGCATAGATTTGACGAAGATTGTCTAATTTTTTTTACCTTATTATAAATATATGGAACGTCAAGAATATATTACTTATAATAATCTACAATCGAATATCGATCCAGTATTCGATGTTCGTTTCAACCAAGTTCCAACTCAACCTCAACGTAAAGAAAACAATTACACATACCTTATAATTGGTATAGCGGCTGCCATTTTTATCTACATGATATACAACAAGAGAAACACAACAACATCAATATCTCCGATACAATTAGAGACTCAAACTTTCAAAGAACCAAAAACTAAGCCATATACCAAACCTTATATAAAACCTAAGTTAAAACAAAATTACATCAATTCAGATCATGCGTTTGATGATATTGGTGACCAACAACAAATAACCCAGGACCAAGGTCAATTTGATGATTATATGTATGAAGATTACTACGATGATGATGAGATAGATTATGATAACGGTGTTAAATTTTCACCCCCACTACGCCCGACAATAGTATAGATTTTCTTTTTCTTTTTATTGTAATGATCGACTCTTATGAGATTCTGTACCTAGACCCCAATGAGTATATTTCCAAAGAAATTCTGAAAACAGCATACAAATATAAGGCAAGACAAACACATCCAGACATGGGGGGGTCGAATGAAGATTTCATTAAGGTCAAGGAGGCGTATAAGTATGTATACCGTCAAATGAGACCTATTTGGAATACCACGAATGAAAATGTTGAATACCAAAAACAAATAAGAACAGCAACCGAACAAACAATATCTACGAATGGTGATGAGTTTGATGAGGAACAATTTCATCGCGACTTTAATAATTTTAAAATTAAAAGTGAGTATGATGTTGATTTGGTGTATGTAGACAATGGTATTAAGATGCCTTCTATCAAGAAAGAGTCTAATTTTCACAACGAGTTCACCGATCACCATGACCAGTTTAAGAAGAATGATAAAATCATATGTTACGAAGAGCCAAAGGCTGTGAACAGCATGTATGAGGCTGATATAACTATATTGGGGAGAAGCAAAATCGAAGATTTCTCAACATCTAAGTCTACTGATTATTCAAAGGCATATACAAAATACAACACGATATACCAAAATATCAACATCCCTAAAGACAATGATAATATCATATCAACAAGACAATTCCAAACCTTTGAACATGAGCGAAACATAAACACGTTTGATCTAACAGAAGCCGATCAAACGTACTATGCTGCTCAGAACAAAAAAAAGGAAATTGAAGAACAACAAAGAAAAATTAATCAAGCCCAACATGATAAGATGGTGGCCAATAAATATAATTCATACCAACATAGGATTCAACAACCAAATGCATCATAATAGACGTATTATACCCAATGCATCGTTGCGTGATAGCGTGGGATCGTTTAAGATTAATTGACATGCCACTGAACATGTGTTGTGATAAAAGGCTAAGTATTTTGCCCGATTACCAACAATAGTTGAATGAACATTTCCATGTAAGCAATATTCACAACCCGCAAGTCCACAACCATATGTTGGTATGGTTGTTGTTGTGGTTGTTGTTGTGGTTGTTGTTGTGGGTGGTGGTGTGGGTGGTGGTGTGGGTGATGGTGGTGCTAGAGTTCTATCAAAACCGTTAAACAATTGTCTTATAACATTTACATTATCCGAAGTATGACCAGATCGAGGATGTTGATGAATTGGGCGCTGATAATATATAGACATATTATCCGACATAACATCATCAATAAACCCAACAATCGCCCCCCGTCTACGGCGTCTAATTGTGCTTCCGAGAAGTATATCACTCACAACAGTATCGCTTATATCTGAAAGTGTATCACCATTCACATTCGGATTTTCTACAATAAATGGTAACTCATACTTACACATTGGGCATGTGTTATGTTCTCGTAACCATGGTACAATACCACAACACCCACCATCTTGTGGCAGACAAAAATTATGTTTACAAGGAAGCTCGTGAAGTTGTGTATCTGGTTTCTTATCATCCAAGCAAATCGAACACCTTATCTCGACTGCTTTACGCACGATTGGTATACTTTCAATAAAAGTTGGGTCTGTTTTCTTAATCTCTGAGTTTGTCCTCTCATCAAATGATCTTGTTTGTACTAACTCTAATATTTCATCTATTGTGTTCATAATTGGTTAATGATAATATATATATATTGGATTAATATAATTACGGTTTTTCATTTTTTTTCAATCTCTTGGTAAAAAAATGAAAAATCAATACATTGCTGGGTATAGTAATGATATTAATTAATGCAAGATCAAAATCACGATGAAGATGGTAAATAAATTTCTCAACTCCCTTACTTTTCGTGGTTTTAGTAAGAAAGAAAAAGTGTCGGATAATTATTATTTGAAGGAGGTAAGAAATCTAAATAAAGAGATAGAGGACACATTAGATGAACTCGACGAGAGTAAAGACAATCTTCTTAAGACTAAGAAAAAACTCCGTACTATGCGGAAGAAAATATCAACTCTACGTAAAGAAAAATCTGTTCTACGTTCAGAACTATCCAGTATACGTATAGAACTATCTGTTAAGTGTAAGGACAATGAAAGATTACGATTAGAGCTTCAGGAGTATAAGAATATGACGGAAAGCCATAATCATACCGAAACATCACCATCAAATTGTTGTAAAATCTGTTATGATTCTACGAGTGATCGAATCTTAAGATGCGGTCATAAGTTTTGTAATGTATGTGTTCAGAATTGGAATCAGGCTTGTATGGTCGAGGGGCGTCCACTCAATTGTCCATTATGTCGTACGGAACAATAATATCCAACTCCTCTGATCCATATTTTTGTTTTTTACGTTGACATAAATAGATGGAACGATATATACTTAAACAAAACAAAATCACTATCTACCATGAAGAACCCAGTTATTGTTAACAAACTTTGTACAAAGAAAAAAATAAACGAAACGTTTCAGGAACTGCAAAATTTTCTGAAAAATAAACGCAATATAGATTTGTCGGATGACGATTTGAATACTTATGTGAGTATCCTGTACGATACAATCGAATCGCAACAGCATCTGCAACCTGATAGAATACAATTTAATGCCATCCAAAATTTTATCAAACATAAAACATCACCACAACCCCCACAACCCCCACAACCCCAACCCCCACAACCACCACAACCCCCACAACCCCAACCCCAACAACCACCACAAGATACACTGGGGTTTATGCCACGTCAAATCATTAATATGGATCATAAGGATACGACGAATATGTTTGAGAAATTGAAACAAGCACGGTCATTAGAAAATGACAAGAATCCTAATGTAATGCGCAAGAAGTTTTCAAATCATCCACATGAAAAGAATAACGAAAAAGAATTTAGTTTTGATGATGATCGAGATACTTCTCTTTCAAACCTTGATGATGCGTTTGCCTCGGCAGTCCCAACCGGGGAGTCTGCATCATTCCAAAAACGATCAAATGGGACAATTTCTGCAATATTATCACAAATTGAAAACGAAAGAGCGATTCCTGCCATCTCTAAAACAAAACTACCTCCTCCAGTATCAACATCATCACAACAACACCAATCTAATCAACCACCACCCCAACCACAACCCCAACCCCAAGCTCAACAACCCCAACCCCAACCCCAAG
>Ga0115547_1001115_pt1 | contig 16197 bp, 16 predicted proteins | sample COGITO_mtgs_1004_3_FD_87185 | JGI IMG/M metagenome (GOLD analysis project Ga0115547, IMG submission 87185) | Pelagic marine microbial communities from North Sea - COGITO_mtgs_100420 | ecosystem: Environmental > Aquatic > Marine > Epipelagic | place: Germany:Helgoland, sampling site Kabeltonne...
AGACGCAAAGACACTAATGACCAAAGAAAATCTGTCATTCACTTAACCAAAGAAGGCTATATTTTACGCGAAAAAGTAGCACCTAAATCTATGGAAAGGTATGACTACATTACTGAAAATTTCGGATACGGAAAGTTAGAACTACTGTACGAGCTTCTGGATGACTTAGTGGACTGTTTAGACGAGACATTGTAATGGAATAGACTTTTATGATTGCAGCCAGACAAATCAGCAAAAATTGGGGCGGAACGATCCCGGCCCACATAGAAGCCCTCTGGGCAAAATCTCTCACTTCAGAAAATATATTAGAAACCGCCTCATGAAAGATTCGAACTTTCTAAAAGAACACAATGGCCGCTTGATGTGGCACCCAATGACATCCCCACAAGACAGCATCGACAACCCGCCAAAGAGCATCACCAGTTCAGAAGGCGTGGAACGTTTGGCACTGTCCCACCTGATTCCCTCCGACGATCCCACCTACGGCCCCAAGGATTGGCAGGAGGTTTGCGTAGATCATTGGAGTGATGAACTGATTGTTGGGCATGAGGACATAAGGATAGAACTATGACTCGAACCACCGCCGAATTGATTGCGGACCGCGCCCGCTTGATGGGCCCAAATGTCGCGACATTCTATGACGAGCCAATCCATTTCGTCAAAGGAAGCGGTGTTTGGTTGTGGGACGCTGATGGGCGCAAATATCTGGATTGCTACAACAATGTCGCACATGTCGGGCACTGCAACCCCCGTGTCGTCGACGCGATCTGCCGTCAAGCCAGCACCCTGAACACGCATACGCGATACCTGCATGACGGGATCTTGGACTACATCGACAGGCTCACAGCAACGATGGCCCCTTCTCTCGACACCGCCATTTTGACCTGCACCGGATCAGAGGCAAACGACATCGCCCTGCGCATGGCGGAGGCCGTCACTGGCAAACGCGGCATCATTGCTACCGACGCGACATACCACGGAAACACCTCGCTGGTCAGCCAATTGAGCAAATCGAATGTGCCTACCGTTGGCTTTGGGTTGGGTCAATATTTCCGTTTCGTGGATGCACCAGACAGCTACCGTACACCCGATCTTGACGGCACAATATTTGCTGCCAAAGTCAGTGACCAAATAGCGGCCTTAGAAGAAGACGGAACAGGTTTCGCCGCCCTTGTCGTCTGCCCTTATTTTCTTAACGAAGGGTTCCCAGACAACCCCGACGGTTGGTTGAAACCCGTTGCGGATGTTGTGCGCAAGGCGGGTGGCCTATTGATCTGTGACGAGGTGCAATCAGGCTTTGGCCGCACCGGCACTCACATTTGGGCGCACGAAAAAATGGGCGTGGTTCCAGACGTTGTTGTCCTTGGCAAGCCCATGGCCAACGGGCATCCCGTGGGCGGCGTGGTTGCGGGGCGCGACATTGTTACCGCTTTCAGATCCGGATATCGATATTTCAATACCTTCGGCGGCAACCCCGTATCATGCGCTGCGGCCATGGCCGTCTTGGACGAAATAGAAGAAAACGATCTTGTGACAAACGCCAAGATAGTTGGCGATCACGCCAACGCGAGACTAAAGATGCTTGCCCAAAAATATGAGGTCATCGGTGATGTCCGTGGTTCTGGCCTAATCTTTGGTGCCGAGCTTGTGCTTGATCGGGGCAGCAAAGCACCCGCCACAGATTTCACGAACCAAATCATCAATGCGATGCGGCACAAGGGGATTATTTTATCCAAATTAGGCCGCCATAAAAACGCGCTCAAGATCCGCCCACCGATGCCATTCTCCATCGAAAACGCGAACCTTTTAATTGACACTTTAGACGAGGTCCTGGGTCAAACATCAGTGCCGTCATGACTGAGGTAATTACACAGGCGCTTGCACTCTGGGGCTTTAACGGCGCTAAATTTAAACTAATCGCTGCACGTGAAAATGCCGTCTATAAGGTCGAAACAGGAACGCAAAGCTTCGCACTACGCCTCCATCGTAAGGGATACAGAACAGACGCAGAGTTGCGATCAGAGTTGCAATGGATGCAGGCAATTTCATCTGGCGGCATAAAAGTTCCGATCCCTATCCCAGCTCAGACAGGGACGTTAATTGAAGTCATTCAAGGTGTGCAGATCGATGTACTTTCTTGGATTACAGGCACCACACTGGACGAGGTTCTAGGCGGATTACACAACCGCACGATGCTGTTTGAACAGCTTGGGCAACAAATGGCTCGCTTGCATGATTCATCAGACGCGTGGACGCTGCCAAACGATTTCACGCGCTGCAACTGGGATCGAAAGGGGCTGCTTGGTGATACACCACTTTGGGATTGCTTTTGGAAAAACCCCTCGCTTACGCCTGCGGAACAGAGCCTGTTTTTAACCCTGCGTGAAAAGGCAGACGACCATCTGCAGCACCTTGGGCATGACCTAGATTATGGACTGATCCACGCTGATCTAGTCGCGGCAAATGTGATGGTCGATGGCACCACGATGCAAATGATTGACTTTGATGACGGTGGGTTTGGCTACCGCTTGTTCGACATTGCAACGGCTTTGCTCAAACACCGCGATGCGCCTGATTTCGCAGCGCTGCAAACCGCGCTCATAAAAGGTTACACATCGATACGCCCGATTGACACTAGCGAGTTGAATTTTTTCATACTCTTACGCGCGACCACGTATGTGGGCTGGAATATCACCCGCATGAACGAGGACGGCGCGGCGGGCCGCAACGCGCGTTTCATTGAAACAACAAAACGCCTCGCCACAGCCTACCTGAAGGTTTAGCAGCCATACCCCTGTTCGATCATGAAGGTGTCGAAAAAGCTGGAAACCTATTCATGTGCGGTCACAGGCAGGACCGACGCGATGTGTTGATCTGGCCTGACGATCAAGACACAACCATCTTCACGATTGATGCCACGCAGATCATGCATCGACAGGCCCTGCTGCTGAAAGACTGCGTAGGTGTCGATTGCTGAATCTACATCTGCGCGATGAGGTCTTGCTCACTCAGATTAAGGTCAGAAGCCCGTTTATCTTTGTCGATCATATCCAACTCGACATAGAACCGACATAAGTAACCACCCTCACGTGGGATCGTCATGACCGCACCGTGGTCTTTCGATTGAATAAAACTTTTGACACGGATGTCTGGGAAATCCGTATTCAACAGGATATCAATGACCATATCAATCAATTCGCGACTATAATGTGGGTGAAGATTTGTGATTCCGTTCGCCATGCCATCGATCAGCAATTCATGCAGGCGTACTTGATTGACGAAGACGTCCAAAGACTGATAACGCTTCATATCAACGATGCGATTGATAACCTAAAGGGTGTTTTGAACTTAGAAAAGTTTATGACTTAGTCGTTAAACTACTTTTTATTTTAGACCTCAGTATTAGCCGAGAATTGCTCAAAAGCATGAATGTTTGGTACCCTTGTTTAATGCCGCTATGCGTGGTTTTGATCCAATCGCAATATCTAGAAAGAGATGCAATCTAAAATATACGTCGAGAGCGAATCTCAATTTATAATTTATTATTGTTTAATAACAGTATGTTAACAGTTTTATTTGTGAGCGCTAATTCAGCAATCAAGGATATGGTTTTGTGAAATTTGTAGGCGTAGAGAAATTCGGATTTGATTGGTTGTAGTGGCAACCGTGGTAGACTGTGATTTGTCACTAACTATTTTAAACAAATATCAACAGTCGGTGGTCGTTTAAATGGGTTTCAAAATCTGAGTGGACATTTGTCTCTACAGACTGCTCAGCGATGTATTGATTTAAACCAAGAGACTAAAATGGGGTCGTCGGTCTCATCTAATGAATAGTTTCTCAACAACACTGGTTATTTGATAATCGTTCGATCTCTTAAGTCTATTTTGGTATTTTTTGAGTGTTACCCACATTAGCTTTGCTGAGTATACCTTACCATTAGGAGAGCGAATGCCTCTGTAATTAAGGTAGTTTGATATCTCTTTATTAGAGTAACCGTTTTCCCTTAAACTAAACAACCACTCGAGCCGTTCAGTTCTCATCTCATTTAAGTTGACTAAACTGAGTGACTTGGTGGTCATTTCTATTATGAAATCAACAACCAAACATGTCATTTCAAGTTTATTCCACTGTAACCAATTGGAGTGTCTATTAAAGTAGGTTCGCATCCATCTAATTGTTAGTAAAGAAAATGAATTAAGGCATATCATGTAGATATGCCTTAATTATGAAATTAGAAGCTTGATAGACACTCTCTAATTTTTGACCATTTTCAAGCTAAACGTCTCAAACAATATTAATAGCTAGGGTTAGCGCTGCGGCATATCTTCTAATGTATAAACCAAGCTCACCCGCGCATCTTCTGGAACTGCTGGCACCTGATTTGACCACTCTATATACAAATCACGCATAACAATTAGACGTTCTGGTTCTAGCTTTGCTTGATTAGCCCTTTCACGTGCATCTTTTTTTACGTTAAATAAATACTCATGCTCATCTACCTTTAGGTATTTCCAATCTCCAAGACGAAAAGCGCGTTGATCTCGATGTTTCATTCGCCAGTACATAGGCCGTTCGAAAGTTATTAAAGAATCAGTGAAGGTAGGCTTCATTGAGACTCCATCTAGCTTATGATTTTCTGGTAGTGTTGCATCTGCTATATCCAGTATCGTCGCAGTCCAGTCCATAGTCATCGAATGCTGCTCGCTGGTCACACCTTTATGAGTAATGCCTTTTGGCCAATGAGCAATATAAGGTACGCGTATACCTCCTTCTGTGAGGTCCATCTTGCCACCAACACAAGGCCAATTATCTGAGAATCTTTCACCACCATTATCGCTTGTGAAAATTATTAACGTATCTTCAAGCTGATCATTTTTTTCTAGAGCATCAACTAACCAGCCAATACCTTCATCCATTTCTTTAACCATCGTTTGGTAAGTTTCTACATTACCTCCGTCAAGATGATAAATACTGTCACTTATACCAGGGTCAATTTTTCCTTGGGCACGTGTTTCCCATGGCCAATGTGGAGCTGTGTAATGCAGGCTGAGCATAAAGGGCTCATCCAATTGCGCTCGCTGATTTACATAGTCAACGGCACGCTTAGAAAACAAATCCGTAAGATAACCCTCTTCTTCATGTGGCTGACCATCTAACTCAAGATCATGCTCTTTATTGGTTCCCGTATGCGAATAGTAGCCAACTGCACCAGACATGGGGCCAAAGTGATGCATATATCCACTTTTTTCCGGTCCAAAATGTGGACGATAGCCCAGATGCCATTTTCCAATTAGTGCCGTATGGTAACCCTTATCTTTAAGCAGTGAGGGTAAGGTTGGTAGCTCTGGAAATAAACCCAGTTCGGGGTTGCCTATTGCATTTTCTGCCATAGGCTCTTCACTAGCCCCTCTTACCCAATATTGATAACGACCTGTCATTAGAGCAAATCGAGTAGGTGAACATACTGGAGCGTTGGAATAGCCATTGATGTATTTGATGCCATTGGCCGCAAGCTTATCTAAAACAGGGGACACAGGCTCCCTTCCCCCGTAACAGCCTAAATCAGCGTATCCAAGATCATCAGCGACAATAAAAACAAAGTTAGTCATACCAAGCCATCCTATTTTATAAACGAATATTCATTACACCAATGGGCACACTATTTAAAACATGTGAGCATATGCCTATTAAAGTGACACTACTCTAATCTTAGGGTTTTTTAATTATTTATAGTTGAATCCAAGCAGTCTTAAGGTTGATGTACTTATCTAATGCATGTAATGACTTATCAACACCGTTGCCTGATTGCTTAACACCACCAAGAGGCACTGTATTGTCTGCGCCACCATAGGTATTCACATGGACTACACCTGCATTAATGGCACGAACCATTTTGTGAGCACGTGATAAATTTCCTGTCCAAACACCAGAAGCTAAGCCATAGTCGGTAGAGTTTGCCAGCTTAATTGCTTCTTCTTCGGTATCAAAGCTTACGACACTCAATATAGGACCAAATACTTCTTCGCTGTGAACTTTCATATCAGCAGTCACATTGCTGAACAACGTGGGTGCCATATAATAACCTCCACTTTCCGTGAGAATACGTTCGCCGCCAGTAACCAAATCTGCACCATCATTAATGGCTTGTTGAGCAAAAGCTAAATTCTTTTCTAGCTGTATTTCACTATTTATTGCACCGATATTGCTGTTTAAATCAAGCGGATCACCTACTCGTAGAGTTGCGGTAATCTTGGCTAGTTTTTCCACAAATTCATCGTGAATTTCACGTTGTACTAATAAGCGGGAGCCCGCCACACAAACCTGTCCAGAGTTGCGGAAAATTCCCAATGCAGAAACCCTAGCGGCCTGATCTAGATCAGGCGCATCAGCAAATATAATATTAGGTGACTTACCACCTAATTCGAGATAGACACGCTTAAGGTTTGAGCGAGCAGAGTATTCAAGTAACTTACGACCAACAAAACCAGAACCTGTAAACACCAATACATCGACATCATTGTGAAGACCCAAAGCTTCACCACATACAGCGCCCTGACCTGTAACAACATTAAACACACCATCAGGTAGGCCAGCTTCACAAAAGAGCTCTGCAAGCCTTAACAATGTTAAAGAGGCTGTTTCAGAAGGTTTCATTACTACCGAATTTCCTGTGGCTAGTGCGGGGGCAAGCTTCCATGCAGCAATCATTAATGGAAAATTCCAAGGAATAATAGCACCCACAACCCCCACGGGCTCGCGATGAATCATTCCTAAAACGTCACTAGATGTTGGAGCAATTTCTCCATAGATTTTATCAATAGTCTCCGCATAAAAACGGATTGTTGCAGCTGCTGAACCTGGCTCGGCTTTAAACGCCATGCCAATTTCTGTACCGTTATCACGCACCCCCAAAACAGCGAGCTCAAGTGCATTTTTTTCAATAAGATCAGCGGCTTTAAACATTATTTTTTTACGTTCAGCAGGAGCCATGTTAGCCCAACTACCTTTCTCAAAAGCAGCACGTGCAGCGACCACTGCACGGTCTACATCTTGTGCTCCCGCGTCGGCGGTGGTGGTAATAACCTCACCATTGATGGGACTAATAATATCAATTGTTTGACCACTAACCGCTGCTTGCCATCCACCATTTATAAATAGCTTTTGTGGTGCTATTTTTTGTTGACGTAATTCATTTATTTTTTGTTGATCTAACATAGTTATTCCTAGAGTTTCTGTACTGCAGTTATCTTTGGATAACTAAAATTTTCTATAAACACGCACAAGTAATAGTCATCTAATTTTTGGGTCTGATATCCAGCTATTACTTTTTAATTGTGCCATCAGCAACCCATTGGTCAAAAATTTTAAGAGCGGCATCGGCGAAAGCCTGATCATTAATGTGCGCGTCCAATTCTGTCATTTCAACTGGAGAAGCTATGACTTTTCTCATTTCCTCACAAAATGCCACTAAACCCTCTGGATCGTGAGCATCACCGCCTTTTTTATCCCACTCTTCAATACCCTGAGTCGGCAATAACACATGAACAGGCGCAGTGGCAGCTGTTAAACGTTTCGCCATTTCTTGAGCAGTCTGGCGACGCTCTTCAGCATTTAGCACTGATGATTTTATCAAACGATTGTGTGTATGAAATGGTCGATCCTGGAATTGTTCAGGAATTTCCTGCCAACCTGCAAAATCAATCAAATCAATCGCACCAGGTGCTACCAATTGAGGGATGCCAGCTCGTCCTGCACTTAACAAGCGATCGGGGCCAGAATGCACCACAGAACCAAAAACTAAATTACTGAGTTCCTGCATTGAGAAATCCATTACACAAACAAACTCTCCTTTGGCAGCGATGTTTTCATAAGCCATGCCGCCCATGCCAGTTGAATGAAAAATGGCGACTTCAAAGCCTCGCTTTTCAAGGGCTGGCTTTAACAACTTCATATAACTTAAGCAAGAACTTCCAAGTGAGGTCATACCAACCACGGGACGATCATTCGTGGACGTTTCTACAGCTCTTGCTGCACCTAACACTGCCCCAGCTGCTTGACTAAGCGAGGACTTACAGATGCTATTTAATCCATACAAACCACCCGCCCAAAGGATCATTTGAATATCAGCGGCTAAGCGACCAGGCTCTATTAGTGGAGAAAATGATACGGTGGAAACCACGTATTTTGGCACACCTAACGGTAAGGCTTGGCAGACATCCAGCGCCAAGTCAGTCGCCATGGTGCCGCCCAAAAACACGATACCATCAAAATGTCTTTGCCGTTGCAGATTAATAACTAATGCCGAAGCACCTTTTGCCATCATCTGCATCGCTTTATTTTCACTGTTGAACTCAATCGCTTTTTGAATAGAGCTATTGGCAGCTTTGGCAACTTGATGTTTGGATATGTCTGCTGGCTTGTCAGGATCACCTAACACACTCACATCCATAGTCATCACATTGCCGCCCATGGCTTTAATGCGCGCTGCCATATATTCTAATTCGTCGTTTTTTGTATCGTAAGTACCGACGATTAAAATCGTTTTATCTGGCATGAAATTCACCTTTATCTAAATATACTGGTTCGTAAAAAAGTGGAAGAACGCTCGGTTCTAGACATAGGTGACGGCATTCCAACAGCATTTTTACCAACGAATTATCTATTGGCATGACGGCTTATTTTTTGGTTTACTTGTGTCCACAATATTCTTTAATCACTGACCTGGTATGCAATACGATAACCAACACAATAATTCCAAAAATAGCAGCAGAAATGGGCCGGTCTATAAAGTCTAATGGCGTTGTCACTCTAGCCATCGAGGAGCGTAATTTGACCTCCATGATTCCACCTAAAACCATCCCTAAAATAATAGCAACAATCGGTAGATTAAGACGTTTCAGAATCAAACCAAATACACCGAACCCTGCTGCAACTGCACAATCAGTGATTGAGTTACGCAAAGAGTAAACACCGACAAAGCTTAGCGTGAGTATTACCACCCCTAAAAAGCGTGTTGGGATTTGAATAATTTTAAGAATAAAATTAGTTGAAAACATGAGGAAGATCAAGACCATTCCATTCAACAATAATAAGGCAATATAAAGGGCCATTACAAAGTCCATCTCGTTCAGAAACAGCTGAGGGCCCGGAATCACATTGTGAACGTAAAACACTGAAAGCATCATCGCCGTGAGTGCCTCACCAGGAATACCCAATGCTAGCAACGGAATCATTGCAGCTGCGGGGACAGCATTATTAGCTGCTTCTGAGGCGACTAAACCTTCAGGAGAACCCTTACCGAATAGCTCCGGTGTCTTTGAGTTTTTTTGTGCATAGGTGTAGGACATAAACTGAGCGGTAAATTCACCCACTCCCGGAATCATTCCCATTAGGATACCAAAACTTGCCGAAACACTGGCTACTCTTTTGTAAACCCAAAGCTCTTTTAAGCCTTGAAATAGACCACCTTTTAAGGGCGTTGCTTTTGGAGAATTATTTTTTTCAACTAATAACAAAAATGCTTGTGAAAGAGCGAATAAACCCAAAACTACAACGATCAAATCGATACCTGAAGATAACCAAGATTGCTCAAAGGTGTAACGTTTCGTATAGGCAATGGGTTCTAGGCCGATACTATTAATGAATATGCCAAAACACGCAAGCATACCGGTGGCTAAGGTTTGTCCACGATGGGCAAAGACAACCAAAACAATACCGAGCAAAGCAGCCATGAAGACTTCACGACTACCAAAATAAGGAGCGACTTTTGCCAAGACGGGGGCAAAAAGCATTAAACAAATGACCGATAATATACCACCAAAAAATGAAGCAGAGTAAGCAAGGCTGAGTGCCCGACGTCCTTCGCCCTGTTGAGTCATTGGGTAGCCGTCGTAGGTGGTCAGCGCATTAACCGCAGTACCAGGAGTGTTAATTAAGATAGCTGGAATCGATCCTCCATACATGGATGAACCATAAATTCCAAGCAATAAAGTCAGGCCGACAATAGGCTCTAGCGAAAAGGTGGCGGGTAACAAAATAGCGATGGCAACAGCAGCGCCAACACCAGGAATTGCGCCTATTAATACGCCTCCTATTGATCCAATCAAAAGTGCAAACAAAACGTCCCAGCGAAATAAGATATCAAAAGCACTTAATAAAACGTCCATATCATACCCCTAGAAGTTTAGTATCATAAAACTACGAATAGAGCCAGGTAAGTACTCATAGAGTTCACCACCTGGAATTTTCACCTCCAAGAAGGTTTTGAATACCAATACAATGAGAAAACCGATGAATGATGCAAGCCCAAACATTTTTAAATCTCGATAACCTAGTCGAAATAGCAATAAAGGCATGAATATAAGCGTCATTGGTAAGTAGCCCACTTGTGGAACCAGCCAAACATACAAAAGAAACCATCCAGCATATTCCAAAGAGCGCAGCCATAAACCGATTTCTTTTATTCGACCATAAATTCGCTCTGAGAGTATCGAGCCGATAAGATGAAAAAAGGCAAAAAATGTCATACCGGTTAAACTCACAGCAGGCCAAAAGCCTGGCTGAGCAATAAACTTACCCCGTTTACTCCAATGGACTTGCTCATTAAGTTGGGACAGCAATAAGATCGAAAAAAGTAGGAAAATTACTGCAAACACAAAATCTCCAGTTCGGCGATCGCGTTTGAACAGTATTTGCATGGGCTTCAATTTAAACATACCAGTTACTCATAACCTTAACACCAGCGAAACTTAGAAAAATGAGACCCCTCAAAATCATATGTATTGAAGGGCCTCGATTCAGTGCTAATCTTCTAAAATTTTACCCAATAATTCTAGTGCAGCTATATCTGAGTCAATTTGCTTAGTGGCAGCTGCCACATCTTGCCAATAAATCAGTGCTCCGGTTTCTTTTGCTAAGTTCTTAGCAGCATCAGATTCGATAACTTTTTTAGCTGAAGCGATTATTTTCTCACGCGCATCTTGTGGAGTATCCTTGTGAACAAATAAACCATTCCACAACACTAAATTAAGCTCTGGAACTAGTTCAGAGACAGTAGGAACATTGGGGATTAAAGATATACGCTCAGAACCTATAGAAGCTAAGACTTTAACCTTATCAAGACAAGGTAGGATCAACTGCAAAGTAGTATTCATAACATCCACATCACCAGATGCTAACGTATTACAATCAAGCGCATCAAAAGGTGCTTCAGATGAAAACTCGAAGCCTTTTTTCTTAGCTAGTGCAAATGTTACTTGAGTTGGAACCAATGGCCCACCAAAGTGACCCAGTGCAACGTCATTGTTTTTAGCATGCTCTGCTAAACCATCAATATCATTATAAGGTGCATTTTCACCCGCAACGATAACGAAAGGGTAAGTGAGGAAGTTACCAAGAGGTTCAAAAGGGTTAGGTGATAGTTCTGGAATACCTATGGTTGGCCCAACTGTTGGAACGGCAATTACAAATGAACCTACGGTATATCCATCTGCTGGTGCTTTAGCGACTTCAATAGCACCTGGGAAAGGTCCTCCACCGCCTCCAGGCTTATTTACTACTGCTGCTGCAACGCCGTTATCCTTTTGAAATTGATCAGCAATCATTCTTGTTAGAACGTCTTCCAAATCACCTGGTGGAAAAGGAACTACAAAAGAAACGGGTTTTTCTGGGTATTCTGCAAGGGCTGCAGATGAGGCTAGCATTGCTGTGCTAGACACGCTAAGTGCCAAAGCAATTGATAAAATTTTATTCATACAATTCTCCAATAATTTTGTTTTTTTTGTCCATCGGTTCATTATTATCACCAACGGTGCAAATAAGTATTGCAATAAACAATGCCTTAGTCAATAATTAGTTGTGAATATATGGAATCGGAACAAGAATGAAAACGGTAGATAAAGCCTTAAAACTACTTAGTTATTTTACTGTCATCCAACCAGAGATTGGGCTAAGTGAGCTTGCCAGAATGTCTGGCTATGATAAAGCTGCCACAAGGCGCTTTTTAGTGGCTTTACAAAACCATCAATTTATTGAACAAAACGAACAGACAAGAGCATACCGTTTAGGTGTTGGTTTTCTTCTTCTTGCTAAAATCCGTGAAGCTACCGCTCCATTAGAGTCAATTATTCAGTCCTCATTAGTTCGCTTAATGGAAGTGACCAATGAAACGGCTCATGCTAGTTTGATGACTAACCAAAACCTTTCCACAATTGGAATCAGCTTCCCAAATAGAGGAATGCAAGCGCACCTTGAATTAGGTGAAGTGCTACCTTTACATTCAACAGCTTCAGGAATTGCTTTTCAAGCCTTCTCAAACAATTCAAATATTAATAATCCAACACATAGATCTTATATCGAAAGCCTTAAAACTGATCCCACTACTCTTGAAGATACCCGCCGACGGTGTTATTCAGTGAGTAGTGGCATTTATTGTAGTGAAACAACAGGTATAGCAGTCCCATATTTTGATGCTACTGCGACCCCTATGGGCGCGATAGCCGTAGCAACTCCAAATTCACGTATGACAGAGAAAATGCATCAAACATTTTCTACTGAACTTATAAGAGAAAGCAAAAAAATTACAAGTTCAATTGGCGGGCAAATGCCTCAATCTTTTATTCTCTCTCCCTGTGTGGCATAGGACTAAAATTCAAATGAAAGACCAAACTGCTTTAGTATTAGATTTTGGCGGAGTAATCTCACGCACGCTATTCGAAACTCATTTGATGAGTGAAAAAGCCTTGGGTCTTCCAAAAGGCTGTCTAACATGGCAAGGCCCTTTTTCAGTTGAAAAAGACGCTCTTTGGCAATCTATGCAAAATGATGAAATAAGCGAAAGAGATTACTGGCTTTTTCGTGCCAAAGAAGTAGGCCAAATGATTGGGGAAGACTGGACTACCATGCAGCAATTTGTGCAAGCTGCAAGGGGTGATGATGTTATGGCGGTTATTCGTACTGAGTTTTTAACTACTTTGAATGTAGCTAAAAAAGAAGGCTACAAACTAGCAATATTATCGAACGAACTAGATTTATTCTATGGCAAGACCTTTCGCACACAGTGCCCGTTTTTGAAAGATTTCGATCTAATTATCGATGCCACATATACAGAAATACTGAAGCCTGATCCTCGTGCATACGAATTGATTACTGAAGGACTTTGCCTAAAAGCTGAGCAATGTATTTTTGTAGACGACCAATTGCGCAATATTCAAGGCGCCGAAGCTGCGGGTATGCAAACAGTACACTTTAATGTAATGCAGCCAGATGAAAGCTATGAACTAGCTCTCAAATTACTGGCTCAAGAGGGAAATAAACATGACTAAAAACATACAATCAACAGGTTTTGAACACCTGGCTGGACACGACCAATCTTTTTGGCATCCAATGACACATCCTGGTGATTCCTTAGCGAATCCGGCACGTATATTTGTAAAAGCTGAGGGAGTCGAAATCACCGATAGTACAGGTCACAGCGTTCTTGATGCGGTAGGTGGTTTATGGAATGTTAATTTAGGCTATTCATGTGAACCTGTAAAAAAAGCTATAAATGACCAGCTACAACAAATGCCTTTTTATTCTTCTTTTCGCGGAACAACAACGGCACCCGTCATTGAATTATCAGCAGCATTAAAAGAATGGTTTGCAGAAGATGGGATGACACGATCTTTTTTCACCTCAGGTGGCTCTGATTCGGTTGAAACGTGTTTACGACTAGCTCGTCAATATCACAAAATTCGTGGGGATAAAGATCGATATAAGTTCATCGGTTTAAAAAAAGGCTACCATGGAACACATTTTGGTTGCGCATCGGTTAATGGTAATTCAAATTTTCGTCGCAACTACGAACCATTACTACCTGGAACCTACCATATTCCTGCACCATGGACTTATCGTAACCCATTTAACTCAAATGACCCTGCAGAAATAGCTCAGTTATGTGCTGCGTTACTTGAAGAAGAAATTAAGTTCCAAGGCGCAGATACTGTGGCAGCTTTTATAATGGAACCAGTATTAGGTGCGGGAGGAGTAATTGTTCCTCACGCAACTTTTATGCCAATGGTTCGTGAGATTTGTGATCGCCACGGAGTATTACTAATAGCCGATGAAGTAATTACTGCCTTTGGACGCACGGGATCTGCTTCTGGTTCACGTCATTGGGGAGTTAAACCTGATCTTATGGCTACAGCAAAAGCCATCAGTAATGCTTACTTCCCAGTTGGCGCTGTATTGATCAATGATAAAGTTGCCGAAGCCTTTGAAAGCAATAAAGATGCAATGGGTGCAATAGGCCATGGTTACACATATTCTGGGCACCCTGTGGGCTGTGCTGCTGCAGTGGCGACCTTAGCAGAAACTAAGCGCTTAAACGTACCAGACAATGCAGCTAAACGCGGAATTGAAATGCAAGCTGGACTACAAGCGTTAATGTCAAAACATCATAAAATAGGCAATGCACGTGGCGTCGGTTTAATGGGTTGTTTGGAAATGGTTTCCAACCGAGAAACAAAAGAACCTTTAGATAAGGCCTCTATGGAAAAGGTAGCTGATGCGACATATAACGAAGGTGTAATAATCAGAACATCGGGTAATAATATTATTTTATCTCCCCCATTAATTATTACAACTGATCATGTTGAAAGAATTTTAAGCGCCTTAGATTCGGGCTTAAGTGCAATTGGATAATGGCAATTAAAATAAAACCTGAACGCTCATAGGAACTAAATCATGCAACTAGCCAATTCATCACTCTTTCGACAGCAGGCTTATATTAATGGCATCTGGTTATCGGCTGATACATATGCCACTATCGAAGTGACTAACCCTGCCAATGGAGATGTGATCGGTTCCATTCCTGATATGACGGGTGTGGAAACTGCTAGGGCCATTGAAGCGGCGCGCGTCGCCATGATTAGTTGGCGCAAGCAAACGGCCAAACAACGTGCGGTCATTTTGCGCCGCTGGTTTGACCTGATTATGGCCAACCAAGATGATCTGGGTAGAATCATGACCTTAGAGCAAGGTAAACCCTTGAACGAAGCAAAAGGCGAAATAGCATACGCCGCCAGCTTTATAGAATGGTTTGCCGAAGAAGGTAAACGCACCTATGGCGATATCATTCCGACCCATAAAGCGGATGCTCGTATTGTTGTTACTAAGGAGCCTATTGGTGTGGTGGCAGCAATCACACCTTGGAACTTCCCGTCAGCCATGATTACTCGCAAGTGCGGTCCTGCCCTTGCTGCAGGTTGTGGCTTTGTAGTTCGCCCAGCAGAACAAACACCCTTTTCTGCCTTAGCTTTAGCCGTATTAGCAGAAGAAGCGGGCGTTCCCGCGGGCGTATTTAATGTCATTACGGGGCAAGCTCGTCCCATTGGTGCCGAACTCACAAGTAACCCCACGGTGCGCAAACTAACATTTACTGGATCCACTCCAGTGGGTAAGCTTTTGATGCAACAGTGCGCACCCACTTTAAAGAAGGTATCTTTAGAACTTGGGGGTAATGCTCCGTTTATCGTTTTCGACGACGCTGATGTTGATGCAGCTGTCGCTGGAGCTATTGTTGGCAAATACCGCAACGCTGGCCAAACCTGTGTATGTGTTAACCGTTTTATGGTGCAAGAAGGTGTGTACGATGCGTTTATCGCCAAGTTCGCCGAGCAAGTAGCCCTGCTCCAAGTGGGTAATGGTATGGATGACGGAGTAACTCAAGGCCCTATGATCAATCAGGCAGCTATTGATAAAGTTAAAGGCCATATTGCAGATGCCCTTAGCAAAGGTGGTGAGCTTATATGTGGTGGTGAAAGCCACTCCTTAGGTGGCACCTTTTTCACACCTACTATTATTGGTAATGTCTCCACTGACATGAAAGTAGCAACAGAAGAAACGTTTGGGCCTTTGGCGCCTATTTTTAAATTTAAAGAAGAAGAGCAAGCCATTGCTATGGCTAATGACACCGAATTTGGCTTAGCCGCTTACTTTTATACTCGTGACATAGGCCGTGTATGGCGTGTTGGTGAGGCCCTAGAGTATGGTATTGTCGGTATTAACGAAGGCATTATTTCTACCGAAGTAGCGCCATTTGGTGGCGTAAAGCAATCCGGTATTGGCCGAGAAGGTTCACACTATGGCATTGAAGATTTTTTAGAAATCAAATACATGTTGATGGGTGGTTTGTAACCACACAAACTATTGAAG
>Ga0115547_1001117_pt1 | contig 16193 bp, 13 predicted proteins | sample COGITO_mtgs_1004_3_FD_87185 | JGI IMG/M metagenome (GOLD analysis project Ga0115547, IMG submission 87185) | Pelagic marine microbial communities from North Sea - COGITO_mtgs_100420 | ecosystem: Environmental > Aquatic > Marine > Epipelagic | place: Germany:Helgoland, sampling site Kabeltonne...
TACTCATTAATAATAATATTACTCATTAATAATAATATTACATAAATAATATGAATGAAACCGTACGTCTGTTTCTCTTTCTATTCTTGTGCATTCCGCTTCGTTTAACCATTGCATACATTCCACAAGTGCTCGAAAAACGGTATCTAGTGTATACCAGTTTTATTACCGGTTTAATGGGTATCGGGACATTGTATCTGGCTTGCACCAATTCCAGACTGACTGCTTCAGAAGGCGGTGGTGTAACTTGGTGGGCGTCGTATCGGTTTGTCCACGGAATGCTGTTACTGACAGCATCGGTCTACCTACTACGATCAGATCGGAAGGCAAGTATACCCCTGCTCATTGATGTGATACTGGGTATATGTCTGTTTTTTATCGTACGGGTCGGTGTATTTGGTGAAATCGAAAATTCATAAGGTACGCACATTCTGGTCACATGTCTCACTCAGAGCGATATATATGTATCTTTCTTCACACACATGGCGTGTCTGACGGTCGTGCGTGTGCCACATCTATCACCATATCAAATGTACGGGTTTCGATAACTGTCGTCCTCGTTCTTCATTGGGTTCGGAATTTTCAGCAAACTGTTTTTGGATTCGTATTCGTACAGCATCTGAATCATTTGGTAGGGTACAACAAATGGCATATATCGAAAGTTCATAATTCGCCCGCTGTACTTACCTGTTCCGGAAACACCGAAATGCCCGTTCTCGGTGTCGCACTGGCTTGTGAACTGACCCACGAAGACGACCGTGTTGACCAGTTTACCGTTCAAATACAACTCCATCCGTTTCTCATCAATCACAAACAGTAGTTGGAACCATTTGCCAATGGGGAAATCGGTGATGTCCGCATATTCCAAAATGCTCAGTTCGGTGGTCTCCATCGACGCGCCACTGCCGCACGTGTTGTTGTACGTTGCGGTTTTCTGTGTACCGCCTTCGCCGCCTGCCACACAATCGGACGGCATCGAAGTTTGGGTGGTCACAGCGACGCGTATGTTGTTGACCACATCCGAGAACCACACCCCCGGTTGTTGCGTGGCGAACGAATCCCACGTCAGACTGTCCGCCCCCTTGCAATCCCCGATCGGTGGACCGCGGTAATAGATGTTCTTCCACTTGTCTAACCCGGTCGCGTTGTACCAATCCGCAACATACAACCACATCGAGTAGGTGTACCCGTTGTTCGGTTTCACCAGATAGTTGTGCAAAATAGGACGCCGACTGGATGGGTCCGAAATCACGTTGCGAAAGCGTATGTAACACGCACCGCAATCGATGTACCGATTGAACAGGCGGTAGACTTTCAACCACTCGTAGAACAGCAGCACCAGGAGCAGCACGAGCACCGTTCCGACAACGATCCAGAAGGTGATGCTTCGGGTTTCGACGTATTTCTTCACATTTGTTAGACCGTACATCATTTTGTCGTTTGCCGTTTCTGCAACATTGCTGCCACGCTTTCCCACGAAAGTGGATACCATATTGTTTGCCGAATTGGCAACGGTGTTTGTGTATTGGTTCATATAGTACCACCTTCAAATATTTATTTTTCGATTTAGAACATACGGATTCTCTGAATCTGCTGCCGTGAGCGGATACGATTGTAATCTAAAATCTAAACTGCAACCCGTATGGACGTGTGCCAAGTGAAAAATTTGCGTCCCACATCTTGAACAAGACCCGGTCTCACGCGAAGTGCCGCCCCAACTGAAACCGGAACTGAAAGTGTGTTATCCGCAAGTGGTTGCGTTGCCCATCCGATACCACCCCATCTCATCAGACATAGGTGAATTGGGTGGTTGGTTTGCAGTTGCGAATGTAAACTGGTCACGCAAACACGGTGTGAACGGGCTGTTGTCGTGTTCGTTGCCCTTTCAAAAAATAGAATACGTAATAATAAATGCAACCATCCCGAAATGTATCGGACACAAATCCCGTGTCAAGTATGTCTCCACAAAACAACATGCAACACCCTTATACGAATATGACGACGTCCCCGACCACCGGTGCAAGCGCAACGCAAACCCTTTCGAATCTCACTCAGAACATCGACCTGAAATACCTCAATCCGGCACGCATTGATTGGGGCAAACTGAAAGTTACCGTTATGAAAGGGATGTCTTCGCCCTATATTATTTTTATTATTATTGCATGTGCGATCAGTGTATTCCTGTTAGGGTTCGCAATCTATAAAATGGTGAAATGGTATCAGACAAACCAGAACGACTACCCGGTGCTGCTCACGCTGCCCGTTCGCGGTGCGTTGTACACGCACGACCCGTCCACAATGGGCAGTACCATTTACTATGTTCTGGACAGAGAAGGTGTCAACTATGATGGGTTGCAGTTACCGTATGCCGGGAACGAGATATCGTTCTTGCAAGAGCCCAAGTTGCTACCGGAATTGAACCATGGTGTCCAATTCACAGTAAACTTTTGGATGAACATTGAGAATTATGGGCAACTCGCTCTAACCAATAAAGATAGTTATACGGTGTTATTGGCACACAATTATAACGGGGTGGGTCAATTCCAAATATGTTACGACACGAACAACAACACGATCGTCATACTGGTTGAAACAAAAACGACGCACGGGAAACAGAGCACCGAAACGTACAGCATCCCAGACGTCTTACTCGTGCAGCGCTGGCAGATGATCACGGTGGTGTTGGATAATCGCGACCTGGATGTGTACTACAACAAGAACTTGACCCGCAGCTTCCATTTGGAGAACGTTCCCTACTTGGGCGTCGCGAACGATTGGTGTCTGTATCCCGGGAAGAACGAGTTTATGGGACTGGTGTCGTGTGTCCGGTATTTTGACTATGCGTTTAATATGAACGAAGTCTATCGCTTGCACCGATGGCAAGAGGGAGAAGAACCACCTAAGACGTCGTATTACTTTTGGTGGACGTGGTACAAGGGAAATAGTGTATCAAGTGTGTACAACAGTTTGGTCAAAGACACCGACGATTTTGTCAAGTATTCTACTTACGGGTTATATTCATAAACAAACAACGACCAACCCTGAACTTATTTGACAGGTTGTGGATCCTTGCCATCCGCATCCGCAGCCGCATCAGGTGGGGAGGGCGTCTGCAGCAATTCCTTCTCGTACTTTTTCAGTTCACTCTTTTTGCACGCTTTCACATTTGATTGATATTCGTACGAAATGGTGTAGTTCTGATTTGTTTTCTTATTATGGACAGTGACCAGTCGCGGACTATCCAGTTTGTTACGTTTGCCATCGTACACACACATCTTATGTTTCTTGCCACGAGTCGTCTCTTGAATCACGAACCGAATCGGTTCGACCGTGTTCAACTTATTTGTGCGACACCACGAATCGAATATCTTCTGGGCTGCCCGGTGCGGGCCCAGGTGAGTGGATTTGGACTCTTTCTTCTTCTTTTTATTAACCGCACAATGGCGGACGCTCGTATCGTTCCATAACGTATGATCAATTGTAACAAGTTTGAACGAGCGATAGGCAACGCCGTCGACATTAATTGCGTGTAGTGAAGACATTTGAAGGCTATTATTTTGTTATTTATTGCATTTTAATTTACGAAAAACAAACGCTGTGATGTGAGACATATTCGGGTGGCGTGTGTTATACTTTTGGTGAAACGGTCATACTTGATAAATGTATCGCACTATAATTACTGCTATGAATATTTGGAAAATCGCAAACCAAGAGAACACGTTCGTCAAAAGTGAACCCCACGCAACACACGTTGTCGACGAACTGGTCAAACGTGCATTGCGCAAGCACCCTATCAAACTAAACAAAACCCTGATACAATCACTCGTCAACAACACGTTGTATTTAAAAGATTGGAAAAGAATAATCGTTCAAAATGTTCCGACGCCTCAGCACATCGTACATCTGTATTGTAAAACGATCACAATACACGCTATCATCGAAGGTTTCAAAAAAGGGTGTGTCCGCAGACACCCAGTACTGTGTGAATTAATGGCGGTGATCTTACACAACAACTGGGTAGATACTGCATACGACAAACGGACATTCGGAGTTGTCGAAAAAACCGTGCATATGATGATTGTATATGACGCGTTGGTCAAATATTCGGTAACCGACGCACAATTTGTAAAGTGTGTGATAGACTTCTACTCTTTTATGAAGTGGAAAAAATACAAGACCAATTATGAGTTACTCTCCAAGATGAATACCGAATCGTTGTTTTCGTTGGTCAAGGCGGAGAGTGTCGACTGGTGCTTGACACAGTTTTTGCAAATGTGTGAAGTGAGAAAGAGTCGGTCATTCACGAAAGAGCAGAAGAAGGCGATGTTCGCAAAGATTGGGGACAGGTGTGCTTTTGGTCTGGATACCAACATTTACGAAGCAGTGTTTGGCGACAAGGTCATCAATACCGATTACAGTGTGAACAACGCGACTGCAGGGACAAACGGGCTTCTCCTGCAACCGTACGGTCGCCCTTCGCTGGAGAACGGTGCGATGGTATTCAACGATATGACCCAAACGTATATGTCGCAATATACGTCTTGGAATTTGTGTTTTATTTGTAAATACACAAGTGCCCCACTACTGTATGCTAAGTTATTTCAACCGTTTGTTCTCGATGCTGAACCGAAGTACTTTATGTTTCGCCGTGCGATCTCGTTGCTGTTTACGGTTCAAAGCACACTGTGTAACGTTCTATACAGCACTCACAACAAAGATCACTACGATGTCTCAAAAATACATTTGACATTTTCTGAATTGAACCTCGCCTACGGCAATGCAATGATGCGCCATATACACGGAAACACATCGTATTGGTATAAAACAAAACTCTTCTTTAAAAATATTCCGTATCTGGCCAAAAAAATAACAACGCTGTTCCAATCTCACCCATTGGAGCATATGAACAGTCGCAAACAATACACCCGCAAACGGAGTAGTGTGTTGTACACCGAATTGACTGGAAAATCGCTGAAACGTCCTAACCGACAGATTCGTGAACGCTCACGATCCCATTCACGGACAAGGTCCAATCGCACAAAAACCAAAAAATAACACAAATAAAATGTATACATAATTAATGTAACACGCACAAACGATTCATACATGCATACAGACATACATTCATACGAGCACCGCTTCAAGTATTCTCATTCTGATTCTCAGTTGAATCGCGCGGTTGGTCACCACACGACCCAGTGATGTTAGATGATGCGTAGACCGAAGCACCGCCACCGGATACACCCATTACATAATTGCTACCAGACGAGTCTCCAAATAATCCACCAAAGGAGGGTGGTGTATGTACGGGTTTTCTGGAAGTTGCTGTCCCGAGCAAATTATTATTGTGATGCGAAGATGCGCTACCCAATTCTGTCTTACTTTGCGACGAAGCTAACGTTTTCGTTGCCGTGTTATTATCAGTATCGTTCGCATCATCCTCCTCATTATCATCGTGCGTGTACCTCGTACCGGTATCACCTGCATTGCCACTGCTTGATGACGACGATGACGACGCCTTGCCGTCTCCACACTGGCATACACACGGTGGACACGGGGTGTGATTGCGACTCGGCAAACTGCTTTTGCGCACATATTTAGTCATGTCCGGCATATTACAATCGCTCTTTAGCATATATGTATTTAAATCTACATTCGCTTGAGGGCACGGGGGAATACTTGTTTTCAGAACATATTTACTCATATCTGGACACATGCGCGGGCAAGGTTTCGGGCATTTTGGGCAAGGAGGGCAATACACAGGCTTGGGACAGTTTGCATTCGCGGCAGGTGGACAAGATGGTTGTACCGGTTTGTTTGGTGGTTGTGGTTGTGGACACGACGCATACGATGCGTTGCTATTTGAGGGCAGTGTACTTGCTGCCGGAGGAACTACGGTGGGGACGGACGAGCAGGTAGACGGACTCGCATCGTAGACCGGTTGCCCACCAGCGACCGGCATGTTAAACACATTCGGAGTATCAATTATGTCGTTGGTATTACTGTTATACGGGTTGGAAGATACGACTGACACACTGTTAGCATTAGTATTGTTTAGACTTTCCTGATAACCAACCGTGGTCGCTTGACCAAGTGGCACATTCCCATATGCACCTGGTGGTGTCGAATTTGTATAATCAGTTGTTTCCTCGGAATCAATAATACGAGTCACATTGTTTGGATAACTGCCCGCACCGGGTTGTACACTGTTTGGTATGGATATATTTGAATCGGTAACGATGGTCGTTGTGAACGACTCGTCCTGCGTGTTATATATTGTGCACAACGTGAGTCCAATGAACACACCCAGAACAACTACCAAAATGGCAACAAAACAATAACGTATCAATTCCGATGTTGAAACCATAGTTTTAGATTATAATTGTATTATATGTACACATAAATTTTACAGTCAAAAAAACAAGTTTATATATAGATATGATTCGTTATATCAGTTCTTCGATACAATAGTCGTCGTTATCAACCGGACTTAGTTCCACATACTGCATAAATGCTTTGTGCCGAGACTGCTGTCTGATATGCGAAACGAACGTACACAGCACACATCCGATACAAATCATAACACACGCACCAATAACTAACACGTACAGCATCAGATAGAGATAGAGATACAGAATGGGTTGGTTGTGTTGACCCCGTAACATATATATGTTATTTAAAAAAAATAAGTACGTTTGGTGCGTGTGCGATTTGCCGCTTGTACGTAGATGAGTAACGCAGTGGTGAACCTGAACACCACCATAGCAAAAACGTGCACTCCCCATAAATGGAGTGTGTGTGCAACACGCGAGCGTGGCATACTATGTAAACCGTGTTATGTTAAGAATTGTATTCGGTCGCAGTTTATACACTGTACTTTATGTACGATTCGGTTATCCCTCGAAATCCAATTCCCACATTTGGTTACACAGCGGACACGTGTCGCTGATTTGTAACCATTTCGTAATGCACGACTTATGGAAAATATGTGAGCACACGCCAATGTGAATCGTTGCATCGGCGTCCAATAACTCGTCCGATCGCAACACACTAAATTGGTTCACATCTTCTTTGCAGATACTGCACATATCAAACTTGTGGCACCACTGCCACGTCCCAAAAGGTTCGATGTGAACCACACACACGCCGGTCTTTGCGATTTCACATTTGGGTCCGTCGTCCATTTGGTCAAAAAAATGAATCGCCTTGCGGAATGCGAATCCATTTTTTTATTTATTTAATGAATAATGCAGGATACGTTTTTTCTTTGCTGAAAGATAGAATGAAAAAAATACAATCCAAACGAAAATGTATCACACAAAAAAGGAATCCGACAAAGGGACGTATACGATCCACGAGATATAAAACCCGCCATCGCATTCGTGGTGGTGGTGGTGAAGGTGAAGGTGCTGTTGGTGGTGCTCCTGCTCCTGCTGCTGATGGTGATGATGAGGAGATGTTGTATGCTAATGAGAGTGATGATGAATATGCTGATGCTGCTCCGAATGAATTGAAATTAGGCATACCAATTATCCAAGATTTGGTCCAAGATGCAACGGGTGTTGATGCGCAGTTCGATGTCGTATCCACCCTCGACCTCGAAACTAGCCATCGTACACTGCCGGACATCTTTAATTTCGGCGTATACAATACCGACGACACACCGTCCACCAAATCCGAAAAACCGACCTTCGATGACGGCATTACTTGGATGAAAGAAGTAATCGCCAAGTTTGTAGCACTGTTGTTTGCAATAATACAAGAGTTCGTTTCCAGACTGCAAGCATATGCAACCGACAAGATGAGTGTAGTAAAGGAGTTTATTACATCGAAAGTACTACCATTCGTTATGGTATTCTTCAACTCTGTAATTGCATATATACCCTCCACCAAAAAAAAAGGAGGAGAACAAGATGGTCCAGATGGGATGAATTATACTATTCTAAATAGTATAATGACAGGTGTCAAACACGTAATCACCGCACTTCCAAGTGGGGACGAATTGCATACTATTCTCACAAATCCATCTAACTTTATAATAGAACAACTCAAAACATTCAATATTATTGGTGAGGGCATTCAGACTGCGCTACGTAAGATAACCAACAAGTGTAAAATACAAATCTCCAGTCAGATTGACAAATGTGGTAAATTTATCAAGAAAGGTTTAGATACCGCTGAACGAAAGTTTGGCATAATACGTGATGCGTGTCAGACTGCAATCTTTAACATATATCACACACTTCCAGAACATATCAGAACCAACATAACTGAAGTCCCCAAAAAAATGCAAGAGGGAATCACCCATGTTATCAACAAGATTGACATTTTGTTTGGATTCATTCCACCAGACGGCATGAAATCCAAGATTATAGAAGCATTACAATCGCTATCAAAAAAGATTCAAGACAATGTGAAAAAATTTTTTGAAGAATCAACGGAGTATATTACGAATGCCCTTCAGACCGCCGGAGTGTCGATTTTTTCACTTTTCACGCCGCCATCAAGTGAAAAAATCCAGACTAGCATCAGCGACACGATGCAAAAAGGGTATACGCTGACCAAACAACTGGGTAACTACGGTGTTGAAATGTTGCAAGGGTTGAAGGTCAAGTCGTCGGTGGATGCCGACTATAATACACTGAATAACGCCGTAAATGCACACACAGTATTTAACCCATCTTTATTCACCCATGGTGCTACTACCAACGATAAGGGTAGTTTGAATAAGGAATTGTGCAAAGAAAGCATGGTTGCGTTTCGTACAGAATGTATGGACTATAGCAACATTACACCACTTCTGTTAGGAGCAATAGACGGGAAGTTTCCGACCCATTACTTTAACGATGACACCCCCGATGACAACTACTTTATATACTTTATAACCGATTGTATATTCGTCAAAAATAATAGAAATGCACCCGATGCTTGTTGGAAACTCAAAAAGAGTGCGTGGAGAGCTGCGTATAAAAATGAGACGGCAACCTCCGACTCTAACTCTAACGTTATAATCGCACCCTCCTCCACAAGTGATGACGATCAATGGGTGCACTTTGCAACTCGTCCGTCGTCTTTTTATCCATTGGATCCGAACTCGTTCAAAAATAGTGGGTACGATCTGTATTGTTACTACCATCGAGATCAGCACGACATCATCACTTTCTGTGCAAACTACTACGGGGCAGGTCACAAATGTTACGAACCGCCAGCGCCATACAATATGAAGAAAGTGTTCACCATCAATTTCTTGCTCGACCAAATGATGTTAGACCACATAAAAAACACCTCGTCGTCGTCGTCCAGTTTCCAGAGATTCTGGAAACCGCACGAGACACCCGACCCAGAGATGCGTCGGCAGCGTATAGAAGATTCATTTAAAATCGAATATGCGGTAGTTCGACCCCCCGACTCACTAATTACAATTATATTAGACGTACGACCAGACGGTGAGTCCACAGTACCACCAACAGCACCACCAACAGTACCACCAACAGCAGGAGCACCAACAGCAGCAGCAGGAGCAGGAGCAGCAGCAGCAGGAGCAGGAGCAGCAGCAGGAGCAGGACTAGCCGGAGGAAGACGAAGCATACGAATAAGAAGACGTAGCACCCGTCGTTTGACATCTACCCGCCACACGAAGGGGGGTGGTACAGAATACACTTTTCCGTTACGTATTGCAGACCCCGATAGTGTGAAATGTGTGATCACATTGATCCAATCTGTATTGGGTGGTATGCAACCTCCTGAACCGAACACTACCAATCCGCTCGTGGTGATAGAATTCAAGGGGACTGCATCACACAACTTGGTCCAACACGTTCACAACCAAATACTCTTCGCACTCCAGCAAGATATTTCTCTCAAACACTTACGTGGGGCAGTCGTATGTGTGCGGGTTGAATCTGAAGATATCGCTTCTGCGATGGGTAAGTACGTGGCAGACACGGCAGTGATTGCGCCACCGCAAGTGGTGACCCGCACGCAGGCAATGCCCATCACGATGATGCTTCCGAACGCTCAGTACTACACGTTGAGTGCCAACTGGAATGCCGAATACATCGGCGGACAGTTCTTTCACATGGGTCTGAAAGGAGTGAAACTGGACAGCAAGAAAATGAACGAGGTGGACAAGCGAACGGAGAATCTGACCGAGACAGACAGTTTGCTGTTATTTGACGAAGATAACAAAATGAATCGCATGGATTACATTTATAATATTGGGTGCTCGAACTACGCGAACAATGTGGGCAATTTTTTCCAGCATGCGCTCGCCATTATGCCAGGTGCGGCCCTTGCGGGATTTGCTGCCAGAAGAGCGGTCGGCGGATCACGCAGACAGCGTCGTCGCCCCCGTCGCACCCACCGCAGGCGACGACGACCGAGAGACCAGCGCAGCGTGAGAAGGGGTGGGGGTGTGCTCAAGACGCTCAAGAACGCGTTCAAAAATGCGGCAGGGTTCGCGCGGAGTATGGTGTTTGGAAAATCCAAAAATACACTCGCACGCAGCGTCGCCCATTCTGCACTGCTGAGTGTCGTACCGACACCACTGCGTATGGCAGCAGATTCGGTCGGGATGACGGATTATGTCCTCAACAATGTGGCGTCGGCAGTCCCAACAGACGGCGGTATAACGATGTTTGCGAAGTTCTTGGGCACTGGTTCCGAGACCACTACCCAGTCCGTTACGGATATCGGGCGGAGTGGCATTGGGGGGACGATATCATCGGGGATTGGTATGACTGCCTCCTTGCTGACCGCCCAGCAGCTGTACAAATACACCTACATTTCTCAGGAAGAGCACCGCGAAGTCTGGGGAAACCAGATCCAAGACTACGTGTATTACAAGGGTGTGCACGTTGGTGAGCCCCTGCGGTTTTACTACGAAACGCTCGAATTCAGCGAGTATTCAAAGAAGTTTTTAGTGTACTATCTGCAATGCAAGCTGCCGTCCGATTTGCATCCAGATAATAAGGTGGTTGTGCCACTCAACGAAAAGGGTACAGCAGAATTAGAATTTGCTTCCACGGTCGATTACATCCCCATCATGTTACAATATCGCAAGACACGCATCCAGGCCGGGAATTCGCTTCTGGAATACGGGATGGAAAAATTCAAAGAGGTTGCCGGGCAATCTCATTTGGTAGACACTATTATTCGAGGTAAGAATAGCATCAATTCTGAAATTGACAAATATATGTCGTTCGTCTTGCCTCCCAGTCAAAATCCCGACGACGTGATCAGTCAAGAGTTGCGGCAACGTTCTAACGAAAAGATGAACAAACTCAACCGGTTGGCGTCTATCAACGGAGTGCTGCTCCAAGAATGCGCCTTGCACTCGCTGACGACTCTGCAGGGGCGGCGGATCGATATGTTCTACTTGGGTGCCGATAAGGTCCGTTCGGTGTGGTTGAACAACCTGTACAAAGGAGTGCTGGGCTTAGCGAGCGGGTTTGCTGGGAACGAGCTCGGTTCGTCTGCCATCACCGGACCGCTGATGAACATGCTGACAGGCGGATTCGGCAGCAGTGCGGCCACGCTGGGTATGGGTGCGGCGGGTGCGATGTCTTCGCAAGCGACGATGGGTCGCCTGATGCAAACCTTGCTGCGCCGGTTTGTCCCTGCCGTGATGTACTTGTTTAGCAAACAAGACATTGACTTGTGTAAAGCAACGCAGCACCCGTATATGTTTGCCACATACGGCAACACCACCGCGACCACCTCGACGGCACAGTACGGGGTGGATATGTTGACTGCCACAATGAACGCCCCGACAACGATCGCTACCAAAAAGGCAGTCCCTCTTGAGACGATCCTGCAGGAACAGCGTGTGATACACGTGTTCTTTGACCAGTTTTCGCACAATTGGACACCGCTGGAGTCAACGACTCCCTGCCATTTCATTTATACGAAAGACCTCGGTTCGTTTAATGTTCGCAACGAATCGAATAATGGCGGTGTTGCGTTGGCCTACGAAATGGGGGCGTCTTACCGTGGGGAGACCATCAGTGACCTGCTCACAAAAGCATTCGTAACAGATACCTCTAACCCAAGTGGAGCACAGGCGATTCCCTTCAAAGACCAATTACGCGTGATGCTGTTCGGTCGATTCCAGTTTGCTAGTTTGGAATATGATATGAAATTGTCGGACGAGTTAATGCGCAGTTGGTTGGACGCCACAAATGCAGATAATTCGTTGATCACGCGTGCACCGTCTGGCATTGACTTTACGACAACTAAGACGACGACTGGTAGTTCCAGAACCAGCTCCAGATCCAAATCCAAATCCAATGGTGGTGGCGAAGGGATGAAGGTCGCACGTACTCGCAACACGAGACGTCGACATACTGTGGGGGGGGTCAATGATACATTTGACGAATTAGACGACGATGTCGTAGACAGCATCAACCCACAAGCGACGGATAAGCCGTCGCAACCTGTACCGAATGGTCAACCGACAACCGATGAGAAATTAGCAGAAAAACTCAAAGCGCACGGTATCCATTTGTTAGGAATGGCATTGCTTTCAAAATCCCGCGTGCCTTGTCGAGATAAGCTCAAAAATATATCCATCCCTGATTTTTTAAAAATGAAATACGCCGACTTCGCATACCACACACACGTTGTGTCAGTCATTCCGTTTGCGGTGGATGAGAAAGGGAACCAGTGCAAGGTCACCTACCAATCGACTCGCACGGAAGATGTCGGACCATTCATTATATGCTCAGAACAGCCATTCGAGGAGTTTATCCAAAACGATTTTCTATCATTTATGCAACAGAGTTTCGCAGACATCGTGGCTGCCGTTCGGGATCCCAAACGGAATACGGGTTATGATTCGGATCATAATAATCTCTGTGCCAAATCGCTCACCGGTATTGCTCGCGTGTGTGTGTTCTCCCGTTACAATCAAGATCCATATAAGGATGCTTTCGGGAAAGCACCTAAATCGGTAGAAGAAAAACTCAAACACAGCATTGATGCGTATAGTGTCATCATAAAAGGCAAGCGGGATCGCGAGCAAAATGAGTGGAAGCAACTGCAAAAATCACTTATTCTCAAACGTAAAAAGGTGCTGCGCGAACAGCAGAAATACGCACTCAATGCCTATTACAAGAATGCATTTGATGATACCAAAGACATTCGCTATAATTTGGTTGTGCCGAATTATATATCACCCTCCGATACCTCTTTGCGACCACGCAACCATCGGTTGCGCTACTTCGAAAGACAGCGAATGAAACGTGCCACGCTTCGGGGTGAACGTGAACAACGACCAGATGACGATGACGACCGTCGTGTCAGTCGCACAACGGATAGGAGGTACGATGATCGCGGTGACGACGATGACAACAACGACGACCGCGAATCGGGTGCGTCTTCCGATTCCGAAAGCAATCAGAGTTCGTACAGCGACGGCATTAACAGTTACAGCGACGACGAAGTATCTGATTCGCGACCGTCTTCGTCCACGAGTCGGAGGAGCAGCAGCAGGAGCAGGAGCAGTCCCACACGCCGCAACACGTCCACCGCAACCACACCGGGCAAGAAGCACAAGCGAAGGGATGCACCCAAACACAGACGGGTTCGTCGGACCAGTCGGAATGCACCCAGACACAAACAACGCAACTCGCATCCACGCAGACAGACGAAACGGAACACCAGACGTTACAAGTAACACATTTTGGATATCTGTTGCATCCGACACAGCATTCGGATGTACCCCATAAACGCGGAATTCTTATTTTTAGCGATTTTTTTTAATTTAAATGGAAAGGAACAAAGAATATAGAAAAATGCCCGACGATGTATTTTCCGTACTGCCATCAAATACGCACGCTACTGCTGAAAATCTGAAAACACACGAAACCGACGTGGTTGATCATATCCAAGACAATGTGCTAGACGAACTGATGCACGTGTACGACGAACTATCGAGTGAACGCAAACGCATCACACATCTTATGGCAAATGTTAAAAAGTGTTGCAACCGAATGAGTAAACGATTGTCGGACCAGCAAGAGAAGATTGATAAATTGCAACACCAACACAAATCACGAAATTCGGGTTTGACCAAACCCTTTCCAATCTCCACTTCGCTGTGTTCGTTTATGTCTGTGCCCGAAGGCACGCAGATTGCGCGCGCAGAAGTAACCAAATATCTCCACAAGTATATCAAAGAGAAGGATTTGTATGACACGAATAAAAAAATGTACTTCAAACCAGATTCTTCACTGAAAAAATTACTCAACATTCACGACGCAGACGAACCTGTTCATATTTTCGCTATTCAAAAAAAGATGAATGATCATTTTCACTACACCCAATGATCGAGTCGTTGTTTACCAACATAAGAACACCCGCTAATTGAATAGGTATTATAAAATTTAGGGAACACGAGACACATCGTCGCAATTATGTCTAATATTGAAGTTGTCAGATCGAACGGAACCAATTCTCTCACCAGTGATAAACTCGGTTCGGACGACGAACACACATACTTCCGCGTGATGACCGAAAAGTGGGGGAAACTGTTTTTCCACTCCGAAGACGAATACAAGCGGTGGTGCTTTACAAGTCGCCGTCAGAATGAAATCAACGGGTGTTTCACTGCCGCTAAGTACTATTTTGAAAACGCATTTGATGATAATGAAGATGTGATTATTATTGAAGCATACACAGCATAGCATGAATGACGTGTGACGTGTGACGGACACACGCTCACGCTTCTGACACGATCGTGCACATAACTAGTCTTTCCTTGCAATCTTCGCACCGTTCTGCATTTGGTGGAACATCTCGATATCGATCGTCTCGTTTGGGTATTGATAATGGTGCTGGTGGGTATTATTCACCAGCACTTTCTGCAAATATGATTCTAAATGTAATTTTTGAATTAGACATTCGATTGATGGAGCGCATACCAACACGACGACGATGCCAACCGCCAATACATACTTCATATTTTTCGAATGTATCGACCACGTGTTCGCCCACCTGTGATTCGTATACTCATACACAAACCACACTAGTATTCCGAATATGACGAACCAGCGAAAAGACATCGTGTGTGAGTTATCGGTTGTGTAAGTTATATGTTACATACTTTAAAAAAAACAAAGATATTATGACACTCCATTCGTAGCCCGACTAAAAAGTTTTATATAAGTCGTTGGATTATATACAAGTTGTCACGTGTGATTGTTCCGTGAGCCGAATCATCGTGTCTTGTGATACCACCATATAAATAAGTGATATTATATGTATAACGGTCACACACCTCCACTGAACATAATAATACATACGGATGAAGAATCCACTCACACATCGCCATGCACCGGGTTGACACACGCATTCTGATACAACAACCACACCCAAAAAGTGTGTTTGCGAACGGTTCCGCATTATTCGTGCACAATATTACGATACTTTCTAGAATGTACCAACCACGTCTGATACAACACGTTCAGGTTTGTATCAAACACGCAATACATACTATTATCACGAATGACAACGTCGTGTAAACGTAGCAATCGGCGAACCTCTGGATTTGTTAGAACACCTCGCAACCGGTGAGGTATGTTTCGTGTGTGTATACATTCTTCATTCTTCCGGTTTGATAGGACCGCAAGGTATTGATTTAACTCAGTGTGCCTCTTTCGCCAGTGATGCCATTTTAAACCTGTGTGCAATGTCTCCCACCAGTTTGATGAAAAAAGGTCGATCTTCGCATTTGCGACACTCAACTGCTGCCGCGCTACCCAGTAACGACGACCACCAACATACGAATCAATGTGTGATATAATATCGGTTGGTAGACGTAACCTTAGCAACACATCCATTTTTAGAAGAGACTGTATATGTACGTGGATGTTAAATTCGTACGAACATACACACGTACATACCGTTTCTGACAACAAGAACCAATCTATATATGATTCGTTCATCAGGAAAAAACATTATAATCGTATGTGTGAAATTCAATTTGAATATATAGTAGACAGCCTGTCGAGGTGTTTCGTTTGTAACAAAAAAAGTGAACGTACGTGTTCACTTCTTTTACTTTTTTTACTTTTTTTTACTATGATGAATCGTTCTAACTAAACCGAATATACTTACATATACAACTTATTATGGATACAATACCAACCACCGACTTTGGTTCGCGCATCACTTGGTTTACCAAACGGGGAAGA
>Ga0115547_1001136_pt1 | contig 16061 bp, 18 predicted proteins | sample COGITO_mtgs_1004_3_FD_87185 | JGI IMG/M metagenome (GOLD analysis project Ga0115547, IMG submission 87185) | Pelagic marine microbial communities from North Sea - COGITO_mtgs_100420 | ecosystem: Environmental > Aquatic > Marine > Epipelagic | place: Germany:Helgoland, sampling site Kabeltonne...
ATTGCCATTATTGCCATTATTGCCGATATTAATATGTATTCCCCCTGTTCCACTATCAATATTCATATTAAAAAATTGATTAAATAGATCATTTGGATTCATAAACCCGGAAAATCCTGATCTTGTATTTGGTGCGTGTTCTTGTTGTGGGTTTGGATTTGTTAAATATTGATAAGCTTGTGATATTTCTTTGAATTTATCTTCTGCCCCTGGGTCAGAGTTTTTGTCAGGATGATATTTGAGGGCTTGTTTTCTATATGCTTTTTTGATGTCGTCTTCAGATGCATTATTTTCTATTTCTAATATTGTATAACAAGTTTGTCGATTCATTAATATATTATAGTAAATTATAATATATTATCATTAATTGTAATTATATTGTTTTGTTGTAAAAATAATAATGTAAAAATAATAATGTAAAAATAATATTATGAATATTATGAATATTATGAATATTATGAATATTATTACGCCTATGTTAAATTATCATACCATAAATACATATGCTACAGGTGATCCATTGCCATATTTTAGAGGAACATTACATTTATATGGTTCTATTCTTATTCCTTCGATTATGATTATTATTGGTTCTATTGCGGATATGGATAAATCATGGTTGTTAATGGTTTTTCTTGGGGGGAAATTCTTATCATATGGATCGTCAGCCGCAGTACATTTGGGAATAACACGATCGCCTGATACACATTTAAAATTATTGTTTATTGACAAATTATGTGTGTATATTTCGACGTTTGTTACAGGTGTTCCTTTTATGCGATTGGATTTATTTTATTATGAATTTAATGGGGGTGTTATAATTAGTGGGGCAATTTTACTTTTATGTAATTATGAAATAACTCGTAAAATTGTGTTTTTTATTCAATTTGTTGGAGTATTATATTTAATAGGACGTGTTGTTCAGTGGAATATTTTATGGATAATTGGGGCTAGTTTATATCTTAGTTCAATGATTGTATTTTTACCATGTGCTATTAAAAGTACTAATAATTGTATGGTTGAAGTTTGTTTGCCTGTTTGTTGGCATAAAAAAGGATATTATGGGTGCCATGAAGATTTTCATTTCTTTGTATTTTTGGCAGATATTGTATTTTTTATAAATGCTGATTTGTATTTATCTTAGTTTGTTATTGCTTCTCTTATGCTTGTGTTTGTTTCGATTGTGTTTGCGTTTGCGTTTGGTTTTTCTTAAATTCCCAATATCTATGTCGGTTTTTAATTGCATAAATTCACCCATTTCTATTTTACCATCCGGATTATCATCGTATTTTTTTAATAAATCTTTAGTTTTTTTTAATGATAGTTTTATTCCATACTTTTTTAAGCCTTTGTGTAATTCTTTAATATCAATATATCCACTATTATCAATATCTATTTCTAAAAAATCTTTTTTTGTACTATTAATACTTTCTTGACGTGTTGTTACTTTTCTTGATTTTAACATTAATTCTATTGGGTTAGATTGTGTAGGATTTGTTTTTGATTTAGATCGAGATTTTGATTTTTTATTTGCTAAATTTTTCATATTCAATCTTATTAATATTAATTGATATTTTATATTTTTTATATTTTTATGCTTATTCACAATTTCCTGTTTTTTTATTTCTACGTGTTCCTTTGGGACAATTGGGTAATTTTGTTTTTTTAACGGGTGATGGTTGGTTTGTTTGTTGGGTTTCTGCTTGAGTTGTACTAGATTCGCATACTCCAGTTGTTTTGTTTCTACGCGTTCCTTTTGGACATCTACCTATTTTTTGTATATTTTCTGATAATTCTGGAACTATTTGTTTTTTTGCTGGTTTAATAGTTTTTGGACTTTTATCGGCTGGTGTATTGTTTGCTGGTTTATCTATTTCTATAGAAGCTATATTATGAGAATAACATCCAGTATCAATTGTAAATTGATCGTCGTGTAATAATGATGCTTTTAATACATATAAGGTTACTGGTTTATATGTGTTTAGTTGGGGAAATCGTGTTTCTGGGTTATTTATTATTTTTGTTAATGTAAACAGGATATTTCGTGGTAGTAATATTTCTTTTTCGTGTTTATATTGGGTTGTTAATACCATATCTACATGAGGAATTCCTTTATCTAATTCTATCTCGTAAATACAACATCTGTTGGTATTGCGGGGTACTCCTGAAAATCTTAATGCTACCTGAAAATTTTTGGAAATAGATGTGAAATTTTTGGCTATAAATGAATCGCCAATATCTTTTACTGGTTCAGTCATCGCAGCAATTGTTTCTGATCCATTTAAATAATATGGGCGAGTCATGCCTCGGTAATATTTGGTGGTGTCTTTTTCTGTTCTGATCGCTACTTCTAAAAAACATTTATCTAAATAACTGATTTTGTCTTTTACTGCTAATTTCGCTTCTTCGATTGATGGGCCATATCTTCGAAAATATGTTTTGAATTCTGGCGTTTCAAAATATTGATCGCCCTGTAATAAATACCGGTTAATTGGTTGATCCCATTGAAAACTATAGTTATATAGTGCTTTGCTCATTAATGATTCAAAATATATATCGATTTTTTGGGGGAAATTTTTATTGTATTCTTGTTTTTCTTTAAGATTGCCAAATTTCGTTTTTACTAAACCCAATTTTGATAATTCCAAGAATTCCATACTTATTAGCTTTTTTTTGTCAGATTTTTTGATTATTTTGAATATATTCGATGGTTTTTGAAGTGTTTTAACAAATTCTTTGTTATCTATTATTAACTTTTTGTCGATATAGAATCCGATATTTCTGTATTGGGCTTTCGTTTTTGATTTATATGTTTCGTTAACATTTAATTGGTTACGATGTATTACGCATTCTAAAAGTATATCATTTATTGGAGGGGCGATAAAATAGCTTTTTTTAAGACAGAAAGTATTTGAAGATTTCGATGAAGATTTTGATGAAGATTTTGATTTCGATTTTTCTTCAATAAAAAAAACTATATTGTCCTGACTTTCATTTAACCATTCGTCTATGTTGCGATCTTCCATCAATATTGGATCATATGCTGTTAATGACATCGATTATATATATATATATATATATATATATAAGGGTATTTTAGAAAATAATGTATGGGTATTTTAGAAAATAATGTATGGGTATTTTAGAAAATAATATATAATAATATATATATTATTATGGAATTTAAAAATTTTTTAAGTGAAAATTGGTTGGTACATATTGCTATTGTTGTATATGTTTGTGCTTATATACCGTATATTTATAGTATATATAAAAATAAAAATAATAAACAAAAGTTTAAAAATGAATATTATTATATAATAATAGCGGCTGTTACTCTAGTATTAGTTCATTCTGCTATTGATAAGAATTATGAAATTGTGTTGTTTTGTGCAATTAAACTTGCAATTATTATGGCCGTTCTTTGTGCGCGGGTTCTGTATCCATGATATAGTTTGATGATTTGGATCTGTTTGTGAAACGATGTGCCATATTTGATTTAGATACTTCCTTTTGGGATGATGTGGTTTGTGAAGGTATAAGCTTTTTTTTCGATTGGTTATTGTTCTTCATAAAGTGCCAGGCTAATTGTGAACATTGTAATTCATTTATGGCAGTGGTTGAGGCGACAGGGTTATTGTTAACTCCGCGCGTGGGAACATTTCGATACATAGGCTTTGGGACGATTTTAGGAGATAGGGGTGGGTTAGAATTTGTGCGTATTAATTTAGTAGAATCTTGGTATTCGTCTTGATCTTCGTCTAATAACATTATTGCCATTGCTGCGTAATTATGGAGATCAATCAATGTATCTCGAACTGATTCAGTGTTTACTAGAGATACTTGTTTGGATGATACTGACTGTAGTCGGGATAATTTATCTCCTAATCGAACGAGAACACCAACTGATCCGTGTTTTGCAAATGAGTCTCCATAATCTGCGTTTTTTTTTGTAAATAGATCCAATGCTTCTTTGTGAATTTTTTGTAATTGGGCTGGACGCGATAAAGGCGATATCGGATGCGATGATATTGGTGACGACATTGCTTTCATACTTTTGTATATATCAAATTTATATAATTTTATTTTTATATATATTTAATATCAATTTTTATTTTTGGATAAATTTTTATTTTTGTTTATTATATAATGTGTTATAATATTCAAATGGGATTGAATTGTTGTAGAAAATCACAAATGATGTATGTGCCAAACTATTATAAACAACATACATACGGTAGTTGGCAAAGAAGAATGATGCCAAATGGTGGTAATCGGTATGGTACACAGGGTAAATTGGGTCATAAAATTGGTGTTAATAGAATTTAATTATTATTATTATTTAGCCTCCTCCACATGTTTTACACCCAGTTGCGTTATTTATACCTGTAAACATGCTTCTTCTAAATCTAAAACATCCTGCGTTTCCCATTATTAAACGGTTGGATGGTTGGGGCTGGCTTGGTTGGGGCTGGCTTGGTTGGGGCTGGCTTGTTTGGGGCTGGCTTGTTTGGGTTTGGTTCGAAAAAATCATACTAAAAGTTGCTGGTGACGACATATAATTTAATAAAATATTTTAATTTTATAAAAAATATTAAAATATTTTATTAGTGAAGGGATTAACAAATGCATGCTTTAGAGTTTACTATTCCGAATTTTTGAACTTTATTTCCTTGAAGTGGTAGTGTTTGTAGGGGTTGTGTGTTGGGTTGTGTGTTGGTTTTGATATTTTGGGCTTTTCGTCTTGCTAAAACTCTATCAAAACTATTGTGTTTGACATCGACTCCTGCACCACCTGGTCCTAATCGACCTGGTCTTAATTTGGGATTAGGAATTGACTGTTGAAAATGTAGACGATTTCTGTCGCTGGCTTGGCTTTGATTTACATTTGTTGGATTTAATGATGGAGCATTGGAAGGTGGACCTCTTACTGTTAAAGCCGCTAAATCAGCCGTGTATAGTGTGGCTGGTACTCTAACAGTATTTTGGATTTGTTTTTGGATGTAGGTTTTTAATGGGTCTGGAACATAATTTGGGCTACATGATGTGCATTGGACAGGCTTTTTTGGTGTATACGGGTTAGATTCGTCTGGTAAACAATTATTTTCAAAATTTGTGCAATTTGAACAATCGTAAAATGTAATGAATGGCATTTATATTGGTGAGAGATTATATTTTGGAGATTAATTAGATTTATTTGGTTTGCTTTATTGTCGTATGAATAAATTTAGAATGATTGGGAGATTCAGGCAAACATCAAATAATGGGGGTATTATTACTAAATTATTACTTAATTCTGCGTTTATTATTGTGCCTGGTGATGTTTCATTGGATATTGTTATCGGGACTATTTGCGAAGTAGAAATATCATAAATGGATATATCTACATTTGAAATTTCTGCACAATTTGCTAATAGATAGTTTGAATTTGTATTTGTATTTGTATATGTGGGGTTGGAATAATATTCTGTGTTAGAATTACCTGCAGAATCGGTTGTCTCTATTGTGCCTCCGCTATTGCACGAATTGATATTGATTATATTTTGGATATCGTTATCGCTTGTAGATTCATATGGTCCACAACTAAACATTGTTAGTATTTATGATATTTTATGATATTTTAATAAATTTTAAATAAACTCATTATTTATTTAAAATTGAATATTATTTTTGTATGTATGTATGTATTGTATTGCTTTAAAAGGTATAATATCGATATATATATGGCTACAGAACATATATGTCGGTTTTGTGGTAAATTATATGTTCGGAGAAAATCTTATCAACAGCATATGCTGATGTGCGAAATATCTAAAAAAGGTATAGAAGGTGGGAGTGGTGGCAATGTTCGTGTTCCATCTAATACAGAATTATATCAAATTATTATTACTTTGAATGATAAATACGATCGATTAAAAGAAGACTATGATGGGTTGAAGCGATTTGTTGATGGACGGCGACGTAAGATTGATGTTTTAGAATGGTTAAATAAGAATTGTGTTTTGGGAGATGATGGGAATGATTTTGAATCTGTATTTATGAATATGCGGATGACTGGGGAGCATTTGCGAATGGTATTTGAAAATGATTACGTGAATGGGGTTGCTGATATCTTGGGTGGGGAAATCGCCCCACACGCGATGAATAGTGGGATGGGGATGGGGTCTTGCATGGGGTCATGCCCCTATACGACGGAGGGTAATTGTGGGATGGGGGTGGGGAGTAATTGTGCGACGAGTGATAATGGTGGGATGGGGTCTTGTTTAAGAGCGTTTTCACATAAAGAAGGTGTGTTTTATATTTATGCTGGTATTGGGGCTGGTATTGGGGCTGTTGATGGGAGTATTGTGTGGCGAATAATGGAAAATGATGAATTTGATCGACTAATTCGATGTATTGATAAAAAATTGTTGATGGCATTTCAAGAGTGGCAAACAGAGACTAAAAAAACTATGGATGAGGATAAATTTGCCGAGATTTATATTAAGAATTTGAAGAAAGTTATGGGAGGTAATTTTAAGACTTATGATAAAAATACTAAAATTAGGAATCGGCTTTATAAGGCGATTAAAACAGATGTTAAAAATATCATGGTTTATGAATTTTAAAATCTGATCTATTATTGTATTTACTTTTTGCCTTTTGTTTTGCGTTTACGTTTACGTTTGCCGGCATTTTTAACTGTCCATATTCTGTTTTTTCCTTTTATTATTTGAGTTTTTGGAGATGGGAATTTTGGTTTTACTGTCCACGTTCTTTTTTTTCCTTTTACTATTTGTGTTCTTGATGCGTGAGGAGCTGATTTTGGGCGTCTTCTAACTGTCCAATTTCTATTTGCTCCTATTGCTGTTTTTGATGATGGTTGACGTCGTACTTGAGACGGTGATTGTTCTGAAGTGAGTAGTTTTAATGATGGCATTGGTAATTGTGATGGAGATGGATGGTTGGGACGTCTTTTAAAATTTTGTCTGGCTCTTGCTACTAAATCAGAATTTGGGCGTAGTGCATCCGGCGATGCATGCCTCATATCTGGTGGGTGAGGGTTATATCTTGAATCCATTATATAATGTGTTAATATAGTTTATAATTATTATTTTTTTATAAATAATAATTATAAACTATATTACATGACAACGATTACTGTTTCTGGTTCTTCGAATAATTCTAACTTAGTTGTAGGTTCTACAGGTGCATCGATTAATGATTCTGATGCTGGTATAAATAATTTTAAAATATATAAAAAATATGTCGGTAATTTTGATATATATTCATGCGATAGTAGTGGAAACATAATTTACGATTTTTCTTCTAATGGACGTATTATTTATGTTGATTATTTAGACAATATATATGGAAAAATTATTGGATATAGTTTTATGGGTATGGAGGGAGAGACACTAACCGACCATGGTTCAAAAAATATTGGATATATATCTTCTTATAATAGCTCTAACGTTTATGTAACATTAAGAGCATCATCAGATTCATCTCCATTTGAGGAATGGGTTATATCTGAAAATGGAAAAATAATACATTCTCGTTATACAACGATTAATCAGACTACTATGACATCCAGGTTATGGATTGGAAAATTCACTGCTTTATCATAAAGTATTCACTTATTTAGTAATATTAGGTTGGTGGAAAAATGATAGACATCATGCGCAAATAGTATGGGGGCATTATTGATGTATTATGTGTATTATGGATTTTATGGATTGCATTGAGATTATTAACATAATTTGATGGATATGTAATGTTGTATTTGTCAAAATCTGTGCGTAGCATCCAAAATGTATAAAATTGTGCGTTTATTAAGACCCATTTTCCATCAAATGTGATTTCGTTTGGCATGTATTAAATTATATAAAAAACAGATATAATTTAATATGCAAAAATTTAAATGTTGGGATTGTAGTTTGAATGTTGGGTTACAAATTGTATTTTTGTTTTAATTCTTCTGTTGTAATAAGGATATTTAATTGTCTTGCTTTGTTTGCTTTTGCCGTGTCTTCGTTTGGATCTTTTACTATAACATAGTTGGTGTCTTTTGTTATGGTGGGTTGAATTGTTGCTCCTAATAATTTCAATTGGGCTATTAGTTCTTTATCTTTTGGGCCAGACATTAATAGTTTTTTTCCATGTAATATGGGGTCTTGTCCCCATACGGCGTTTTGATTTTGACCATTTATCACGTAGTGGGCTTGTTCCCCATCATTTTCCTCATCATTTTCCCCATGATTTTGACCATTTATCGCGTATGGGGCGATTTCCCCATGATTGGGACCATTTATCGCGTATGGGGCGATTTCCCCATGATTGGGACCATTTATCGCGTATGGGGCGATTTCCCCATCATTTAGTTTATGTTCGAGGTTGGCGGTTTTCATAAATTCCAAGAACTCGGGGATAGCATTTACGAATTGAGTTGCTGATTTTAGTGCCATACCTTCGATTGCTTTTACTCTGAATATTTGTTGTTGTTGTGTTTGTTGTGTTTGTTGTGTTTGAGTAAATATGTCGGGCGCGTGTTTTAAGATTGATGTGAGTTTTCTTTCTCCGAACCCCCTACCAAATATATTAGATGCCGCCGCAATTTCGGCTAAGGATTTTTTCTCGATTTGTTTACTGATATTTTCAGAGATTTTGGTTGCTAATGTTTCTTTGAATCCATCGACTGTTAAAAAGTCGGCCTTTGTCATTCCGAGTATTTGCGATATTGATGTGAAACCTGCCTCTATTAATTTTTTCGTATTTCCAGGTCCTAATCCTTCTACTTCTAATGATTTGAAGAAATTGGCGATCATTTTTTCTTGCACATCTTTATTGGATTCTTTGTCGTTAACCATAATGTCAACATGTGTGTCATTCCAGGTATAAGGATAAGATGGAAATAGAGGTTCGGACGCGGGTTTAATTATTGCATTGTCTTTGATTTCGGGTATTACATCTCCACTGCGAACAATTTTTATGATAGCTCCGAGACCTATTTTGTGTTTTTCTATGAATCTTGCATTTTTACCAGTAGCATATGTGATTGTAACTCCGCCAATGGTTATGGGCTCGATTTGGACGCGGGGTTTGAGATACCCATGTTTAGATGCTGTCCATATTACATCGACTACTTTTGCTTCTGCTTCTTGATCTGAAAGAACCATTTTAAATGCGAAGGCGTGTTCGGGATTTTTATTGGATCTAGGGTGTTGGTTGTCATCTGAGCAAATTATTCCGTCGATCTCGTATTCGTATGTTTCACGCCAGTCTATCAGCTTTTTAGATAATAATTCATTGGATAATTCTGGGGGGGTGAGTTGTTCATATTTGACTGGTTGGGTGTTCCAGTTTTGTTCAATGAATTTCATTTGTTCGGACGGTTTGATATTTGGTGGATTTAGTACTTCGTATGCTACAAAATCCAGATCTTTTAATATCTCTGGATCGATCGTTTTTTTATTTACTAGGCCTGCGACGAAATTTCTAGGGTTTGCGAATTTGGATTGGTATTTATCGATGAATGTTTGGCGTTTGATGATTATTTCTCCGCGTAGAGCAAATTCTGTTTCAAAATCGTGAATTGGGTTGTCTTTCCATATTATATCTTTTATTAGATGTGTTATGTCTTGGCCGATTGTTCCATTGCCCCTGGTATATAATTTTGCTTCTTTACTGTTTTTACCTGATGTGTATAGAGCGCTTATTCCATCTAATTTGCACGATATTATATATGGGCCTTTGAACTGGGATTTGAATTTTTCTAATTCTTTTGTATCGGGTTTTATTTTATCCATAGACCACATTTCATATGGTAATTTTGCTTTGTTTTTCTCGATTTTGCATTTTGTGTGGCCTTCATTTGCTTCTTCGTTTTTTGGATATTTTGCCAAGATATATTCACGCAATATATCGTATTCGTTATCGGTCATGATTGGTTGGTTATCGTTTTCACAATAATATTCTGTGTTGGCTTTTTTTAGAATTTCGGATACTTCGTGTTCGGACATGGAATCTAGTGCCGATTGGCCTTCTTTTAAGAATCGTATGATGTTGGTTCCAATTTCTGTTTGTTTTGATTTGTCTGATTGTTTTTTTAATGTTTTGTTTTTTGGTTGTTGGGGGGTTGGTGGGTTTAAATGGGTTTGTGGGGTAACGCTGTTGAGTCGGTTTGGTGGATCTACATATTCTATTTTTAAGAAATCGAATATTGATTTCTCGTCGGGAAATTCTTGGGAAGTTATTAGATCTCCTTTTACTTTTCCTTTCTTGTGCGATATTCCGTGTTCGTTTAATGTATAATTATTGTCTAGTGCGTGTTGACGCATTGATGTATTGAATTCTTTACTGCCGGTGAAATAGAGAATTGCGAAGGCATATTCTTTGGGAGGCGAATAGAGTAAATCTATTCTTCGGGCGATTGGTAATGATGTTGATGTGGATGATGGTAATCGGCCGATTGTTAGGCTTTTTACTGGTCCGCGGGATAGCACTTCTATTATAATATTTTCTTTTATTAATATGTCTAAGAACTCCTTGAATATTTGATTATTGTTTTCTGTATTTGTTATTATGATATCGATGTCGCCTGATGTTTGTAATCCACGCCTATAACTTCCTACTATTTCGAATTTTGATGTTCCTTCTATAGTACTGATTGCTTTTGTAAATATTTTTTGGAATAGTTTTTCGTATTCTTGGATTTCTTCGCGGGGGATTCGTTCATTTATATCTTCATAATATTGAAGGCCTATTGTTTGTTTGTCATTAAGTAGAGTATCTTTAGTTTTTTTTGTTTTTGTTCCTTTTGTTCCTTTTTCTTTTTCTTTTGTTTCTTTTGTTTCTTTTTCCAATTCTCTCAATTGTTCAATTGATGTAATTCCTTTTTCAATTAATTCGTTGGCTTTTTGAGGTCCGACTCCGTATATTTTTTCGAATATTTCACGGAGGTCTTGATTATCATCTTTATCTTGTGTTTGATCGGTAATAATATGTGTTCCTGATGCTTCTTCTAATGTTATGGTTCCGATATTTATAAATTCTGTAAGTTTTTCTTGTATTCCTTTTCCAATATTGGGTAAAGAAGCGGTTTGGTCTAATGATGTAATATCTGTTTTAACATTTTCAATTTCAGTTTTTGCTATTAAATATGCTCGTGCCCTAAATGGTTGTTTTATTTTTGTTGTATATTTGTTTAATTGTCCGAGAATGTTGATTATTGCTTTATTATATGGTGGAATCGGGGGTATGCCTTTTCCTTTTCCTTCTTCATATTCCATGTACTTGTCTGATATAGTTGATGGGTTTGTTTTTATATTTTGTTTTATATTTTGTTTTATATTTTGTTTTATATTTTGTTTCAGTTTTTTTTTATTTGGTGTTTTTTGTGTTTTATTGAATCTATTTATTATTGATTTATACATTATAATATATTGATAAAATATTTGTATAATTTATCTGTATATTCATTGCGTTGTGATTGATTGTTATTTATATAATTTATTAAAAATTGTATAAATTGTTTTATTTTGTTTATTGGTTTATTGTTTTAATCGAGGTCTTCGATTGACGGGCCATCGTCTACTTTGTCGGGCATTTCTTGGTCAGGTACTTGGTCAGGTACTTGGTCGGGCATTGGGGGCATTGATGACGCATAGAGTTTTTGCATTAATGGGGTAAATAGTTCTTCTAATTCTTTGCGCTTATGTTCGAATTCTTCGGGTGTAGCTAATTTATTGTTTTCTAACCATGTCATTGTTTCATCTAATTTGGTTTCAATCTTGGATTTTTCATCTTCATTTAGTTCAGTGTCTAGTTTTTCTTTGAATTTCTCATCCGATAATGTTGACTTTACTTGGAAACAATAGCCTTCTAGCGAATTTTTGGCTTCAACACACTTTTTAAAATCTTCATCTTCTTGAGCATACGTTTCTGCATCTTTGGTCATACGATCAATTTCTTCTTTTGATAAACGGGAACTGTCATTTGTGATTGTTACAGTATTGCTTTTCCCGGTTGATTTTTCGATGGCAGACACATTAAGGATGCCATTGGTATCGATGTCAAATGATACCTCAATTTGTGGGGTGCCTCTGGGCATTGGAGGGATTTCCGAAAGAGTGAATTCGCCTAATTTATTATTGTCTTTGGTGCGGGCGCGTTCTCCTTCAAATACTTGGATTGTTACAGCTGGCTGGTTATCGGAATATGTTGAAAATGTTTGCGATTTCTTTGATGGGATTGTTGAATTTCTCGGAATTAAAACTGTCATTACTTCTCCGGCGGTTTCTAATCCGAGGGATAGGGCGGCGACATCTAAAAGTACTAAATCGTCGGTTTTTGATGATTGAACACCTGTTAAAATTGCCGCTTGAACGGTAGCACCATATGCTACTGCCTCATCGGGATTAATAGCCTTGGATAATTCTTTGCCATTGAAAAAATCACTTAATAATTGTTGGATTTTTGGGATGCGGGTTGAACCACCTACTAATACTACTTCGTCGATTTGACTCTTTGATAATTTGGAATCTTTGAGTGCTTTTTCTACAGGGAGCATTGTATCTCTGAATAAATCCATACATAATTCTTCTAGGCGGGCCCTGGTTAATTGAGAAAAGAAATCAATACCTTCAAAAAATGAATCGATTTCGACGGTTGTTTGTGTTGATGATGATAATGTGCGTTTTGCTCGTTCGCATGCTGTCCTTAGTCGACGCATTGCCCTAGGGTTTTCTTCTGGGTTGATATCTTTCTTATGTTTGCGTTTGAATTCTTGGAGAAAATGATTTACTAATCGGGTGTCGAAATCCTCTCCTCCAAGATGTGTGTCTCCAGCTGTTGCCTTGACCTCGTATATGCCGTCTTCAATTGCTAAAATCGAAACATCAAATGTGCCTCCGCCAAGATCGAAGATTAAAATATTTGTTTCCTTTTCTGTGTTCTTTTCTAGGCCATATGCGATTGATGCCGCCGTCGGCTCATTGATTATTCTTAAAATATTTAGGCCGGCAATAGATCCTGCGTCTTTGGTTGCTGCGCGCTGAGCATCATTAAAATATGCCGGAACAGTAATTACTGCATCGGTAACTGTTTTCCCAATATATTCTTCTGCGATTTCTTTCATTTTTACCAGAATCATTGATGAGATTTCCTCTGGTAAAAATTCTTTTTGTTCGCCTTTGTAGTCTACACTTATAATTGGTTTATCGTTTCGGTCAATTACTTTAAATGGAAATAGTTTGATGTCTGATTGGGTTTGTTTTTCGGAGAATTTGCGACCAATTAGACGCTTGGCATCGAATACTGTATTTGTGGGGTTTTGGGCTGCTTGGTTTTTAGCCCCATCTCCAATAATTCGCTCGGTATCGGTGAATGCGACATATGACGGCGTTGTTCTGTTGCCTTGATCATTCGCGATGATTTCGACACGGTCATTTTGCCATATGCCGACACATGAATAGGTTGTACCTAAATCGATACCGATTGCTACTTTAGGTTGCTCGGTCATTTATATAAAATATTTTATTGTCTTTTATTTAAATATTTTATATAAATGTTTTAATAAATATTCAAAGGTGTAATAAATGTTTTATTGTATAGGTTTAGCATTCGCATGATCCACCTTTAATGTTGTTATATCTTAGTTTTTGGGTGTTTATTGCGGTAGAGTCGGGGTTGTCTGTGGTGGGGGATGGCGTTGGTGGGGGTAAACAATTGTTTTGTAAGTATTTGGCTCTTAAATATGTTTCTATATCTGATGTTTTGGTTATTTTGTCGATAGATTTATTACAGCATTTTGTTACGGCTACACCATTTACTAATTCTGTATATTCTGTGAAAAATTGGGATGACGGGTCATTATATGAACTGTTTGGATTGATTGTACATTTAATGGCTCTGGTATTGCGGGTGCTTAAATATGTGCTCATATCATAATGTGATTGATTAAATATTTTAACCACATTATTGTATTTGTTTTTTGGACAACACAGATCAATTAAATTTGAATTTGATTGATTGTATGCTGATCCAAATGTTATTCTGTTTTTCATGTATGTTCCAAATGATTTAACAGATGGTTGAGGTTCGGATGGGTCGACGATGATAATTTGGTTCGATGGGCCAAATGAGTATGTTGATTTTGCTAAATTGGTGCTTTTGCTTTGGTAATATTGTCTTTGGCCTGCCGGACCATTTAAATATGATGGTGTATTAGATGGGTTCTTTGGGCTAAGTACTTGACATTTACGGGCCATTATTGTTAGAGACATTGTATATGATATTATGCAATATAAAATATTATATATAAAATATTATATATAAAATATTATATATAAAATATAAAAAATTGAAATTTATTAATTTATATTTTATATTGCACGTGAAATATATTTAGGTATTTGTCTAGTCTTTATATAAGCAAATGATGTCTAATGTTCAGAGTGATGGTGATTCGTGGAAAACTCAAGGAAATAATAGGAGGAGTAACGGTAAATGGAGAGGAGGGCATTATACTAAAAATCGAATAACTAGAGTGAAAATGGATAAACTTCCGGTTAAGGATTTGGATTTAAATGATGTTAATGTATTTCCTGTGTTGGGGGGTGGAGTCGGAAATTGTACAGGGGATGGGGACGGGGGTACCGAATTTGCGAATGCTTTAACTACTGAGGTATCGAAAATAAAAGAAGAATGTGTGAAAGATATTACATCTGGGTGGACAATTATTAATAAGAATGATGGGAGTATTAAAACATATAATAAAGTTGGTCGATTGGTTAATGGCACTGGATTGGGTATTATAGGAATAGGAACAGATTTTGATGGGGATGATATACATGAAATGTATATAGACATGTGTAAACGATGGTGTAGTTATTACGATGAGATTAATGATTTAGTTGGTGATAGATCCCCATATTTGAATTATAAAAAGGAGATTAGGGAAATCGTTTCTGAAGAAAATATTATAATGAATAAAATTTATGGTGGCGATTATAATTATAGTAGTGATGATGAAAAGGACGATCATCATGATGACGCGACGTTTTGGTAAGGAATATTGATATTTGATTGTTATAATTTTATTGTAATAATTTTGATTATGATAATTAGTTTAAACTCTATTATTATTTTTTATTTTTTATATAATGGATAATGATTTAAATGTAGATTTGGAAGAGAATGATTTGGAAGAGAATGATTTGGAAGAGAATGATTTGGAAGAGAATGATTTGGAAGAGAATGATTTGGATGAGAATGATTTGGAAGAGAATGATTTGGATGATCAATGGATTAATGATTTTAATTTGGACGATATAGAAAATGATGAATTTATTGCTTGTAACAATGATATTTCTAATAATATAACTACATTGAAAATATATAATATTTATGTTAATAAAAATAATATTTTAACTGATATTAGCAATGAGACAATTATGATTTATGATGATGTTATTCGGCGCAGTGATCTTATAAAATTAATAAAAAAAAATTCTATTTCTTGTGATAAACATTATAAGCTGTATTTTTTGTTAAAATTTAATGTTGATATTAGTTATGAATATTTGAATAATTTTTTGGATGATGGTTTTGAAGATCGTTTGGAAAATGTTATTCATGATTATGTTGTTAGTGGAGGGGATGATTGTGTGGTCGATTCATCTTGTTTTTTTACTGTATGTAAAGATATTTCTGATATTGCTTTTATTTATGAAGTTGCTTTTTTGAGGAAATTGGCTTCGTTGTATTTTATATATTTTGAGAAATGCGATGCTGAACATGTTGAATATATTCCGGCTTTAAAAATTCCATATTATACTGATAAAAAAAATCGTGCAACAAAGAGCAAATGTGTTCTGAAAAATAGTGGCGGCGATAGAGATAGAGGCAGAATGAATATTAAAACAAGATCAAGAAAATTTACTTTGAAATAGTAATAAATGATTTGCGAGTTGGAATGTTTATATATTTTATTAAAATATATAAAAATTTTTTAGTAGATAATAATAATATAGGGGATACTATGAGTCATAATATAGATGATGGTATAGATGATGGTATAG
>Ga0115547_1001148_pt1 | contig 15977 bp, 11 predicted proteins | sample COGITO_mtgs_1004_3_FD_87185 | JGI IMG/M metagenome (GOLD analysis project Ga0115547, IMG submission 87185) | Pelagic marine microbial communities from North Sea - COGITO_mtgs_100420 | ecosystem: Environmental > Aquatic > Marine > Epipelagic | place: Germany:Helgoland, sampling site Kabeltonne...
AACATAACATTAAATAAACGCAAAACATTACTGGCAACATTTGTTGCAATGTTTGCAGCTGGGGCAACCACTCAGGGGGCTATAGCGCAGACGGAGTCGGCGACGGCGCAATCTCGGATTGATGAGATTATTGTCACGGCGCAGAAGCGTGGTGAACAAAACCTCATGGACGTGCCAATCTCAATGTCAGTGCTCAGTGGTGATGACCTCGATTCAGGTCGATATGAGGGGGTGGCGGAGGCATTGAGCCAAGTCGCGGGGGTAACCTTATTTACATCCGGTCAAAATGGCGGGAGTAAGGTATCCATTCGGGGTGTTACCTCTGGTGGCCCATTGTTTTTCGGCAGTGGTGCAATAGGCTATTATTTAGATGAAGTGCCATTTGCCTTTGTTAGGTCAGCAGTTGTTCCAGATGCAAGTGCCTATGATCTGGAGAGGGTTGAGGCACTTCGTGGACCACAGGGAACTTTGTATGGTTCAAGCGCATTGAATGGAGTTGTGCGCATTCTAACAAAAGATGCCAACCTCGAAGAATACGAGTTCAAAGCGCGTACAGGTGTATCGTCTACTGACGGAGGTGAAGGAAACTTTCGTGGTGATTTGGCAGTGAATGTTCCACTGATACCAGGAAAGTTGGCAGCACGGGTAGTGGCTGGATATAACGACCTAAGCGGGTGGATTGATAGTCCAATCGCCGACAATACCAATGACAGTGAGTTGTCTAACTTTCGCCTAAAAGTCAATGCACAACCAACTGATGAGCTTGCATTGGAGTTCTCTGCTTGGCTGTCCCGCAATGATTATGGCGCTCCCTCCCTGTCGAGTGACGATGGCGTCAGCACTAGTCCTTTTAAGGAGCCAATAGCGGTTGATTACGATGTTTTTGGAATAACTATTGATTACAATTTTGAGTCATTTTCGTTACTGAGTTCTACCAGCTATATTGACTATACATCCGCAGGCCAGCGGGATTTTAGAGACTTGGGGCTTGATACATTATTTACTGATCTCAATGCGAAAATACTAACGCAGGAAGTCAGACTTACTTCAACGTCAGAGGGCGCTTGGCAGTGGTCATTAGGTGGCTTTTACCGCGATGCGGAAGAGCCACTGGTGCAGGATCTACCGCTGTTCTTGCCCGTTCCAGTTGCATTTACTGATGAATCTCAGTCTTTCGCGATATTTGGTGAACTTACAAGAATATTTGATGATGGCAATTTCGACTTAACGGTTGGGCTTCGCTACTTTGAAGATGAAGTAACAAACAGAGAGATTCTTAATTTTACCGGTACCGGACCTTTAGTCGAGTCTAGAGCCGAATTTGACACGGTGACGCCGCGCATAGTGTTGAATTGGCATCCTAATGACGATTTAACTGTCTATGGATCATATTCACAGGGCTTTAGAAGTGGTTTTCCGCAACATTCCATCGTTATTACTACGGTTCCAGATTTTCCTCCAGTCGAAGAAGATACATTGGAAAACTTTGAAATTGGCGCCAAAGGAACCCTACTCAATAATCGTATGAATTTTGATGCGGCGCTGTATTACATAAACTGGGATGACGTACAGCAAAATGTAATTGTTGGCCTAGTAGCGGCGCCTATCAATGGAGGGTCGGCCAGTGGCGTCGGGTTGGATTTTAGTTTAAACGCAAAACCCAGTGAAAACTTCCAAGTTGGCTTTACCTTTTCTTGGAATGACTTAACTGTCGATGACGATGTGTTTTCTGGTGGTGTTTTACTTTTTGAAGAGGGCGATCGACTGGGCGATTCATCTGAATATACGGCAGGACTAACGGCCGATTATAGTTTTTCTCTTGGTGCTGGTGGGTTAAGAGGTCAGTTTTCAGGCTCTGCAAATTATCATAGCGAACTGGTCGCGCGAACAATTGATGCGGGCGCACTTGTTATGGGTGAAGGCGATGAGATTTTGTTAACTAGACTCAGCTTTTCCATTGATTCAACCAGCAATTGGACTGCCACCGCCTACATTGATAATGCTAGCAATGAAGATGGCGCCGTTCGAGATTCAGGGTTTTCAACTTTGAAAACGCGTATCCGTCCTAGAACCGCGGGTCTTCAATTTGAATATCGCTACTAACCTTTAACTGATTAGGTGCGGGTTCCCCGCACCTAATATTACTTTTGATGAGCTAATCCCCACACTTTATAGATCCCACTCACAAAGCTTGTCAATTCGACGAGCAAGTGAGTCGATCAAATAGATGAATGTGGGGGCTGGCTTTGACCAAAAATTAGCAAAATTGCGATCACGCAGGTAAAAATAATGACCCTTATTGTTTTTGAAAACTGCACTGTCTTTGATGGCATCAACGAAGAACCTATCGAAGACGCTTCTGTTGTTATAGAAAATGGCCGTATCAAAGAAGTTGCCAGTGGTTCCGTAACACACCGAGATATACATCGCATCAACTGTGGCGGCCGCCTATTAATGCCAGGCCTGATTGACGCCCATGTCCATGCCTATACGCCAACAGCTGATTTTTTTGGCAATGATCATTTGCCAGCGGCGTTAATAGCAAACCATGCCGCCGCGATTCTGGAAGGCATGTTAAAAAGAGGTTTTACCTCAGTGCGCGACGCAGGCGGTGCCGATAGAGGTTTAAAACTCGCCATCGATCAAGGCCTTATTAACGGCCCGCGCCTTTTTTATTCCGGCAAAGCACTGTCGCAAACGGGTGGGCATGGTGATATGCGCCCCGGCGATACTATTCAACCCTGTGGCTGTGGTTCTTATTCGGGTTCAATATCGCGAGTGGTGGATGGCGCTGATGAAATGCGCAAAGCCGTGCGCGAGGAATTACGCTTGGGCGCACATCAAATCAAATTGTTTGTATCCGGCGGCGTCTCCTCACCCACAGACCCTCTTTGGATGAATCAGTTTACTGAAGAGGAAATTCGAACGGCGGTCTATGAAGCCTCAACTCGACGAGCCTATGTAATGGCCCATTGCCATACAGAAGAAGCCATACGTCGTTGTGTTGATTACGGCGTGCGCAGTATTGAACATGGATCCAATATAGGAGATGAAACGGCAAAGTATATTGCTGAACAAGATGTCTTTGTCGTGCCCACCTTGTCCATCGTCGACGTAGTTCGTCAGCACGGTGATGAAATGGCACTGCCTACCTCAAGTATGGAAAAAATTCATGGCCTTTACGACAGCATGCTTAGTGCCATCGAAGCCTGCACTCGAGCTGGCGTTAAGTTAGGTCTGGGTAGCGACCTTTTGGGCCATCACTATCATCCACTTCAAGGTGGTGAGCTGGCCAAACGTGGCGAAGTTAACACACCGATTGAAGTATTGAGATCGGCAACATCCGTTAATGCGGAACTGTTACAAATGTCCGGTGAGTTGGGCTGTATTGCGCCCGGCGCCTATGCGGACGTTCTCCTGCTGGATTTTGATCCCTTTAAAAATCTATCAGGGTTTGAAAACGCCGAGAAAAATATTCCCCTAGTGATGAAGGGTGGTGAGCTAATTCGCAACACCCTGTAGGGATCGCAGCAAAACCAAGATGATTAAAAACGAACAATCTAAAGGAAAAGCATAAATTTAATGTCAAACACTGATATCACATACCCGGCAACGCGAACCGAAGATTGTACCGAAGCTATTATGGGGCTGGAGTATACAGACCCCTATCGATGGCTTGAAGGAAATACCGATGAGGTCAGGCAATGGCAAACTGCACAAGGGAAATTGGCAACCGATTATGTGCGTGGCTGGCCTCACTATGAAGCGGTTGAAAAAAGCGTTGCCCAGTTTTGGGTAGAGCGCCCAGGCCCTGTTCCGCGTTATGCTGGGGGAAAGTGGTTTCGAACAGAGAGGCCTGAAGGCGCCACACAAGCTACTGTCCTAATTGCAGATTCCCCTTACGGCAATGACCAGCAACTTTTTGATCCTCGAGATGAAAACCCTGACGCCCCACCCTTTATTTCATGGTTATCACCCTCGCCCAATGGACAAGTTCTGGCCATAGGCGTATGTGCTGACGGTAGTGAAAAGAACACTATCCGGCTTGTGGATACCAAGTCTGGTAAGCAGCTTCTGAACCCACCCCCGCAATTACTGATGGACGCTTGGACCAATGGCGCCTGTTGGTTGCCTGACAGTAGCGGGTTTTACTTTTTGGGCTTGATCGGTGATCCACAAAACATTAAACAGCGCATCTTATTTCATGATCTGGCAATGGGTTCCCAAACCCAGGCCGATATTGCCTTACCCGACGCAATTCCCCATTACACACAGGTAACGGCATCCGCTCAAGGCCGATACCTGCTTGCGCATTACAATCTTTTTGCGCCATACCCCATCGCTATTTTCGACCTGCATCAGCCTGATTTGCACTGGCAACCTTTTATCACCACATTTGATGGCACCCTCGCGGGCCATATTGTTAATGATCGTTACATCGCTGTCACAGATTTGAATGCACCCCGTGGCCGCGTTGTCTCTATTCTTTTGGATTCACAAACCCCGGACGATCCGAATACCTGGACTGAACTCGTTGCTGAGTCAAACGCTGTTATTCGCATGGTGACCCCAGTCGGTGACCTGCTGTACCTGACCGAACTAGTCGATACCTACTCACGGGTGCGCATTGTTAATTTGAGTGGCGAGATTATTGGTGAAGTGCCATTACCCGATAAAGGTGCGATTGCTGAACTGCCTTTTCCCATGATGAATCTGGTAGCGAAGGGGCATCCGGAGGAATTTCTTTTTTCTTTTTCGTCTCTAACTGAGTCTACCGGCGTGTATCGCCACCGCCCTGGCAATAGGAATATTGATACCTTATTTGCACCGCAGATCAGTATCGACAACGCCATTGTAGAAGATCACTGGGCAACGTCCGCTGACGGTACACAGGTTCCCTATCATTGTGTGCGCCTGAAAAGCACGTCTGATGCACGTCCTCAACCTACATTGATCTCTGCCTATGGCGCCTACAATGTGCCATGGATGCCCCAGTATCTAAGCACTTTGGCCGCTTTTGTTGCCGGCGGTGGGGTCCTCGTTCACGCCCATATTCGTGGTGGCGCTGAGTTTGGACGTGAATGGTGGGAGGGCGGCAGAATGAAGAACAAACAAAACTGCTACAAAGACCTCTACGCCATTGCAGAAGATCTTATCAGCAAAGAAAAAACCACAGCAGAATATCTGGCCATGACCGGTGGCTCCAATGGTGGTTTGATGGCCGGTGTAGCAATGACCCAGCGTCCTGACCTGTGGAAAGCCGTGGTGCCAAGAGCGCCATTATTGGATTTGATCGGTGGCTTGCGAGATGCCTACTGCAGGTACGCCGTAGAAGTTGAATTCTGTGATCCAAATGATGCCGATGAAATTCGCAGAATGGCGGATTTTTCTCCCTACCATTTAGTGCAAGATAACACTGAATATCCAGCCGTTTACATCAATGCCGGCGATACGGATTTGCGTTGTGCACCCTGGCATGCACGTAAATTCGGTGCGCGTTTGCAAACCTCCAAAGTCAATAAAGCTCCGGTGCTGATCCATGTATGGGAAAACGTAGGCCATGGCTGGGCAACCGCGAAGGACATCCAGATTGTAGAACATGCAGAATGGATTGCTTTCATTATGCGTCAGCTTGGTATGACGCCATGATGGGTGAGAGACTTGCTGACGATACCGTGAGTTTATTTCAAGGTCTTGCATATACTTTGCCGATTATTGTTACCGCGTTTCTACTTTATCCTATTCAGTTAATACTAGGGCCTATGTATGCCAAATACTTTGGTTTACCTCTTGCTACGATTGCAACCGTCATTCTTGCCGCGCGTCTGTTTGACGCTATCACAGATCCACTGATCGGTTATTTCTCTGATCGTCACCGGGCACAAATTGGTACTCGAAAGCCCTGGGTGGTGGTCGGTGGTATCGGTTTGATTGTCAGTAGTTATTATCTTTTTGTGCCCCCCGATAATGTTAGCGCCGCCTATTTTCTAGCTTGGTATTTTGCGTTTTATCTGGCCTGGACCATCGTGGATATACCGCATTTAGCCTGGGGTGGTGAACTGAGCACCAGCGGTCATGAAAAAACCAAAATATATAGTTTACGGGCCGCTTGTGTATTTTTTGGGTTGGTCTTGTATACCCTGCTGCCGATGTTACCGTTTTTTGAGGGTAAAGGCTTTACGCCTGAAACACTCAAATGGTCAGTGCTGGCCAGCGCCGTAGTTATCATCCCTGCATTGATAATATGCGTCAAGTTCGCACCCAATGGACGCCCCAGTGTCAAACTTGAAAAAGAAAGCCTGCGAATAATACTGAGTGCCATTTTCAAGAACAGGCCTTTAATAATTCTTATCGCAGGGTATTTTTTTATCGGTATTGCTGGTGGCATGTACCTGAGTATGACCTACATCTTTGCAGATGCGTATCTGGGGATTGGGGAGAAATTACCCCTGATCTTTGCAGTGAGTATTTTTTTGGGTCTGTTAACCACGCTGACGGTATACAAACTTGCCTCTGTGATAGGCAAGGTGCACATCTACGGTATCGCCATTATTGCGAGCATATTGGCGCTTCTCGGCATGGCTTTATTAGTACCCGGCCCCGATGCTTTGATCCCCTTTATAGGCTTAACAGCGTTGTTCACCTGTGGTAACGCAACAATGGTGGCGATTGTACCGTCTCTACTATCTGATGCTTCAGACTACGGCACTTGGAAATTCCGTGCTGATCGGACCGCCACCTATTTTGCTTCCTACACCATTTTAGTGAAAGCCTGCTTTGCTATTGGCAGTTCGTTTGGTTTTGCGGTGGCGGGTTGGTACGGGTTGGATGCCGCTGCAAGTACGCATAGTGAAGGCAGTGTTTTCGGTCTGCATTTGGCGGCGATTTATATCCCGGCCTTGATGTTTGCCTTATCGTTGCCCTTTGTTGTGATGACGCCCCTTAATGCGCGCCGTCATGAAATCATTCAGCAGCACATTGCATCGCGAATACAGCGAAGAGAGAAAAGCCACAAGACAGCATCACCACCACCACAGGTGCCCACTGTAGCCGTGCAATCATAAATTCAACACTAATCCGACACGAATGGTTAATTCGGAGAACACTATGCCCCTTACCAAAGACCAACAACTTGAAACCTACCGTCGCATGCAACGCATCCGTCAATTTGAGGAAGCCGCCACTCGCTTATACGAAACCGGCAAAATCCCCGGTGCCTGCCATACCAGCATCGGTCAGGAAGGTGCCATCGTCGGTGCCTGTATGGCGCTTCGGGATAACGACTATATTACGGGCACACATCGCTCCCACGGCCACCCCATTGGTAAGGGTGCCAAACTCAATGCCTTAATGGCCGAACTGATGGGTAAAGCCACTGGCATTTGTAAGGGCCGCGGGGGGTCCATGCATCTGGCAGATTCCAGTGTTGGTATTTTGGGCGAATCCGCTATTGTCGGTGGTGGTATCCCCCTGGCCACGGGCGCAGCCTTAAGTGCCCAGGTCAGAGGCACTGATCAAGTTGGGTTGACGTTTTTTGGCGATGGCGCCAGTAACCAGGGCACCTTTCATGAATCCATTAATATGGCCGCCATCTGGAAACTACCCGTCATCTTTTTTTGCGAAAACAACGGCTATGCCATCACCACCTCCGTGGCCGACAGTCATGGCCAGCCCGATATTGCCAAGCGTGCAGAGGGTTACGGGATTCCCGGTGTGATTGTCGATGGTCAAGACGTCAGTGCTGTTTACAAGGTCACAGCAGAAGCCGTCGCCCGAGCCCGTGCTGGACAAGGTCCCACACTGATTGAAGCAAAAACCTACCGGCTCGTAGAACATCAGGTCGGTCTTAATACTCAGGGGGATCCCTACCGTTCTCCGGAAGAAGTGGACCACCATATCAAGCATCGAGATCCACTGACCTTATATAAAACCGTCTTGCTGAAAGCAGGCATCAGTGAGGCAGCACTGTCACAGATTGAAGCGGACGTGGCAGCGTCCGTGACAGAGGCCATCGCCTACGCAGAAGAAAGTCCGTTCCCCGCAGCCGAAACCGTTTACGACTATATGTACAGCAACCCCATTAACTACCCACCGCAGTATTCAGCGTGAGCGCAAGCCGCAAAATGGATCGAAGAATAGAGAGAGATACCACAATGAACACAGTAACAAAAGAACCCACAACACAGCAGACCCATAAAAAAATCAATTTTATGGAAGCCATTGTTCAGGCAGAGATAGAAGAACTGCAACGGGACGAACGGGTGATTATCATGGGTGAAGATCTGGCCGTTTATGGCGGCAGCGCACTCTTTAATGCGGCTGACAAAAGTCGCCTGAGAAGTTTACCTATTTCCGAAAACAGTTTTAGTGGGTTGGCCGTGGGTGCCGCCATGACCGGCTTGCGTCCCATCGTCGACCTGACCATTGCCAGCTTTATGTATCTAGCCTCCGATCAAATTATCAACCAGGCGGGCAAACTCCATTATATGACCGGCGGGCAAATGAAAGTGCCGGTGGTCTTTCGCTGTTCCATGTGGCACGGCAGCGCTATTGCCGCCCAACACTCAGACCGACCCTATCCCATGTTTATGAATGCGCCAGGGTTAAAAATCCTCGCACCGTCCACACCAGCGGAAATGAAAGGCCTGTTAAAATCCGCCGTGCGTGATGATGATCCCGTGGTGATCTTTGAAGATAACGCCCTTTGGCCAGTAAAAGAATTAGTCCCCACCGATCTGGATTTTTTAATTCCCATCGGCAAAGCCGATATCAAAAAAACCGGTAGCGATGTCACCCTCGTTGCCATTTCCGGGTGTCGCTTAGAGGCAATGAAAGCCGCCGAGGCATTGGAGGACGAGGGGATTTCAGTAGAAGTTATCGACCCACGTACACTGGTGCCGCTGGATAAAGAAACCATTATCAACTCCGTGGCGAAAACCGGCCGTCTGGTGATAGTCGACAGCGCCAACCGTACCTGTAATGCCGCTGCAGAGATCGCCGCGATCGTTGCAGAAGAAGCCTTTGAGAGTCTGAAAAAACCAATACAACGGCTGAGCACTCCAGATGTGCATATCCCCTTTAGTCCAGCGCTGGAAACCCAGCTCTACCCCAGCAAAGCCAGCATTATGGCCGCCGTTAAAAAAATACTGTAGGAGCAAAACCATGACCACAAAAGTTATTATGCCCAAATCCGGCATGGCCATCACCGAAGCCACCATTGCCAAGTGGCATAAAGCCGAAGGCGATCAGGTTAATCAAGGCGAAGTGATCGTTGATATTGAAACCGCCAAAGCCATCGAAGAGGTCGAAGCGCCAGTCAATGGCATCCTCAGCAAGATCCTCGTACCTGAAGACGAAACCGTCGAGGTTCATACAGAAATCGCAGCAATAGAAGAGACTGAGTAATGGGCGAAGTAACAAACTCTTATAGGACGATTTCACTGTCTCCACTGCGTAAAATTATCGCCGCCAGAATGACCGAAGCCAAGCAAACGATTCCCCATTATCGTCTCTCAGTCGATATCGAAATGGATGCCTTACTGGCACTGCGTAAGCACTTCAATGCTGATCAACCAAACAGCAAGGTGTCGGTTAATGATGTGATCATTAAAGCCTGCGCTAACGCCTTAATGGAAAAGCCTGCAATCAATAGCCAATTGGTCGGCGATGAAATCCACCAATACCAGCAGGCAGATATTGCCATTGTTATGGCGGTCGAGGGTGGCCTGTCAACGCCCATTGTTCGGCACGCCAATGAAAAAAATGTGCAGGAAATTGCGCTGGAAGTAAAAGACTTAGCAAGTAGAGCCACAGTCGGCCAATTAAAAATGGACGAGATACAGGGTGGTTCTTTTAGTATCTCTAATTTGGGTATGTATGGCGTGGACCAATTCGATGCGATTATTAATCCGCCGCAATGTGCGATTCTGGCAATTGGTAGTGCTAAACCACAGGTCGTGGTCAAAAACGGAGAACTTGCCATCGCGACGATTATGCGCGCAACGCTGTCACTGGATCATCGAGCGATTGATGGAGCGGCGGGGGCTGAATTTCTTGCTGTATTGTGCGAACAATTACAAAACCCAGAAATACTATTCAGCAAGAATGTTTCCTGATAGAGATGATGATTTTCATATCTGTTTATTTGATAGGTGAAGTTGAGAGGAAAGCTAAATGAAGCGAGTTGAGAACAAAGTTGTCATTGTCACTGGTGCGGCTTCCGGATTGGGTAAAACAACAGCCCAATACTTCGTAAACGAAGGGGCAACGGTCATCATTACCGATATGCAAACAGCCTCCGGTACAGAAACGGCCGAGGCCTTAGGTTGTGATTTTTTTCAGCACGATGTCGCCAGTGAAAAACAATGGGAAGACCTTATTGATTTTACAAAAGAGAAATATGGCGCATTGCATGTGTTGGTCAATAATGCAGGTATTCTGGGGCCTATGGATAAAGCTAGCCCTGAAAATACTGAGCTGGCAGATTGGCAAAAAATATTTTCGGTGAATGTTGAGGGTGTTTTTCTGGGTTGTCGCGCCAGCATACCATTACTCAGACAATCTGGCGGCGGGTCTATTATCAATATATCCTCTATCGCCGCCCTGATCGCATCACCCTATGCAAGCGCCTATGGTGCAAGTAAGGCCGCAGTCAGGCACCTGACAAAATCCGTTGCCCAACACTGTGCTGAAACCCATTCAAACATTCGATGTAACTCAATACATCCCGGTATCGTTCGCACAGCAATGACCGATCGTCATTATGAAACGACTGCCAGAGTGCGTGCCGTCACCAAAGAACAAATAATTAAGGAAGTGAAATCATCAATACCGCAAGGTGACTTTGTAGAACCTGAGGACATTGCCAGTGCTGTGTTATATCTGGCTTCAGATGAAGCTCGATCTATAACGGGTACCAAACTTATCGTTGATGGGGGATGGGTAAACTGTGAAACATTTGTACCAACGCTCGATACCGAGCTGTAATCAGGTGCTTGGGCAAATATTCCCTGCTATTCAATGCAGATCTAAATACCATTAGCGAGCGAATACTATGATAACCGGCATCAATCATGTGGCGATATCAACAGGTAATTATGAACGCAGTCTGGGTTTCTATCGAGATTTTCTGGGTATGGAAGTCTTGTTTGATGGTCAGTTTGAAGGCGAACCGTATGACTCGATTACTGCGTTGAAAGATGCTCACGGCAGAGTGGCATTATTGCGTCTAGGCGGCACCAAAATAGAGCTGTTTGAATTTGCAAGTCCGAAGGCAAAAAAAGGCGATCCGGTTCGTCCGGTGTGCGACCACGGCATTACCCATATTTGTTTTGATGTTGATGATATTGAAACAGAGTACGAGAGACTGAAAGCTGCAGGGGTTGAATTTCATTGTATGCCCATCAATTTTGGTGAGGAAGCTAAGGCCACCTACGGTCGCGATCCGGATGGCAATGTGTTTGAGTTGCTGGAAACGAAAATAGCTACGAAAATGAAGGTCGACTAATGTCCAATTTATCACTCTTTGACTTAACCGGGAAAAAAGCCCTTGTCACCGGCGGTGCCATGGGTATCGGTCGCGCCTGTGCCACCGCATTGGCCATGGGCGGTGCCGACGTGGCCATTATCGATCTTAATGAAGAAGCGGGAGAAAAGGCCGTTGAGACGATTAAGAAAATGGGCAAAAATGCATTTTTTGTTCGCTGTGATATTTCCAGTAAGGAACAGATTCAGGACATGATGGCGGCTGTGATTGAGCAATTTGGCCGACTGGATATTGCGATTAACAACGCGGGATTCGGCATTGCCCCCGGCGGCAGTGAGACCCTGGAAAAGGATGCCTGGGATAAAGTAATTGGTGTTAACCTGACGGGTACGTTTATCTGTGCCCAGGCGCAGGCACAACAGATGATAAAGCAGTCTCCAACGGGAGGAAAGATTATTAACATCGCGTCCATGTATGCCACGATTGCGGGAGGTAACTGTGCCTACAACGCCGCCAAAGCGGGTGTGGTTCACCTCACCAAAACCCTGGCTGCTGAATGGGGGCGTTTCAATATTAATGTGAATTGTTTCAGCCCCAGTTGGGTCATGACACCGGGGATGCGTTCAGTTCCTGCAGAGGTTCTCGCACGAATGCGGGAAGTAACACCGATAGGACATATACAGCGTCCGGAAGATATTTATGGCGCCGTGGTTTATCTTGCCTCAAACGCATCAAACTTTGTAACGGGGCATAATCTGATCGTCGATGGCGGACATACACTCAATACCTGGTTGATACCACTGGAGCGTGACATTCCACCTCGAGTGAGCCCCGAAGAAGAACCTGTCGAAATGAAAAAAGACCTCGACGCCTTGAGTGAGCCTTACGATAATAACGGAGGCAATACGTAGTGCATAAATACAAAATACCCACTTCTGAGAGGCATTTTTTTGTTGGACTGCAATTCTTAGTCACCCTTGCCTGTTTGAACGAAGTAGCATTTTCTGCAGAATCATACTCCCCTTATGTTGAACAGCCTTACCCCTCCAATGTCTATTGGGGAGATACTCACCTCCATACCAATATGTCATTTGATGCAAATGGCTATGGAAATAAAAAATTGGGCTCGGAAGAAGCTTATCGTTTTGCCAAAGGCAAAGTTATTACTGCTCACAATGGCATGGACGTTCGTTTACGTCGTCCGCTGGATTTCCTTGTTATAGCCGATCATGCGCTAAATTTAGGGGTAATGCCCAGGCTCGAAGCCTTGGACCCGGTACTATTAAATACAGAGGTTGGGAAACGCTGGCGTAAAAAGATGACAGAGTACCCTTTGAGCCCCGAGGCCAGTTTATATGCCGATAAGGAGCGCCTGTTTGATACTGTATTGTCTGCTGTAGGTGGTTCAGGTGCCTTTTTCACTAAGGCATGGTCTACCGACTATTTTAGTGACATTCCCATCCGCCAAACGATATGGGCTGAGGTTGCCTCAAACGCTGATCGACACAATGAACCGGGAAAATTTACGGCGTTTAGTGGTTACGAATGGACACCCAAAACACCAGCTCATTATCATCGTGTTGTGATATTTAAAGATAGTGCGGAGAAAGTTACCAGGGTCCTGCCGTTTTCCTATTACGATAGTAATAATCCGGAAAAACTGTGGGCGTTTTTATCCAGCTACGAGAAAGAAACAGGTGGGGAGGCTTTTGCTATCCCACACAACGGAAATGTTAGCGATGGTTTGATGTTTGCACTGAAGGATATTGAAGGAAATCCATTCAATGCTAGATATGCCAAAGTTCGTGCTCGATGGGAGCCACTCTACGAGGTAACACAAATCAAGGGAGACGGTGAAACACATCCCGTGCTGTCTCCTGAAGATGAATTTGCTGACTATGAAACCTGGAATAGCTGGTATGGGTCAACAATGCAGGGGGTCAAAACTGAGGGTTGGAAAGAACGCAAAAAAGCGGAATATGCCCGATCAGCGTTGAAAATGGGATTGGGAGAACAAGCCAGGTTGGGGGCTAACCCATTCAAATTTGGCATGATTGGCAGTACCGATTCCCATACTGCCTTAGCGACTGCTGATGAGGACAATTTTTGGGGCAAGATATCGTTATTTGAGCCTGGCAAGTATCGTCTATTTGACCGCGGATTACTTGGTGAGTTCGTAGGTTGGGACTATGCTGCCTCAGGTTATGCCGCCGTGTGGGCGGAGGAAAATACGAGAGACGCATTATTCGCAGCAATGAAGCGCAAGGAAACCTATGCAACTACCGGCCCCCGAATGACAGTACGTTTCTTTGGTGGTTGGGAATATAAAACAGACGACGCATTAAAGCCTGATTTTGCCAGGATTGGTTACAGCAAAGGCGTACCTATGGGTGGTGATCTGACCCATGCGCCAAAAGGAAAGGCACCCACGTTTCTTATTCGTGCGGTCAAAGATCCCGATGGCGCGAATCTTGATCGGGTGCAGGTCATCAAGGGTTGGCATGACAAAAACGGAGAACTGCACGAAAAAATCTACAATGTTGCTTTATCCAATGGTCGTAAAGAAGACTGGCGCGGTAAGGTTAAATCGGTGGGTAGTACAGTGGATGTTGGGGATGCTTCTTATACCAACAGCATCGGTGATTCGGAATTAGCGGTGGTTTGGAGCGATCCATATTTTGATAAAGACGAACTGGCTTTTTACTATCTTCGCGTGTTGGAAATCCCGACTCCGCGCTGGACGGCTTATGATGCCAAGTTCTTCGAGTTAAAAGATATCCCCGACGAAGTCCCAATGGTGACGCAGGAACGGGCATACACTTCTCCCATTTGGTATAGTCCATAGTCCATAGTCCATAGTACTAGGGAAAACTTGGATGATTAGAATGTAAGTTTTTTATTAGTTGTTTAATGCCATTGGCCTATTTTTTCAATTCGACGATATTGCCAAAGAGTCTAAGCGGCAATAGGCAGTGGATATGCCTTTTTACTTTTTTCCTTCGCATTTTTATTAGGTAAAAAAATCTACCTATTGCCCGGATTTTGTTGAGATCTGGTTTAAAAATCTAGATATGAGAACTCAGGGTTGTGGGCTTTTTTGTACGTTGTAATATGTTTTAATAATCATAGAAGCCATGGTTGCTAAGGTGGTTACATGACTTTTCCCACTGGAAATGTGTGCCTCACCATGGCGAGATTCTGCATTGCCGTTCGTAGTAGTGATGCTATTTAAAAAAATGCTTGAAGGATAGTTTTTAGTATCATACTGATAGGCAGGTTCCCCCAAGCCCTGCCGAAAGGCGATTAAGGCAAGTAGGCGGTAACTATTTCTATAACGCCGTCAAAGGTGCTGGTATTCATCTCACCAATATCCTAGCTTCCGAATGGGGTCGTTCCAATATCAATGCGAACTGCTTTTTTTAAATAGAGGAGTCACTCCGATAGGATATATATAGCCCTCGGAAGATATTTACGGCGTCGTAGTTTATTTTTCATTAAACATGTGGAATTTTGTAACGGAACACAATCTGACTGTCAATGTCGGATTTACACTCAAGACTTAGATGGCACTGCTGGTGCGTGATGTTCCGCTCAGCATGATTCACAAAGAGGAAGTTTTCGAGATGAAAACAGACCTTGATGGATTGGGTGTATTTAACGATTAGCCCCAACCTGGCTCTTATTAGATTCAAAAGAAAATTATTCAAGGACTTTTATGAGTAGCATCAACTGGCACGCCCGTGCCGAGCAAGCCACTTTCCACGTTAAAAACTTTATCGACGGCGCCTATGTTGATTGTTTGGGTGATGTATTAATCAGCAAACATGCTGCCCGAGATGGCTCACTGTTATATCAGTTTGCCGAAGGCACCGGTGAAGAAGTGGATCAGGCAGTGGCCAACGCTAAAGCCGCATTTGAGGATGGCCGCTGGGCGGACCTGTCGATTTATGAGCGTCAAGCGGTGATGGAGAAGTTGGCCGATCTACTTGAAGCAAACCATGAAGAGCTGGCGCTCTATGAATGTATGGATGTGGGCAAGCCGATTACCAAGGCTCTTAATCAAGATATTGCGGCGGCCACTAATTATCTTCGCAGTGCGGCCCGCGCTGCTACCAGCATGGTCTGCCCCAGCGGCAGTAATGGTGGTGTGATTGCCTATCAAGAGCGTACCCCAGTGGGTGTTGTGGGCGGCATTGTTGGGTGGAACTTCCCCCTCACCTTGGCGGCACAAAAGGTTGGTCCTGCGCTGATGATGGGCAATAGTCTGGTGCTAAAGCCCTCTGAGTTTACCTCGTTATCGGCATGCCGTTTTGCCGAGCTGGCGATTGAAGCGGGTGTGCCTAAAGGTGTATTTAATGTGGTCAATGGTGCGGGTAAAACGGTGGGTGGTCGTTTGGCTCGACATCCTGATGTGGGGTTGATGACCTTTGTGGGCAGCAGTGCCACGGGCAAGCTCTTAATGAAGGCCGCGGGCGAGTCCAATATGAAACGC
>Ga0115547_1001172_pt1 | contig 15858 bp, 18 predicted proteins | sample COGITO_mtgs_1004_3_FD_87185 | JGI IMG/M metagenome (GOLD analysis project Ga0115547, IMG submission 87185) | Pelagic marine microbial communities from North Sea - COGITO_mtgs_100420 | ecosystem: Environmental > Aquatic > Marine > Epipelagic | place: Germany:Helgoland, sampling site Kabeltonne...
AATGAAAAATAGCCAAGATGGCTGGAAGAAAGCTCGTGAACAATCAGTTATTACTAAAAACTTACAAAAAGCCAAAAGAATTACCGTTGCCAAGAACGAAGCTATGGCTGTAAACAGCTCATTACCAAAAGGTTCTGAGGAAGTATTAGAGCTGGCTCTTGCCATGCTTTATTTTGGTGAAGGGAGAAAGAGCCATTCTACGGGAATGGGAGCATCAGATCCTTTTATGTTACGTTTCTTTATAGTCTCTATAGAAAGAATATACGGTTTAAACCGTGATAGTTTTCGTTATGACTTACATCTTCGTGATGATCAAGATGAATTTGAATTCAGAAGTTACTGGGAACAAGAATTGAGTCTGAAGCCAAATAAGATTGCATACGTATCTAAAGACAAGAGAACTATTGGAAAACCTACTAAGAATAATTACAAAGGTGTATGCCAAATAGACCTTGGTAATATTGCTGTTCAAAGAAGACTAATTTTTTTATATACTGTATACTGTACCGAAGTGATTCAGGGCGATTAGCTCATTTGGCTAGAGCGCAGCATTGACGTTGCTGAGGTGGCAGGTTCAAATCCTGCATCGCCCACCATATTCGATTCAGAAGGTCCTTCGGGGCCTTTTTGATTGTTAATCAATCTGTAAAACTCACTAATTATTGGGGTGTAAACTTTTTTGTCACGTGAGATTGAAAAACCCTCAGGAAATAGCAATTGTTTACACCACCCTATATGTTCAGCGTCTAACTCCCAGAATCGCTCTCTCAGGTTTTCAACTGTATCGATAGAAAAGTCTACGAATTCAATGAAGTCTCTCTCTATATCACTGACCTGCTGAATGTCACTTTCTACTTGTTCAATATCGCTATTTATTACTGACAGAACTGCTTGCATGTCTTCTTCCTTGAAATTATTGTTCAAAGCGTTTCTAATAGCTGTATTCTTCTCTGTTCTAAGGCTCTCTAAGCGTGTCTGAAGGGCTTTTGAACGTGAGTGGAGAATTGATGTGTCTTGCTCCCAAACCGCCCTTAGAGCGTTCATGAATTCTTCTTTTCGTGTATCAGATATCTCAAGTGCTAAAAGGTTATTGCTAAGAGTCTCGTGGAGCTGTTGTTGTAGTACCGTAGACCCACAAGCTCTACACCTATAACGCTTGTAGTGCTTCCTGCTATTGCCCGTTTTACCATTGTTGTGGTTATAGCCAACAATACGAGGATAATCACCTTTTTCTTCCTCCAGGCAGTCAGTGCACTCCATCAAGTTAGATAAACAAAACTCACTAGTAAACTTCTTACGAGGCGTGTAGACCACTCCATCAGCTAAAGATATTAGTTGCTCATGCTGCTCATTAGTAATCATAGGCTTATGAAGACCGTTTGGATTTGCCTCCCAACTGGACATTTTTATAATCCCTGCATAATAAGGGTCTCTCATAAGATTCTTGAAGTTAAATGTATCAAGTATATTGCCATTTACAGTTCTATACCCACAGTCGCTTAATTCTGCTACCACCTGCTTGACAGTTCCTCCTGCCAAAACAGACAAGAATGCATTTTGAAGCATGGACCATTGTGGCTCATTTGGCTCTAATAGTCCCGGCGTATCGGTTCGCTTGTAACCTGCTTTGGTCCTGCCAGGAAAGTAACCTAGCTTTACTCTCGATTGCATATTAGAGGTTGTTTTTGTACTTCTCTCTTGGTTACTGGCCTCAGCTCTAAACACATCCATCATTTCTTCCATCAACGACATCATATTATCTTCATCTGCTAAATGGGGCTTTTTAGCATAGACTAGCTTGGCTTTGGCTTCTTCCATAAATCTAACTTGCCAATAGTAGTACATTCTAAAATCACGCATAAACCTATCAGGCTCATCAACAATTACATACTTAACCTTCTTGTCGGCTTTCGCAAAAGCAAGCATTTCTTTTAAGTCTTTACGCTCGTAGTTCTTACCTTTCCTGCTAGACGCACTAATACTCCAGAATTTAACTATTTCAGATTTGAAATATGATGCTGCTTCATAAACTCGTATTTCTTGTGCTTCTAGGCTCGTGCCCTCATGACTCTGTCTTACTGTTGAAACTCTACATAGAGCAATTGCTTTGTCGTTATTCATTGTCGTTAATTCTCCTTAATCTACTAATATAAAAGGCGGTCTTTGTGGCTAATTCCCAATAACAGGAAAACAAAGACCGCCGTCTATATATTCGATTGATATTATTGTTTTATAGCCACTCTTATTATCTCTTATTTACCACTGTTATTCAACTTCATTTGCTTAAATAACGACATGAAAAACTTAGCCTGTTCTAACGCACTCAGACTCGGTTTTATACCTGTCGAAAATTGATAAGTAAGAAGTACTCCACCTGATTCGTTCACCTGGTCATACTACCTCGTTTATTTAATTATTTGTTCGCAGATTACGAAGAAGGACCGGGGTCGCTGATGTACTTATTGACTTAGATTATTGTCGACCGTCCACTTGTTTCTACTACCCTTTACTATAGCAAATTTGTAGTACTTTTAACATCACATATAAAGATACTTTTACCTTTGAGATTTCTTCATCTTATGGACATAAACTATCTGTGCTATGTCAGAATAACTATAGTGTTTGTCTTCAAATTCCTTATTAATAATTTTGGCTATGTTGTCATAAGAGGTGTTAGCCTTAATAAGGTCTTTAACTCTGGTTATTAACTTAGTATTTGCTGTTTTAATTCTTCTTTGTGGCTGGTCTGCTTCGGCTCTGTATAACTCCTGTTTACCTACGATAAAGGTCTTCCAATGTTCTTGTATGAAGTCTTTAACTTGGGACTGAGTAACCCCTGCTGGTATTACCAATTTTAGTTCATCAGCGGGCTTATCATCACCCCTCCTAATCCTTTCAGTCTCATAAAGATAGTGTGTTACTCCATCCGATGTTATGCGACCTTTTGCTGTTTTATCTGCTTCACTAACTATATAAATACCGGAGTTAATAAGGCTAGGACGGATAACACCATATTGTACGTAAAACTCTAAAAAATCAGACATAGCGTTATTGAATTCATACTTGAGTAAAAAATCTATCCACCAATCAGAAGTACTCCTTTTAGACTCTTCCTCTAAATTATCCAGGTCACTAAAAACAGGCATTTTATCGTGCAAGGCTTTTATATCTTCTTTAAATTCTTCGTCTAATATCCTGCCAGAATCAACATCTACATACTCTGAGAACAGGTCTAAATAACGTCTCTGGGACTCTTTCAATCGCGTCATGCAATCATTATAGCTACAAACTCCTGTATAATCAGAATTGTCTACATTAAACATTCAGAACTGAGACATTAAGTCTTTCGATTGAACCGTTCAAACGGCAACCATTCGAAGACTTTTGGGTTCAATCCTGACTGTTTGGTGTAGACAACCAATAGAGTGGTTGTCGTTTTAATTTAAGGAGGAAGCAAGATGAAAGAATTGACATTGAAACTAGGTGGAATCTGGGGACGGATTACGCTAATTATTATCACTGCAATGCTTTGTGGAACAGCAATTTTTATAAGTTTGGAATTGAATAAAACTCAGATAAGAACCGCCGAACTAGACAAGGAAGGCTCTACTAATATAGGTAGAGGCACTTGCTTAGGTGGCGGAGGCAGATTCTGCGAAACAATTAGATAAAAATAATGTTTACTTCGAGGAGAACTATATGTGGATTTTAATAATTATTATAGTAGTGGCGATAGTGCTCTACTTGAGGAGAACGAACTCACCAAAAGGCATGGCTTCGAGTATATCAAAGGTAATGATGAACAGTCTTCGTTTAATAGGACCTAAGCTTGCTCAAGAAAACCCTGATATTAGTGTGGGGGAAATATACCTATCAGTAATCATGTTACGTCCAGGATATGACGAAAGGCGAGCAATAGACATATTGAAGGATGCAAAGAAAATGAGTGAGCAGGTCAAAGGTCATGAATTTAACTTTCAATCTGTAGTCACTTTGATAGTAATTCAGGAGTTTAGTAAGAACAGGACAACAACATCTCAACAACAGCTAGATACCATTCTCAATACTGTTAAGTCTACAATCCCTGCTAATCTATAACGTCTTACTGCAAATAGTAAGAGATAGCCATAACGGAGAGTTTCGAGCGATTTATCTGACATAACGTGCATGACTTACTGGTCTATGCTTATGCTATCTAATTCTGAAGTTCTTCTGCGCCGTCTATTCTTCCTAAGCTAGATATTAAGGGAAGAATCTCGGTGAAAATCTCCTCTGCTCTTCTTGTGTCATAATTAGATTGGTCATAAGGAATACTCTTTGCGTTTATCATAGACCTATACGCTTCTACTGCAACCTGTATTGCATCTTGCTCTGGATTCTCGTCTCTCACTCGTACATGATGAAATGTTTCGTTGAATTTAAAAAGATTTTTAATGAGCTCTTCTCCATTTCCAGACACGAATTTATCGTATAGCTTTATGTCACGTATTTTTAGGCCCAGCGCTAACGGGATGAAAACGTAATAAGTCATGAGTAGTACCGTATTACGAAGGCCTCTGTCTGAATTACCCAATCTCACTCTTGTTATAGATAGTAGCGAATTGTACCTATTTGCTTCACGCATAGACATCTTAAGGAACTTTGTTATCTCAATCTGAGCAATATTTATCCAATAGCTATTATTTGGCACACCAAGCTGACTGTAGGAATATTTCTCGATATCAACAGGAGGCAACTCTAGAATTAAGTCGTAAAGCTTATCAAGATAACCGTACCCATCAAAACCATCACCATAGTATTTTTTAACGGTGTGGACCAGCTGTCTATTATTAGTTGATAGCAAAAAGACTAAATTATTATCACTGTAGTAGTGCTTCATAACCTCCATTAAGTTAACTGCAAACTCAGGCTTACATCTATCAAGCTCGTCAACAATAAATAATAACTTCTTTCCACTAGGAAGAATCTCATTAATAATATCTGTTACTGCATTCTTACGTTCATTTACTACTGTTATGCTACTGACAAGTCCGTCAACTGTTTCAGCTTCATTAATTTTATCTATATCTACTATGTTATGAGTAAGTGATTTAACCGTGCTCTTAGCTATATTCTTAACAGCAGACTTTGCGAGAATTTTAACCTTATCTTTTCGTGCATCATCTGTATAAAGCTTGTCGATTAGGCTAAATAATAAAGACTGAAGAGGGTCAGAGTGATAATCATTTTCCCATGCATTATAGTAAAATACTACATATTTATCTTGGAAAGTAGTTAAAAGCTCCAAACTAAGTCCCGGTGCACTAAACATATCAAGAGCGCAATAATTTAAATATTCAATCTCTTTCATGAATACAGTTTTACCAGCGCCCCAACCTGCATCTATTGAGATGTAAGTACTTTTTTCTATACTGTTTAGAGCACCTAAAATATTACTAAGGTAACCATTTCTACCAACGCTATCAGTGCGTACAAACTTCGATATAGCTTCTTCGCTAAACTCTGAATCTCTAATCATATTTACATTATACTATTCAACTCTTCCCCCATACAGGTAATGCGCAACAACTACAACATTAAGTTAAGGTATGGATGTTTTCAAAAATATACAGCGTGTATGTAATCGACCATAAATGTAAACCAGACAGGGCTAAAGGTTCGACCTGCTGGCAGAGCCTCCCCCACCCCACCCTAACAGTATTCTAAAATCCACTTTAGTTTTCTAGCCTCTCTCATATCGATAATGTATTTCGCTTGCTCTTCCGTTAGATGTAATCGCTTTTTATTCTTCTTGCGTTTATTCGACTTAGTGTTTGCTGTCATGTTTTATTCCTTATATTTAATTTAGTCATCAATAAGAGACTTAATGATATTCACCATTAATGCTTACTATAAATCTCTTAGCTAGTGGGTGTACTTTAGTACTGGGATGTAACTCTATCTGTTACTAAGATAATCGCTTTCTACTGTTATATATGTGTCCTATCAGTTGTCGGTAGCGTGTCGCTTCAAGCTTAATGAGGTGTAAATTTTTGCGTACATCGTCCACCAAATCAAAAAACCGACTAACTAGTTAGTCGGTTTTTTTCATTAGCCAATAAACGGATACGCTGTAAGGGCATCGTCAGCATCAGCCGCAGGTTCCCTCAGCGGAATAGCTTCAAAAGATCCAAAATTATCATGCTGATAATTTAGAGATGCAAGAATCATTCTACAGCAAGCTATCTGACCGACATCGCACGCAGCCACCATAGGTGATTCAACTAAGCCCCAATCTTCATTTGTGCTAGCTCTGTCAGCAATACTCGCTAATGAATCATTAAGTGATTCATTCTGTTGATCCGCTTCAAGATGAATAAGGGCTAATGGGTTTTCAAGCAACTGAAGTACTGCAGCTTCCATTGGAGTAGATACATCTTGATCAGCATAAACAATTTTATCGTAGAAATCTTGTTGGTTAGTGGCTTGTGCAACAGCCTTCTTAACTTGCCATCCTGCAAATATCTTCAAGCTATCACTTAGATACCGACCCGCAAAATCAATATTTTGACCTGCAGCAGCCAAATTAGAAGTCTTAAACATAAGTCTTGCGATGTGCTGACGAGCTTTCAATACGGGCATATTTTCTGAATGATCAACATCTAGGCCAGACACTCGTCTTATCTCATTCAGGTTAGATAATGCGCTATTTCCTGGACCATGCAATCTTCTATGTTCATTAGTAGTCCACTCAGAAGCAACTTCAACAACGTTTTGTGGTAAATTCATAAATTGTATTATATAACTTTATTAATTTAAAATCAACTATCGGTACTCTTCGCAGATGCGGATCATGTGTCGTAAGTTGTGAATTGAAGCCAATGTTCCTGCTAATGGCTCGCCAACTTTGAACTGGTGACGCAAGAAACCTTTCGAAAATCCTTCAGCGCAAGCATAGCAATCACAGCCAGGCTCTATCACCTCACTACTGTTCGTAAATTGTTCATTCGTCAAGTTTAGCCGCTTACTATCATTCGTCCACACGGCGCTATGACGCGCATTACGCGTTGGTAGTACGCAATCCAACATATCTATCCCGTTTTCTACTGCTACTCGTAAATCTGCCGGTGTCCCGACACCAAGCAAGAATCGTGGTCGACCATCATCTTTATACATTGGCGCCAAAGCTTCAAGTATCAGCTTCATTTCTTCTCTCGTTTCGCCTACAGATAATCCACCGATAGCAATCCCGTCAACATCGCTCTCCTGAATAATCCGCAAGCTCTCTTTCCGGAGCTCAATATCTAAGCCACCCTGAACCACTCCAAACAGCATTGGCGGCTCGTCCATATTTTTAGTCAACTTCTTGAACTCGACGATGCAGCGCTCTAACCAGCGATGCGTACGGTCGAACGCATCTTTTACTTTAGTTGGAGAAGCCGCTTCGTCTAGACCAATCAAGTGATCAAACGCGACTATCATATCTGCGCCAAGATCTAATTGTATCTGCATAGATTTCTCTGGACTTATGAAGTGTTTATTACCATCTTTAGGATTAGTGAATTCCACCCCTTCTTCAGTAATCTTCGTATGCTTACCCAATGAAAACACCTGAAAGCCACCTGAATCAGTTAGCATAGGACCGGTACGATTTGCAAAGCCATGTAAACCACCCAAGTTTTTCACCACGTGCTCCCCTGGATTTAAATGCAAGTGATAAGTGTTAGCTAATACTATTTCTACTCCTGTTGAAGTAACCTGCTCTGGCGTCAAGCTCTTCACTGCACCACGTGTTCCATCCGGCATAAATGTTGGTGTATGAACGTCCCCGCGCCGCGTGTGCAGGACACCACTACGACCATGAGCTCCAAAAGTAGTTTTTGTTGTGAAATTATTCATGTTTTAAGAAGTTAAGTATACCATGAATAACCACAAGTATTGACATAAGCGTTTTAATATGCTAATATAATTCGGTTAATTAAGAGGTACGTGTCTGAGTAGCAATACACAAGCTCTCGACGGTTTTTCGCTCTTCTATGAAGAGCTGACGTCCACTCTACCGCAACCGCGTAGAATAAGACGTCCTCGGAAATAACTTAATCGAGTGCACTTGCAGGCTAATATTCATCTGTGGTGAGAGACATGAATAAGAAGCTGACCCCTATATGTAAGTAGTTTTACTACTCACATATAGGGGTTTTTAGTTTATCCCCTTGCCGACAGTTACTTATCCACTGGCGTTTTCAATTGCTCAATGTCAATATGTTGACATGTTTTATCAATTAGCTATAATGAGCTTATGGCTATGAATACGATTAATAATGACCTCAACTACCTCTTTTCCCGAAAACCTTTAGTTTTTGATAAATCCCGACGTCTACGCTCTCAAATCTTTAGTCTGGTGGCTTCATGAATTGCCCTTATTGTAATGAAGCGACTAAAGTCACAAACTCGCGTTCTCAGAAGAAATCAAACAGTGTCTGGCGCCGACGTGAGTGCCAGGATTGCAGAGCTATTTGGACCACCGAGGAGCACTTTAGAGCCGATTCAGTGTTTAAGGTTTCTGTAGATGATCAGATACTCGATTTTGCACCAGAAAAGCTGACAACCAGCTTGTATGAGGCTCTGAAACATAGAAAATCGCCTGACACTGAGGCAAAACACCTATCCAGAACAGTGATGAATAAATTACAGCTTAAACAACTTGCCGTCATACCGGTTGAAGACATAAAAAAGACAGCTATAGCTGTATTAAAAAACTACGATAAACTCGCTGCTGATCTCTATAAAGCCACCCATAAGTAGATATTAGACGATAGATTTTCGATTTTAGAAAAGAGCTTGAGGCTATGAGCTCAACAAGTCGACTTTTATCTTATCTTTGTACTTTTTAGCTAAACCTTTATCCAAAGTAGCAAAAGTTTTACATCCAGCCCTCATGGTGCAAGTTATCTGCAGTGCGTCTTCGTAATCATCATCTTCATATAGATCAAAAGCTTTGTCACCATCTTCTTCAGTCAAATCAATCCATAGAAACTGTTTTAGAAAATTACGTATCTTATGAAGGTTCAATTTATTGCTTTCGGCATAATACATCACTAAATCAACAGTCAGCATAGTTACAGCCAACTTTTCCGTCGCCGACTCAATATATTTCTGACAAGCATCAACGTCTTTCCGCTTAAGAGCAATTTCTATAAGCACGTTGGCATCGACGCCAATCATTTGTTCAGATCTTTAGCCCTTAAATCAGCCATTTGTTCTTCAAAATTTCTGCTATCGTTCTTTACTTGCGGACTTGCACCAAAATCAGTGTTCTTCAAAAATGCACTGATTGCCTGAGCAGAACCGCGTTGCAATTCATTTCCATCAGCATTTACCGGCTGCACCACGCCAATTATCTGCTTTCTGTAGCTGAGCTTAATAGCATTGCCCTGTTTAATAGCACGAACAATATTCGGCATATCTTCACGCAATTGTTTGGTAGTGATCGTTTTCATATTATAAGTGTAACTTAATAATATTTTTAGTTCAACTTATTGTTTCTCTTCGTAGGAGCTGACGGTTGCACCATCGGCTTTGACAACGGCTTTTTCGGTCACATCGAACTTACCAAGATACCAGCCGAACATCAATCTTGTCTGGGAGTTGAGTGCAGCGAATGAGCTGTAGAATATCGTTGTCAGTGGTAACAATACCCACTGTAGCACCATGAATACCGAGCGACTGCGCTTGTATCGAGCGGGTTTCTTTGGCAAAATTTTGAAGCTTAAGAATAATGTTATCAAAATACCAACCATCGCGACCGTCTGAATTCGGCTTGATATCTGTGGCAACTGGTTGGCCGTAAAACTCGTCTGGTTGAATACCCAAGGCATAATCGCACCAAAAGCTAGTATGAGCGGCGATGTTGCCCAACTGACGTGACCATCGAGTAGTCGTGCAAATTTCGCAATTCTATCGTGCAAAGGTATGTTGTCGTTCTTGGTCTTCTTCATGAAAGCGTACTTTGCGACGTAGGAGATATCTGATGCTCCCCAAGCCCAGCGGCGTAATTGAATAAACTGGGCTTTCAACGTACGGCGATACCCGTCAGCTAATACAGCATCCTGGTAGATCGGCAAGAAAATCGGGATGACCTCATGCTTACCATCAAAAGCAAAATAGCTTCTCCAAAACTGATGGCCGTCTTCGACAATCGTTCGCGTGCTCCAGAAATCAGTATCAATCAATGCATCGAGTGGCTGGGCGTGAGCAGAAAAGTTACGCAACATATGCTGCCGCAACCCCTGAATCATCATCCAATAACTGTTGCCTGTTGCTATCACGCGCATTGGTGCTGGTGCATCCCAAATATTGTTGGTGAACATTGGGATAGGCTGAAATGACATATACTTCGGATCGTGCACGTTGCAATACACGTAGGTTAAACTGGCAAAATAAGATTCATGTGGACGGTTATCGGCATCAAGTGTCGTTACCAATACATCGCGCGGATTTAATCCCATCTTATCCACTATCTTCTCTAGCTGACGTCCAGTGTAGGTGATGTTTCCACCCTTCCCAATCACTTCGCCTTCTATATCGGCTGGGTGTTCGAAAGCCTCAGCCGCCATAAACACATTTTTGTATTCAGCCATTAACTTTTTGGCCTGCGCGGCGACTTCTGGTCCACCGCGTTCCTCATAAGCTAGCAAAACGATCATTTTCTTTTTGTCATACAAACTATTGGCAACGTTCTCCATAGTCGGTTTTAGTACTTCATAAGCTTCGTTATAGGTGGCAACAATCACTGCATGCACCACGTTTTCGCTATAGATCCCGTTAGGATTATCAATCTGCCGTTTTTTGTTTACATGATGCCAATCGGGGAAATGCTTGTGTTCAACGTCTTGCTGATCCAAATCAGTAACCAGCGCTTGCCAATCCAGTTTCTGATGCGTATCCAGCATTTTGTAGCCCTGTAATACGCGTATATTCAGTGCAACGGCTTTAACGAACCACAGCAGTAAATAAGCAATCATAAGTGTTGCCGCTAATGTCACATTTATAAACGAAAGAACAAACGGCAGCGACAATATAAGCCAACTAAGTGACCCTGGTAGAATTTCAAAAAAGCGGTATTTACCGTTTTTATTTCTTTGATAAGGGATTTCGTACTTGAACTTCGCCATTTAGTTATAGTGTCCTAGTCAACGCGTTAAACACAACTAGGCACAACATCAGGCTAACGATGTTAAGACCTAATATACTGACACTTAAGTGTCGACGATGAACGTAGAGTTTTATACTCAAAGCCGCACTAACAAGTGTGACAATAAGTGCAAATATAGCAAACTGATAGAGATCAGACGTCGGTCCACTGACCTGTATAGCGCGACTTTGGCGGTATGACACGATGCTAACGCTGTTTTCCGTATCAACGTTGAACAGAACGTTTGCAATTGACACAAGTAATAGAGCACCGTTAGCACTAATCAGCGCCAAAATAGTCTTATCGTTGAAATAATTCTTAGGAATCTTGAAATTCATGTTTCCCTACAGTATATAGGAGTCAGACGTGAGTATAAAGCCTTGTTGTTTTTCTCTGTAACTTGTAAATTTGAATTTTATTTCAAATTTACAAGCTATTCTAACGTTCGCCGGACAAAAATATGATTTTAAGAGGACGTAGCTCGGGTGAAGTTGCCCACAGTTATGATCAAACTTGTTTTGGTAACGGTACAGCTAAATAAACAATACACGATGACGAAAATGGAGCCACCTAGCAGGATCGAACTGCTGACCTCCTCGTTACGAATGAGGTGCTCTACCAACTGAGCTAAGGTGGCATTTACTACTCTAAAACTGAAGAAATTATACCAGATTTACTTGTATGCTGGCTGGTTTCCTAATGTATACTACTACCAAATAAGGCATAAGAGGATTTATTGTTATGGCTAAGAAAAAGCAACCGAGCACTCCACAAAAAGAACTGTTTGCCGTCATGGTTATCTCTATTTTATTAGGACTAGGCGGCGGTTATGCTCTGGGTGCTACACAAAATGATGCAGCAACATCAGCTAATTCAGTAGCGGACACGGAAGAAAAAATGTCTCATTCACATGGCACGTATAATGTCGACGCAGAGCAAGCACCCAAAGTAGAACTTGTTGTCACTGAGGATGCGAAGTCTGGCTACAACGTCAAAATTATCGCAACTGATTTCACTTTCACTCCAGAGAGCGTCAATGAAGAAAACGCCACAGGTGAAGGTCATGCTCACCTATACATCGACGACGTCAAAGTTGGACGACTTTATAGTCCTTACTATCACTACGACGGCAGCTTTGAAGGTACCAAAACTTTTCGCGTGACACTTAATTCCAATGATCACAGCGAATACGCAGTAGACGGCGATGTTATTGAAGCAGAAATGCAAGTCACTCACGACTCATCTAACAATGGTCATGCAGAGTCACACGGTAATGCAGAAAAATCTGAAGATACTACGCGCATGGATGGCGATGACCACTCCGGGGTAACACGCTGAAGTAATAATAATTACATAGTTTTTATGTTCATAGTTTTAACTGAAGCGTTTTTTAAAGCGTTTTGAACACATAGGTTGCTTGCGATACTGCGTCGCGTTGCTTTTTCTCGCTATCCCTGTAAAGTTCAGCTTGTTTAGTCCAGCGCTGGAGTTGCCCTATCTTTTTATCAACATCGAGCCATCTCTTGAATAACTTAGCTATTTCTTTATTCTCGTTTTTTATACGTCCTTTTTCATGAGTAATTTTAGCCATTTCCAAGAAGGCATTATCATTGCGTTTAGATTTTTCATAGACCCGCAACTCAAATCGACGCAACTCCCGCTCGTCCTGGGCTTTTCTGTCTTCAACTTTTTTGAGCTGTTTTTCTAGCTCACGCTTCTTCTGATATGCTCGATCAATCATCCGAACAATCTCACTTGTTGCACTTATCATAATCACTCCCCCACTTATATATAAGATTATGAGATATACCTGATTAATTAGCAGTAATTATCGATACTTGTTTATGGTGCTTTTTATCACAGGTTTTGGACTGAAGGTTTAAGCTAGTTTTTTTGCCGGAAGTTCGGTTTCAACCCAAGCATCATCTATCTTGCAGTGGTAGGTCGTTTTGTCATATTCTCTATACTCAGAACCAGTTTTTCTGTTATTGGTTATATGCCAGCTGACTTTTTTCATCGGTTTATTGCAGAGTGGGCAGTTCATAAGATTAGTATAGCAAAGTGGAAATTTTGGCGGACCTAAGCTACAGAGATGTGGAATCATCCAACAAGTTCTGTCGATACTCAATTTGATGTCCGTATTTAGTTGCTCGTTCACTACCAGTGAGTTCGAAACCTCTGTTTTCATAAAAAGTTCTTGCATGCTCATTGTCTGCTTCAGTAGTCCAAAGCACTAAACCGTCCCTCCCGTTAGTGATTGCATCTTGAGCCACCAAATCTAGTAGCTGACTTGCTGTTCCGTGTCCTTGAAAATCGGGATCCACAGCAAGCAGAGACAGGTATTCAGTATCTATAGTTTCATCCACCGACTCAGTATCAACACGAGGATACCCTAGCGCAAACCCAACTACCTTATTTCCAGTTGTTGCGACTCTTGTCCATACATCTGGCTTAGATATGCGCTCTTTGATATCTAAAATGTCATCAACCTCAGCTATTATTGGGGCTGGCTCACCATCTCTAAATGCATATGCACGTGCGTTTACGAGAGCAAGTGTACTCGCCTCTTCCGCCAAAGCCTCTCTAAAAGTAACTACTTGATTCATAAACTAATAATAACATAAAAAGCTGATTAAATCAATTTATCTTATCACCTCTTTACCAATAAATGCTGGAGCATTCTTCAAATCTTCTACGCTATTCACTCTGAGAATTGGCTGCATTTCGTTAGCCACATTTGGATTATCATTTGCGAGATTCTTTACTTCTTCAAAAGAGTATTTCTCTACATCAATTTTCTCTCCTGCATCTGTGTGCGGCACTTCAACAGATACAACGTCCCAAGCTAAATATAGATGAATGAACCATTCATTTTTTGATTGAGGTTGGTAGACATTTAATAACTTCCATTTGTTAAAACTGTAACCTGTTTCTTCATGCACTTCCCGTTTAGCAGCAGTTTCAATATCTTCATCCGACAGGTCCACTCTACCACCAGGAAAGTTTACTCTTATGCCGCTGTGTGGCTGTTCATCTTTAAGCACTAGTATTTTTCCATCAACAATACACATAACGCTTACCGTATCAGGTCGTCTTAGCATTTCGAATGTAACTGTAGTACCGTCAAATAGTTCTTGTGACCATTGGTAAGTGTCGAATATAATCCCTTCGAATTTTCGTTCCGCTAAATCTGGGATAAGTATAGCGTCATGAGGGACTACCTTTTTCATGTAGTTATCATAGCAGAGCGGATATAATCTTTATGCTCATAATAATACCTGACCGGATTAGTGCTACTCCTACGAAGCTTATTTATAAATACTCCCCTCTAGGATGAGAAGGGAGTATTTAGTGGCAGGAGACACTATAGTAATATAGCTACTTGGAGAAAAAACACATTAATTTTTTTGCTCTACAGTAGCACCAACACCTAATTCAGCATCAGCATTGCCGCTACCTGCTTGGCCGGCAGATGTATTTCCAGATACGGTCGCGTCACCACTGCGAACATCCTGATCGTTATCAATACCAAACTCAACAGTGTTATTATTTTCTATAGACAACGAATTCCGGTTTGTTATCTCTACAGATGTTCGAGAACGAGGTCCAGTATTTGAGATATTGATTGAGTCACCATCAACATCTACAGAGCTATTATTCCGGTTCTCTTCACGCTCGGCTTTGCGCTCTTCTCTTCTTTGATCGCGTTCTTCTTGACGATCTATGCGGGCTTGCTCACGTTCAGCTTTGCGCTCTTCACGTTCCATTTCTCGTTGCATTTGCTTTACATCTCGGTCACGTTGACGCTGTGCGCTATCTTCACGCAGTTCTCCGCAAGCAGCCGGTACGGTTGCTTCAAATGGTACATCTTGGTTTATCGAACTACGTTTTTCACCATCATACATTGCTGTATCATCAAATAGTTCAGATATACCGTGCTGGACGACGACTGCGTTACGCAAATCTTCAGCTGTGACGTTTTCTGGCAAGGTGAAAGTTCTCTCATAATTTACTTCTCCGTTAGCGTTTGCGACAGGGAATCTATCAAGAGCTAATCCGCTTGATGGACTGACATCGCCACTTTCGGTTAATGAGATTTTGATCCCACCATAGTTTGGTGCGCCTTCTGCAACAGATATAAATCCGTCATTGTTTGTATCTGCTGATGGGCTTGGACATTGATTTTCACCACCTATATGCAGGTGCTGAGCATGCGGCAACATTGGTGATGCTCCGTCTGTATGTAATTTAACTGTCGCACTATCCCCGACAACTTCAACTGAAAAATTACCTCTCGTGCCTGATCCATTCAATGGACTTACTCGGCTTTCATAAGAATACGTTTCTACGTGTGCTGCGCTTGCTAGCCCGACCGGCAAAAAAGCCGACATTAACCCGGCAGCAGCCATAAAGCTAAATACCCTAATTCCGTTATTTTTCGTAAGTAGATTATTTTTCATGATTATTACCCTCTATTACATAGTTGTAAACAGGAACTATACCGATTACGCTTTTAGTCCACAGTGAGAATAGTCACACAATAATATAATGATTTTTCATAGTTAGTTTTAGGGTACAAGGTGTATAAACTGTCTATATACCGAAAGGGTTAGTCCTTTAGCAGAGAGTGAATTATAGTTTTATTAATGGATTAGTGCGTTGCTTTTTAGGTTTGCTCGTAATAA
>Ga0115547_1001182_pt1 | contig 15803 bp, 12 predicted proteins | sample COGITO_mtgs_1004_3_FD_87185 | JGI IMG/M metagenome (GOLD analysis project Ga0115547, IMG submission 87185) | Pelagic marine microbial communities from North Sea - COGITO_mtgs_100420 | ecosystem: Environmental > Aquatic > Marine > Epipelagic | place: Germany:Helgoland, sampling site Kabeltonne...
AAAAATAATTCTAGTTTTTCAAGAGCTTTTATTACCCAACTCCCTTTCATTGCCCCAACGGCTGTAATAGAAGCAGGCCAAATATCACGCAGCTCAAATACAAAAGGAACACGTTTGAATTTCGCCAATGCCCAAGCCGAGATAACCGTAAAAAACTGCGGCGAAGTCCCAATCACAACATCTATCTTTCGAGTAAATAAGCCAAAAAACAGGCTAGATAACATGAAAGAAATAAAATCAATTGTGCGTTTTATAAATCCTTCATTAGCAGAAATATAGGTTTTTACCCGCCAAACATTAATTCCTTCAATTTTTTGCTTTGACAACCATTTGTTTTTGTAACCTTCAAACACTTTTCCTTCTGGAAAATTTGGCGCACAGGTAATTACTGTAACTTTGTGGCCTTTATCCACCCACTCACGAGCATGCTCAAAAGTTCTTGTTGCTGGTGCATTGCCCTCGGGAGGAAAATTGTCGGTTAAGAAAAGTATATGCATATCAGTTTTTAGACCAGGCAAACTGAATATCTAACTGATTCTTATTAAAGTCCAACAACAGCATTTTATTAGGCACTTCTACTCCAAATTCGGGGTGCCAAAAGGAATCAACAAGTGCAGCATCTTTACCTTTCAGATTGCTGTGCAAAATAAAATCTGCCCCTTCAATTCTCAATAAATTTTCTTCTAGACTTATCATTAAGTCAGGATGAAAATAAAAACGTAATTTTGCATACTTAAATGTTCCTTGTAGTGAATCAGAAACAATAAGTTTATTTCCACTAAACATTAATTTACGTGTATGAATACACCCACCGAATAATGACTTATAACCATCATGAGCAGCAATTAACTCAATGCTACGATCATTTTTTTGTTCAGTATGTCTGGAAATTATCTCTGCTCGATTGGCAACTCTAAAACCACTCCAAACCTGAGAAGAATCTTTACCATCAACTTCTACTGTATTATGTGAGACTGTTTTGCGCTGATTAAGCCGCTTGGGGCTCAAACCATATTCAGAAGTGCCTGAATTCACAAATACCCGCTGGGCACCAATGGATAGCTCAAAAGACAATGTGTCTGCATGAGCATGGCCAGGGATATAGTCTGGCCCAACTGGTGATGCATCAAATATTAGCTTGTTACCGGCTACTGTGGCACAAAGATAACCACTATTGGCGTTATCAATAATTTTAGTTTTACTAAGATCTAAACGATCAGTTTTAAAATATAATATTTCAGCATAACTTTCAATTTTCGCTTTTGCTGGGGCAATTCCGTCCGCAGAATCGTTAAAGAAAGATACGCCTCCATCAGGGTGGGTCATTGTCTCCATAAAAGCCAACATTTTCGGGATATAATATTCTAGTAGATTAACCAATTTACCAGACACCTGAGTCGGATAGGCTCTACTTAAATTGAACATATCCAGCATATCTACTAGTATGATCGAATGATACATTGGACTTAGTTCAAAATTTGCACCATCCTCAAGAATCTGCTCGGGAATTTCAGTCAGCAATCCCTTTTCAGCAACGCTTAACCAGCGCGTATTTTCAAAAATAACGCCGGCAAATAATAACGCTTTTAAATTAACAAAATAGTGGTTACCTAATAAATGCCTTTCAAGATCATTAGATAAGAAACTCGCCTGTGCGTAGACGCTACTAACCATTTTTTCATCTAATTCTAGCCCACCAAGCCAAGCTTTTAAGATATTTACAATTCGCAAAGATGTGGGATAAGGTTCCCAACCATTCCCACATCCAACTGGGTTTTGATCAATCCAACTATTTAATAATTGTAAATGTAATGTTTGCTTTTCTTCAGCGTTATCGGAAAGAAGATCTTCAAAATAATGTAAGTTATAAACCCAGAGTTTACTGGGTGATTCATTGTTCCAATCGGCTGGCAGATCAAGTTTCTTAGTATGGTTTTAAAAACATGCCTTTAATTGACTATCAATTTTGTTGTCATAAAGCGGCAGATTTTCCCATGTTTTTGAAAGCTTAGGCTTTGGCCCTTTAAAGCTTTCGGTGACTTTCGGTTTTATTAATACCCGCACTAATCTGAAGCAGATTTGCTGCCACTTTAGATATCGTAAGGTGTCAAATAAAAGAAAAAGCTTCCTCATTTGGCTCAGTTGGGCTAACCTCTTCCTGATGTCATTATTTACTTTCTCAATATTTCTGCAATATCTACAGAAACGCGCGCTACCTCAAAAATTTCATCCTGTGGAATAGGGTTTTCTGTTCCTTCTCTTACGCTCTTCATAAAGGCGTCAACACAATTTTTCTGCCCCTTATCCTGCGACCAAAGATTCATCTTGTTAAAGCCTTTCCATCCAAAACCGCGAAGTTTTCTGAAGTTATCCAGTTGGAGTACCGAGTTATCACAAAAAACCTCTATACGCTCTTTGGGAAAAGACTTTCCTCCATTAGCAAAATAATGGATAGAACCCATAGAACCATCCTCAAAGGTAAGTGATATTGAAGCCTTATCTTCGGTTACCTCCACAAAATCATTTTTACCCATTTTTACAGCATTAAAGGATTTTATTTTTGATCCAGCCAGAAAGCGCATTAAATCAATATAGTGACAGGCTTCACCAATAATACGTCCGCCACCTACTCCAGCATCCTGAGTCCAATGCTCTTTAGGTATATAACCTGCATTCATTGTCATAATAAAGGTTTTAGGTGAAGGCTTGGCATCAAGAAGGCTTTTAATTTTTTGAATATGCGGCGAAAAACGTCGGTTATATCCGACCATTACCATAGAGTTCGAGTCTTTCTGAAAAGCTTCAATTTTATCTATTTCTTCGTGAGCAAGAGCCAACGGCTTTTCTACAAAAACATGCTTACCCTTTTCTAAGGCCTGAATGGTTTGAGATGCATGAAGATTGTGCTGTGTAGCAATAACTACGGAATCAACGGTATCGTCTAAAGCCTGCTCAATATCGGTAGAAGCTTTAAGAAACCCATTTTTCTTACCGTGATGAACTGCACTCATACCACCACTGGTTACCAAGGCAGTTAAGTTAGCTCCTGCTCGCTTAAAAGCGGGGATAAGAACCCTCGATGCGTAATTACCACCCCCAATAAATGCAACATTGCCTTTCTGCGCTCGGCTGGAACTATTTTCGCTGAGTTTAACTGTGCTTTCTGCTAGTGATTCCGCTGTAGCCCCCTGATAATCCAGAAGAATACCCAGAGATGAACGGTCATCTAGCTTCTCATAAGCCTTCACAGCATCATCAATTTTAAATCGATGACTTATTAATGGATAAATATCAATCGAACCTGAAGCCATTAAATCCAAAACAGCCTCAAAATTACGCTGTTCCGTCCAGCGAACAAAACCAAGTGGATAGTCCAATCCCTTATTTTCGTAGTCCTCATCATATCGCCCTGGACCATAGGAGCATGAAACTTGGAAAGTTAGTTCTTTCTCATAAAAGTCAGCTCTACTGAGTTCAAGACCAACAACACCCACCAATACGATTCGACCTCTCTTTCGACACATTGTGGCTGATTGATGAACAATGTCATTACTCTTTGAGCTCGCCGTTATGATTACAGCATCAACCCCACGTCCACGTGAAAAAGTCTCAGCCATAACAATAGGATCTTGTTCTTTTGATAAATCAACTACCTCGGCACCAAACTGTCTGGCGAGTTCACACTTAGCTGAATCAAAATCTATGCCTAAAACCCTGCATCCATTGGCCTTTAAAATCTGAACCGTTAGCAAACCAATCAAACCAAGCCCAGTCACTATTACAGTTTCGCCAACAGTCGGATTTACAAGTCGTATACCTTGCATTGCAATTGCGCCCACAACGGTAAATGCGGCTGTTTCGTCATCTACTTCACCAGGAATAGAAGCCACAAGATTTTTAGGGACACGGACTACCTCTGCATGATAACCATTCGAGACAACACGAGCACCCTTTTCTAATCCTGTGTCACTTCCATCAAGAACCTTTCCCACATTGCAGTATCCAAGTGAAAGTGGCTGATCTAGCTTTGACTTCACAGCATCATAAGTTGCTGAAAGCCCATCAGTTTTAACCTTCTCCAACACCATTTTTACTTTGTCTGGTTGAGAGCGCGCCTTATCAATCCAACCTGCTTTACCGAAGTCAACAAGCATGCGCTCAGTGCCAACCGATACAAGTGACTTTGCAGTCTGAATGTTGATGTGGCCTTTCATTGATTTTGGAGAAGGAACATCGACCAAGGTGGTTTCACCATTAGAAAGATTTTGTAAAATCTGTCTCATTTTATCTCACTATAAAGGATTCATTTAGCAGAACAGCCCGTGTTGTTTTTTGCCAGCAAAATAGCTTAGACCGACTAAAAGCACATTCAACTTTATTGGAGTCATAGCCAACGTCATAAAGATCTATAATCTTTTGCACAAGCGTTTTGGGGTCATCAACATCAAAATACTCTACTGTGTCTCCACCGATTTCCGGTAACGAATTTACTGATGACGATATCACCGGTGTAATTGTTGCCATAGCCTCTAATAACGGCAAGCCAAAACCCTCAAAGAGAGTCGGAAAAATTAAAGCCTTGCTACTACTCATAAGCTCTAACACTTCAGAATTACTTCTAGAACCTAAGAACTCAATAGACTTATCAACAGACGCATGCTGTATCCGCATCTTTATATCTGCCATATACTTGTCTATACCTAAATAATTTGCCGGTTCACCCACTACTTGCAATCGAATTGGCAGATCAGGCCGTAAATGTTTAGCCTGGATAACAGCTTCAATTAATCCGTGTAAATTCTTATACGGCCTAATGACAGAAACGAAGATTAACTTGTTTCCTCGTCCAGATACAGAAGGATTCTGAACCATACTAGGTGATTTACATCCTAGATGAACCACTTTGATTTTACCTGGCTCAACATTTAATCTTCTTTCAACATCGGTAGCATGGTCAATGCTAGCACAATAGACATTATTAGCCCTTTTAATACTGAGAATACCAAGAAAGTTCTTAATCTTTTTTGACGCAGAATTTATATCATCAAAATAGAACATTCTCATTTGAAAAAAAAGATCAATTCTATAGGGATATAGTATGGGTAGTATTGAGTTTAAGCATATAACTCTTTTGGGGCGCATAATCATCAGTAAAAACGGGGCTATTATTTGATCGAAAAACTCAATTGCGACTCTTTTCTTTGGCATCCAAACTCGAACTACATCGATACTATCAGCAATCTCTTTAGGAACATCTGCCCATCGCGATGTTACTAAAGTCACACTATCGGTCTGTCTTATATTACTGAGGATATTATAAGCTACAGTAGCTCCACCACCCACCTGAAACGGGTCACCCGAGAAATAAATTACTGTTGATTTCATTTACTTAGCCCCTTAGTACTGAATCTGCAATGCGGTTTGCTACAAAATACAGATGACTTATTATAAAACTTCTCTAATCGGTCTATAAGGCTCGCCAATTGAAAGATAAACAAGATAATGAGATCTGTCGTCAACAACTTCTATCCCTCGTACCCAATTATACCAGGGTGCGGCTCTTATCACTTAGAAACTTCCGATGGTTAGCCACTAAAGAATATAAGAGCGCTACAGATGGCAAAAGAAGGAAATCCTGAGGAATTGCTAACACGAGAAGCACTGTAACCAAAATACTTCTTAGTGAAAATAATCTCATCGTAGCAATTGGCGCTACTAGTACGACAAACATAAAAAAACCAATGAAACCGTAACGTACTAGCACTTTTAAAAAAGTACTGTGATAACTTTCATAAATATCGCCCGAAGAAATATCTCGATAATTAACGTTCCCAATACCAAATGGATTTGCTATCAGCGTATCTAAAAGATTTTGAGCTATAACTAAGCGATCACTATATTTAGCGATCCTGTAGAGAACCTTCTCATTAGCAAAATAAAACTCAAGAAGTATAGGTAGCACAATAATAATTAGACCAAGCACTACCAAAATGAAGGTTCCGCGTCTAAACATTGAATAGATTTGCAATACAAATAGGACTAACAAGAAAATCATCGCCATACGAGAAAATGTTGTCATAGCACTAAGCACTAATAAAAACGACCACAATTTCTCACCTTTTACAAAACATAAATACGCAGCTATTGAGGTTATTATAGCAAAACCATTCGGCCACCCCAGAACTAATCCCTTTGCCCACATCCGCCCTTCGGACTGCGTGACGTCATAAAACGCACCGGCCAGAAACGCGTCTTTAAAAAATAAAATAAAAACATAGAGCGCGGCACCCTTTGCAGCAATCAGAAACCAAGTAAAAAACGACTCTGTGTCAATTGAGCTATACGAGAATGCTAAAACAAAGGTTGACATTAGGAAATACAAAATACTCGAAAAAGAAATACTTTGATACCCTGCATAAGTGCCTAACAAATTAGTTAGCAAAACAACAATAGTTAAAAGGAAAAAAATGACTAGTTTTGTTCTGTCCTCGGACTTAAAACGGCCAAAAACTAGATGGTAGAGGACCACAATGAACGGAAGAATATAGATGGGCTCCTGAATAACATAAACTGGGATGGCGGTGAGGATCCCAACCACCGACGAATATAATCTCTCTTTACTAAATTGCATGTTTAGCAACAGTAACAATTCTAGTATTTTGATGATGTGGTTTCTTCAATGTTTTTTTTCATCCATTTTTTTAATATTATGCCATAAAAATCTCAAATATATCGGGACGCGTCTATTATCGAAGCGTAATTTGAAAATCATGGTAAGACAATGCATTTCTTCTCCATGAACTTACGTTTCAAGGAATAAGGACTGTCCTAATTGACTGGTATACTTTTATTAATTATCCCTTACTTTTCTCGGGCCTGAGGTTAGTGTAAGAAAACATGAGATATAAAACTATCGTAGACCAAACATCAAAACCGAATTCCTTTCTACATCCTCTGATCTAAATATTTACCTGTCTCTTTATGAGCAAAATCTGGCAGAAGACCAAAATATAAATCAACAATCTCATCCTTAGACCAAGTACCTTTGTTAATAAGAGCATTGATTCCGCTCATAAAATCTTCTAACTTGTCGTCATCAAAATCAGGTTCATTTCGGATGACTCCAATCGACGAAAAGCTATTCATATCCAAATCTTCGTTAATGGTAAAAAATTCTTCAAAGTCTTTTTCACCCGTTGTGTCACTCTTAAAATAGTAGCAAGGCCATTGCTTATTAGCTATCAACTCTTCCGCTCTATCGCGAGCATCATCCTCTGATTCGCATTCATAGGGTTCGTAACCATGCTCGCTTAAAAAACGACTCGCAATTTCGGAAAAAGATACCAGATGAAATTCTTCACTGAGTTTAGGGAAAAATATGTCCCTATTTCTACCAAGTAATCCAGCGATCAAACATAATTCACCTGATTCTTGAGACGTTACAAAATAGCGGAGAACATCATTTGGAGCTGCCAAAGGTTGTCTTTTGGCAAGTCTTTGATTAAAGCCATGAAGAAGCGAGCCATCTGAAAATGCCACATTAGCAAAACGCGCCATAGAGATGTCTTGTGTTAGACTTTCACGCATCAGAAACATTTCCATAATACGCTTACTGGCACCCATCATATTCACCGGATTTGCTGCCTTGTCAGTGGAAACGCAGAAGTAGCGTTTTGTTCCAAACTTTTTGGCCAACTGCACGGTTTTAATTGTATTAAATACATTAACCATAATCATACGCATTAGTGTGTAAGGGTCCTTCTCACTTCTCACATGCTTTAATGCCGACAAATTAAATACGTAATCATACGGGCCTTCACAAGCCATTAATGCTTCAAACTCAAAACTTCCACAGTCAATAGCAAATGTTCGAAAATCGCCTGAGCTGTACGCTAATGTGCTCCTTATATCTCTAACCAACTCAACCATATTATTTTCAGAGATGTCAACGATGTGGAGGACCAGTGGATCACGCTTGAAAATTTCCTTCGCGACCGCTTGACCGATCGACCCCGCACCCCCGATAACAAGAAATTTCGAGCCCTTAACTAAGTCTGTCAACTGGTCCGAAAAAAACATAATATCGCGTGTAAATAACTCATCGTTTCTTCCAATAATTTTCAATGCGTCCATCTAGAATATCCCATATTACCATTAAATATCTTTTGATCTGAACTACCTTAAGGTTTTAGACCCCATGTATAGTTCCCACCGATTTATGTTCTTTTTCGATCCATATTTCCCAGAATTGATCGCACATTAGGTCTATAAGGGAATATCAACCGTCCTCTTACCCAACACTAAGCCGGGACCTCATACGTACAGCCAACACAGCAGTAACAGCAAATGCACAAATCAGGCAAATTACAGGAAAATCGGCTACAACAGAGCCAACAGCGATAGCAATCATAGACATTGCTGCTACCATCACCAAATCCTTTGTCAGGCGCAAAGGTCCAAACTGATAAAATGCGAGACAATAAGCGCCTAAAAAGAATAATGCGTTAAAAACGAGAGGAACAAGCGGTGCTATCCGAAAATCCTCTACGGAAATAAAGTGGCCACTAAAGTATGCACCTAATACTGAACACAACAGCAAGCAGCTCAGCAAAGAACCTTTACCTTTTGCAATCAAATAATCGTTCGAAGCAACGTATAGAACCTGAAAAAAGACTAAAATTAGATACGCCAGCGCATACAGCAGAAAATCTAGCCTTTCGAATACCAGAACCGCCAGCGACAATACCATTACTGTCGATGCCATAATGACCAATAGCAAATAAAATAAATTTTTCGACAAATATTGCGCCAAAGTCGAGTCATCAAGCTCTGCACATCGGTATATTTCGCTGAGGTTACTCCTGACAAAAGTAATAAAAAATATCAGATAAAATGACTGTATATATTGAGCAAAAGATATAAGGAGAATGGTATTACTCTCGGAATCATTGACTACGGTTTTAGGATAATAAAGAAAAAAGAATGCAACCGCCGAGTTAAAAATCACTGGAAGGTAAACCTTATATTTCAAAAATGCATTCTTCAAAATGTCAAAACTGAAGGTAAAAGCTACCTCGCTAGATTTTCGCGCTATTGTGAAAATTAACGTAACCAATGTGAGCATAGTATAAATAGCTATATATGCAATATACTTATCAGAGGTTTCGACAATGAAAAGGATCAAAATACTCGCAGGTAATAAAAATCTATAAAAATAAAGCGCTATGAAAGTTGAAACTTTTCCGTCGTTTAACAGGTGAAACTGGCCAGCAAATACCAGTAGACTACAAATCGATGCAGGTAAGATGAATGCATAGGCAAGAGAGAACAAAAAGTAGATTATGATATTTAAAACAATTAGGAAGCCTAGCATCATAAAAAAGAGGGTGTAAAAGCTATCCTTATTCTTAAATTCTGATAATGGCAGCAAAGCTAGAAATCCCAATCCTAAAGCGGGCAATAGAGCCTGAATTGCATTCACAAAAAAAGACAAACTTGCTAGATCGTCTGCTGTAAAAATAAGAGATGCTAAAGGTAGCAAGAGAAATACACATACCTTCGCCGAAACCTCCGATCCAAAGAGAAATTTAAATTGCACGATAGACATGCTTAACGATTAATTTCGCAGGGTGTTCTGGGTAACTGTTCTTGTCCTCCTTGTGCCTGCTTACGAAATGAGATGCTAAAGCTGCGTCACTAAAGTCTAGTTCACCATCGAGATAAGGAAGAGAAGGAAAGCTCTTTGTCTCATAAGAAAGTGTCGGAATACCAAGAACATTTCCTGCCAATAAAGCAGCAGAATTGAAGCCAACCAGTAATCGCGCCCTACTAAGAGCCATTGACATATCCTTACTTCCATCAATATCACATGGACCCAATAAATTAGCGTATTCAGATCCCCTTGTCATGTCTCCGGGATGTAGTCGAACAATCAGAGCGGCTCCTGTCACATTACGCATCTTTTCTATATCTGAACGGATACCACAGTCTCGGATATCATCTAAACAATCTGGCTGCGACAAAAATACGATACTATCTCTTGACGAGCTATCCAGTTTACCAGTCACAGCATTCTCATATACCGAGACATTTCCAACGATTTCATAAGATTGAACGCTACCAAAGAACTTATCGAAGTAAGATTTATCCGCAGAGTGGTTAATCAGGATTTTCTTGTAAGACATCCCGAATTTTGAAAGTGGACTATTATTGAAGCGATTCTTTAAACAGAAAAATTCAAGCAAGAAAAATAAACACCCAAGAAAGCTATTCTTATCGATCCCGAAACTATCTCGTAACATATAAAAAGCCTGTAGACCGTAAAGCTCTAATCTACTTATTATTACTCGAACACCTTTTTTAAGCCTTGACGGGAGACTTTCTGAGAATCGAGCACCGTGCATAAAATAGAAGCAAGGAAGACCTCGGCGCGAGCAAATAAAATTAAAATATCGCTGAACCAGTCCATGGGCAGTGATAAAAACAACAATGTCTGGTCTAATTATATCAATCACCTTTGAATAATTATGGTCATAGTCCAAGGTATCGATGATCACTCCAGGGAAATCCGAAACGATTTCTTGAGACACGCCTGCACCATAAAGTGATGAGCAATGCACAAAACAAATTTCATCATCATCGTCAAAGTAACGAGCTACAGGGTTTATAAAGGATAAGCCTCTAAGCCAAGTGTCTACGAAAAGTATTTTCATGTTTGATCTGCTCACAAAGAGTAACAAAGACTATAAGTTGATTTAATGCATAATTAAAATACTGAAATATAAAAAATGATGCTTCTCACAAAAGTGCTTTAACGAGAAAACATCTGAGCACGTATATTATCCTTCCAAGAAAATAATTTAGATCCCTCGCCACACCAAAATAGAGGTGGCTTCTCATAATACCCATGATTGCATTGACATAATCGCAATATTGCAGAGCAGCATCGCCATATAATGACTAACACAGAAACTAAATGGCGGAGAACTTACTTCTATTTCAGACGCCTCAACACACTACATTATTTTTAAACTTATCCAAGTTGGATCACTTAGTAAGGCAAGATAACCTGGGAGCAAGATAAAGAGGGCTGATCATCGACTCTAAACCTAAGGTGATAAATTACAAGCGCTATAATACGCAGGCCATCCACCAATCAATTTTTAAAGTCAATTAGCTATAATTAGCCATCTTATAATAAGTTTTAAAATTTGAGATCTGCTCGCTCAAACTACATAACTTCTGATACTCCTCCGCTTGGAAGGCCTGCAGCATTTTCTTTACACCCGGTTTACACATCTCATCATCCGAGTAGTCCACATTCGCAACTTCACAAACATCAACGCTACCCTTTTCCTGGCAATAAAGCTTCTCCATTGGACACAAATAGTACCTGTGCGCATGAGTGATAAATTCAGCCGACCATCGACCGGGGGCATCCCAGAAACCTTTATAAGAAATTAATACATCATTTACGGTTCGACCGCTTCCTGAGAACCTACTGCTAGCTCTATGCCATGGAAGAGATCCACTTGTGTAGCAGGTTAACTCTTGAGGTTGACCAGCAACATCAAATACTAAGTCCGCCACATGAGATGTGTTTGATAAAAACCATCGTGATAACGCAGCATCGCTATAATCATTCAAATTCATTCGGTGAGTCCACTCAGTAATCTCAAAATCAACAGCTAGAAGCTTTTCCGCTTTCAAAAGCTCCCTTAAGTGCATCACTGATGAAAAAAATCTCCGATTGTAAGCGATTGACACATTACAGTTTTTGCTAGAGGCGATTTCGTTTAGTACAGTTAGTTCAGTAACATCAATAGCGCCTGGCTTTTCAAGAAGAATCTTTTTAAATCCATGTTCTATTAGATACTTTGTGCATTCAGATAAAATTTCAACCGGCGTACACACTATCGCTATATCATCTTTATCTATTTCCAGCCTAAAATTTGAATAGCCACCGCTGTGACACTTTATATGATATTGAGTTTTTATAACGTCTGCACTGTTTGAGGAAAGCGATACAACCTCAGCACCACACTTAAGCTCTTTAAGGGCGTTTAAATATTGTTTTGCCATATAACCGGCACCAAAAATGTAAATCATTTTTCTTCCTAAGTAATTGGTAACGTAATTGAGTCTGACTTAGTAATTTGATTGTAGGCGCTCAGCATTTCTATCAAAAACCTTTTGTGGTACCCCGACGACTCTTCATATGTCGGCAGGTCGCAAGTATCATCTCTTAATAGCTGGTCGAAAACGTTTTGTGTAAGGTCACTTTGATAAGGCACATCGTATCGATCTTTTCTTATTAAACTTGATCCTTGGTAATAATTATAATTCCCAGTCAGCTCGTCAATCTCGTAACATTTCTCACCAAATCTGATAGTAATCGTTGAGGACGCCTGTGAGCCCCGTAGTGATTGAAACTCTAAATAAGCGCCATCTGAATAGTGATACATAACGGTTCCAGTAAATTCTATATGACCTATCCTTTTACTAGGAATTATCTCCGAATCAAGATTTAAACAATCCACTGTTTGTAATTTAACATCACCCAAAAAAGCCAAAAGGTCGATATAGTGAATGGAATTACACGCCAATCCAACCCAATCACCACCGCTGTAATGCATATGTATCGGATGGTTAGATAAAGATATCTCCTTTTTTATTGTTTTAAAAATAGGATACGTTCTCAATGGGCAATTAACAAACACAGATGCGCTAGATGATTCTATGAGCGACTTAGCAACAGCATACGATTCTAGATCTTGAAACAGGAATTTTTCTAAAATAATATTTTTTGACTCAAATCGATTCAAGACGTCTCTTAGAATGGATAATCTAGGGGCCGCCCCAGTTGCGACAATAGTTAAAAAAAAGGACGTGTTTGTGATTTTATCCAAACCTGTGTGATACACAACTTCTGTATTTGCCTTATTAGCAATTTCTGCAGCCCGACTCTTCGCTAAAGATAGGGAGTCATGACTTTGATCAACTACGTAGATCTTAAGTTTCGACGGTACCTTCAATAGGCTTTGAAGATGCCGACTACCCAGTTGTCCCGCACCAATTATAAGTATATTCAAAATCTATGCTCCAAAAAGTTTTTAATCATCTTCAAGCCCTCTGGACCGCTCTTTTCTGGATGAAATTGCAAACCATATGTATTTTTGACTCTCACTGCAGCGGGAATCTTTAGCCCACAGTAATCAATCACTGCCAAAATGTTTTCATCCGGCACGTTGCAAGCCATGAACGAGTGAACGAAGTAGCAATCAAGCGGGGCCTTGTCAATCGCTTCGAAAATTACATCATCTGCATAAGATTCCAAGCTTGACCAGCCCACATGGGGCACATTAATTCTATTATCATATGCCTTCTGATATTGATCCCGTATATGGAGTATCGATCCCTTGATAATATCAAGACCTTTGGCATTTCCGAATTCTGAACTACGACTAAAAAGCAGCTGCATGCCAAGACAAATACCCATAATAGGCATCCCAGAACTAGAATACTTTTTAACAGAGTTAACTAAGTTATTGTCATGTAGCTGCTCCATTGCCACTCTAAACGCTCCAACGCCAGGAATGATTAGTTTATCCAAGCAATCAAAATCACTACTCGAGCTTACTTTTGTATATTCGAACCCCAAATGGTTGACAGCTCTATATACACTGCGGAGGTTGCCAGCACCATAATCAAGTATCCCAATATTCAAGTTACAACCTCACCTTAACAAATTTATGGTTCTGTGCATGCTTCATTTCTGATATTTTAATTTTCCCATAATGAATCAAGTCGGCAGTTGCTATTGCATCAGCACCTGCAGATACCGCGTGCATAATATCTTCGACTCGACCCATACCACCACTAGCAATAATCGGCACATTTAAAGCCTGGTCAGCTACCCTCACTAGATCAAGGTCAAAACCCTTGTTAGTACCCTCATTATCGATAGACGTAAGTAAAATTTCTCCGGCACCAAGCTCAACCGCTTTATTCAGCCACTCAAGCAGTTCATATTCCGATTTGTCTCTCCCATTACTTGTATAAACCCACCATCCCCCATCAGGCTTTCTTGAAGCCTCGACAGATAACACGATGGATTGCACACCAAACACAGATGCTATATCAGATATCAAATATGGATTTTCTATCGCTGCTGTATTGAGAGCCACCTTATCTGCACCACAACTCATAAGCTTTCTAACGTCGGCTACACTTCTTATCCCTCCACCAACGGTAATCGGAATAAAAACATTCTCGGCAGTACGCTCTACTATGTCTGACAGGTTATTTCTACCATAGAGACTTGCGACTGTATCCATATATAGGAGTTCATCAGCGCCATCTTGATAATAATTCTCTGCATGCAACTGAGGATCACCAATAACACGCAATCCCTCGAGGTGAACACTTTTGATTAAATTCTTTCCCTTAATATCTAGTCGAGCGATAACTCTAGTACTACTCATTGCGAATTCGACTCAATCTTGTTCTTCAAATGCCACTGCCCATCAACAAAATCCCAGAGATGGTGACTTCTCCAGCTATCTATTACTTCCCAGAACTCATCTTCTTCAATATCGCAAAAGTCTAAAAAAACATCAAAATACTTTTTTGGAAATTCAGAATCATACTTGTTTACGAGAGCGATACCCTCATCTCGTTCGATTTTACCATCTCTTATTTCGTGCGCTGTGTCAGAAGTGGTCCGCCCAATACCAAACTTGATAAATGCTAGATAAAAATGAAATCCATCGATTTCATCGTCTAGACTTGCGTACTTCGAATATGTTCCTTCGGATCTCTCTGAATTTGGGGTAAAGCCAGTATTTTCACGTGCATAGTAATAGCATTCCTGAGGATCCCAAAATTTATAATAGCCAAAGAAATGCAGTTCTGTATTGTTTGCTTTTATCTCTTTCGAAGAGGGAGCGGAAAATGGCGCTAAATCCGCATCCGTTAGACCGTGCGACTTCCAAAATGAAGGAGGTTTTCCTGAAAAATAATGGCCATCATGATCAGCAATTTCTCGAGTTGGAGTAAAAGCGTTTTTCATATCACCGCCATATTCGACCTCTCCATTTTCACCATACATAATAAGCGACACATCATGCTGAATCGCCATTTTCATTGGAAAGTTAGTTTGTCCATAAATAAACGGCTGAAAAGGGTCTCCCATGTACTTGAATGCAAGCCTGGTAAGTTTCTTTGTAACCTTCGGGTTAGGCGTTCCTAAGATGTGATCAAAGCCAGCTGCAATAAATGAATCAAGATTTTTTCTACCGAGCGGAGCGGCTTTTAATGGAGCCCAGGTGACGCACAACGGATTCATTCCATATTTAAACTTCAATTGATGCGCCACAAAACTACCATCTTTGCCTCCACTGCAAGGCACAATTACGTCATAGCTACCGTCATTTTTCCGAAATTTTGCACAAAGTTCTTGCAGTTCTTGTTCACGGGCCTGCCAATCAATTTTAGTTCTTTTAAACTCAGCGAATGTACAAGCACTGCAGACTCCTTCATCATTAAATGTTATCCGAGGTCTTTGGTTTGAGACAGTGCATTTAACACAGAATTTCACCGTCTCTGGTAAATTATACATTCCAAGTACATCTTTTTTTTCCATTAGAAAGACTCCAATATCGTTTCTACTATCTTAAAATCTAAAATATCATCGATATCAATCGATGACTCTTTTTCCATAATATAATACCCACTATCACTGGTCACCAGCGTCTTCCTATCTCTAATGAACGTTCCATTGAAAATATAAATAGCTCCGTTTA
>Ga0115547_1001205_pt1 | contig 15603 bp, 16 predicted proteins | sample COGITO_mtgs_1004_3_FD_87185 | JGI IMG/M metagenome (GOLD analysis project Ga0115547, IMG submission 87185) | Pelagic marine microbial communities from North Sea - COGITO_mtgs_100420 | ecosystem: Environmental > Aquatic > Marine > Epipelagic | place: Germany:Helgoland, sampling site Kabeltonne...
CAGCATTCGATGGGTGGTATGATGCCTCCTGGTGGTGATATGGGGATGATGCCGCAGCATTCGATGGGTGGTATGATGCATCCAGGTGCTGATATGGGGATGATGCCGCAGCATTCGATGCCGCAGCAGTCTATGGGTAGTGGTATTATGATTGGGGGTGGAAGACAAAGAGTTCAACATACAACTTATCCACGTTACAGATTACGACCAGATATAACAAACTTGTAAATTCCATTGTGTTTTTTTATTGATTGTTCTTATAGAGAATATGATACTAGGTATGATGTTTATTTATATATATAATTATTTTTTACTGTGGTGGTATAAAAAACTTGCCTGGAAGATACGTTTCAAACGCGTTTCGACGTATGCTGCTCAAACATTTTATGATGATAAAATTATTATCTACTCTACGTTGTTTGTTAAAAGAGTCGGTAGTATGAATCTATTGATGAATGTAATTCGACATGAGATTGCGCATGTTATTGTAGATGATGAGATGGAATCTCATGGACCACAGTGGTTAGATTGTTTCATTAATAAGCTGGGGGGGGATGGAGAGGTGTGTACCCCGATCACATACTTAAAAGAAGATTACAATTATATTGCTAAGTGTAGGGAGTGTGGGTATCAGAAACTTTACCAAATTAAATATACTACATACTGCCCAGAATGTGGTTTTGGGTTGACGTATTTCAAAAATAATGATCATTGATTTTTTTAAACTTAATTTTAATGACACGAGTGAACTATATTCTGACAATCGAACATTCAACCCCTAAACAGTATGAATACATAGATAGGATGATTCAACCAAAGGTATTGTATGCGCATAAAGATAACAAGGCCGTGAAGATAACATTTTCGGAAGAAACATTCCGTAAACTTGCTGATTTGTACCAAATGAGTTACGAAGATATTACGTTTAACCAAAAGCTATTTCTAATGGATCGAATGTTTAATTTTGGGAAATTGAAAGCAAACAATATGATAGATGATTATTATGTTAATCGAAACATGGGGCAGGAAAGGTTAGAGAAAATTATCCTAGATACTAATGTTTACAATATATTCAAATTCCCAATCCTTGAGGTGTATAAACAATATGGAACCGAATTGGCCTTTTATTTCGATTTTGTGATATATCTATCTTTGTGGTTATCCGGTCTGGCCGTAGTTGGTGGGTTAGCCACAGTCTCACAGTGGCGGGGGTCAACCATCGACACCTACGCTTCATTAGTCTACTCATTGTTTGTTTCTTTCTGGTCCATATTTTGGCTAAAATATTGGGATCGAAAAGTACACTTACGCAATTACCAATGGAATCAAAACATGCATATTAATCAAAATATTATAGAACAACAACAAATTGATCAAATTGTTGATGATAATGGTGGTGGTGGGATTGTTATCCTAAGGAAATCAAGATTACTCAGTATGTTGATCCAAATCCCGATATTCTCAATCTACCTTTTGGCTATTTTTGGAATTAACTATTTGGAAGTATTGGATGATACGCTAAGTAAGATTCTCAAAGGTGTCGTGAATACTCTATTTATGATATTTTTTGACACAACATTTTACAAAGTCGCTCGGTTTATGGTGAAGTATGAAGATCATACCTACTACTCATCTTATCGAGATAGCCTGATTATCAAACATTCGATCTTTAACTTTCTCAATACATTCTTGGGCTTAATCTACCGAACCTTAATCAAGCAAAACATCTCTGAACTCTGGGTAGAGTTAATGATTCAATTTGCCCTGAAAGAAGTAGCGTACCGTCACGTGTCAAACTATTTCTCGCGTAGATTTCAAAAGCGTTTTAGCATCGAACGAATGATCAATAACTACCAAACCATAATTAATATGTTCATCTATACCATTATGTTTGCTTGGGTATTCCCCCCGGCTTCGATCATCTTCTTCCTTAATAACTTTGTAGAGGTTTTTAGTGATATTAGGGAATTTATTCGATACAAAAACATTATCCCAAACGAAGCACGAGATATTGGTATCTGGAGAAGTATTTTGGAATTACTTAGCTTCGGTTCGATCACAATCAATGGTCTGTTTGTGGTATTCAATTCTGATTTGTTTCCAAATTTTGATCAAAAAGAAAAACTACTGATTGTGATTGGACTTGAACATATCTTTATAATCTTCAAATACACTTTGAATATCATCGTACCCACGTATCCAAATAAGCTACGTTCTTTGGTTAAGAAAGAATTTGACCTAAAACGCGGTGCCCTTGGGCAATATTCTGAAGCGATGGTACACGACCACCATTCAAACGCCATTCCTTAACTTTATCTCTTAGCGTGTTCCAAACCGCATACTTGTGCAGATTCTGAAATTCATCACCAAGGTAGTAATTAAAATTCATCTCATTATGAACAATAACATGACACATATAGTATGTTTCTGTTATCTTCTCTGATACTTCTTTGGTGAAAAACATCCCATTTACTGGATTCCGGAAATTCTTACCAACCTTGGTTGACCATAACACGAAGACATCAAAATAGTAGTCCGTTTCATCGATTTTGATTTTGATTATTTGTTGAGGTAATACAACACCTTGGGTTGTTGTTGGTAATTTATTTTTTTGTACGAAACTTCGATCAGTTCGATACGTTTGTGAGAAGGTAGATGCAAACATACGATCCAAATCGATATTGTCCTCGTCGTCCATACTTTATATTTAACTAAAAATATTAAAACGCTATCTTTCTTTAACGTCAACATACCCCAAGCACCACGCAACATAGAGGCGGGATTACAAAACGTATCTTGTAATCATAATTAAATTCATTATCCTTATCTTGTTGGCGGGTAAGGCGAACATTACGCATACATTCGGAATATATCAATTCTGTTCTGAATGTTGTCCCTTTCTCAAGAACACAACCCGTACCTCCAAATCGCCTTTGATTTGTTGAAAGAACAACACGAAATACCCCGGGTGCATTCACGTATTGTTCGTACGCAACCTCGTTCTCGGTGTGCATGTTGAAATAAAAGTATTGGTCCAATTTCCGGAATCCCAAGAATTGTTGTTTGTTGTCAACAACAAGGGTTTCGTAATTATGATTGAGCAACCAAGAGTACTCTACCGACGACTCGTTCAACATCATCTCAAACTCATGGAGATATTTAAAGATGAAGTTAGGGTTATGTAAAAGATCCCACTTACGATGACATTTGTCAAAACTAAGTTCATTATCCTCACTTGGGAATTCGATCCACAGGGGGTGGCCAAACTCATTCCCCGTGAATGTTAGAGTCCCGTTTCCCATACAACAGCTAAGTAGACGGAAGATCATACTGTATTGCATCGCCATGCGGATTTTAGGATGGCGTGTTGTATAGTGTTGATCGCGTAGATACTTAGGAATGATCGCCAAATCCCCAGCCACGGCATTAAATATTGTACAAGAGCCAACGAAAGCTTGATCGTGTGATTCCGTATAGTTAATATACGCCCTTGGTTTGAGGAAGGAATCAGCAATCATATGCATATCCCATTCATTGTACGTAAATATGGGTGGGTGGTTGTAATCAACTGGTATTAACTTACTAATAATATCAGGAATGTGCATTGCCAATTGGTAGTCAAATCCTAAACCCGATGGGGAGCACAAACCAGGAAAACCGCATACATCCTCGGCGATCGTGACCATAAATGGGTAGGTTGAATGCAACACCTCATTGATCCAACGAAGAAAGACAATCCCCGGGACATTCACAGCATCGGTCCAAAATTCTTTCATCAATTCATCGGCACTCTTGTGCGCCCCATAGTCTTTGAATAGCATAGACGTCGTTGCATCGAATCGAAATCCATCTACCATAAATTCCTCAACCCAATAGATCAAACATTTTACTAAGTAGCTCGACACCATTGGTTTTGCGTGATCAAACATACAACACCCCCACAGTGGATGCTTCTTTGGTTTAAAGAAGCAGTTCTCAAACCCATTAAATTCGTTCAAACCATCCTCCAAATTACTACAGGAATGACCAACGATGACATCCAAAATAACCTTAATTCCCATACCATGTGCAGTATCGATCAGTTTCTTTAACTCATTCGGTGTCCCGAAACGAGATGATGGGGCGAAGACAAAATTAGGTTGATACCCAAACGTACTATAATGCGGGTGTTCTAATAAACCCATGATTTGGATTGTATCATACCCTGTGCGCTTGATGTAGGGTAGGGTTATGTTTGTAAATTCAGCATACGTCCCAACACCTTTCCTCTGTTGAGAGATCCCGATATGTGTCTCATAAATCCGTAATCCACTTGTTGTCGCCACATGTGGATGGATGAAACGATAGGGTTCGGATAAATCGACCACAGCCTCACAGCTCTGATCTGGGGTAAATGCGTTGTGTTGTAGGTATCGTCGTGTCCAAGGCGACATTTTACGATACGTCTTGATGTTATTCCTGATCTTAAGATAGTAGGGTATGGTGGTGGTGGTGGTGGTGGTGGATTTATCCGATATATCCGATGTATCCTCAACAACCACCCTACACACCCAGATACCCGTATCCTCCTCCTTCATCACATGTGTACAACCATCTAAAACCAGTTCAACCGAAATAACGTTTGGTACCCATTCTCTAAATTCTAGGGTTGTTGCATCCACCTTGTGATACCCAAATTCTGGATCTCTTCGTAACATCATCTTATTACGATAATCATGATACAACACCTCACGTTCCCCAAGTACCTTACGGTGATGGGCAAATTCTGGGGTTTCTTCGATTAAGTTATCGATGTTTTTATGGTACGTGTAATCCGGTTTTAGGTGAAGTATCTGATGAAGCACCTTGTCGTCGTAACGATACGTCGTACGACCAAATGTTAGTACGAAGCATTTCATGGGATTTGGTTCGTAGCTCCATTCCTCTATCTTAAGATGTTGAGGTAAAGTGTTGTAAAAATAATTGATGATTTCGTAAGCTCGAACATCATCTTTAGTCGTATCCCACACCTTGTGGGTATTCGACCCAGGTACATATACGTAATAAGTACCCATTACCCTAAGTACCTTCGTATGCTGTTAAATAAAAATTTTTGGTTCACATATTTCAATCAAAGAAAAATAGATTTATAATCCGTATATATAAGTTCAAAGTAACTACGATTCTTTTTTATTTGACATCAGATATTCTCGACGAAATTCTTCAGATACATTGTTTGCCACATAACAACGATTATTCAATGTGTTGGGAATACGTAAATTGCTCATAACATCAGTCATTATTTGAGTAACTTGTTCAATCGTCACACCTTTTGGTAAGAAAGATTTTGTTCGATTTACATGAATTAATGCACAATATTTAACAAATTTTATAAAATTGATGAATGTAGAAAATTTTCCATAACGAGCTGCTTTCTTTATATCGATAGATTCCATAATCTTATTGGAGACTGAATCACACAATGATTCGATGCTTTCCAGGTTTGAAAACTTAAAATCGAACTCCTTATCTCCATAATTCTTATTACATTCTTTACACACATTCTCTATAAGCCAACCGTTTACTGTACATCCAGGATATTCAACAACATCTTCTTTTCTAAGTACTCCGGTCCCACAAATTCCACAAAATTCTTCAATAAATAATTTAGGCAACAAATTCATCAAGTTATGCAACAAATTCATCATTATAATTTTGGTATAGTTTATTTATCGTATTATTGACATCTGTCGTTAAACATAAAAAAAATCATATTTTTATAAAGAATGGATGATAATCACACGCAATGGTTTGATAAAAAATCACGTAGGGCTTCGTCACGCAATTGAATTTCCTTATACACACCGCCAAAATTTGCAAATAATGTGGGTACGCTACTAATATTCCCTTTAATTGTACCCTCGATCTCGTGTTTTGGGGTAGTCCCCATATCATACTTTTTGAAGTTAATATCAGCAAACTCAGCAATAAGTTTCTCCCATTCAGGTTTAAAGTTCCTACAATATCCACAGTTATCATCATTCGATACCAAAACAACTTCATTTAATACAGGTTTTGGGGTAAGTCTTTCTTCTTGTTTTAGATGATTTTCGACTTCACGTAAACATGATTTAAAATTTTCTATCTTCTTGATTTCCTTCGTATCTCCACTACTCGATAGAACAACAACAATTTTATATTCTTTGTACTTGGTGCACCGTTTAAACTTAATTGAAGGATCGTAGGAATAGTATTGCATTATTTTTTTGAAAATATCAAGCTTCGTGGTTTCATTATTTTCTTTGGGATAATGAAATGTAATCGTAACCAATACTTCGGGTTCGATACTAATCCCAAGTTGTGAAATCAACTCACTTACAAGCTCATCGATTGAGAATTCTCCCAATTGATTGAGCGTTTCATTAAGTTGACGATAATACTGTTTCTTGTAAGGTTTCTTATCCAACTTGATGTTTGATGTATCGGGTTTGATGTTTGATGTATTGGGCTTCATCTTATCTTTCTTTTTCTCAGCTGATTCGATTATTTTTTCTGTTGATTCAATAATTCCTTCGTATAATGATAAGTAGTAGTACAATTTCTTAGTCTCTTTCTGATCATTATCCGTAGGTTTCATATCCTCGTCAGAACAATTTGATTCCAATTTTTCCATAATCGTCGCAGAAACATGAGTAGCAGCAATTTGTGTCTTAGTTACATAAGTTTTAAGTTCTTCAATAATAAGTATCATATGATCGTACTCTACACACTCTTGAAGATGAGAGTTTAATATTGCCAACTCTTTGATGATCATTATTTCCCTTACAGCTATACTCGATTGAATAAAAAAAAATATTTTGGATTTAGTGTATCTTATATTTCAAGTATAGGATAGTTAGGTGGATGGTTTGGAGGGTTAGGTAGATGGTTAATATATCTCCAACATAGTAAGTATCCTTTGTTATTCCGATGAGATAGCTGAGCGTTGGTTGAAGGGATGGTTGATTGATTGTGAAAAGCTCGTATCCCATTATGGTACTTAGATTTGTCTGCTTCACCGCACGTATCATCATAACCCATAGACCGAAACGGTAAGCAATCTTTGACAAAAGATTGCAAGAACCGAAACACCAAGTATATATTTGGGGAATCACGCAGATGAATAAGTAGGCGAGCATAACAATACCTTGTGCAATTAATAGTTCGCTTACTTCCTGGGTTTTGTTTAAGTGAGTTATGATGAGGGGTGTAGTTATTGAGCGAATAACGATGAGTAGATGGTTGGCTAAAACGTTGTTAATAAGTAGTAAGTAACAACAAACAATTGTTGCATAACCTTCGATTACCTTGATTAAATCTATGTCTAAGATGTATTGTAGCTTCATTGTAAATGCTATTATGATTCCAGATACAGCTATACCGAACAAACAACTGTTCGATGCGTAGATTAAATTGGTATTGGATGTGTTGGATCGTTTGATTATATTTAAAATAACGATGGGCCAAAAGTTATATAGAAACAACCAGAGTATTATTGTATTCATTCTTATAAGTCACAGGAAAAAAAAAAAGATATTGTTATTAAGACAATTGTATTATTGTATCAAATTAAACCATGTTATCCATCGTACGTCTCTTACTATTCATTCCATCCATCTTGGCGATTGCTAATTTACCCGATTTAAACAATATGATCGAAAATTCTGCCATGAATATAAGTGTTGGATTCTTATCAGAGGGGAACTACCACGCGGTCCAGAATGAGTTATCCAAAAAGACTCTACCCAAATATTTTAGCTCTAAGGATGATTTACTCAACGCGGTCGCGAGTGGGGATGTTTCGGCTGGTTTAGTGAGTGGAACCGTACGTAATACAACTTTTAATGTTTTTGGATCAGAACAAATCTCTGTACGGGCCATGATGGTCAATCAGGAGGAGCCCTATCTCCTCCAAGCCCTGGATGCTGCGATTGTGCGTATGATCGAGACTGGTGTCATAGAGGAAATTGCTACGAAGAATGAACCGTACGATGCGTTGGTTGTTCATTCGTGTAAGGCACATTCATCCCATTTCGATTGGCCATCTGTTGATTTGTTAAATCGTAAAGAGATAAAAATCGCCAGCTTAGGTCCTTATGATTGGGGGGGCACAGATGGTGATTACACAACAGAACCATATGTTGGGTTCTGGCCAGATTATTACCGTGCATTGGAGTCCCAATTCGAAACCGAATACGGGATTTTGTTCACCAGAGTATGGTACAAAACATCAGCCGAGGTTTTACAAAGTGTAGTTGATGGAACCACGGATGCGACAGAGCCCTATATGATGGTCGGTTCAGCCTACGATGGACTATCACGTAAGTCTGTGTTCGACTTGAGTTGTATCACAAGTGCAACCCAGGACAAGTACATCACCCTTGCACCGGAGGAGGTTGTGGTTATTAAGGAGACAATAAGTATCTTTATTTACGTCACTATTGGGATCATATCCTCAATTGCTGTGGGAATTTCTATCCTTTTGATCATCATGTATTTCCGAGAAAAAAGAGGTACACCCTTATTCATGCCTATCCTTACGACCCAAACTACTGAGGTCTAAGACTGAGTTTTTAAAAACAACAGTATTAAAAAAAAACAGTATTAAAAAATATGAATTTCTTTTCAACACACTGCTGTAAATAAGAGTATGTATCAATATTTATTATGACAGACCATGATATATTCAAAACTATCTATTTCCTTGGATTAAATGGGGATATGGATGGATTCGAAAGATTCCTAACAAATATGAAAATGTCTGATATTCCATTAGACTCACTACTAAACGCTTGTTTCGGTGCCGTTATTGGAGGTCAGTTAGAAGCATTACGTTGGCTCCGATCTATTGGGTTCCCTTGGAGCGATAGTGTTGTTATGGCAGCTATTGAGGGTGATAATATCGATGTACTAAACTACGTACTCGCGAATTACGAAGGAACGTATGATGACGCTATCCAATTGGCAGCATTGGGTGGAAATATTGAGTACCTTGAATTGTTGCTAACGTATCAATACACTGTGCGAAACACAGACGCTTTGTGTATTCTGAATGAATTGAGTATTCTTGAAAAATGTAGAAAAGAAGTTGATATAATGGATGAAGATAGGGCTCAAATATTCAAATCCATCGACCAGATGTTCAAAGTATTAAGTTGGTTCAGACGTAATGGTTGTGAATGGAATGATACGTTGATCGAAATAGCAACAACAGTTGGTTATTATGATACAAAGTTTAACGATATACCACTACCAACCCCAGTGCGGGTATAATAGTATTTTATTTTTTACAATCAATTCATGTTCTCTTTTCTCAAATACATATGTTGTAGGAAAAAGAATCGATCTCAATCCCTTATGTTAGAAATGCAGAATAGTCTTCGATATTGTCAGGTTGGTATGGATATTGGTGGGACGTTGACAAAAATTGTTTGTGTGATTCCTAACAATACGAACAAGAATGACGGTGATTCGGTTGTTGGGTGTTTACTAAAATACGGGATTGTATATAAGATCATCCAAAGCAACCTACGAACCATCTATCTATTCAGTCTCCATACGAATTCTTTATCCCAAACATTCTGGTCGTCCCTGTCCTTCCATGATTCGATCAAACTTTTCGTAACGGGTGGGGGTGCGTATCGGTACGAAGATGATATTAAGCGAATAACATCTTGTGTTACGGAGTGTAAGAGTATTATCAAAGGATTTGAGTTCTTGTTAAAGATGAAGATGCTTCGATTTGGGTCATACGATGTAGACGATATACTGATCGTGAACATAGGCACGGGTGTTAGTTTCCTAACGATGGATGGTCGACGTGTTGGGGGGACGGCGATTGGTGGTGGGACACTTCTTGGGTTATCAAAACTGGTTACTGGGATTTCAGATTTTGATACCATCATCAAACATGCAACCGAATATTACCAGCAACATAACGAACGAAACGAATCACATACATATGTTGGTGATATCTATGGTACAACGGTTTGTCCATTCGAAAACTTGAAAGCAGATACGATTGCATCGTACTTTGCAGCCACAACAGATTGCCCAACAAAATCCGTCTACTATGCTTTGATAGAAATGATAACCTACAACATATCCCAACTGGCTATCTTAACGGCAAAAAATAATAAATGTATGGCTATTGTTTGTACGGGGAGCTACGTTAACCATACTATTATTAGAAATGAACTAAAACGGAATATCTCTCGGAACAGTATGGGTTTATTTTTTACAGATTACGATGGGTATATGGGTGCCTTAGGATGTGTTCCTATTTAGTTGATTTCGTTTGCTTCCATTTTTTTGTTAGTTTTGTATAAAAAGTATCGTTCGGAATTTTCCATTGAGTAAAATCTTTATGAATCGATTCCAAACACTCGGACCTTTTCAATACGTCGATTTCATTATCTATCGTATGAAGTAAAATGAACTCGTTGTTTGTTCGTAGTAATATATCCTTCACATCACTAATACTCTTTACATCTTGTTGGTTTACTGCGGTAATAATCGTACCTGGAACAATGATCGCATCGTCTTCGGATTTAGAGTAGTTGTAAACATGAGAAACCAAAACACCCTCAATGTTCTCATACACCTGCATTTCTTGTAATATCTCTTTGGTTATGTTTTGCAAGATCAAATCTCGTAATACGACCGTATCCCCTCCCTTCTTATTTAACTTCTTCTTCCCACCAACCTGTGGACCCAACATTTTTATCTTTGTCTTCTTTGGCTTATACGAACCATTCTTCGTTCTCGACATATACTCAACACCTACCATATCTCCACCCATTAAGTAGGTAGCCAAATGTTTGAAATGCATAATACATTGCTTGTTACTATGGAAATCAACCATAGCATCACAGCTTAACGTATAGTTATTAATTTTTGTTACAATATCCCCAGCCTTCAGGTCGAACTTCGAACTACTACTTGTTATTAAAATTCCAGAAAAGGTAGGTTTTAGTTTAAGGTGCTTCACGAAATATTCTTGCATATTTTTGGTAATGTTCTGATACCGAAATGGGAAATGTGGGATGTGTAGATAACCATGTTCCTTAAGTTTGAGGACACGTTTCAGTTTTAGACTATTGATCGATGCGGCGAACATGATGTTTCCAGGGATATCCGAGGAAGCATGTCCTTCCTTATGAAGCCCTACAATCTTACCGTTATGTAGTAGGGGTGATCCTGATGACCCTGGGTTAGTGTCTGTATCGTGTTGAATCTTATTACTCTCCCATCCATTCACCTTCCCGGTCAACACTTTCAAATTCTCATAGTATCCATTCAATGGGTATCCGATGACCTGAATTATATCATCACAACGTAACTTGCTTGAATCACCGATAGGAAATAATTTCTTCGGTACATAGACTTGTTTCTTTTGAACCAAAATTGCATAATCCAACTTTGGTTGAATCCACAATACCTTCATCTCGATTTCTTCGGTTTGTCCATGAATATTAATGTAAATCGATTCCCCATGCTTCACAACGTGGTGATTGGTCAATACATGCTTCTTATCGATAAAAAATCCAGTCCCATAACTAGTATCAACAGTCTTCTCGAAGGGGTCTAGAATCGAAGGATTGTACTTCATTTTATTCGTAATCCCAACCACACACTCCTTGGCAATCGAAAATAGATTTTTGTTTTCACGCATAAACAACCCAATTAAAAAAAAGTATACTACTCATCACATGATCAACAACGTCTTGTTAATTAAATCCCTAAGATCGCCTACATTATGCGTATGATCCTCCTTATATTTTGTGTACGTAATTGTTACATTAATCGTATGATGATAGCACTTAGTAATTCTTACTTTCTGACACTTAGCATGGCTAAATAAGTTATTAAAACATTCTGTCACAATACGAATGGTTTTTGTATCGTTTCCAATTCTGTGTATTTCGCCAATCGTAATTTCGTGGATCGTAGGTCGGGGTAATAATACGGGTACGCAAGGGGCAGGTCGGTGTACAGGATAGGCAATATGTAGTCTCATTGTGTATTTTATAAACGGACTGTAGAGAAGCGGGGGATAATTATTTCATTTTTTTAAACGTGATCCGATGATTTTGCAGGAGCAGGAGGAGCTGCGGCGTATGGAGAGGTTGGGAGAGCGAGGGGGGAGTAGGGGTAGTAGTATAGAGGGTCTACGAGTGGGCTGTACGACCAGTATGGAGCCGACCACATGTTCAGATTCCAATAATCAATATATGCTTGATCGAATTGGAAGATATCGTAATAAAATGGTTGGGAGATGAAGGTTGGAGGTAGGAGGGACATTAATGTACTTGGGTCACCACCACCCTTAGTATGTTGGTTACGCTTGATGGTTAGTGTTACCTCATCGCTTTGAATAGGATTCTTGATTTTTTGTACCTTAAATACTACATCCTTGGACTTGCTTTGTTTCATCTCGGCCTTAAAGGTGTAGAGTTTGTCCGCACTACCAGCCTTCATGACCGTTACCTGGAAACGGATATCTTTCAATTTCTTAGGCCCACCTTTCTGGAACAACAAACTTTTACTTAGTTGAGAGAAAATCATCTCCGCCGCGCCTTTCACGGTAGACGATGTTTGTTTTGAAATGGGTATGGAATATGCTTGAGGGTCAACAGCTTTGAAGGGTCTGGGGTTAGATAGTTGTACGACAAGGGTCATGTTGTGTCTTTTTTATATTAGAAGATAATAAAAAAATGAAAATTATCTTTTATTTATGCACATTCTTATTATAATCGATTCAAAAGATGTTACTTAGTACGAACAATATAAGCAACAGTGACGATATACTAAACGTTGTGAAACAAAACAGTCTCAAAACTGGTTGTTATAAACCAAACGAATTGTGTTGCTACGGATACAGTGAGATAGTACGATACTTTGAGGGGACGTATAAGGAAGCGAAAATATCTAAAGATTCTAAACAAAAACAGATCGGGTATCCATTAGACAGTACGGTTGTTTGTACGGCGCTGCGGAAGAAGTATAAGTTGGACCCTACCATACGACTATATCCAGTATTTTATGAAACTGTCGAAATATTTGCACAATTCCCCGATCTGGGAAAGAAAAACACCAGATGGCTGTTTTTGAACGATGTTTATGGTATGAGTGCTTTGGCCAGTAAGGTTGTGAAACGTTTGAATAAACGTAAGAAGTTTGATGTTGTTTTAACATATGTGGATACGATCCAATTAAAGATTATCGAAGAGTTAGACAAGCTTTCGACAACTTACCTCTCACCCATCGATCAGGTTTCGTCGGATGAAATTTATGAAAAATCATGCATTGCTCAAATAAATAACAAGGATCCTAAGCATGGGTATGATTTAATCTTGATCCAGAATTATTTGTCTGCTCAAGTCGATGCTTCTGATGAATACAATTCAATGATGAGTTTCCTAAGCAAGGTGAATTCAATGATTGGGTTACAGGCAAAAGGTGGATCATGTGTCCTAAAAATCAACAGCATTTATCTAAATCTAACCGTAAAGATTATTAAGTTTATCTCAATTTGCTACGATGAAGTGTTTCTCCATAAGTGTACGTATACACAGACATTGGTTGATGAAAATTACTTAATCCTAAGAGGATTTCGCTTTTCGTTCAACGATAACAATAAGGATGAGGTAATGACAAATATTCAGGATTTGATCACTCGTATTCAGAATATGAGCAAGAAGGAGAAAATACTAGATCTTTTCGAACGTATTGAAATTGATGAAGAAACAAAACAGAAACTGTTTTGTTTCAACACCAAAACGAATGAAGATAAGATTCAATCCATGATTAACACGATTCGTTTCGACGCAAACAAAGAATCTTGTATCCTTGATGAGGATATGATAACCAAAAAACTTGAAACAAAATTATATCTGGAAAAATTAAAATAAATTACAGTTAATTCAAAGTTTTTTTTTATAGAAAAAGTTCAATTGATATACTATTATATCGTAATTAGGAGTTTGTTTAAATTTTAACCCCCGAGTGTATCTTAGGATTGCTCTTAAGTATTTGTCTCTTGGTAATCGCCTACGTCGTAACATCTCATGATTCGATTCATGACAATACATTGGATAGTATGGAGAACGTTTATTATCATGCAGCGTCCACACTAGCGATTCTATATCATCTCGCTTGGATTGAGAGAATTCCAACAATGCATTATCCGACGCAAACGCATATGTAGTACAACAAAACTGGTTCCTTAACCTAGGTTTTGGTTTCTTCGAACCACTACGTAGCGTACTGCATGCAGTACCAAAGTCGATCAAAACAATCTCAACCTTATCCTTGGTTCTCCACATGATATTTTTTGGTTTAATATCCCTATGAATGATGTCATGATCGTGTAGATTTTGGATTTGTCGTAATAATTGAGTCCCAACTCGATCCAAACAATCGGGACCTGGTTCTGGATCATCTTCTAAGGTAGCATAATACCTCGGTAGTGTGATCCAAGCACGTTTTTGTTTTCCGCAAAAACCAAAATCCAACATTTGGGGAAACGTACTACAACGTAGTTTGTTCAGTATATGCTGCTCTTGTTTAAACTCCATCCAAGCACTCTTATCCCAAACCTTCACAACAGTATGATCATCGATTGCATAAATTGTCCCAAACGATCCACAACCAATCTCATCACCCTGATTCAAATCATGGGGTATTGGTTTTCTTGGAACCGTTTTTTTGGTTAGCATCCTTCGTGTCCTATTCATATCCGTAATCAAATACAATGTAGTTTTTCATTTTTTTTTGATACTCAATATCTCAATCTTACATCTACAAATTAGGCAATGTAATTCCCGCCCATTCTCGTGACAAATTTCATTCCATTTTTCAATACAGGATGTGTGGAAATCGTGCCCACATTTTAATTGTGTAGGTAGGTTTAGACAAATCGAGCACTCATGACCAATACTTTCTTTTTTCAATAAACTAATATCTCTCTTCGCATTTTCCAACATACTACTTAGGTTCTCTTCCGTAGTCCTTAAACAATCGATCACACGTTCCAAGGTATTAATTTCATCCGAACCTTCCTCAATAGACTTATTGGCAAGTTCCAAGTCATCTAATAAATCTTTAATATCTTTTCCATCACCTTTCCTAAACTTTAATTTTTATAACCATTTCATCTTAACGTGCAATACCAAGAATATAAACCTAAAGTATTATACACAACTTCCGTGGTTTGTGCTTCGTCTTTGATTGCTGCGTCTTAGTCTTGTTGATCCTCCTTCGGGGCCCTGATTTGAAGTAATCTACCATAGCATCGTACCCTATAGAGATAAATTCATTGTAATTTTCTTTTATTAAATCGCAATCAAACACATTTTGATACATTGGATCTAACTTAATTTGAACAACTCGTTTATCGACAATCCATTGGTTCGTCGAAGCATCATAATACTGGTATTGTTTTTCCGATAACTCTTTGAGCATTCCATCAAATAATGCTTTGTTAAAATCAATAATGTTGTTGATTTCCTTTCTCGTATCCTGATCAGAAGATTGTACCATAATACCAAGAGTTTGTGGATTGACCTCAACCCCTCTCTGATC
>Ga0115547_1001214_pt1 | contig 15555 bp, 14 predicted proteins | sample COGITO_mtgs_1004_3_FD_87185 | JGI IMG/M metagenome (GOLD analysis project Ga0115547, IMG submission 87185) | Pelagic marine microbial communities from North Sea - COGITO_mtgs_100420 | ecosystem: Environmental > Aquatic > Marine > Epipelagic | place: Germany:Helgoland, sampling site Kabeltonne...
CTCGTAATGTTTTAACTTTGATGACTGGTACTACTATTGCCCAAGCAATACCAATTGCGGCCAGTCCAATTCTTACAAGAATATACACACCTGCAGATTTTGGTGTTATGGCTTTATTTGTAGCTATAACTTCTATATTTGGATCTATATCTAGTGGTAGATACGAACTTGCCATTATGTTACCAAAAAAAGAAGAAGATGCTATAAATATATTTGCATTAGGATTTATATTGACAACTTTGTTGTCATTAATACTTCTAATTTTAGTTATTCTGTTTAATGATGATATTGCAAAACTTTTAAATAATGAAGAAATACGGTTTTGGCTATTTTTTATACCAGTAACCGTTTTTTTTACTGGTTTATTTAACATTTTGACCTATTATAATATTAGAAAAAAAAAATACAAAGATATTAGAAGTGCAACAATTATAAAGTCTGTCATTTCTGCAACGGTACAATTGTCTATTGGGTTTATCCAAAATGGAGTAACTGGTCTTATTAGCGGACAAATATTTTCTCAGATGTTTGCTAATATGAGGTTATTTAAAAATATATTAAAAGATAAAGTACTTATTTCGGGAATTTCAAAAGTTAAAATAGTTGCTCAAGCTAAAAGGTATAAAGATTTTCCAAAATTTTCTCTTTGGGCTGTATTGGCAAATACTCTATCGGGGAGTCTAATAAGTATTTTAATATCTTCTTTTTTTAGTTTAGCAACACTTGGCTTTTATAGTTTAGTTCAAAGAGTTTTAGGGTTACCTACTACTTTGATAGGAGGTTCTATTGGTCAAGTTTTTTTTCAACAAGTTACTAAAGAGAAACAAGAAACTGGCAAGGCAACAAATAGCTTCAATGGTACAGTTAAAAAACTTTTCATAATAGGGATTCCAATTTTTGGGGTCCTATTTTTTTTAGTGGAGCATTTATTTGCATTTGTTTTTGGTGAAGAATGGAGAATTGCTGGTGTTTATGCACAAATTTTAATTCCTTTGGTTTTTATCAAATTTGTTAGCTCTACAGTTAGTACAATTAATACAGTATTTGAAAAACAAAAAATAGGTTTATATATAAATATTTTACTACTTCTAACCTCAATAACTATTCTGTATTCTTCAAGGTTATTTAATTTAGATTTCAGTAATTTCTTATTTACGTTATCATTGGTATTGTCCCTAGAGTATGCATTATTTCTATTATATTATTATAAATTGTCTAAAGGAACCAAATGAAAAAGATTCTTAAATTAGTTTATGTTGCTCTTTTAAAAAATGTATGCAGAAAATGTTATGAGACTCAAGGGACTGCTGCTCCAGTTACTTTTAAGTCTTTGTTTTTTCAAAAAATCATTGGATTTAATAGAAATGCATATTGGCCTGTGCATTTTTCTAGTGTAATAAGTAACTATAAAAATATAAAAATTGGAATTGGGACCGCACCAGGATTATCACCTGGATGTTATATTCAAGGTATTGGAAAGATTTACATTGGAGATTATACTATTATTGCAGCTAATGTTGGAATTATTAGTTCTAATCATGATTTATACGATAGTAAAAAACATATAAAGACAACTGTTTCCATAGGGGATTATTGTTGGATAGGTATGAATAGCACTATTTTACCCAAGGTTAGTTTGGGGGACTTTACAATTGTTGGCGCTGGATCAGTTGTGACAAAGTCATTTAATGAAGGATATTGCGTTATAGCTGGTAATCCAGCAAAAATAGTTAAAAAGTTGGAGCCTAATAAATGCAAAAAGTATAAAAACAGGTATGAATATTATGGTTTTATTAAGAAAGAGAATTTTGAAAAATTTAAGAAAAAAAAATTAAATGTCTAATCCAAGAGTAATAATAATTACTAAAGGAGTCTCTAGAATTGTGGGACCAATAGTAGAAAAACATAATGTTGTAGGAATCATTGAAGATGCTCCTAGAAAAAAACAAAAAGTCGAGAAATCTAATTTTTTGAGAATACTTGAGAGGGTATACGCGATATTTAAAACACCTTACAAAACACTTAAGTTATACTCAGAAGAAAAGGATATTCCGTATTTTTTTATGTCAAATGGAAATTGTCAAAATTTGGAAAAATGGATAAAAGAATTAAAACCTGATATTTTAGTGGTTTATACGATGAGTCGATTATTACGACGGAATATATTTGATATTCCCAAATATAAGACTATAAACTTACATCCTTCTTTACTACCAAAATATAAAGGACCTAATCCTTGGTTTTGGAGTTATTTTAATAAAGATAATATAGGGGGTGTAACCCTGCATTATATTGATGAAGGAGAGGATACAGGGAATATTATATACCAGGAAGAGTACAGCATCCCATTAGGCATGAAGTCACCAATGATGCAAGATCTGGCAATAGGTGAGATTGGAACGAACTTAATATTAAAAGCTCTTTCTAATGCTGATAGATTACCTAATATAAAGCAAACTATACAACCAGAAATTCAAAGAGCAAGAAATATAAAAAAAGAGGAGCACCAGAGTATAATCGATTGGGAAAATTTTGAAATTGAAAGAATTTGGCACATTTTAAGAGGAACTGAACTATGGTTAAATGCATTTGAACAGCCAAAAGGTATTAATAAAGGCCTCAGGTGGATTATTGAGGGTTACGAAAAACTTGATATGAGCGATTATATTATTGGAAAAGTTTATAAAGAGAAAGGGCATTATACATTGGCCTGTAAAGACGGCAAAATTCACTTGTCTTTAAAAAGAAGCATAAAAAAAATGATTCTTGCATTTATACAATAAAGATGACAAACAAATTAAAATATCGAGAATTTTGTAAAATAGAAAAGGATATTCCAATCTTTTGTAGAGATTGGTGGTTAGATAGTGTATGTGGTAAAGAGAATTGGGATGTTGCTTTAGTTGAAAAAAAAGACTGTATTATTGCAAGTATGCCATATTATTATACTAAAAAAAGAAGTATTTACAGTATCAATATGCCACCACTCACTCAGGTAATGGGTCCGTACATTAAATACCCTCAAAGTCAAACTTATTATAAAAAACTTAGTTTTGAGAAAATAGTAATGAATGAATTGATACTATATCTACCTAAATTCTCAAATTTTTATCAAAAATTTAATTTTAATATTACAAATTGGCTACCTTTCTATTGGAATGGTTATAGACAGACAACTATGTATTCATATGTTATCGATGACTTAAGTAATTTGGATAGTGTATATAACAATATATCTTCTAACTATAGGAATAAGATTAGAAAAGCTCAAAAAATTGTTGAGATTAAGAAAGGTTTATGTATTGAAGATTTCTACCAATTAAATATGATGGTTTTTGAAAGACAAAAAATAAAACCACCATATAGCAAAAATTTTATTATCGAACATGATGAATATTTAAATAATAATAAGGCAAGAGAAATATTTTATGCAATAGATAAAGAGGGACGAATGCATTCCGCGCTATATCTAACCTGGGATAATAATACATCATATCTACATATGATAGGAGAAGATCCAAATTTAAGGAAAGATTCAGCTGGGATTTTATTGATTTGGGAAGCTATAAAATACACCAAAAACATCCTCGGGATTAATAAATTTGACTTTGAAGGAAGTATGATTGAGTCAGTTGAGCCAGTTAGGAGAAGTTTTGGGGCTATTCAACAGCCGTATTTTGAAATTAGAAAAGTTAATCCAAGTTTATATAAAACTAAGAATATTTTAAAAGATTTATATCATGATTTATTTTAATATTCCAAATAATAATTTAAAAGAACGCTCATATATTATTGATATATTATTTGGAGAGTTTCTTGGTCTAGATTATGAGATTAAGATTGGTGAAAAAGATTATGAAATTGTTCTAGAAAACGGAAATAAACTCATAATAGAAGATCATTTTTTCAATAATTTTCCAAATGATTTAGAGTACCTTAGAGTTGAAAACATCCCGAAAAAAGTCAAATTTTCTACGAATACATTTTCTTCTGAAGAAGATATACCTATTCTTTTTGGTAATTCGAACTTGAAAATTCAGCCATCAATTTTAACATGTGCTATTGATATTTTTAGTTCAAGTTTCTTTATGTTGACAAGATGGGAAGAACATGTTAATAAGGTTAGAGATAAACATGATAGATTTCCGGCATATGAAAGCCTAGCTTTTAAAGAAGGGATATTAGATAGACCTGTGGTAAATGAGTATGTTGAGATGATTTGGAATATGCTTGTGCATTTAGGAATAAAACAACAACGAAAAAAAAGACGTTATGAACTATACCTTACGCATGATGTAGATTTCCTTTTAAGATATAAAAGCTTTGGGAGTTCTTTTCAAGAAATTGGAGGTGATTTATTGAAAAGATATAATTTAAAATTAGCCTTGAATAATTTAAGTAATTATATAAAAACAATCTTAGGAGTCATGAAGGATCCATTTGATACGTTTGATTATTTAATGGATATCAGTGAGGAAGCAGGGACTAAATCCTATTTTTTCTTTATGGGAAAGGGAACATCAAAATTTGACAATGGATACATAAGTAGTGATAAGTTTGTAATAAATTTAATTAAAAAAATTAAGAAAAGAAATCATTTTATAGGGCTACATCCTTCGTACAATGCATATAATGATATTGTGCAATTTAAATCAGAAAAGAAGGAGTTAGAAAATAATCTCAAAACGGATATGTTTTTTGGAAGAGAACATTATTTACGGTTTAGTATACCAAATACTTGGCAAGTTTGGGAAGATAATAATATGGAATGGGATAGTACTCTAGGATATGCAGATAAAGAAGGTTTTAGAGCTGGTGTTTGCTATGAATATAGTGTATTCAATATACTTACTAGGGAAATGCTAAATTTAAAGGAGAAACCTTTGATAGTAATGGAGGGGAGTTTTTCAACTTATCAACCGGATATAGATCCCACTGAAATGGAGGAAAAAATAAAGAATCTCATGGGTAAAGTTGAAAAATACCAAGGTGATTTTGTATTTCTTTGGCATAACAGTAGTTTTAATACAGATATGTGGAAAAAATATAGAAACATATATAAAAACGTAATAAATCAATGAAAATATTAACAATATTAGGGGCAAGACCTCAATTTATTAAAGCGGGTAGTGTAAGTAGAGAAATTGCTAAGTTTAGCGAACTTAATGAAGTAATAGTTCATACGGGCCAGCATTATGATACTAATATGAGTGATATCTTTTTTGAAGAGATGAAAATTCCAAAACCAGACTATTATTTAGGTATTGGGGGGAAGTCTCATGGCGCTATGACTGGCCAAATGATAGAGAAAATAGAAGAGGTGGCATTGAAAGAAAACCCAGACTGGGTTGTAGTTTACGGAGACACAAATTCCACATTAGCAGGTGCAATAGTGGCGAGTAAACTTCATATTAAATTAGCACATATTGAAGCCGGTTTAAGATCTTTTAACATGAAAATGCCTGAAGAGGTTAATAGGATTTTAACAGACAGAGTAAGTGATATTTTATTTTGTCCTACCGATCTAGCTATTCAAAACCTGAAAAATGAAGGTTATGATAACTTAGAATGTAAAATCATCAAATCTGGGGATGTTATGCTAGATGGTGCTATTTTTTATAAGCAATATGCAAAAAAACCTATTGCAAATATTGAAAATAATTTTATTCTTTGTACTGTTCATCGTGCTGAAAACACCGATGATAAAGAAAGGCTTAGAAATATTTTTTCAGCATTAATTGAAATAGCTAAAGATAGACAAATTGTACTGCCTTTGCATCCAAGGACTAAAAAGACAATAGAAAGCCTTGAGATAAAAACTGGAAATTTATTGATTATTGATCCTGTAGGGTACCTTGAGATGATATGGTTGTTAGATAATTGTGACCTTGTTCTGACTGATAGTGGTGGGTTACAAAAAGAAGCTTTCTTTTTTGCCAAACCTTGTTTAGTTCTTAGAGATGAAACTGAGTGGGTGGAATTAGTAGAAAAAGGTTTCAATGTTTTGGTTGGAGCAGATAAAGATAAAATTATTGAAAATTACCAATTCTTTGTTTCTAAAAACTTTCAATTCCCCAACAATAAGGATCTGTTAAAAGATGAAAAATTGTATGGAGATGGTCAAGCAAGTGGATTAATAGTGAAAGCGTTGTTGAAATGAAAAAAGTAGTTTTTCTATCTTGGCATTATTATAATTCCAAGCGTCAAGCAGGTTTCCATTTTTTGGCAAAAGCTATTAAAGAAAAAGGATTTAAAGTAGTTTTTATAAGCTCAGTTATAAGCTTGTTTACATACTATAGAAAAGATTTAAAAATTTATGAAAAGGATTTCAATAAGAATGTTTTGAAACCTATAACTTTTAATGGGGTTAAATCAATTGTAAACTTAAGTATATTACCTCCTCCAATTTCTCGGTCTTCAAAAACACTTGAATTTCTTTCCAAAATATTATTCAGATTAAACAAAGCGAGTATAAAAGAGCTTATTAATGCCGAATATATTGTATTTGAAAGTGCACAATCAATTTTGTTCTTTAAAAAAATAAAAACGATAAACCCCAAAGCTAATTATATCTATAGAATGTCTGATGATTTGGAAGCAATGAAAGGTTCAAAAATGATAATTAAATATGAAAGGAGTATTTTAGCTCAATTCGATTTGGTGAGTGTTCCTACTAAAACCATGTATGATAAATTCAAAAAAATATCTTTTAACAATGTGAAATTACATTTTCATGGGATAGATAAAAACATATATGATTCATCAAATGTATCCCCATATACAGAAAAAATAAATCATGTATTTATAGGGAATTCACATTTAGATCAAAATTTTATAAAAATTGCTTCTAATTTGTATAAGGATCATTATTTCCATGTAATAGGAGCATTTGACCCAATAGTTGAGAATAATAATGTAATTTATTATGGTCATATGCCCTTCGAAAAAACTATTCCTTATGTGAAATTTGCCACAACAGGGCTTCAAACTAGAAGTAATGAAGACGGAATAGCTGAAACACTTTCAGATAGTTTAAAGGTTTTACAATACAGTTATTGCAAGCTCCCTATAATTGCCCCATCAATTATACCAGCCCATCATAGAAAGAATTTTTTCTATTTTGATTATGATGATAAGGAAAGTATTAGAAACTGTATTGATGAGGCTTTAAAATTTGACAACAGTGATTTTAGAGTAGATGTACAAAGTTGGGATGAATTAGCTACAGAATTAATAGAAGATTAAAATTATATTAATTAAATTTTAGAAACAAAAATGAAAATAGCATTTATTCTTTCACACTCAGTGCTTTCACCTACAAATGGCATTGTTAGTCAGGCGTTAACGTGGAAAACTGGTATTGAACAACTTGGCCATGAAGTTTATTTAATAGATATGTGGCAAAAGAATGATTGGGCTAGTTTTGATATTATTCATTTTTATGGTTACAGCGTTTATATGCGAGACCTAATTAATGGTTTATATAGAATTAATAGTAATATTGTTGTTTCTCCCATTCTTGACCCTAATTATTCTATTGCCAAACTGAAATTATATTCTAAATGGGGTCATACTAAATTGGGCTTAACAAACCCTTATGTTGTAATGTCTTCAATAAAAGATAAAATAAAATTATTTTTTGTTCGCTCAGAATTTGAAAAAAAATATATGGTTGAAGGTTTTGGTGCTAAAAAAGAACAATGTGTCGTTGTACCCCTATCTTATAAAATTATGGTGCCCAAAACAATTGATAATAGAGAGCCATTTTGTTTGCACATTAGCTTGCTAATGGATGAACGAAAAAATGTAAAGCGATTGATTGAAGCGGCAATAAAATATAAATTTAAGTTAATCCTAGGTGGACGCTTACATACAAAAAAAGACCTTGATACATTAAACAGCTGGATTGGTGGTAACAATAATATTGAGTATAGAGGCTATTTATCTAAGGAAGAGTTGATGTCTCTTTACTCTCGGGCAAAAGTCTTTGCACTTCCTAGTACTAATGAAGGTGTTGGTATTGTAGCGATAGAGGCAGCAGCCATGGGTTGCGATATTGTAATGACCGAACTTGGAGGGCCTAAGGAATATTATAGAGGAATGGCAAAAACTGTGAATCCTTATAGCGTTGATGAAATTGGAAGAGCGGTTGTTCAGTTTATTGATGGTCAAACATTTCAGCCAGAATTAAGAAATCACGTTAATGAAAACTTTTCTGTGCAAAATATTTCTAAAAAATTGACTGACTCTTATAAAAAAATCCTTTTTTAGTTCGATGACAAATAGGAAGTATACTTTATTTTTTTTAAATGCTATTATAATTTCAATGGCAATTTCACCCGCTTTTGCATTAGGTTCAGATAGTCGGAATTTATTATTAATTGGGTTTATGTTTTTATCGCCCATTATAATTCTAAGGTATTTTGAATTTGACAAAAAGGATCTATGGTTGTTGGTTTTTTTAGTAAGTATTGTTATTTTTTCTCCACTGAATCACCCGGAAACCATGCGTTGGTCTACGGTTCTTTATACATTAATGTTTGGGTTTACGTTTATTGCTTATAAACAGCTATTGCGCCAAAATAAATTTTCTTTAATAAATTATATTAATATTTTAAGAATATTAATATACTCCTATTTTATAGTATTACTCATTCAGCAATTTTGTGTTTTAATAGGCTTACCTATATTTAACGTGAGTAATTATAACCCAGAACAACCCTGGAAATTAAATAGTTTATCTTCTGAGCCATCACATAGTGCAAGAATAGTAGCTTTATTAATGTATTGTTACATCACTGTTAAAGAGTCAATAGTTAATCGTAAATACAATTTTAAATTTCACTTCAAAGAAGATAAATTTGTTTGGATCGGCTTTGTTTGGACAATGGTAACTATGACTAGCGGTACGGCTTTTTTCTTTTTAGCCGTTTTTCTGTTAAAATTTGTCCGTTTTAAAAATTTATTAACAGTATTTATTTTATTAGGAGGAATCATCATAGCACTTAATTATATCGAATTTCCTGCTGCTGAACGAACCTATAAAACGGTCATGGCGACTTTAACTTTTGATAAAGACGCTATTATTGAAGCCGATCATAGTGCATCAATCCGAATTATACCTTTTTTAATTTTAGCTGGAATGGTATCCTTAAATTCTTGGGATGGTTGGTTTGGACATGGTGTGGATCATGTGAGTACTTTTTTGAGTGATTATATCCCTGGTGTTTATGAAGGAATATCTGGGGGAGGTTTTCTACAAATATGGTTGGAGTATGGTTTCATATCTCTTTATTTATTCTTTATGTTTAGCTTGATTAATACATATAGAAAAGGAGATTTATTGAGTATCTTTTTTTGGTTTATGCTTGTGTTTATAAACGGGTTAAATAGTCAAATAGTATGGCTTTGTATTATTCTACTCTTTACTAATAATCATTTTTTTACAAAAAATAATATTAAATTTTAATTTATGAGTGGCGCTAATAATCCTATAGATAACATGACTAATGCACCATTACTATCAGTAATTATACCATATTATAATGAAGTTGAATTCCTAATGGAAAGTGTACAGTCTCTTATAAATCAAGAGTTTAAAGATTTTGAACTTTTGATTTTAGATGATGGAAGCAAGATTAATGCAGAAGAATTAATAAAAGACTTAAATGATACAAGAATTAAATATATACGAAAACCTAATGTAGGTCTAGCTAATAATATAAATAGAAGCCTTTCGTCTTTAAAAGGGAAATATGTTGCTAGATTAGATCAAGATGATATATCAACAAGTGATAGGTTCATGCGGCAGTTGGAGATTTTCAAAAATGATCCAACCATTGATTGTGTTTTTACTGGAATTAAACGCTTTGGAAGTAAAAAGGAATGGATTCAAAAGAAAGGAGCTTTAAATCAACCATTTCATAAGTTTGAACCTTTTAAAGATGGTTGTAAAGTTAACTCTACAATGATGGTGAAAAAAGATGTCTTAATAGATTTAAATGGCTATAGACAAGAGTATTACCCCTCAGATGATTGGGATTTAGAGTTAAGAATGTGCCAAAAATACAACATTGTTATTTTAGATGACGAGTTAGTTCTTTATAGATTTCATGAATCTGCGAATACATATAAAACATTTGAACTCATGCAAGATACACGCAGGTGGGCAGAAGAAAATTATTTTTTAAGAGAGAACAACCAAGGAGAAATATCACTTGAGAATCATTTAGAAAATAAAAGTTTTATGACGAAAATAAGACATTACCGAAAGGACAAAAGCAAATTACATGCTAGACTTGCAGGTGATAATTATTTGCAAAAAAATATGCTTTCTTTTTATATGCAATTAATCATTTCTTTTTTATATCACCCAAATACTCTTTTTAAAAGAGTTCTAAATATGAATAAAACATAATGGAATTTGAAAAGTTTTTGAATTTACTTTTTTCAAAATTTAGAATTGAAAAGATTAAATATGGCGTTTTAAGAAACTACGAAAGTTTACCTTTTTATAATTCATCAAATGATATTGACATTCTTATAGGTAAAAAAAACATTGATGTTGTAATTAAAATAATACAAAGTTTTAGTGAAATAGATATTATTAATATTTGTAAAAGAACGTATGTGACTAATATTTATATCTATAATATTATAGATAAGGAAAAAAGAAGCCTTCAATTAGATTTAGTTAGTGACCTTCAATTGAAAAAAATAAATTATTTAAATGTTGAGGATATATTGAAGGAAACAACACCCTATAGAGGGTTTCAAGTGGTGTCTAAATATAATGAAAGTCTAATTTTGTTTTGGTCAAAATATATTTCTCATAATTTCATTAAAGAGGAATATTTAGAATTTATGAAAACAACTTTTTCAGAAAACACTAAAAGGTTTAATAGTGATTTGTCTAAATATTATAGTCTAGGTGATTCATCTAAAGGAACAAATGTTGATTTATTATTTGGTATAAAACCAAGTCGGATAAGAAATCATTTTATAAGTTCCAATTTTATTAAAAACCCTTTACATTTATTTTATAAATATTTATTATATATCATTCACGAACTTTACCTCAGGCACAGCTTAGTATTGAGATATTTAATAGTTGTGTCTCCAGAAGTAAATATAACCGGATTAAAACAAGATTTAAAAAACACCTGTACTCAATTTATAGTATTAGACTCGCCCTTCATTTTATTAAACATTATTAAATTTTATTTAAAGCCTGTTTTAAGTAGCACTACTTTTATTTTTTGTTCCAAAAAAAGTATTCCAGTGATTTATAAACAGTTTTATTTGCGAAATATAAAAGATATAAATGAGTACGTTAAAGTTCGTTCAAAAGGGTTCAAAAATTGAATAATTAAAAAATAGGCTCTAAATAACTTTTTAATTTATGAAAACAAAAAACAATATTATATTTAAGAATTCAATTAAATTTATTGCTGTTGAAGGAGCAGATGGAACAGGTAAATCTACTTTTATTGATGGTTTGGTAAAAGCTATTGCATCTTTTTACCATTCAGAAGAATTGAAATCTCATGTATATCATCATCGTCCCACGTTATTACCTAATCTCGGAGCTGTAGGTGAGAAAGCTGGGGTTATGAAGGAAGATAAGGATTTTACAAACCCGCATCGTGCTAAACCTTCTGGTTTTATAGTTTCTTTTATAAGAATGACATACTATTGGTTAGATTATGTCATTGGAGTTCCTGTAAAGTTGCGAAAAGATGTTCAGTTTGATAGGTTCACTATTTATGACAGGTACATTTATGATTTTTTAATTGACCCACATCGTTCACGCATAAATTTACCATATTGGTTACGTAAATTGTTTACTAAAATGGCGATGCAACCACGTATTGTATTTGTTTTATTAGCAGACGCCGAGACTATATATAAACGAAAGCAGGAGCTGACTATAGATGAAATTAATAGGCAACTCGGTGAGTTTTCAAAATTAGCAAAGACACATAAACGTTTTGTTGTAATTGATGCTTCTAAATCCCCTGAAGACATGGTTGATGATGCTATTAAAGTGATTATAAATAATTTTACAGAAAAATTATAAATGAGTACGTTGTTAATTAGTGCATATGCTTGTGAACCCCTAAAAGGTTCAGAACAAGGCGTTGGCTGGAACTGGGTGTTGCAGATGGCCAAGCATAATAAATTGCATGTCATAACAAGAGCCAATAATCAAGTTCCTATTGAAGCGAACTTACCTCAAGATGTAGCTAAGAATATCACATTTCATTATTATGACACACATCCTATTATAAAAGGTTTAAAGAACAAAGCTAAAGGCTTATATTTTTACTACTTCTGTTGGCAATTGGGAATTATTTCATTAATTAAAAAACTATCCAAGCAACAGACTTTTGATTATTCTATGCACCTAACAATGGGTAGTATTTGGATGCCAACTTTTTTGCCATTTTTAAATATTCCTTTTGTTTGGGGACCAATAGGAGGTGGGGAAGGAATCCCAAAACCTTTTTTATCAATGTTGCCAACTAAGAGCCGATTTGTACAAACATTAAGGTATGTTCTTAAATACACGGTATACATAAATCCATTTGTATTTATACCAAGCTATAAAGCAATTTCAATCATAACAAGAACAAACAATACAAAAGGTTTTATTCCTTCGATATTTAGAAATAAGGTGAAAGTTTATTTAGAAACTTCAATGGAATCCTCTGTTTTTAATCATCAAAAGGATATATCAATTAAAAATAATAAGATAAACTTAATTATTACCGGAAGGCTAGTTCCATTTAAAAATGTAATATCTGTAGTTAAAGCTTTAAAGTATATAAGCTCAGAATATAATTATCAACTTACAGTTATTGGTTCAGGTCCAGAAGAAAAAAGAATCAAGAATGCATTGGTTTTATTGAATCTTTCTAATAAGGTAAAATTCATTAAAGAAACAACTAGAAATGAAGTGCTAACAGCACTCTCAAAATCTGATATTTACCTTTTTCCAAGCCTTCGTGAAGGTGGTAGTTGGGCTTTAATGGAAGCTATGGCCGTTGGGCTGCCTGTAATTTGTTTAAATTGGTCTGGGATGGAAATTATAACCGATGACGCTTCAGCAATAAGGCTACCAGTAACAAACCCACAACAAATGCCTAAAGACTTAGCTTCAGCAATTTGTAAACTGATTGATAACCCATCATTAAGAAATGAAATGGGAATGCATGGTAGAGAAAGAATTAAAAATGTATTTAATTGGGATGCAAAAGGTAGGTTTATGGAAAACCTGTTAAACGAATTAGATTCTAAAAAAGAGACATGCTAAATGCTATTTATAAAATTTCACTTCAAATAATTTAATGAAAATCAAATTATTTTATATCCTAAATGGTAATAATGGGGCTACGTATATTTTAAACACCAGCAGTTGGAAAAATATTGGCATATCTTTAAAATTTTACAGAGCCTATACTATAAAAGGCAAAATCCTAAAAAAAGGTTTGAAGTGCTTTTTATTTGTTATTGGCATGTTTATTCCGAGATTTTTCAAATCTAAAGAAGATATAAAAACATATTTGAAAGAAAATATAAACGCAGATGTAGACTTTAATTTAGATTCAACTAGTTCAGTTTTAATTTCTCCAACCCGAGACAAAGTTATTGTAAATCATCATGAACACTATTTTCATAAATTCGCTTTTGGTAAGAGTTTTAAAAAGGTTAAAAATGAAAGTGCCATTTATAAATCATTGCAAAACACAAAAGAATTTCAAGTAGCAAGTGTCATGGATTTGAAAATAGATGAGCAACTAAGCTCTTGTAATTTTAAATTGGTGAATCCGCCTGTAAATACAAATAATCAACTTGAAACCATTGTTGATTTATCGTCGCTATTAGTTGAGTTTTTTAATTCTAGTACTCATAAGAAAACAGTTACCCTTGTTGATTATATAGAAGGTCTTTTAAAAAGATTTCATTCTTTGAATTTAGATGCGATAAATGGCTTACCAGAGTACTTTACTAAAATTAAAAACGAGTTTCATACTGAAACTATTCCTTTGGGTTTGGTACACCGTGATTTTAAACCTTGGAACACCTTATTAAGAGATACTGTATTGATATTTGATTTTGAAGAGGCTTTTATTGCTGGGCCGCCTTTAGAGGATCTATTAAATTATTATATAGATCCTATAATCCGGTATCAATCTGCAATTCAGGTTTATGATTTTCTTTATTCTAAGGAAAAACAAACAGAATATACCGACTATCTCAAAATGTCAAAAATAACAGTGAGTTTTGAGATACTTCTGGTGACTTATGTATTAGAGCGTATTATCTATTGGACAAAGGAAGATGAATTAGATACAGTAATGCATTATAAAAATGTATTAAACCATATTTTACTAAATAACCAAAACTAGTGAAAAAATATATTTTTGTTCATCTTTTAAATGATTTTAGTGGAAGCCCAAAGGTGTTATCACAAGTAATCACGGCTGCTCAGAAAAAAGGGATTGAGCTGGAACTCTATACCGGTAAAAGTGAATCTGGTTTTTTATCTGGGCTAACCGAAAACCATCATCAATACTTTTATAAGCGGTCAGAAAATAAATGGATAACTTTAGTGACCTTTTTAAGTTCACAGCTTATATTATTTTTTAAGTTATTAAAATATACAAATAAAGATATAGTTATTTATGTAAACACCATGTTGCCCTTTGGAGCAGCATTGGCAGGTTTTGTGATGTGTAAACCCGTTATTTATCATGTACATGAAATTAGTTTAACTCCTTTAGCCTTAAAGTCATTCTTAAGAGCTATTATACGGCTAACGGCTAAAAAAATAATTTTTGTATCAAGTGCTGTACAGTCTTCAGAAAAGTTTTCCGGAAAAAAAGATTGTGTAATCTATAATGCGCTTTCAAATTCCTTTGTAAATAATGCGTTAAATCAAAATAACAGGAAGGCTAAAGATTGTTTTAACGTGTTGATGCTGGCCTCATTAAAAGCCTATAAGGGCGTGCAAGAGTTTATTGAAATTGCCAAATTATTAGAATTAAATAAAAATATTTCTTTTACACTAATAATTAATGCAACACATAAAGATGTAAATAAATATTTTAAAAATAAAAGCTTAACAGATAATATTGAAATTTTCTCGAGTAAAAGCGATGTTATTTCATTTTACAACAAGGCAAGCTTGGTTTTAAACTTATCACATGTTGATGCCTGGGTAGAAACTTTTGGTTTAACTATAGTAGAGGCCATGGCTTTTGGAATCCCAGTAATCGTCCCCCCAGTTGGAGGACCATCTGAGATAGTAACAGATGGTGTTGAGGGGTATTTAATGGATTCTAAGAACACAAATAGTATTGCAAAAATCATAGGAGAGCTTTCTATAGATAAAGCCAAATGGACAAAACTTTCAAAAAATGCTTTATTGCGCTCAAAATATTTTAACCAAGCAACCTTTGAAAAAAAAATTATAAAAGTTTTAAATGCATAAAAAAATAGCGATCATCGGCACGGTAGGGTTGCCTTCAAATTATGGTGGTTTTGAAACAC